>Ga0207864_1000247_pt1 | contig 84096 bp, 77 predicted proteins | sample HigsolmetaAR202D_FD_184834 | JGI IMG/M metagenome (GOLD analysis project Ga0207864, IMG submission 184834) | Ionic liquid and high solid enriched microbial communities from the Joint BioEnergy Institute, USA - AR20-2-D (SPAdes) (version 2) ...
TGCATGTCCGCGGCGGGGTGTTCGAGCGGTGTGTTCAGCGCCGTGAAGTTGTACCACTCGGTCTCCGCCTCCGGGCCCCGCACGCGCGTGAAGCCCAGGCCTTTGAAGACGTCGCAGATCTCGTCGATCACAAGCGTGATCGGATGGCGCGCGCCCCGCCAGCGCCGCCGGCCCGGCAGCGTGAGGTCCAGCCCCGGCTCGCCTCGCGGCCGCTTTTCCTCGAATTCGGCGGCGCGAGCCTCGAGCAGCTCGGTCACCACGGCCTTCACGCGGTTCGCCTCCGCGCCCACGGCCGGCCGCTCCTCCGGACTCAGCTCCCCCAGACGGCGCAGGATCGCCGTCAGACGCCCTTCCTTCCGACCGAGGAAGCGCACCCGCGCGGCTTCCAGCTCGGCGACCCCGGCCGCCGCCTCGATCGCCCGCCGCGCCTCGCTCTCGAGCGCCTCCAGCTCCCGGATCAGATCGTTGCTCATCCGTCGACCTTTGAAACGATCCTCTGCACCTCGGTCTACGTCAAGACCGAGGCACAGAGGATCGCCGAGGAATCCGAACTAACGTTCTGGCAAACGACGGGCGCCGGAACGAACCGCGCCCGTCGCTCACCGCTCGCTACTTCTGCCCGACGCGGGCCCGCTCCACGAGCTGCGCGAACGCCTGCGGGTCACGCACCGCCAGGTCGGCCAGGACCTTCCGGTTGATCTCGATCCCCGCCTGCTTCAGCCCGTTCATGAAGCGCGAGTAGCTCATGTCGTGCAGCCGCGCCGCCGCGTTGATCCGCGTGATCCACAGCCGCCGGAACTCGCGCTTGCGCTGCTTGCGGTCACGGTACGAGTAGACCCAGCCGCGCTCGACCGCGTTCTTCGCAATCCGCCAAAGCTTCGACCGGGCGCCCCAGTATCCCTTCGCCGCACGCAGGTACCGTTTCTTCTTACGGTGCCGCGCAACGGCATTCGTCGCACGTGCCATCTATCACCCCCCCGGCAGCAACCGCTTCATCCGCGCCGTGTCCGCGTGCGAAACCAGCGTCGCCTGCGCCAGCCGCCGCTTCCGCTTCGACGCCTTCTTCGTCAGGATGTGACTCTTGTTGGCCCGCCGCCGCCGAAGCTTCCCGCTCCCCGTCAGCCGGAACCGCTTCGCGGTGCTCTTGTTCGTCTTCATCTTCGGCATGCCTGCCTCCTCTCGACCCCGCGTCCTCAGCGCCGCGGGGCCAGGATCATCGTCATGTTGCGACCTTCCATGGTCGGCTCGCTCTCGACCTTGCCGACATCCTCGACCGCCTGAGCGACCCGATCGAGCACCTCGCGACCCAGCTCCGGGTGCGCCATCTGCCGACCTCGGAACATCATCGTCGCCTTCACCTTGTCGCCCTCTTGCAGGAAGCGTCGCGCGTGGCGGACTTTGAACTCGAAGTCGTGGGCCTCGATCCCCGGCCGGAACTTCACTTCCTTGACGTGCACCTGGTGCTGCTTCTTCCGCGCGAGCCGCGCCTTGCGCGCCTCCTCGTACTTGTACTTCCCGTAGTCCATGATCCGGCACACCGGCGGACGCGCGTTCGGCGCCACCTCGACCAGATCCAGACCACGCTCCTCCGCAGCGGCCAGCGCCTGTTCAATGGGCATGATCCCGAGCTGCACGCCGTCGGGATCGATGACCCGGACCGGACTGATTCGGATCTGCCGGTTGACCCGGACCCTCTTCTCGTTCGTTATGGCCACGCCTCCCTGTTGAGGACAACGAAAAACGGACCCGCGTCGACGGGCCCGTTCCAGTCACGTAGAGACACGTCGCCCCACAGGACGACGAGCACTCGATTCCAGACCCGGCGATACCGCGAACGCGGACCGAAGGGTGGGGAGGCACCGGTACGGCCTCCCACTTCCCGAATTGACCGTCGAAAACTAGACGCCGCGCGACGCGGTGTCAAGTGAGCGCGCGGGTCTCGGCCTCCCGGCGGACGCGTTCGATGAACTCCGGGCGCGGCAGGATCTCCTGCTTGTTCCCCGCCCCGCGCCGCCGCACGGCGACCGTGCCCGCCGCGGCCTCGCGCTCGCCGACCACGGCCATGTACGGGATCTTCTGCGTCTCGGCATCCCGGATCCGGTAGCCGAGCGTCTCCGCGCGATCGTCCAGCGTCGCCCGCAGGCCGGCCGCCTTCATTTCCCGCACCAGCGCCGCGGCGTCGTCCCTGACCGCATCCGTGATCGGGAGCACGCGCACCTGCTCCGGCGCGAGCCAGACCGGGAACGCGCCGCCGTAGTGCTCGATCAGCCCGCCGATGAACCGCTCCATCGACCCCAGCAGCGTCCGGTGGATCATGACCGGCCGGTGCGGCCGGTTGTCGGGGCCGATGTATTCGAGCTCGAAGCGCTCGGGCAGGTTGAAGTCGAGCTGGAGCGTCGGGCCCTGCCATTCGCGGCCGAGGGCGTCGACCAGCATGATGTCGAGCTTCGGGCCGTAGAACGCGCCGCCGCCCTCGTCGACCCTGTATTCCATGCCGCGCCGCTCGAGCACCTTGCGCAGCTCCTCCGTCGCCGCGTCGTAGACCGCCGGATCGCCGATCGCCTTCTCCGGCCGCGTCGACAGGAACACGTGGTACTCGTACCCGAACGTCACCATCATCTGGTCGACGAGGTCGAGGAGTCGGTCGAACTCGTCGCCGATCTGGTCCGGCGTGCAGAAGATGTGCGCGTCGTCCTGGGTGAAGCCTCGCACGCGCATCATCCCGTGCAGCACGCCGCTCCGCTCGTATCGGTAGCAGGTCCCGAGCTCCGCGTAGCGGATCGGGAGGTCGCGGTACGACCGGGTCTCCGAGCGGAAGATCATGATGTGGTTCGGGCAGTTCATCGGCTTGAGGCGGAAGCGCCCGTCCTCCCCCTCCATCGCCGGGAACATGTTCTCCGTGAACGTCGCGAGGTGCCCGCTGATCCGATACAGCTCCTCGCTCGCCACGTGCGGCGTGTAGACCAGGTCGTAGCCGTTCTCGAGCAGCGTCTTCTTCAGGAACTCCTCGATCGTGTGCCGGATCAGCCCACCCTTCGGGTGCCAGTGGATCAGCCCAGGCCCGGCCTCCTGGTGCACGCTGAAGATCCCGAGCTCGCGACCGAGCCTCCGGTGGTCACGACGCCGCGCCTCCTCGAGGCGCTCGAGGTACTCGTTGAGATCCTTCTCCGTGAACCACGCCGTCCCGTAGATGCGCTGCAGCATCTGCCGCTTCTCGTCCCCGCGCCAGTACGCGCCGGCCGTCGAGAGCAGCTTGAAGTGCTTCAGGTAGCCGGTCGACGGCAGGTGCGGCCCGCGGCACAGGTCCAGGAACGGCCCGTTCCGGTACACCGTGATGATCTCGTCCTCGCCGAACTCCTCGAGCCGCTCGAGCTTGAGCGGGTCGTCCGCGAACAGCTCCCGCGCTTCCTCCTTCGTCACGACCTTGCGCTCGAACGGATCGTTGCAGCGGACGACCTCCTTCATCCGCTCCTCGATCACGGCGAGCTCGTCCGGCGTGAACGGCTCGGCCACCTCGAAGTCGTAATAGAAACCGTGCTCGATCGCCGGGCCGAAGCCGATCTTCGCATCCGGACGCACCTGTCGCACCGCCGTGGCGAGGATGTGCGCGGCGGAGTGGCGGAGGACCTCTAGCGCCTCCGGACTCTTTTCCGTGATGATCTCCACCGACGCGTCGTGCTCGATCGGCCGGGTCAGGTCCACGATCCGGCCGTCGACTTTCGCCACCAGCGCCGCCTTCGCGAGCCTCGGTCCGACCTGCTCGGCGATCTCCAGGGGCGTGGCGCCCCGCGGCATCTCGAGCTCTTTCCCGTCCGGCAGGGTGATCCGGATCCGTTCCGCCGTTACGTTCATATCCCTGGTTCCGTTCAGTGGTGTACGTCCGGCGCCCTCATTTTATCGGGCCGCCGGAGCGCCGCAAGCGCGAAAAACGAACGGCCCCTCGCTCAACGAGAGGCCGTGCGCTCATCCGATGGATCCGCGTGTCGGGTCACCGGCCGAACACACGCGCACCGCCCCTCCGCGAGAGCGGGTACGTCGTCGCATCCGTCGTGGTTCGCCGGTTCGCCATTCGCTTCTCGTCCGCTGGTTGCCAACTTTCAATATACCCGAGAGTTCGGCGCAGGGTCAACCGCTGCCCGTAGCGGCAACCGCCAGGCCGCGGGTCGCCTCCCCCGGTGACGGGCGGTCCCCGGTGACCGCCCGCCCGAGAGGCGCCGCCCCAAAACAAAACGGGGGCCACTGGCCCCCGTTTCCCGTCCGGACGTTGCGGGCGATCAGTACATCCCGCCCATGCCGCCCGGCATCGCCGGCGACTTCTCCTCCTCCGGCTTCTCCACCACCACGCACTCCGTGGTGAGGAGCAGGCTCGCGATGGAGGCGGCGTTCTGCAGCGCCGTACGCGTCACCTTGGTCGGGTCGATCACGCCGGCCTCGACCAGGTCCTCGTACGTGTCCGTCTGCGCGTTGTAGCCGAAGTTCACGTCCTTCGACTCCCGGACGCGCTCGACCACGATCGAGCCCTCGACGCCAGCGTTCGCCGCGATCTGACGCAGAGGCTCCTCGATCGCGCGACGGATGATGTCCACGCCGATCTGCTCCTCCGGATCCTCAACCTTGAAGTCGCGGAGCTTGGCCTGCGCACGCAGCAGCGCGACGCCGCCGCCGGGGACGATCCCCTCCTCGACCGCCGCACGCGTCGCGTGCAGCGCGTCCTCGACCCGCGCCTTCTTCTCCTTCATCTCCGTCTCGGTCGCCGCACCGACGTGGATCACCGCCACGCCGCCGGCCAGCTTCGCCAGCCGCTCCTGCAGCTTCTCGCGGTCGTAATCCGAGGTGCTCTTGTCGATCGAGACACGGATCTCCTCGATCCGGCCCTTGATCTTCTCCGGATCGCCCGCGCCGTCGACGATCGTCGTGTTGTCCTTGTCCACCACGATCCGCTTCGCACGGCCGAGGTCCGAGAGAACCGCGTTCTCGAGCTTGAAGCCGACCTCCTCGCTGATCACCTGGCCGCCCGTCAGGATCGCGATGTCCTGCAGCATCGCCTTGCGGCGGTCACCGAAGCCGGGCGCCTTGACCGCGCAGACCTTCAGCGTGCCGCGCAGCTTGTTGACCACCAGCGTGGCCAGCGCCTCGCCCTCGACATCCTCCGCGATGACCAGCAGCGGACGACCCGCCTGCGCCACCTTCTCCAGGATCGGCAGCAGGTCCTTCATCGAGCTGATCTTCTTGTCGTGGATCAGCACCAGCGCGTCCTCGAGGACCGCCTCCATCCGCTCCGGGTCGGTCACGAAGTAAGGCGACAGGTACCCGCGGTCGAACTGCATCCCTTCGACCGTCTCCAGCGTGGTCTCGAGGCCCTTCGCCTCCTCGACCGTGATCACGCCGTCCTTGCCGACCTTCTCCATCGCGTCGGCGATCAGGTTCCCGATCTCCGAATCGTTGTTCGCCGAGATCGTCCCGACCTGCGCGATCTCCTTCTTCCCCTTCGTCGGCGTCGAAATCGCCTTCAGCTCCTCGACGACCTTCTCGACCGCCTTGTCGATCCCGCGCTTGATCGCCATCGGGTTCGCGCCCGCGGTCACGTTCTTCAGACCCTCGCGGAAGATCGCACGGGCGAGCACCGTCGCGGTCGTCGTGCCGTCACCCGCCAGATCGCTGGTCTTGGTGGCGACCTCCTTGACCATCTGCGCGCCCATGTTCTCGATCGGGTCCGGCAGCTCGACCTCCTTGGCGACCGTCACGCCGTCCTTGGTCACCGTCGGCGCGCCGAACTTCCGGTCGATCACCACGTTGCGGCCCTTCGGCCCCAGCGTCACCTGCACCGCGTCCGCGAGCTTGTCGACGCCTCGCTTCAGCGCAGCACGCGCCTCAATGTTGAACTCGAGTTCCTTGGCAGCCATTTCGGCTTCTCCTTTTCTCTGGAACCGTTGCCCCTATCTGTCCACGCTCAGCCCTGGATCACCGCGAGCACGTCCGACTCGCGCAGGATCAGGTACTGCTCGTCCCCGACCGTGACCTCCGTGCCGCTGTACTTCCCGTACAGCACACGGTCGCCCTCCTTGAGCTCCGGCTGGATCCGCTTCCCGTCCTCGGTCAACTTGCCGGGCCCGACGGCGATGACCTCGCCCTGCTGGGGCTTCTCCTTGGCCGTGTCGGGGATGTAGAGGCCGCCCCTCATCTGCTCCGTCTCTTCGAGCGGCTTGACGACCACCCGATCCGCGAGCGGCCTGATCTGCGTGGCAGATGCCGTTGCCATAGGGTGTCCCTCCGCGTTGTTGTTGGGTTCCGTGGATCGCTGTTAGCACTCACCCGTGTCGAGTGCTAACAGCACGTCGCGAATGTAGCGGGGCCGAACCGCGTTTTCAAGCCCCGCCGACCGGCGCGCGGCCACAGCAGACCCCGTGCCAGAGCCGAAATGTCAGGGAGACAGAGCACGCTGCCAAACCGGCGTCGAAGGGGAGGGATGGTGGGGGCGCGGGGAGGCCCGGCTGGCGATTTTCGGGCCTCCCCGCCGTCCGGGCGCGGTCAGTAAGAGCGCTGACGTGGTCCGAATCGGCCGCGTCCGCCCTGGCCGCCCCGGTGGCCGCCGCCGGGACCGCCGCCGCGGGCGCGCGGCCCGGTGCTCGGCGCGCCCTCCAGGCGCACGACGTTTTGCGCCTTCAGGCCGCGAGGCTCCTCGATCACATCGAACTCGACGCGCTCGCCCTCGTGCAGGGTCTTGAAGCCCATTCCCTCGATCTCGCTGTGGTGGACGAACACATCCGGGCCATCCTCGCGTTCGATGAAGCCGTAGCCCTTGGAATCGGAGAACCACTTAACCGTGCCAGTCGTGCGAGCCATACGTCGGTCCTGGTGTGAAATGGGAACCAAGCGGCACCATCACGCCGCGCGGCCGACGCACTGCACGGATCGTTCCGGGGAGTCCGGGCTCGGACGGCGACGCCCCGTCATGGATGCCGCGACGCCCGCCGACTCGCCGGCAGCGACGCACGGAGACTCGACGGCAGCGACGCCCGCCGAGCCGGTTTCGGTGAGATGGAAAAAAAGAAAGCCGCACCGGTGAGGGTGCGGCGTTCGGCAGGATCCTTGGGATCGTTCAGCGCGCGTAGCGGCGGGCGCGTGCGTTGCGCCGGCGCGCGGCCGCGGCCTTGCGCTTCCTGGCCTCGCTGGGCTTCTCGTAGTAGCGGCCCTTCTTCAGATCCTTGAAGAGGCCGGAACGGATCAGCTTGCGACGGAACTGCTTGAGCGCCCAATCCAGCCGATCGCCCTCACCGAGCGTGACTTCGATCATGCAGATCGCCTCCCGGGGTGTTGAAAACGAGCGGGATCGGGGCGCCGCCCGGATCCCGAGATCGAGAAACGGTCGAGCCGGTCACCCGGCACAGATGCAATGAAACGTATCGTGGTAGGTGCGACCCGTCAAGACTTTTGGTCACGCGAAGCAGATCAGCACCGCGACGTCCGTGACCGCCCAGGCGCGCAGGGCGGCGTACATCCCCCGCTGGTGCTCGTCGGGAGTCATGCTCGCGTGGCGACGGAGCCAGGGCACCAGGACGACGAGCCAGGCGCCGGCGGCCACGGCCAGGGCCGGCCAAACGCGGGGCTCGGGCGCCCGGAAATAGGCGGCGCCGAAGAAGAGGAACGCGAGGCCGACGCAGCCGATCGCCACGAGGAGCGACCGTCGCATCCCGAGGACGAGGGCCAGCGTCCGGTCGCCGCGGCGACGGTCCTCCTCGAACTGGTAGAGCTGCGTGAGGGGGTAGAGGGCGGCGAACAGCGGGCAGAACGCCAGGAGGACGAGGATCGCCCAAGGCTCGAGGGGGCGTCCGGTGACCGCCCACCCGGCGAGGGGCGTGAGCGTCCCGAACCCCCACATGTTGATGACCCAATCGGCGCCGGCGACGGCCTTCCAGCGAAACGGGGGGACGGAGTAGAGGATCGACATCGCGAAGCAGACGGCGTACACGATGGCGAAGACCGGCGGCAGGAGCAGGGCCAGGAGCTGTCCGATCGCCATGAGGCCGAGCGAGAACGCGGCCAGGTGGCGGGGCGGCTTCGGAGGCGCGGCGAGGTAGCCGATGTCGCCGTCGTCGTTGTCGTAGGCGGAGTTGATGGCGAGGGTGCCGCCGTTCAGGGCGACGACCCAGAGGGCGAGCCCCGCGGCGGCGGCGCCCCAGTTCTCGCGGATGGCCGCGGCGTCCCACCCGGTGGCGAGGAGGAATCCGACGCTCGTATGCGCCGCCATGATCGGCCACTCGCGCGGCCGAAGGTGGAGGATGTAGCTGAATCCCTCTCCCGGCAGGAGGCGGTAGCCGATCCGCCGTACGAGGTTGAGCGTCTCCGGGCGCCTCGCCGTTCCGACGGATTCGCTCATCGGCGTCCTCGCGCGGCTCGGGCTCGCTTGACGGTGGTAATGCGCGCGCCGGTCGCGTGCTCTTCGAGGTAGCGGTAGGCGAGTTCGAGGCCGTAGAGGGTGAGGAACGGCTCGACGCGATCGACGGTCTCGCAGTGGGGCGCGATGAGCTCGGCGAGTCCGCCGGTCGCGACGACGAGCGCGCCCGGTCGCCCCCACTCGGCTTTGATCCTGCGCACGATCCCGTCGATGGCGTCGACGGCGCCGTAGAAGATGCCGCTCCGCAGCGCCGTCTCGGTGCGCTTTCCGATCGTGGCCATCGGCAGCTCGAGGTCGACGCGCGGGAGCCGCGCGGTGCGGCGGACGAGCATCTCGGCGCCGGTGCGGACCCCGGGCGCGATCACGCCGCCGACGAAGACGCCGTCCGCGGTGATGCAGTCGAACGTGGTGGCGGTCCCGAGGTCCACGGCGATGGTGTCCGTCTGGTAGAGGTGCGCCGCCGCGAGTGTGTTGATGATCCGGTCGGCGCCCACGCTGAGGGGCTCCTCGACATCCAGGCGGATCGGCAGCGGCGAGCGCGCGTCGATGACCTCCACCCGCACGCCCAGGTGGCGGTCGCACATCTCGAGCATGAACGGCGTCACCGGCGGGACGACGGAGCCGATGGCCGCGGCGCGGATCCGGTCGAGCGAGAAACCGGACTCGCGGATGAGGGAGCGTACGAGGAGCCCCAGCTCGTCGACGGTCCGGTCGGTCTGCGTGGTGATGCGCCAGTGGTCGAGAAGCTCCCCGCTCTCGAAGAGCCCGATCAGCGTCTCGGTATTGCCGATGTCGAAGGTCAGGATCATGGGTAGCGTTCTCGATGTCCCGAGTCGTCGGGGTCGGGGACGCGGACGGTGCCCGAGTACACGGCGCCGACGTCGCCCGTCTCGTCGCGCACGAGCAGGGCGCCATCCGGCGCGATTCCCACCGCCGTCCCGCGCGGTACGCCGTCGACGTTGACGTTTCGCCCGAAAAGCGCGTCGCGTTCGGCGATCGCTCGCAGCTCGTGCGGCTCCAGCGGCGCCGCGAAGCGATCTCCCGCTTCTCGCAACGCAACCAAGATGGCGCCGCAGAGCTCGGCCCGCGAGACCGTCCGCCCGGCCACGGCCGCGAGCGACGTCGCCGTGGCGCGCACGTCGGATGGGAAGTCCTCCGGCCGTTGGTTCACGTTCACGCCGATCCCGGCCACGACGAAGCCGCCGCCGGCGCCGGATGCGGCTTCGCATAGGATGCCCGCGACCTTCCCGGCGTCCGGAGCCACGACGTCGTTCGGCCACTTGAGGCCGAGGGAAACGCCTGCTACGGCTTCGGCCGCCCGCGCGACCGCGAGGCCGATGCGCAACGGGATCGCGCCCGGCGCGGAGCCCGCGGCGCGGCCCGCCGGCGGCCTGAGGACGACGGAAAGGAGGAGCGCCGTCCCGTGCGGTGCGTGCCAGCGTCGCCCCGCCCTTCCCCGCCCCGCCGTCTGATGCTCCGCCAGGACCGCGGTCCCAGACGGCGCGCCGTCCTCCGCGAGGGCCCGGGCCACGTCGTTCGTCGAGCCGACGGCATCCAGCACGACCAATGTGGGCGCGCCCCACGCTTCCCGCCACTCCTGGACGGGCCGCCCCTCCCACACCGTCAAGGGGGTGCCCTTCTCGATCACCCGCGCAATCCCAGGTAGAGCAGGAAGACCCCGCCCACGATCCAGACGTAGTAGGCGAACACGTAGAACGTCTGCTTCCGCAGCAGCCAGATCAACAGGCGGATGGCCAGGATCCCGGAAACGAGCGCCGAGACGAAGCCTGCCGCGAGCGCCGTGGCGCCGACCTGATGCACCGATTCGCCGATGTCGCCGATCTGGAGGACGACGGCCCCCGCGATCGCGACGACGGACATGAGGAACGAGAACTCCGCCGCGCTGTCGCCCTGTAGTCGTCCCCACAGGCCGGCCGTGATCGTGGAGCCGGACCGCGAGATCCCGGGAAGGATCGCGAACGCCTGGGCGACCCCCATCCCGAGGGCGTGCCTGGTGGCGGGTCGCTCCTTCCACTCCCGGTCGCCCAGCTTGCGGGTCGACCAGAGGAGCACGCCGGTGACCAGCAGCATCGCGCCCGTGACCCACGGCGCGTCGAACGCCGCCTCGATCTGGTCCTCGAAGAAGACCCCCACGATCCCGGCCGGCACGGAGGCGAGCAGCAGCAGCCCGATGTAGCGCCACGCCTGCGGATCGCGGCGCACCGCGCCCACGGCCAGCGAGCCGACCCGCCGATGGTAGACGACCAGGACCGAAATCAGCGTCGCGAGGTGCAGCGCGACCTCGACGAACACGCCGGGGGTCGGGACGTCCATCAACGTCTGGGCGATCACGAGATGCCCAGAGCTCGACACCGGCAGGAACTCGGTAAGCCCCTGCACCAGCCCCAACACGATCGCTTCGAAGAAGTTCACCTGGCCATCACCTCGGCGTAATAGGCCTCGTACATCGGGACGATCTTGTCGGCTGCGAAGCGTTCGGCCGCCACGCGCGCCGCCGTGCTCATGCGGCTCCACTGCTCCGCGTCGCGCAGGACTTCGACGCCGAACGCCGCCATGGTCTCGATGTCGCCGACCGGGGCGAGGTAACCGGTTTCCCCGTGGGTCACCACCTCGGGGAGCCCACCCACGTCCGATGCGACGACGGGCACGCCGCACGCCATCGCCTCGAGGGCGGCGAGGCCGAACGCCTCGGAGGCGCTCGGGAGGAGGAGCAGGTCGGCGCAGCCCAACAGCGCGGCCACGGACTCCTGCTTCCCCAGGAAGGCGACGCGTGCCTCGACGCCCTCCTCCTGCGCCACGGCCTCGGCGCGGCCCCTGTCCGGGCCGTCCCCCACCATGAGGAGCCGCGCCGGGATCTCTCGTGAAATCCGCGCAAAGGCACGCACCACGTCCTCGATGCGTTTCACGGGCCGGAAGTTCGAGATGTGGATGACGATCTTCTCGCCCGGCCCGGCGAACGAGCCCCGATGGCACGGCGTGCGATCCCGATTGTAGAGCGTGAGATCGACGAAGTTCGGGATGACGCGGATCGCATCGGCCGGGACGCCGAAGTGCTCGACGGTCTCCCGCCTCAGGTACTCCGATACGGCCGTGATCCCGTCCGATCGGGCCAACGAGAACTCGGTGATCGGGCGGAACGACGGATCCTGACCCACGAGCGTGATGTCGGTGCCGTGCAGCGTCGTGATGACGCGGAGCCCATCGCCACCCAGCATCTCCTTCGCGATCCACGCCGACGTGGCGTGCGGGATCGCATAGTGCACGTGGAGGATGTCGAGCCCGACTCGAACCGCCGTGGAGTGCATCGCCACCGCGAGCGCGAGCGAGTACGGCGGGTGGTCGAACAGGGGGTACGACGGCATCTCGACCTCGTGGTAGTAGACGCGCTCCACGAAGAACGGAAGCCGAAACGGCTGGGCGTACGTGATGAAGTGGACCTCGTGGCCGCGTCGCGCGAGTTCGAGCCCGAGCTCCGTGGCCACCACGCCGGAGCCGCCGTAGACGGGGTAGCAGGTGATGCCGATCTTCAGAGGTCCTCCCGAGTCCAGATGTCGACAATCTCGTCGGCAAGCTCCTCCCGAGGGCGGGTCGCATCGAGCCAGATGGCGCTCGGCGGGAGCTGGTGCCGGAACCAGGTGAGCTGCCGGCGCGCGTAGCGCCGGGTCGCGCGCTGCGTCGCATCGATCGCGTCCTCGAGCGACCACCCTCCACGGAGGTACGCGACGAGCTCCGGGTACCCCGTGGCGACCATCCCCGGGTCGTCGAGGTCGTACCCGCGGTCGAGGAGCGCGCGTACCTCATCCACCCACCCGGCTTCGACCATCTCCAGCACGCGTTCGTCGATTCGACGATAGAGCTGCTCGCGGGGGAGCGTGAGCACGAAGATGCGGAGCGGCAGCCCGGGCGCCTCGGGCGGCGCGTGCCGGTGCCACCACGAGAGTGGGCGCCCGGTCAGGAGCGCGACCTCGAGCGCGCGGGCGACGCGCTGGCGCCCGCCACTCGTCGCGAGCGCCTCGGCCGTCGCCGGATCCAAATCCTCGAGCCAGCGCCGGAGTTTCGCATCCGGCTGGCGACCGAGCCAGCGCTTGAGCGCTTCTCGCGCGTGCTCCGGAATCTCTGGCTCGCGAAAGAGCGGATGAGTGAGCGCCCGCAGAAAGAAGCCGGTGCCGCCGACCAGGATCGGCGTGTGGCCGCGCGCGCGGATCTCCTCGATCCAGCGCCGCGCGTCGCGCGCGAACTGCCCCGCGCTGTAGCGCTGGTCCGGGTCGACCAGGTCGAGGCCGTGGTGAGGGACACGGGCGCGCTGGGCCCGCGTCGCCTTGGCGGTGCCGATGTCCATCCCGCGGTAAACCTGGCGGGAGTCCATGGAGATGATCTCGCCATCGAGGCGCTCGGCCACCTCGAGGGAAAGTGCGGTCTTGCCGGTCGCGGTCGGGCCGGTGATGACGATGGCGACCGGTTTGTCGCGCCCCGATGCGCCCGGTTCAGCCATGGCGACCGAATCGTCGTTCGAGCTCCTGGAGCGAGAGCCGAACGATCGTCGGCCTGCCGTGCACGTCGTGCGACGGGAGCTCGGTGGCGAAGAGCTGGTCGAAGAGCTCGGCCATCTCGGCCTGGGAGAGGCGCTGGCCCGCCTTAATCGCGCCCTTGCACGCGAACGTCATCGCGATCCGCTCGTACTGGTTCTTCGCCGCCCGGGTCAGCTCGCTCCCCTGCGCGAGCTCCGTGATCATTTCGCGCAGGCAACGTTCGGCGTCGAAGTACGGGTGGGGCGCTGGCGCGCCGTGCACGATGATCGTGCGGCCGCCGAACGGCTCGACCTCGAAGCCGGCCGCGTGGAAGAGCGAAGCCATGTCCTCCACGACCGCATACTCGGCCGGCGAGAGGCGCAGCGTGAGCGGGAAGAGGAGCCGCTGGCTCACCTGCCCGCCGTTCGAGAAGCCGCGCATCATCGCCTCGAACAGAATCCGCTCGTGCGCCGAGTGCTGGTCGATGATGAGCAGGCCGCTGCGCGTTTCCGCGAGGATGTACGTGTCGTGGATCTGCCAAAGGACCGGGCGGCGGCCATCCGCTGCCGCCGCCTCCCGCCGGGCGGCCCCCTCCGACGTCTCGACGGCCGGGGTGAAATCCTCCGGCGCCGAGCCGCGGCCGGCTCCCTCGCCCGCGTCCCGGTCCGGCGAAGCTACCGGCGTCGCCGCAACGAAGAACGCGAGCTGATCCGGCGCCTCCGACTTCTGCTCAGGCTCCGGGGGCGGCGACGGCCGCCGGAGCTGCGGGAGTGCCGGCCGCCGGTCGAGCGTCGCCGCGCTCTCGAGCGAGCCGAGCGCTTCCCTCACCGCCTTCTCCACGAGTTCGTGCACCGCCTCCCGATCGCGGAATCGGACCTCCGCCTTGGTGGGGTGGACGTTGACGTCCACCCCGCCCGGTTCCACGTCGAGATAGAGGAAGAGGGAGGGCCGCACCCCGAATGGGACGGTCGTGCGGTAGGCGCGCTCCGCCGCCTGAACCACTTCCCGGTCCCGGAACGGCCGGCCGCCGACGAACAGGTGCACGCGACGCGGACCGGTCTGGGCCGCGTCGGGCCGCTCGACGAGCCCGGCCACTCGCACGCCCGGAGCCGAGCCCGTGGCGGGGATCAGCCGCGCCGCCGCGCTCTCGTCCCAGATCGCCGCGATACGCGACGCGAGGTCGGGGGCCGCCGGGAGCTCGAGTAGCGTGCGGCTGTTCGACTCGAGACGGAACGACGTCGAAAGATTCGCGAGGGCGAGGGTGATGACGACGTCGACCACGGCGCGCGTCTCCGCCGCCGCGCTCTTCAGGAACTTGGCTCGCGCGGGAACGTTGAAGAAGAGGTTGCTCACGACGACGGTCGTCCCGCCCTGGCGCGCGCAGTCCTCGGCCCCGAGGATGCGCCCGCCGGCGACCCGTACGCGCGTGCCCACGCCGCCCGGCTCCGCCGTCTCGAGCACCATGCGCGAGACCGAGGCGATCGATGGGAGCGCTTCCCCCCGGAAGCCAAGGGTCTTCACGGCCGCGAGATCGGCCTCGCTGGCGATCTTGCTCGTCGCGTGACGGTCCAGGGCGAGGAGTGCATCCTCGCGACCCATGCCGGTCCCGTCGTCGGCGACGCGGATCTCGGTCTTCCCGCCGTTCTGTATCGAGATGTCGATGCGCGTGGCCGCGGCGTCGAGCGCGTTCTCGACCAGCTCCTTCACCACCGAGGCCGGCCGCTCTACGACCTCGCCTGCGGCGATCTGATTGGCCAGATGGTCCGGAAGGATGTGGATCCGGCGTGCCATTCGTTGTGTCCTACCCGTGGCCGCGGCGCCGGGGCGGCACCGCTCGTCCCAGGCCGAGAAAGATAAGCGCCGGGCCGGTGAAAATCACGCCGCGGACGCCGCCGACCAGGGCAGTTCCGGCAGCCCGTAGAACCGCGTCGCGTTCGCCGTCGTTCGTTCGGCGATCGCCTCGAAGCTCGCGCCGCGGATCCGGGCCACGGCCTCCGCGACGTGACGCACGAACGCCGGCTCGTTGCGCCGGCCCCTCATCGGCACCGGAGCCAGGTATGGGCTGTCCGTCTCGATCAGGAGCCGGTCGGCGGGCACGGTGCGGACCATCGCGTCGCCGTCGAAGTTCTTGAAGGTGACGACGCCCGAGAAGGACACGTACCACCCCACCTCGAGCGCCGTCTCCAGCAGCTCCCGGCCGCCGGTGAAGCAGTGGAGGACGCCGCGCACGGACGCGCCCGCCTCCCGGAGCACGGCGGCCGTGTCTTCGTCCGCCGAGCGCGTGTGCACCACGACCGGCAGGCCGAGCTCGGCGCCGAGCTCGAGGTGGCGGAGAAACGCCCGTCGCTGCGCCGCGCGCGGGGCGTTGTCGTAGTAGTAGTCGAGTCCCGTCTCACCCAGCGCCACGACCTCCGGCCGCCCGGCCAGCTCGGTGATCCGGTCGAACACCTCGGCCGTGGCCCGGTCCGCCACGTGCGGGTGCACCCCGACGGAGGCCCAGACGCCGTCGAACTGCGAGGCCAGGCCGACCGCGGCCTCCATCTCCTCCGGGTCCGCGCCGATCGTGACCATCCGGAGGACGCCGGCTTCCCGCGCCCGGCCGACGACCGCGTCCGCGTCGTCGCGCAGACGTTCGTCCGTCAGGTGACAGTGCGAGTCGAAAAGCATAGCCCCAATGCGCCGAGGGGTCAGGTCACGACGCCGCGCGCCGTTCCCCGACCCCCGTGTGGATCCGACCTCGCGGCCCGCGGATCCGTCAGACCGCAACGCTCGACCGCGTCGACCGCGCCGGCTTCTTCGCCCCTTTCGACTGCGGCTTCCACCGCTGCGTGATCGCGAGAAGCGCCGGCGACGCGACGAAGATCGACGAGTAGGTACCGATCAGGATCCCCACGAACATGATCAGCGCCAAGTCCCGGATCGTCTCGCCACCGAACATGAAGAGGGCGAGCAGCGTGGCCAACGTCGTCACGCTCGTCATGATCGTCCGGGGGAGCGTCTCGTTGATCGAGCGATTCAGGATCGTCGCCATATCCTCGCGACGGCCGCTCTTCTTCAAGTTCTCGCGCGCCCGGTCGAACACCACGATCTTGTCGTTGATCGAGTACCCGACGATCGTGAGCACCGCGGCGACGATCGGGAGCAGCACTTCCATCCTGAACGCGGAGATGATCCCGAGCGTCACCACGATGTCATGCGCGAGTGCAATCACCGCCGCGACGCCGAAGCGCCACTCGAACCGGAAGGCGAGGTAGGCGAGGATGCCGACGAATGACAGCAGGATCGCCAGCAGCGCGCGCTGCTGCAGCTCGCCGCCGATCTTCGGCCCGACCGCCTCGATCCTCGAGACGTCGAAACCGGCCGCGCCGTACCGTTCGGCGAGCGCGTCCACGATGACGTTGCCGACCTCCTGACCACCCTCGGCGAACTCGGGAGCGCGGACCAGGAACTCGTTCTCCCCGCCGAACCGGGTGATCTCCGCGCCCGGCACGACCGTGCCGACGGTCTCGCGAAGCTCCCCGACCGACGTCTCCTCGTGGAACGCGACCTGGACGATCGTCCCGCCCGTGAAGTCGACGCCGTAATTCAACCACGAGCCCCGGCTGATCTGCCAGAACAGGGCGACGAGAATCGAAAGCGCCACGGCGGCGCCGCTCAGGGCAAACGCCACGCGGCGATGCCCGATGAAGTCGAAGTTCGCGTTGCCGAAGAGTCGCATGCCGATCCTGGCTCCACGTCAGATGCTGATGGCTTCCACCGCCCGCTTCCGCTGCAGATACAGCAGGAAGAGCGTGCGCGTCACGAAGACGGCCGAGAAGAACGACGCGACGATCCCGATCGAGAGCGTGACGGCGAAGCCGCGTACGGGCCCCGTGCCGATGTAGAACAGGATCAGCGCCGTCATCAACGTCGTGATGTTCGAGTCGACGATCGCGGACATGGCGTTGGAGAAGCCCTCGTCGACCGCCATGCGGACCGTCCGCCCGGCCGCCAGCTCCTCCCGAATGCGCTCGAAGATCAGGACGTTTGCGTCCACCGCCATGCCGATGGACAGGATCAGGCCCGCGATCCCGGGCGCCGTGAGCGTGGCGTTGAGCCCCGCCATCCCGCCCAGCACGACGAGAGCGTAAACACCCAGGGCGATCACGGCGAGGACGCCCGCGAAGCGGTAGTACGCGATCATGACCACGATCACGAAGGCGACGCCGATGATCCCCGCCAGCTGGCCCTTCGCGATCGAGTCGGCGCCGAGCGACGGCCCGACCGTACGCTCCTCGATGATCTCGAGCGGCGCGGGGAGCGCACCGGCCCGCAGGACGAGCGCCAGGTCGTTCGCCTCCTGGAGCGGCGCCTGACCCAGCTCGATCTGCCCACGGTTCGAAATGCGGCTCTGCACGACCGGGGCGCTGAAGACCTTATTGTCGAGGACGATCGCGATCCGGTCGCCAATGTGCTGCGACGTCACTCGCTCGAAGGTCCGAGCGCCCGTCCGGTTCAACTGGAAGTTGACGACCGTCATGCCGAACTGCGGCTCCCGGCCGGGCTGAGCGTCCTCCAGGACCTCGCCGGTCATGAACGCCCGCGATTCCAGCACGTACAGCGACCGGTACAGCTGCGCGCCGCGGCCCCTCGGCTCCACGCCCCACCGCAGCTCCGTGTTCCGGGGCAGCGCACGCTGCACCTCGGGGAGCGCCAGGTAGCGCTCGACCGTAGCGACATCCGCTTCGGCGACGAGGAACTCGCCCTCGGATCCGCTCTGGAGCAGCAGCGCGGTGAGCGGCCTCGCCGCCACGGCCGAGTCGGCGGCCGCGTCGTCCGACTTCGTCGTGTCCTGCCGGCCGAAGAGGAGCTGCTCGACCGCTTCACCGGGGCGCTCGGCCCGCGCACGGTCCGTCACCGCCTCGGCGCCCAGCGTCTGGACGATCGCGCGATCGATCCTCGGCAGCGCCGCGATGAAATCCTCCCCGTCCTGGACCAGCTTGAACTCGAGATACGCCGTCTGCCGAACGACGTCCTTGGCGCGCTCCTCGTCCGTGATCCCGGCAAGCTCTACGATGATCCGGTCGCTTCCGACCTTCTGGATCAGCGGCTCCTCGACGCCGAACTCGTCGATCCGCGTGCGGATGATCTTCAGCGCCTGTTCCGTCGCATCGGCCCGCGCCTCGGGCGTCATCGTGCCGTCGGGATCAGCCACCTCGAGCGCCAGGTGCATCCCGCCCTGGAGGTCGAGGCCGAGTTTGACGCCGTTCGAGTACAGGTACCAGCCGGCCATCGCCATGACGGCGAGGATCACGAGGATTCGGCCTTTCAGCGTGCCGAACATCGAGCGTCTCTCCAAGTCGTTGTCGGGCAATGACGAAGTGGGTCACTCACGGGACCCGAGCGCGATAAGTTCGCGCGACCGCCGCGGATTGTCAACAACCCGCGCGTCCGCGGGATATTCGGACGAACGGACCGTTATACCCGGCATCGGGCAAAGGTGCCCGCCGGATCGGTGGAAGTCGGTTCGAGGCGGGGGTCAACATACGGGGTCGCGCGAGCGCGTCAACAACCGCGTAGGCGGTCCGGCCGCCGCTTGCACGATCGGACGAATCGTCCGAAGTTGTGATAGCTGCGCGTTTCCAAGACGAGCTCGGGGCCAACCGCGCGGATCGTTTCCCTCCGATGGCGGCGCCCCTGTCAAGCGTGTCGAAGAAGGGGAAAAATGGTTCGAAAGTCAGCGGTGCGGACGGCGCTTCTGGGCGCCACGGTGATCCTCGGCGGTTGCGACCTCTTTTCGTCTACCGGCCTGGAGTTTACCCAACTGGAGGTCTTCCTGCATCTCGCCTCCACCCAGGTGGCCAGCGGCGAGAGCGTTGCCGTGGAGCTCCAGCTCATCAACACGGGGTCGAGCCGTGCGACGATCCGTGCCGACGGCGATTGCCTGGCGGTGCTGGCCGTAGAGCGCGGCGGCGCGAACCAGCGGTTCCGCATCAACCCCTCGTCGTGCTGGGCGCCGTCGGAGCCGATCGTGGTCGAGGCGGGGGCCACGGCCCGGCACGCGTGGGCCATCGTCGCGGAGACGGAGGACGGCGTCCCGGCCGAACCGGGGATGTACAGCGTTGTGGCCGACGTATCGGCTCGTGTGGGAGATATCTATCTCCCGGGTGCCATCCGCACCCTTGAGGTCCTGGCGGGCGAATGAGCCGAAACGTTGCCTACCTGGCCGCGCGGCTCTCGACGTTGAATGATCTGGCGGCGAGGGTGCAGCACGTGCACGGGCTGGTAGAGCAGTTCGCTTCGGCGGTCAATCGTGGCGCCGAAACCCCACTCGTCGTGCCGCTCCGGCGTGCGTTCGGCCAGCTCAAGGTGACGTTCCTCGCCGAGGGGATGGACTCGCTGTCGCAGTTGGCCGGCTCGCTCGAGATCGCCGCCGGTCGAGGCGCCACGCCCTCCCAGAAGCTCCGGGTCCTCCGGGAGGGCGTGGGGTCGATGCGGCAGCAGATCGAAGTCGAGCAGCGCACGATCCTGCGAGATCTCAACGCACTGCGTGAGTCGCAGGAGAAGGCGACCAGCGGATCGGAGTGACCGGAGCGCATCTCCCGATCGCCCATTGCCTGCCACAACGCCTGCCTCGACATCGGTCCCGAACTCGCCGAGCACCCCGATCGGCGGCCAAGGTCGTCGTGAGCCCCGGGAGCATCAGGACGCCGGCGCTGGCACTCATCGGAATGCGGCTCAACGACCGCCGCTCGCTCCCACTGGTCGAGAAAAAACGCCTATCTCCCGACCGATGGGAGATAGGCGTCGTACTCAGTGGGCCCGGCAGGGCTCGAACCTGCGACCGTCGGATTATGAGTCCGCTGCTCTGACCGACTGAGCTACGGGCCCCGAAGGGTATGAAATCTAACGCTTCAGCGGGTGCCGAACAACCGATCGCCGGCGTCGCCGAGGCCCGGGAGGATGTAGCCGTGGTCGTTGAGCTGGCGGTCCAGCGCGGCGGCAAAGACCTGGACGTCCGGGTGATCCTCGAGCATGCGGCGCACGCCCTCGGGCGCGGCGACGATGCAGACGAGGCGGACGCGGACGGCGCCGTTGTCCTTCAGGAACTTGACGGCCGCGGACGCGGACCCGCCGGTCGCGAGCATCGGGTCGAGGACGAGGAAGTCGCGGGATTCGGGCTCCGGCGGGATCTTGAAGTAGTACTGGACCGGCTGGAGCGTGTCGTGCTCGCGGTAGAGGCCGATGTGGCCGACGCGGACGGACGGCATGAGGCGGAGCATCCCCTCGACCATGCCGAGGCCGGCGCGCAGTACGGGGACCAGCGTCAGCTTCTTCCCGCTGACCATGTAGGCGACGGTCCGCTCGAGCGGCGTTTCGATCTCGACGGGTTCCAGCGGCAGGTCCTTGGTGACCTCGTACCCCATGAGCATGGAGATCTCGTCGACGAGTTCGCGGAACGTCTTCTTCGACGTGTCCTTGGCCCGGAGCACGGCGAGTTTGTGCTGGATGAGCGGGTGCTCGACGACGGTCAGATTGGGGAACCCGTGCATGAATCGCCTCCTCACGATCTCAGGTGCCGACAGCGCGCGGTAGTATAGGGGCGACGGGTCTCCGGTCAAGCGGCGCGACGCGGCCCGTGCCCGCCCGACGCGCCCGGCAGCCTGTCGGCTGGCACGCATGCTGCCCTGCTTGGGGTTCGGGAGGTGCGATGAAGACGGGGAACCTGAAGATCCGAGCGATCGAGGACGAGTACCTGGCCGACGAGGTTCGCAAGATGCTCGAAGCGCACAGGGGAGTGCGGACGGCGTCGGTCCGGGCGGGTCGACCGGGCGGCGCCGAGGTCGAGTACGACGAGCGGCACATCAGTCTGGAGCAGCTCGTCGCGCACCTCAGGTCGCACGGATATGACGCGGAGATCGGCGGTTACAGCGCCGGCGGCGCGCCGTAGGCGCGCCGCCGGCCGAATCGGCCCACGTCGCGTGCCTCGATCCACCCTTCGCCGCCCCGCGCGCGGACGCGGAGCCAACCGTCCCTATCCTCCACGATCTGCACGCCGGAAGCGGCCTCCAGGGCGCGGAGCGATTCCGCGCGCAGGTGCGGCGCCGCGCGGAGGTGCGTCTCCGCCGGCAGCGTGACGCCGACCTCGTCGCCTATGCGGTCGGCGCCCCAAGCACCGGCGCATAGCAGGGCGAGGGCGGTAGCGACGGTGGCCGTCAGCGCGAAAGCGCGACGTCGCTTCCAGATCGCCAACGCCGTCGCCGCGGCGCCCAGCCACCAGAACGCGCCCGCCAGGAAGACCAGCTCGTCGCCCGAAAGCGGAACCGGCGGCACGACCTGGCGCACCAATGCCGGGTCGACCCCCGTGGCCCGGAGGTTGTGGCGCGTGTCGGCGTCGCGCGGGGCGAGGCGCGCGGCGTGGAGCCATGCCCAGGCGGCCAGGCCGCGTTCTCCAGCCTCGTGGTAGGCCACGCCGAGGTTGTACCACCCGGCCGGGTCCTCCGGCTCGACGGCCACGAACGCGCCGAACGCCTCGATCGCCTCCTCGTAGCGCCCCTCCACGACCGACTCCACGCCTCGGTCGAAGGACGATGTGTCCTGCGCGGCGACGAGCCCCGGTAGGGCGAAGACGAGGAGGACCACGAGCGAGGCGTCGACGGAGGCCGGCCGTGACCGGCGCGCCTCGACATCCACACGCCGCAGCAATCGCTCGGCGCCGTCGACCATGGCGAGCCGCTCCGTGCCCTTCGTCGGCGTCGGCTCGAATCGAGCGCGCCCGATCGTTTCCAGCAGCTCCGCCAACGCGGCGGCGGTGTCGGCCCCGACTCCGTGGGCCTCGAGGGAGGCCGCCAGCGCCCGCGGATCCGCTCGCCGCAGTTCGGGCTCGGCCAGGCGGTCCGCTAGCCAGCGGCGAATCAGTCGATCGAGGTCCCGCAGGAGCACGGATGGATCGCCGCCCGCGTGCCTGCGGAGCGCTTCCAGGTCTCGATCGAGGCGCCGCCGCAGGTCGCGGTTGGACCGACGGTCGCGAGCACCCCCGGGGCGGCGTCGCGCGACGAGCGCGCCCACGACGCCGAGCCACGGGAGGAGCAGCGTCGCGGCGAACCAGGGAGAGCGGACCCACCGCAGCCGCGGGGGTCCGGCCGGCCCGGGCTTGACGGATCGGATCGCCGCTGAGGGCGCCGGGGTCGCAGGCTGACCGGCGCCCGGGCGGACGTCGATGTGCAGCGGCCCGCTCTTCGCCACCGCGTACTCCCGGCGCTCCGGGTCGAAGTACGCGTACTCGATCGGCGGGATTTCGACGCGTCCCGGCGTCTCCGGGACTAGCACCCACGTGAATCGCTTAGTCCCGGTGACGACCCCGTCTACCGTCCGCACCTCCGCGTGCTCGCTGGGCGGGTAGACCTGGATTCCGGGGAGCGACGGGAGCGCGGGCGGCGGCAGTGCCTTGATGTGGCCGTCGCCCTCGACCTCGACCACGAGCGCGGTCGCCTCGCCGGCGCGGACGTCGTCGGGCTCGACGCGGGCGCGCACCTCGAACCGGCCCACGGCGCCCGTGAACGTCGCGGGCCTGCCGGCGTCCGGGAGCGGGAGAACGACGACGCGCAGCGAGTCGCTCCTCAGCTCGTGCGACTGCGGCGAGTACACCACGCCCCGCCGGATCTCGTACGTCAAGCGCGCCGGCTCGAGGACGTAGCTGCCCGGCGTGATCGGGAAGTACGCACGGGCGACGGCACGGCCGAGGTACACCTGGCCACCCACCGCCTGTGGCCGCGCCGAGGGTGCTCCGGGCAGATCGTGCGTCCAGAACCCCGGGGCGTCGGGCGGCACGTACTCGGGCGAGCGACGGAGCCGGAACTGCGCCCGCTCCGATACGAGAACCTCCGCCTGGAGCGTTACCTGTTGACCGACATAGACCGTGTCCGGCGTCAGCGTTACGGCGAACAGCACCTCGTCGTCGGGGCCACGCGCGACGTGGGCGCGCAGCGCGCCGGCCGCGAGGCCGGGTCCGCCCCCCGCGCCGGGTCCGCCGCCGGTCCCGGTCGGACCGCCGGCGCCGCCACCGCCGCCCGCGCCCGCCGACCCCCATGGCGCCCCGGCCGGCCCCCCTCCCCCGGGCGCCGCCTGCCCCACGACCAGCGTGAGCGCCGGCGTCCTGTACGTCTGCCCATCGATGGTCACGGCAAAGGGCGGGATGCGGAACCGCCCCTGCGCCGTCGGCCGCAGCACGAGCTCGCGCCGGATGAGACGGGTCCGGCCTCCCGGCATCGAGAATCGGATCTGGGAGTAGTCGCGCGTGCCGAGGACTTCGATTTCCTGCGGGAGGTCCGGCTCCGTGATCCGCTGCGGGGCGGAGCCGCTCGTTTCGATGTGGAGCTCCAGGATCGTCGTGCCGCCGAGCGGGACGAAAGGCGCCGAGAGCGTCGACCAGACCCGCACCGGGTCCCGCGCACCGCCCTGCGCGAACGCGGCCCCCGACGCGGAGAGGGCCGCCATCAGGACCAACGTCGCCGTACGCATCACCAGTCCCGAGCAACCGGCGAATCGCGCCGTCCCCTGCGGAGCTGGTCCCGGAACAACTCTCGCTCGTCCTGCTCGGCGGCGCTGAGGATCCGCTCCGCCTGTTCGCGGGTCAGCGCGCCCGGGTCGCGGGGAAGGTCGCCGCTCGGCGAGCTGGACGACCGCGGCGGCTGCTGCCCCGCCCCGCCCTGCGGATTCCCCGAGGGGTCGCTCGGCTGCTGGTCGTCGGATTCACCCGAACCACCGGCCTGCGACTGCGACGGGAGCTGGTCCCTCTCACGCAGCGCCAGCTCGAGGTTCCATTTCGCGTCGACGTCGTCCGGACGGATCCGGAGCGCGTGCTTGTACGCCTCGAGCGCCGCGTCCAGCAGACGGGCCCGGGCCTCCGGATCCGCGCTCGCGCGCCCCGCTTCCAGGAAGCGGTTGCCGAGGTTGTAGTGCGTCCGCTCGCGCGTGTCCGGGTCGATCGACGCGAGCGCCTGCCGCAGGTGGCGCTCCCCCTCCTCGTACTCGCCGAGCCGCAGGAGCGCGGTGCCCAGATTGTAGTGCAGCATCGGCGAGCTCTCGCCGTCGGCGAGCGCCTCTCGGTAAGCCTCGACCGCCTCGGCGTACTTCCCTTCCCTGTAGAGCCGATTGCCGCGTTCGATGTCGCCGATCCCGAAGGCCGAGAAGAAGCCAAAGGCGACGAGGATCACGGCGACCCGGGCGGCCGCCGTCGCCTCCGGCGAGGCCGCGCCGCGCCGCCGTAGCGGCGCCATCATCGCAGTGATCAGGACCGTCGCCGGAATCCCCCGCGCGCGCCAGGCATCGATCGCGAGCAGCACGAGCGCGAGGGCGATGAACCACGCGAAACGGTCCTGCGCCCGGACCTGGCGGTCCGCCGCCGTCGCCGTGCGCTCCAATCCCCGGAGCGCCGCGAGCAGATCGTCCGTCGCACCGGCCTCGTCGGCGCGGATGTAGCGTCCCCCGGTGGCGCGGGCGATCCGGTCGAGGAGCCCGTCGTCACGGCGGGAGACGACGACCGAGCCAGATGGCTCTCGCTTGAAGCCCGTCACGGCGCCGGTGACCGGGTCGCGCTCGGGAACCGGCGCGCCGCCGGGCGTGCCGACGCCGACCGTGAAGACGACGACGCCCGCCGCGGCCGCTCGCTCGGCGGCGGCCACCACGTCGGCCTGCTCCTCCAACGCCTCGCCGTCGGTGACCAGCACGACCACGCGATCCGACCGCGTCCCCTCCCGGCTCCGCACCAGGTCCGTGGCCTGTCTCACCGCGGACGCGAGCGACGAGCCGCCCTGGCTCACGATGGCCGGATCCAGCGCGTCCAGGTAGAGGTGAAGCGCACCGTGGTCGACGGTGAGCGGCGAGAGGACGTACGCCCGACCGGCGAACGCGACGAGGCCGATCCGGTCCCCCGGCAGCTCGCGGAGCAGCCGTCGCACCAGCAGCCGCGCGCGCTCCAACCTGTCCGGCGAGAGGTCCTGCGCCCACATCGACTTGGACACGTCGACGGCGAGGACGATGTCGAGGGCGCGGTTCTGCGTTTCGACGACTTCGCGGCCCCACTGCGGCCCCGCGGCGGCGATGCCGAGCGCGAGCCCGGCGAGGCCGATCAGGCCCAGGCGCGGCGCCGGGAACCGCTTCAGGTCGTCGGCGCCGAGCCGGTGCAGCAGGGCGTCGTCGCCGAGGATGTCGGCCACCCGGCGGCGCCGACGAGCGTACGCCCAGATCGCGGCCGTGAACAGCAGCGGCAATGCGAATGCGAGCCAGATGAGATCGGGACGCGCGAAACTCATGGCACCCTCCCCCAGCGGCTGGCGAGGAGCAGCCATTCGGCGGCTAGGAACAGGACCCCGAGGATCACGAAAGGAAGGTGACGGGGTGTGTACTCGACGTAGCGTCGCACCTCCACCGTCGTCTTCTCCAGCTCGTCGATCTGGCGGTAGATGCTGTCCAGCGCGGCCTCGTTCGTCGCGCGGAAGTACCGGCCGTTCGTGAGGCTCGCGATCTCGCGGAGCAGCTCCTCGTCGATGTGGACCGGCAGCTGAGCGTATTGATAACCGCCCAGGAGGCCGCGCGCCACGGGCATCGGAGCGACGCCCTCGCTCCCGACGCCGATCGTGTAGATCTTGATCCCGAACGCCGCGGCCGCCCGTGCCGCCGTGATCGGGTCGATTTCGCCGCGGTTGTTCTCGCCGTCGGTCATCAGGATCATGACCTTCGACTCACCCGGGACCTGGCGCAGGCGGTTGGCAGCCGTCGCAATGGCGGTGCCGATCGCGGTGCCGTCCTCGAGCTGGCCGATGTCGAGCCGCTCGAGCGCGCGGTAGAGCACGTCGTAATCGATCGTGATCGGCACCTGCGTGAGCGCCTCGCCCGCGAATGCGACCATCCCGATCCGGTCGTAGCGCCGGCCGCGCACGAAGTCCGCAACCTTGGCCTTGGCGACCGCGAGCCGGTTGTCCGGGTGGAAGTCCTCGGCGAGCATCGAGCTCGAAATGTCGACGACGAGCATGATCGCGATCCCGTCGGCCTCGATGTCGATCGCGGTCGCGCCGGTCCGGGGCGCGGCGAGGGCGACGATCAATGCGACGATCGCGGCGCCGCGAAGCCAGTCGGGCGCCCTGGCGAGCCAGCGCGTGTGCCGGGCGTCGAGCTCCGCCGCCTCGGCCGCGCGGGGGAACGGCAGCCCGCGCGGACGAAAGCGGCGCTGGACGAGGAACCACGCCGGAACGAGGAGCAGGAGCGCCAGGGCCCATGGGTTCGCGAATCCGAAGGTCACGGCGCCTCCTCCTTTCCGTACCTCAGGACGAAGCCCCGCGCGATCTCCCAGTCAGCCAGCGCGTCTTCGGCCGACGGCCGGCGGCGCGCAAACTTGACGAGGTCCGCCGAAGCCAGGAGTCGGCCCAGCGACTCGGCGTCCTCCGGCTCCATCGCCCGTTCCGCCCGCTCCATCAGTTCCGTGGTGGTCAGCTCCGCCCCCAATGCTCGGTCCGTCTCCTCGAGGTAGAGGCGCACGGCGGCGGTCACGAGCGAGTAGAACGGCTTGAACCGACCGGCCTCGACGAGCCCGGAGTTGCGGGCGCGGTCGAGCGCCGCGAGCGCCCTCTCGCGCGGCGGAATCGCAGCGTACGCCGCGATAGGCGCCTCGCGGCCGCGCCGCCGCCAGTAGACCAGACCGGCGGCCGCCACCGCACCGACGAGGAGCGCGAGGAGGAGCGGCCACCAGGACCGGCTCGAGCCCAGTACGTCTTTCAGGTCGCGGGGCTGTACCCCCGCGGTGTCTTCGGGGAGTACCGAGCGGACGGCCAGCTCCGAGAACCGCGCCTCGACCCTGCGCTCGCCGTCGGGACCCGCGAGGCGGACTTCGACCGGCGGCAGTTCCACCGCTCCCGGACGCCATGCGGTCATCGAGTAGACCGCCGTGACCCGCCGCCCTCCGTCCGGCAGCGTCTCGACCCGCTCGTCACGCCGTCCCGCAGACTCGAGCGGCTCGGCCGTCGGGAGCGAGTCCGGGAACGAGGCCTGATACCCTGGCGGGAGGTCGACCCGGATCGCGACGCGGAAGACGTCGCCGACCAGGACGGTATCCGGCGCGACCGCCGTGCGGACGGTCGGGGCCGACGGCGCGGGGTCCTGCGCGATGGCTGCGCCCGGGAGCGGGAACGCCGCGAGAGCGAACGACAGGGCGAGGAGCCGCAGACTCATCGCTTCAACTGCCGCTCCCTCCGCCGGAAGAAGCCGAGGAGCGGCGTGATGTACGATGCATCTGTCCGCACGTCGATCTCGTCGACGCCGAGGCGGCGAAACGTACGCCGCATGGCTTCCCGCCCGGCGGCGCGTCGGGCGCCGTACGCCGCGCGCAATGCGGCGCGGCCGGTGTCCACGGCGTGCATCGCACCCGTCTCGGGATCGACCAGCACCAGCACGCCCACATCCGGAAGTTGTTCTTCCGACCCGTCCGTGATCGACACCGCGACCACGTCGTGCCTGCCGGAGATCAGCTTGAGGGATCGCTCGAACGCCTCATGCCGCCTCCGGGTCTCCTCGCCTTCGCCGCCGACCTGGAAGTCGCTGAGGACGAACACGACCGCCCTGTGGGGCAGCACGCGGGCCGCGTAGTCGAGCGCGGCTGCGAGGTCCGTCCCCCGGCCCTGCGGCCGGAAGGCGAGGACGTCGCGGATCAGCCGGAGGACGTGGCGGCGGCCCTTGCGTGGCGGCACGAAGTGCTCGACCCGGTCCGTGAAGACGAGCAGACCGACCCGGTCATTGTTGCGGACCGCGGAGAGCGCGAGCACCGCCGCGATTTCCGCGGCGAGCTCGGCCTTCCAGCGGCCACGGGTGCCGAACTGCTCGGAGCCCGAGAGGTCGACCAGGAGGAGCACCGTCAGCTCGCGCTCCTCGACGTACCGTTTCACGTAGGGGTGGCTCATGCGCGCGGTCACGTTCCAGTCGATCGCGCGCACTTCGTCGCCGGGCTGGTATTCGCGCACCTCGGCGAACTCCATCCCCTGGCCCTTGAAGACCGAGTGGTACTCGCCGCCGAAGAGCGATTCGACCCACCCTCGGGTCCGGAGCTCGATCAACCGGACCTGACGCAGGATCTCGCGCGGGACGCCGCCGTTGGTGTCGTGCGGGTCCCGGCGTCCGACGTCGGCGCGCTCCGTCTGGGCGCTTCCGGCGCTCACGGGACGTCGACCGCGTCGAAGATCCGCGCCACGATGTCGTCGGCCGTGACCTCCTCGGCCTCCGCCTCGTAGCTGGTGATGATCCTGTGGCGCAGGACGTCGGGGCCGATCGCCTTGACGTCCTCGGGGAGCACGTACCCGCGCCCGCGCAGGTAGGCGTGGGCGCGCGCGCACATGGCGAGGTAGATCGACGCGCGGGGCGATGCGCCGAACTCGATCAGCGGCGCGAGACGACTCAACCCGTATTCGGCCGGGTGACGCGTCGCGTGCACCAGGTCGACGATGTAGTCGGCGATCTTCTCGTCCATGTACAGCTCGGCGATCTCGCGGCGCGCCGCGAGGATGTCGGCCGGCGTCGCGACGACGGCGAGCGGCTCGTGCTCGCGCCCGGCCACGCGTCGCAGGATTTCCTTCTCCATGTCGCGGTCGGGGTAGCCGACCTTGAGCTTCAGCATGAAACGGTCGACCTGCGCCTCGGGGAGCGGGTACGTCCCCTCCTGCTCGATCGGGTTCTGCGTGGCCAGGACGAGGAAAGGCGTGGGGAGCGGGTACGTCTCGCCGCCGATCGTGACCTGCTTCTCCTGCATCGCTTCGAGGAGCGCGGACTGCACCTTCGGCGGCGCACGGTTGATCTCGTCGGCCAGGACGAGGTTCGCGAAGATGGGGCCCTTCTTGGCCGTGAACTCGCCGGTGCGCTGGTTGTAGATCATCGTCCCGACCACGTCGGCCGGGAGCAGGTCGGGCGTGAACTGGATCCGCTGGAACGTGGCGTCGATGCACTCGGCGAGCGAGCGGACGGTCAGCGTCTTGGCGAGGCCGGGCACGCCTTCGAGAAGGACGTGGCCGCCGGTGAGGAGTCCGATGAGCAGGCGCTCGATCATCGTGTCCTGCCCGACGACCCTCTTGTGAAGCTCCTCGGTGAGGCGCCGGGCGAGCTCACGCCCCGTCGTGGCGCCGGTTGTGGTCACCGCTGGTTCCACGCAGCATTCCTCCCGTTGGATTCGTCTACCGGCCGATCCACTGGTACGCCGGCGCGCGGGCGGAGGATCCGCGGCCGGCGGCCGTGTCGCATTCGTGCCGGCAGCCGACCGCGACCCGCGTGCGGGGCCGAATGCGGGCGAGCGGGCCGGCCGCATTCGCCACCGGTGCGGCCGCGCGTGGCCACGCGGCCGCACCCGCCCTCGCTCTTACCGCTTGATCCGCTCGCCCTCGTCCTCGTAGCGGAACACCCACGCAGCGAGCCGGCCGGGCCGCAATTTCGTCCGCCGGTCGCCGGGCTCGGTGTCGGCGCGGGAGCCTTCCGCAGCCGACGGCCCGCCCCGCAGCTCCGCCGCCATCGCCTCGAGACGGCTCCGCCAGCGCGCCCAGTTCGACGGCCGCAGGTCGACCCAGCCGTTCTCCGCGAGGCGCGGATCGTCCGGCCGTTGATCGGGCGCCGGCGCCACCTTGAGGACGGGTCCGCGCAGCATCCGCTCGCCGTCGGCGAGGAGGATCGGCAGCCCGATCGACACGATCCGGACCCGCAGCTCGCGGTCCCCCGAGATCAATTGCTCGGCCGCCCGCGCAGTCTCCTCCGGATCGAGGCGCGCCGCGGCCTCGATGTCGGGGTACAGGCGGGCAAGGATCGCGCCTTCGAAGAGGAGCTTCGAGAGCCGCGGCGGACCCAGGTTCTCGTACGCGACGGCATAGATCCCGCGCTCCCGCTCCAGCGTCGCCATTTGCTCCAGCGCCGCCTCGCGCAGCACGCCCGCGCGGTAGGTGGGGCCCGACGTCGACGCATCCAGCGCCGCGACCACGTCCCGCCCGGTCGGGTGGCCCAGGATCTCGCGCTCGACGTTCTGCGCGATCTCTTCCGGCGTGATGAACTCCATCAGCCCGAGCGACGTCAACGCCTCGAACTCGCCCAGGCTGAACTGCCCGTTCTCCCCCGCGTCCAGGTAGACGCCCTCGAGCGGGCCGCCGGCCGGCTCGAAGGCGCCGGTCGCGTCCGCGCCGAACGCGGATTCGAGTGGGAGCGCCTGTACCGCATCGTACCGCTCGATCGGCTGGCCCCGCCGCTTCACCTCGCCGTACCCGATACGCTTCCAGCTGATCGCCGCCGTCGGCTTGATCTCCTTTACCGCAGGCGCGCCAGGCGTCCGCGACATCAGGAACAGGAAAAGCGTGTGCGCCCCGGCCACGCCGGACTTGGCCAGCAGCATGCGGCTCGGCCGCTCCTCGGAGTGCGTGAACGGGATGTTCAGCCCCATCCCGCCCGTCCCGGCCGTGCCGATCTTCACATAGACCGCCGTCCGTACCTGCCGCATCGCCTCCAGCGCAATCTGTACGTGGCGGATCAGCTGCGGCAGGTACAGCGTCGCCAGGTGGCCCTCCACGGCGCCCAGGTCGACGCTCCCCTCCCGCGCCCGACGCCGCAACGACGCCGCGCTCTCGAACACGTTCTGGTAGGCAAGCGCCGTCGCAGTGTTGACGCAGTCGACGACGATCTGCGGCCGATGGCGCAACAGCAGCGCGCCCAGCGTCGAGCGCTCGACCACCGCGGGTGTCAGCTCGCCATAGAGGTCGTCCAGCAACTGGGCCCGCGCCCCGGCATCCTCCAGGACCTTCGCCCGCGGCCAGTCCTTCACGGCCTCCGGCAGGAAGATGTCGCCCCATTCCCCTACGAGCGACGTCCCGTCTGGCACGATCCCCTCGGCCTCCAACTCCGCGATCGCGCCTTCCGCTTCCTCTCGCGTCAACGCCGTGATCACGAGCGCCCTCGGCCCATGCCGCAACAAGCGCCTCGCGACAGCGAGCCCCACCAACCCCGAGCCACCCAGCAGCAGAATCGTCCGCCCCTGAACGTCCATGCCTGTTCCCTGCCCTGTGCCAGAATGAAGGTGAGCGCCGGCCAGGCGCCGGCGGCGATGAACTATCGAACGTCCGATCGAAGACTCGGCATGCTTTCCGGTAGCGAATCCGTCCCCGGCTCGGTCGGCCGACGACCCCAACCCGTCACCGCCGATGGCCCCGCCCCACGGCCTCGAGCGCCCGGACCTCTTCCGCGTCCAGACGTCGCCACTCGCCCGACGCCAGCCCCCGTAGCCTGATCGGGCCATAGCGAATGCGGACCAGGCGTTGAACCGGGTGGCCAATGGCGCGGAGCATACGACGGACTTCTCGCTTGCGGCCCTCCCGCATCGTGATGCGAATCCGGTCGCGCCCGCCCTTCAGGGTCTTCCGCCGTTGAACGGCGGCGGCTTTCGCGATGCCGTCCTCCAGCTCTACCCCTTCCAGGAGCCGCCGGATGTCCCCGTCGTCGAGTGCTCCGGCCACGACCGCCTCGTACACTCGTTCCACGCCGTGCCGCGGGTGGAGGAGCCGGTTCGCGAGATCCCCCTGGTTCGTGAGGAGGAGGAGCCCCTCGCTGTCCGCGTCGAGACGCCCCACGTGGAAGAGTCCGCGATAGCGCTCGGGGATCAGGTCGTAGATGGTCGGCCGCCCCTGAGGATCGGACCGGGTGGAAACGTAACCCCGGGGCTTGTGCAGCGCGAGCCACACCGGCCGGGCGAGGACGACCGGCGAGCCGTCGACGCTGACGCGATCGACATCGGGATCGACGCGCGTGCCCAGCTCGGTCACGACCTGGTCGTTCACGCGTACGCGGCCCTCGCGGATCATCGCTTCCGCCGCGCGGCGCGATGCGACGCCGGCGCGGGATAGGAACTTCTGCAGCCGCATGGGACCGGACACGTCGCGCCCTCCCCCGGCGGTGCGGGTCACGCCGGTCCGGCGCCGTCCGGTTCGGCCTTGCCGCCCCTGGTCGCCGGCGCGGGCTCCCTCAGGATGACCGGCAGTTCCTCCGGGCGCGGCAGGTCCTCGAGCGAGCGGAACCCGAAATGCTCGAGGAACTTGGTCGTCGTGCCGTAGAGCACCGGCCGCCCGAGTCCCTCGCCGCGGCCGACGGGGGTGATCAGCTCCCGCTCCTGGAGCGTGCGCAGCACCCCGGACGATGCGACGCCGCGGATCTCCTCGATCTCGGCGCGCCCGATCGGCTGCCGGTAGGCGATGATGGCCAGGACCTCGAGCGCGGCAGGCGACAAACGCGCCGTGTGCACCACGGTGTCGAATCGCTCGAGGTACGGAGCGAACTCCGGCCGCGTGAGGATCTGGAATCCACCGGCCATCTCATAGATCTGGAATGCCCGGCCTTCCGCTTCGTAAGCCTGTCGCAGCTCGTGGATCGCGGCCTCGACCGCCGCCTCGTCCAGCGAATCGTCCGCGGCCGCGATGTCGGCCGCCGTGAGCGGCGCGTCGCTCGCGAAGAGGAGCGCCTCAACGATCTGCGTCGGTCGCATCGACTGCGTTTCCGTTCCGTCGGTAGAGCCAGATCGGGGCGAACGGCTCGCTCTGCCGGATCGCGAGCGCGCGGCGCTTCGCCAGCTCCAGGCTCGCCATGAAGGTGACGACCCCGTGCATCCGATCCTTGAACGGCGCGATGAGGCTACGGAACTCGATCCGCGCCACGCGCCGCAGCGTGTTCACGATGAGTTCGATCTTCTCTTCGATCGGCACCAGGCGCGGGGTGACGCGATGCTCCGGCGGAGGCCCGCCGCGCTCGCCGATCCCGAGCGCCGCCGCCCAGAGTTCTTCCCACGTGAGCTCCAGCTCCACCTCGCGCTTCGGCTCCGGACGCGGCGGGACGTAACCCCGCGGATAATGCCGGAGCCGCTCGAGCTCCGCTAGCTCGAGCCGCTGCGCCGCCTCGCGGAAATGCTCGTACTCTAGCAGGCGACGAACCAGCTCCGCGCGCGGGTCCTCGAGCTCCTCCCCCTCCTCGGTGCGACGGGGCATCAACATCTGCGCCTTGATCCGCACGAGCAGCGCGGCCATCTCGAGGAACTCGCCCGCGCGGTCCAGCCCCAGCGCTTCCACGCCCGCGATCGCCCGCAGGAACTGCTCGGTGATCTTCGCGATCGGGATGTCGAAGATGTCGATGTCCTGCTCCCGGATCAGGTGCAGGAGCAGGTGCAGGGGCCCGTGGAACCGCTCCAGCTCCACGACGAACGCCGCATCGTCCGTATCGTGGCGCAGTTCCATTCAGACCCAGAACCGGATGAAGGCCTCGGACAGCTCCTGCAGCTCCCGGATCGGCCAGGAGAGCACGGTCATCGCCGACGGTGCGAACAGCAGGATCGCCATGAGGATCAGGATGCCGAACCGGCCCATCTCGCGGTACCACGCCCCGAGACGCGGCGGCAGAAGATGGTAGAAAACGTGCGACCCGTCGAGCGGCGGTATCGGCAGCAGGTTGAGGCACGCCAGGACCAGATTGATCAGCACGCCGAACCGCGCCATCCGAATCAGCAGCTCGGCGAATGGCTCCAACCCGGGCGCCAGGCGGGCAAGGTGAATCAGGAGCACCACCGCCACGGTGCACGCCGCCGCGAGCACGAAATTCGCCGTCACGCCCGCCAGCGAGACCAGGATGTCACCCCTGCGGTAGTTCCGGAAATTCCGTGGATTGACCGGCACCGGACGCGCCCAGCCCAGGATGACGCCCGCCTTCATCATGACCAGCATGAGCGGGAACAGGATGGTGCCGAACGGGTCGATGTGCGGGAGCGGATTCAACGTGACCCGCCCCAGCATCGCGGCAGTCGGATCGCCTTGCTTGAGCGCCACCCACGCGTGCGCCCACTCGTGGACGACGACGGCGAGCAGCAGCATCGGCAGCGCGAGGAGGAACATCTCCATAGCCGGGAAAGCTAACCCCGGCGGGCGGGGCGACGCTACCCCCGGCACGAATTGCGGTGGGAGAAATCGCCCCCTTGCGGCTGCCGCGGCGCGTGCATACAAGAATACCGAACGATTCGGGCGCGCCCGATCGCGTCTCGCTGTTCCCATCTCGGGCACGCCCCGTGTGGCGGTCTCTCCCCGATACCGTTTCCGCCCCTCGGTCTTCCGAACCGATTACACGTGTGAAGGAACGCGGAGCCTATTCCAAACGCAGCCCGGCTGGACACGCGGGCCCTCTTGCTCACCGGGTCCTCATGAGCTTCGGGCTCGCTGCGGTGTTGGCGCTCGATGATCGCGGCACAGTGGGAAGTGTTCAACCACGCATGATCGACGAGCAGGCGCAGTGCGATGAACACAAGCCGCCGGTTCGGAGCTCCGCCTGAACATTTTCATGTCCGCCGAAGGAACCGAGGGAGGGTCGTATGTCGTTTCGACCGGCGCTCGTCCTGTCGTTCGCACTGCTCGCCGTAGCGGCATCGCCGCTAACTGGCCAAACGTTGCAACGCGATCCCGTTTCGGGCGATTACATCCTCGAGTTCACAGACATCGATGGCGTTCATCATCTCCTGGTGGTCGAGCCGCGTAACAAGATCTCACCGCGCATGGCCGTCGCCATTGAATCGTCGGGGGCGGCGTACGTCTATCGGTACGTGTTGACGAACGAAAGCGGGCCAAATACCAAGCAGCCGATCAGCGTCTTTCTGTTGCCCTGCCCCCGCGACGATCAGTCATTGAGCGTCGAGCCCGCTCCGGGTTGGCACGGCCGCGTGGGCGGTGTGTCGCCGTTCGAGTGCGAGTTCAATTTCGGTAACGCCTCGCTCGAGCCCGGGCAATCGCTCGGCGACTTCGTCGTTCGTTCTGCGTGGCTACCGGCACCGGCCGAAGCGCGGGTGTTCGGTGCGGCGCCACCCGCCGCGCTTCCGGTGTCAGTAGGGAGCGTGCCCGACACGGTTGTCTACCTGCTCAGGCGAAGCTCGACGCGGCGGCTCGATCGATCGACCGGGGCAACGCCGCAAGCGCTCGTGGGCAGCTCCAGGCCTTCCTCCAGGAACTGGAAGCGTAGCACGGCCTCCAGCCCGGCAAGCACATGTCCGACAATGCCTACTGGCTGCTCAAGATCAACGTCGAGCGCGTGCTGAGCCGGATGTAGCCGGCGGACGGCCGCGATCCGCGGGCGCGCGGCCTCCCGCCGCGCGCCCGTAGTTGACACGGTCACCGCGCGGCTTTAATTTGTGTGGCTACGTTCGCAGGCTTGTATATCAAAACCCCGTGAGTCACCTGGGGAGGATCGGTTGGCGAATTCGAGGAGTGCGGAAAAGCGGATCCGTCAGGCGGAGAAGCGGCGGCTTCACAACCGTGCGCAGCGGTCGCGGCTGAAGACCGCGATCAAGAAGGTCCTGGCCGCTTCGGACGCCGAGCAGGCGGTGGCCGCGTACCGCGAGACCGCGGCGATGCTCGATCGGTACGCTACGCGTCGGTTGATCCATCCGAACAAGGCGGCCCGCAAGAAGTCGCAGCTGGCCAAGAAGGTACTTGCCCTCGGCGGCCAGCCGTAATCGCCGCGTCTCACCGGGGCAATCCAGAGATAAGAAAAGCCCGCCGTTCGGCGGGCTTTCTTGCATCCGGATAGCTCGATCAATTCTCGAACAGGTCGAGCGTATCGACGTCCAGCCGAGGAACGTGGCTGGCGGCTTCGGCCGGGCGCGGCACATCGGCGCCCCGCTCCGAGGCCTCCTCCCGCAGCGGCGCGTCCTCTTCCCGGTGTAGCGTCTCCTCAGCCGGCTCGACTCGCGCGGGCGGCTCCAGGCGACCGAAGGCGAAGCGCTCGCGCCGGCCCGCGGGCAGCGCGGCGGCCGCGTCCTCGCGTTCCGCCGCCGGGGCGCCACGGTCCGGCGACTCGGCCGCATCCGCTTCCTCCTTCGCCCCGCCCTCGGCCGTGCCCTCCACATCGCCGCCCGCCACCCCGTCCAGGTGCCGCAAGAACGCCCGACCGAACGACGCGTCGTACCCCGTCCACCGCTTCTCCGCCGACGCCACGAGGGCCAGCGCCTGGTGCATCTTGGCATCCAGGTCGTCGACGTAGTGGAGGAGCAGCGCCTCGAGCGTCATCGGGATCCTCGGGCTCTGCCACTCGTATTTCCCCTGGTGGCTGGCGACGAGGTGCTGGACTAGGAGCGCCCGCTCCTCGGACAGTTCCGGCACCTCGCGCGCCGCGTCGGCCACGATCTGGAGCCCGATCACGATGTGGCCGAGCAGGTGCCCTTCGTCGGTGTAAGGGAAGCCGGCCGCGACTTCGATCTCGCGCGTCTTCCCGATGTCGTGCAGGAGCGCGCCCGTCACGAGCAGGTCGCGGTCGATCGCGGCGCCGTAGTGACGCGCAAGAGCGCTGCACACCCAGGCGACGGAGACCGTGTGTTCCAGCAGCCCGCCCACGTACGCGTGGTGGTTGCGCTTGGCCGCGGGCGCGCGTCGGAAGAGACGCCCCATCTCCGTGTCGGGACCGAGAAGGCGCCGGAGCAGCGCGTTCAGCCCGGGGTCCTCGACCGACGCGATGAGCGCATCCAGCTCGGATTCGAGGCGGTCGAAGTCGTGTGGCGTTCGCGGAAGGAATAGCTCCATGTCCTCCCTGGCCACGGTGAGCCGCTCGATCTCCTCGACCTTGAGCTGCCGCTGTCCCCGAAACGACTCGATCCGCCCGCGCACGCCGACGTAGTCGCCCTCGGCCACGAGTTCGTGGATCCGCTCGGCGTCGTCCCAGACGCGCCCCTCGATCTCGCCGCTCCTGTCCACGAGCTGGAGGCGCAGGTACGGCTTGTCGGTCTTGGTCACGCCGATCTGCTTGCCGGCGACGCAGTAGCAGCCGACGAGGCGGTCCCCCTCGGCGACCTCGTCCAGGCGCGGCCAGGGGTAGGGCGCGTCTCCGAGCCACGCCCTAGGCGTGAGGGCTTCCTTGACGACTCCGGTCACGCGGCTACTCCCTTCCCTTCCAGACGATGCGGCCGCCGACAATGGTGTAGACCGCGCGTCCGCGCAGCTTCCACCCGGCGAACGGCGTGTTGCGGCTCTTCGACAGGAACTTCGTCGGATCGACGACCCACTCCTCGGCGGGGTCGAAGACGGTCACGTCCGCCGGCGCCCCGACGCGGAGCGTCCCGCCCGGGAGCCGGAACGCACGCGCGGGCGCGCAGCTCATCCGCTCCACCATGCGACGCAGGTCGATCACGCCGGAATCGACGAGCTGGGTCACGGTGAGCCCGATCGCCGTTTCCAGCCCGACGATCCCGAAAGGCGCCTCGTCGAACGCCTGCTCCTTCTCGTCGTAGTGGTGCGGCGCGTGGTCGGTCGCGATCACGTCCAGCGTGCCGTCCGCCACGCCCTGCCGCACTGCCTCCCGGTCCGCCGCCGAGCGGAGCGGCGGGTTCATCTTGGCGTCGGTGCGGTACTGGTCGACGGCCTCGTCGGTCAGCGTGAAATGGTGCGGCGTGGCCTCGGCCGTGACCGCGACGCCCCGCTCCTTCGCGGCGCGGATCATCTCGACGCCGCGACGCGTCGACACGTGCTGGATGTGCAGCCGCCAGCCGGTCAGCTCCGCGAGCATCAGGTCGCGGGCGATCATGACGTCCTCCGCCGCGTTCGGGATCCCGACGAGCCCGAGCCGCGCCGAGACGAGCCCTTCGTTCATCGAGCCGCCGCGGGAGAGAGCGAGCTCCTCGCAGTGACTGGCTACGGGGATGCCGAACGTCTGCGTGTACTCGAGCGCCAGCCGCATCAGCCCGGCGTCCCAGACAGGCCGGCCGTCGTCCGTGATGGCGACGGCGCCGGCGTCGACCATCTCGCCGACCTCGGTCAGCCGCTCGCCCTTGAGCCCCACCGACACCGCGCCCACCGGATAAACCCGAGCGGCCCCGACGCGCGCCCCCTCCGCTGCAACGAAACCTACGGAGGCCGGATCGTCAATGGGTGGATCGGTATTCGGCATGGCGCAAACGGCCGTGAAGCCGCCCGCCGCCGCCGCGCGCGCGCCGGTCGCGATCGTTTCCTTGTGCTCGCCGCCAGGCTCGCGCAGGTGGACGTGAACGTCGATGAAACCGGGCGCCACAATGAGCCCGGATACGTCGATCACCTCGGTCCCCTCGGGCGGCGCGATCTCCCGGCCCACACCCACCACGGCGCCCTCACCCAGGAGCACGTCGCAGACGTCGTCGACCCCCTGCGAGGGGTCGATCACTCGCCCGCCCCGGAGCAGGATCGGCCTCGGGCTCACTCCGCGCCTCCTCCCCGCTTCGCCGCCTCCGCCGTCTCGGGCGCACCGCCCGCCAGGAGGTACAGCACCGCCATTCTCACCGCCACACCGTTCGTCACCTGGTCGAGGATCACCGAATGGGGCCCGTCGGCGACGTCGCTGTCGATCTCGACGCCGCGGTTCATCGGCCCCGGATGCAGGATCAGCAGATCCCTCGGCGCGCGCTCGACGCGCTCGCGCGTGACGCCGAAGATCCGGTTGTACTCGCGCAGACTGGGGATGAAGCCCGCCTGCATGCGCTCGAGCTGAAGCCTGAGCACGTTCAACGCGTCCGCCCACTCGATCGCCTCCTCGATCCGCGGGAAGACGTGCACGCCCAGCTCTTGCACTGCGGGCGGTAGCAGCGTGCGCGGACCGCACACGCCCACCTCGGCGCCGAGCTTCCTCAACCCCCAGATGTTCGAGCGCGCCACGCGGGAATGAAGGATGTCCCCGACGATGCACACCTTCACGCCCTCGATCCGCCCGAAGTGATCGCGGATCGTGAGCATGTCGAGGAGCGCCTGCGTCGGATGCTCGTGCCGCCCGTCGCCGGCATTGACCACGTTCGAGGCGATCCGCTCGGCCAGGAACTGCGCCGCGCCCGAGGCCGAGTGGCGGATCACGACCATGTCGATCCGCATCGCTTCGAGGTTGCGCGCCGTGTCGACCAGCGTCTCGCCCTTCTGCACGCTCGACCCGCTGGCCGCCACGTTGACCGTGTCGGCGCTCAGCCGCTTCTCCGCGAACTCGAACGAAATGCGCGTCCGGGTCGATGGCTCGAAGAACAGATTGACGATCGTCTTGCCCCGGAGGACCGGGACCTTCTTGATCGGCCGCTCGCTGATCTCCTTGAACGGCTCGGCGGTGTCCAGGATCGCCCGGATCTGGTCCGCCGAGAGCGGCTCGAGGCCGATCAAGTCCTTGCCTAGATAGGGGTTCGTCGCGATCACCCGTCCACCCCCGAAATTGCGAGCTCGACCGCGAGCCGGCCATCCAGCTCGGGGACCAGCACCTCGACCCGCTCTCCGGGCTCGACTCCCACCGTACGCCCCACGATGTCCGGCTGGATCGGCAGCTCCCTGCCGCCCCGGTCGATCAGGACGCAGAGGTAGATGCGCGCGGGGCGGCCGAAATCGGCCAGCTCGTCCAGCGCCGCCCGAGCCGTGCGTCCGGTATACGCGACGTCGTCGACGATCACGAGCACGCGCCCGTCGATCCCGCCCGGCGGCAGCCGCGTCTCGCCGACCACCGGCCGCGGGCCGATCGCCATGAGGTCGTCGCGGTACAACGTGATGTCCAGCGTGCCGACGGGCGGGCGCACGCCTTCCGCGCGCTCGATCTCCGCCGCCAGCCGCTCGGCGAGCTGAACCCCGCGTCTGTGGATGCCGAGGAGCGAGAGCCCTTCGGTCCCGTTGTTCTTTTCGACGATCTCGCGCGCCATTCGGGCCAGCACGCGCTCGACCGCCTTCTCGTCCATCAGCAACTGCCGTTCGGACCGTGCCATGGCTCGGGATCGGGTCGAAGTCTCCGGTAGGATCGGCGGCAAGGTTACGGTGGCGGCCTGGCGCTGTCAACCGAGCCGGACGCCCTACGCGCGCCGCTTTACTCACACCTGCATAGTTATTAGTTTTGCGTGAATCGATACCGTCTCACGGGGAGCCTACATGACCGTACCCATCGAGCCGGGCTGGCTGAGTCTGCTGCCTCCGCTCGCAGCGATCTGCCTCGCCCTGGTGTTCCGGGAAGTCGTCCTCTCGCTCTTCGCAGGGATCTGGCTCGGCGCGCTCCTGCTCAGCCACTACAACCCGGTCTCGGCGACGCTCGCCACCATGGACCGCTTCGTCCTCGGTGCGCTCGCGGATTCGGACCACATCGCGATCATCGTCTTCAGCATGACGCTCGGCGGGATGGTCGCCGTGATGAACCGAAACGGCGGGACGCGAGGCGTGGTCGAGGCGTTGCGCGGGTTCGCGACCACGCCCAGGCGCGGCCAGTTCCTGGCGTGGCTGTCCGGGGCCCTGATCTTCTTCGACGACTACGCGAATACGCTCATCGTGGGCAACACGATGCGCCCGGTGACGGATCGGCTGAACGTGTCGCGGGAGAAGCTCGCATACATCGTCGATTCAACGGCGGCGCCGGTGGCGGCGATCGCCGCCGTCTCGACCTGGGTCGGCTTCGAGATCACGCTGATCGGCGACGCGTTGAAGAGTGCTGCATCGCAGACGACCGATCCGGCCGTCCAGGCGAGCCTGCTGGCCGGGGCCGAGAATCCGTTCGCGGTCTTCCTGCACTCGATTCCGTACCTCTTTTATCCGATCCTGACGCTGCTCTTCGTGTTGATGGTCGTGCTGACCCGGCGAGATTTCGGGCCGATGCTCGAAGCCGAGGTCCGGGCCACCTCGGGCCGAGGGCTAATCCGGCCCGGCGCGATGCCGGCCGTCGACACGACAAGCGGGCACATGGAGCCGCCGGAAGGCGTGAAGCACCGGTGGTACAACGCGGCGATCCCGGTGCTCACGGTCATGGTCGTGGCGGTCGCGGGCATTCTCCACACGGGGGCGCAGGAACTCGGTCCCGGCGATCACACGCTGTGGGAGATCGTCGGCGGCGCCAATCCGTTCAGCGCGTTGATCTGGGCGTCGTTCGCGGGGTCGATCGTCGCGATCGCGCTCAGCATCGCGCAGCGAATCCTCACGCCGCAGCAAGCGATCGAGGCGTGGATCGGCGGGCTCAAGTCGATGATGCTCGCGATCGTCATCCTGGTGCTCGCCTGGTCGCTCGGCGGGGTGACCGAAGCGCTGGGGACGGGGCCCTACCTTTCGTCGGTCCTGAAGGACTCGCTGCCGATGCACCTGCTCCCCGTGATCGTTTTCGTGGTCGGCGCGCTGATCTCCTTCGCCACGGGCACGTCATGGGGGACGATGGCCATCCTGTTCCCCGTCGTCGTACCGCTCGCCGTCGCCATGGGCGCGGGCGTCGGCTTCGAAAGCGGCGAAGGGTACACGATCCTGCTGGGGGTGATCAGCTCGATCATGGCCGGTTCGATCTTCGGCGACCACTGCTCGCCGATCTCGGACACGACCGTCATGAGTTCGATGGCGTCGGCGTGCGACCACGTCGACCACGTCCGGACCCAGCTGCCGTACGCGGCAGCCGTGGCCCTGGTCGCGATGGCAGTCGGCGATGTGCCGACCGCCTTCGGGATGAGCCCGGTGCTCTCACTGGTCCTCGGCGCCGCGATTCTCTACGGCGTTCTGCGGATCGTCGGGAAGCGTGCGGACGCCGTCGCCGTCCCCGCGCTCGAGGAGGGCGCGGCCGCACCCGCGCCGGTCTCGGCCGACTGACTCCGGGGCCGACACCGACACACCGGCACAACGAAGCGGCCCGGCGCGAGATCGCGCCGGGCCGCCCTTTTCGTCCTCCCAACGGGCCCCGAGTGGTTCACCGCGTGGGCCGGGCATCCTCCGCGCCAAGCGACTCAGCCGAGCCCCAACCTCCGGCCGAGCCAATACCCGACAGGAACCGCGACCGCCGCGGCGCCGAGCCCGAGCGCGATGCGGCGCGCGGTGAACGTGTCCCTCACATTACGGCGAAATCTCATGATCCTCACCGCCCGGACGGGGTGCTTCACCACGAACGCCGCGCCGGGCTTCCTGGCGTACCCGACCGCATTGACCACGGCTCCGAACACGTTGCAGCCTCCTGAATGAGAGAGGAACGGCGCCGACGGCGGCCGGGTGCTGCAAAGCGCATGCGAGGCGACACGGATCAGCGCCGCGCCCGGAAGAACGCCCGCAGGATCTCGCCGGCTTCTTCCTCCAGCACACCCTTGGTCAGCTCTACCCTGTGGTTCAGCCGCGGGTCTTGGACGATGCAGGCGAGCGAGCCGCACATCCCGGTCTTGGGGTCCGACGCCGCGTAGACCAGGCGCCGGATGCGCGCCAGGACCATCGCCCCCGCGCACATCGCGCACGGCTCCAACGTGACGTAGACGGTCGCATCGAGCAGGGCCCAACGTCCCAGGCGCTCGGCGGCCTGGCGCACCGCAACCAGTTCGGCGTGCCCCGTGGGGTCGTCCCACGTGCGGGTGCGATTGCGGGCCTCGGCGACCAGCCGCCCCCCGACGACGACGACCGCGCCGACGGGCACCTCCTCCTCGATGGCTGCGGCACGCGCTTGCTCGAGCGCCCTCTGCATCCAGAGGGCGTCCTCGGCGCGCGCCGGCACGTACTCGCACTTCACGATGGAAATCTACTTCGAGAGGCTCCCTTGCTCCCGGGCGGCCGCGGCCGTCGCCACTTGCCCGAAGCGGAGGCGGCGAAGAATGGTCGAGACGCGACCAACGACGATGCAGTCGCGCTCATTCAGCAGGATCGGCAGGAAGTCGGGGCCGCCGGGCTCCAGCAGGCGCTCGCCGTCCCGGTCGTGGAAGCGCTGGAGCGAGCATTCCCCCTCGATGCGCGCGACCACGACGTCGCCGTCCTCGAGCTCGTCCTCGGTGACCGGTTCGACCAGGAGCATGTCACCCCCGCGAATACCGGCCGACGGCATCCCTTCCCCGTCGACGGACAGGATGAACGAGCCCGCTTCCGTCGCCAGGCGGCGGTCGATCTCGAACGCATCCGTGGCCGCCACGGCCTCGGACAGGCTCGACAGACCTCGATAATGCGGCACCGAGACCGTTTGGGTGGAAAGATTCAACCCCAGCAGGCGCACACCCCGCGAACGCGACGGGTCGCGCTCGATCCACCCTTTGTCGGCGAGCGATTGCAGGTACTCCGAGACCGTCTTCGTGCTCTTGATGTTGAACCGCACGCCGATTTCACGGATCGACGGCTGGTAGGTGTTGCGCCTGAGATAATCGACGATGTAATCGAGGATCCGGCGCTCGAGCTTGGTCAGCGGCTCGGGCATCTTCGCCTCCTGATCGGCGGGTTCGCCCTAGGGCCGGAAAATCGCGGAAATGACGAAGGGGCGTGCTCGCCGACGTCGTCATCGATCGACCAGTGCACGCCCCTGCTGCGAATTCTCGGCCTTGGCCTGGCGCCAGTTTACGTAAGCGGCCGCGATCTGTCAAGATGTTTGCGAAAGCCCATCGAGCGCTTCGAGAGCCGCATCCAGCCGCCGCAGCGTGAGTTCGGGCCCCATCGCGACGAGGACCTCAAAGATCCCCGGCGACACGGCCATCCCCGTCACCGCCACGCGGAGCGGGTGGATTAACTTCCCCGCGCCGACCCCGAGTTCGTCGGCGAGTCCGCGCAGCGCCGCCTCCAGCGTGCCCTCGTCCCACGTATCGGCCGTTGCGAGCCGCTCGCGCAGCGCCGCGAGACGCGCCCGGACGTCGGCCGGATCCTTCCAGTGCTTTTCGATGGCGTCGGCGTCGTACTCCACGCGGTCGATGAAGTAGGGGCGCGCCTGCCGGACGATGTCGCCCACGCCGCGGGCGCGGACCTTGAGCAGGTCGATCAGCCCGAGATACCACTCACGCCTTTGCGTCAACACCGCTTCGGTCGCGACGCCGGTGCGCACCAGCTCCTCGGTGACGATCGGCTCCAGCCGCTCGGCCGGCGCGAGACTCAGGTGCTGCCCGTTCAGCCACTCGAGCTTCTGGACGTCGAAGATCGCGCTCTTCTTGTTGATCCCGTCGAGGGAGAATCGCTCGATCAGCTCGTCGATGCTCATGACCTCCCGGTCGTCGTCAGGCGACCAGCCAAGGAGCGCCAGGAAGTTGACCATCGCCCACGGCAGGATCCCCTGGCTCCTGTACTCGCCCACCGCCGTGGCGCCGTGCCGCTTGCTCAGGCGCTTGCCGTCGGGGCCCAGGATCATGGGGACGTGTGCGAAGACCGGCTCGGGGTAGCCGAGAGCCCGATAGAGCAGGATCTGCTTCGGCGTGTTCGAGATGTGGTCGTCACCGCGGATGACGTGCGTGATGCGCATCTCCGCGTCGTCGCTCACGACGGCCATGTTGTAGATCGGCGTGCCGTCCGAGCGGAGGATGATGAAGTCCTCGATGTCCGCGTTGTCGAACTCGAGACGGCCGTGGACGGCGTCGTCCCAGGCCGTCACGCCCTCGGGCACCTTGAACCGGATGGTGAACGGCTGCCCCGCGGCGGCGCGGCGCTCCGCCTCCTCGGGCGAGACGTTCAGCAGGCAGGTCCGGTCGTAGCGGAACGCCTCCTTGGCGCCCTCGGCCCGGGCGCGCTTCTCCGCCAGCTCCTCGGGCGTGCAGAAGCAGCGGTAGGCGTGACCGCTCTCGAGGAGCCGGAGCGCGTCGCGACGGTGGCGCTCGAAGCCGTCGGCCTGGAAATACGGCCCCTCATCCCACGTCAGACCGAGCCACTCCATCCCCTCGAGGATGGCACGGGTCATCTCCTGGCTCGAGCGCTCCCGGTCGGTGTCCTCGATGCGGAGCACGAAGACGCCGCCGTGACGGCGCGCGAGCAGCCAATTGAACAGCGCCGTCCTAGCGCCACCGACGTGCAGATAGCCGGTGGGCGACGGCGCGAACCGTACGCGAATTCGTCCCTCGTTCATAGCCGCGCAAAGCTAGCCGGGCGTGGCAGATGCGTCAACGGGCGGAAGGGTGCCCCTTGCCTGCCCCGAAGCCGGCCCCGAACTTCCGTGGCTCGGCGAAAGTCGCAGGAGGGATCGAGCCGCGTGGTGACCAGGGCATCGGACGGGAAAAGGGAGGGCGGTGGGGTGGACTCGGGCGTGAGGTCGCCGCGGAGGATACTCCTGTTCTGGGCGCCGCTCGCGGTGCAGTGGATCATGATGGCGGTCGAGGGGCCGTTCCTGGCCGCCGTGATCGCGCGCATGGGCGAGCCGGCCTACAACCTCGCCGCTCACGGCGTGGCCTTCGCCTTCGCGATCCTCCTCGAGTCGCCGGTGATCATGCTCATGAGCGCGTCGACCGCGCTGGTCGAGGACGCGGAGAGCTATCGGCGGCTGCGCAACTTCTCGCATGCTCTGAACATCGGCGCCACGGCGCTGGTCATGGTGGTGCTGATCCCTCCTGTGTTCGACGCACTCGCCGTCGGCGTGCTCGGGCTCCCGCACCCGGTCGTCTCGCTCGTGTACGGCGCGCTCTGGCTCCTGCTTCCCTGGCCGGGGGCGATCGGCTACCGCCGCTTCCTGCACGGGATCCTGATCCGGTCGGGCCGGACGCGTCTCGTCGCGTATGGCACGTTGCTGCGCCTCGCCGCGATGGCGACGACGGCGACGCTGCTGTACGCGCTCTCATCGCTCCCCGGCGCCTGGGTCGGCGCGATCGCATTGTCCGCCGGCGTCGTCGTCGAGGCGATCGCGGCGCGGCTCATGGCGGCCGGGGAAGTCGCGAGGCTGACGGCGGGCGCGGCGGTGCCCGCCGCGGGGGCGCACGAGCCGGGCGGCGCGCCGGAGACCGAGAGCGGCGCCGAGACCGGGAGCGGCGGAGAGGAAGTGGCGGGAGCCGAAGCCGCGGCGCGCACGCTGATCGTGCGCGGCGAGTCGGCGCTCCGGCGGACGGGTGCGGCGGCTCTAGCGCTGCGGCGACGGGCCGTCGCGTCGGAGTACGGCGACATCGCGCGATTCTACTTCCCGCTCGCGCTGACGTCGCTGATCGGGCTCACGGTCCAGCCGATGTTGACCTTCTTCATGGGCCGCGCGACGCTTCCGATCGAGTCGCTCGCGGTCTTCCCGGTGGTCCACGCGTTGTCGTTCCTGTTCCGCGCGCCGGGGCTCGCGTTTCAGGAAGTCGTCATCGCGCTGTCGGGGAAACGACTCGAGCACATCGCGCCGCTCCGGCGCTTCGGGACGGGCCTCGCCCTCGCACTGAGCGGCCTTCTCGCCCTTGTTGCCTTCACGCCCGTCGCGGGCCTCTGGTTCGAGGACGTCTCGGGCCTGCCCGAGCCCCTCGCCGCTCTGGCGACCGCGCCGGCACGGATTTCCGTGCCGCTCGGCGCGTTGACCGTGCTCCTCGCCTTCCAGCACGCCGTCCTCGTCCAGGCCCGCCGGACCCGACAGATCACCGCCGCCAGCGTCGTCGAGGTCGCGGGAATCGCGGTCCTTTTCGCACTTCTCGGTTGGCGATTCGACGTCTTCGGTGCGAGCGCCGCGATGTTGGCGCTGGTGGGCGGCCGCGTGCTCGCCAACGCTTTTCTATGGACGAGGGTACGCGGGGCCCTCACGCCAGCGTCGCCGGCCTCGACCCGGTAGGGGCGCCCTTCCGCCGGCAATCGGCCATGGCCGTTTGGCGCGCCGATCGGGTTGTCAGGCTCGCCCATCCGGCCGCGGTATCGCCCCGGGGCTCCACCCTTCTACTCTGTACACCACGACCCGTGGCACGTCGAACTCGTCCTTCTCGACCGCGACGATCCGGCCATCGGGGAAGAATGCCGCAGGGAACGGAGCGCCCGCCGGCAGCGTGCCGAGGTACGCGCCGTCGGGGCCAAGGATGTCGATCGGGACCGGCTCGTCTCGAATCGGGTAGCGCCGCACCCACAGCGTCCCGTCCGGCGCGACCACGACGTCGCCGATCGTGGGGACGACCTTCGCATAACCGCGGACGTCGACGACCTCGTCCGGCTGGACGACGCACGAACCGCCGTCCCCGAAGCGGACCTCCCACTTTTCGCCCACCGACTGCTTCGCCAGCTCCCGCGTCGCCGGACGCGGCGCGACGTCTCGCCGGTAGCTCGCCACGTGACGACCCGCCTCGTACACGTCGATCACGTACGCGGCATCCGTCACGGCGAAGATCCGCGAACCCGCCGCGGTCCACCGCAGATCGGGTGCGAGCAGTTCGGTCATCCCGCTGATCGCCACACAGCTGAACTGCGCGGGTTTCATCGGCGGCGATGGCGCCTGGAGCAGGTGCGTCGTATCGCCGTCCGGCGCCAACGTCGCGAGCACGTCCAACATATCGTCCCCATTGGGGGACTTCGCCGTAGTACGCACGACGATGCCGGATTCGGTGAGCGCATACCCCTGGATCATCGAGCCGAACGCATCGAGGCGTACTTCGGGGAGGGGAGTCCCGTCGGGGGCGTATCGGACCAGGCCTCGCTTCCCGATGTCGTAGACGTGGATCGTCCCGTCCGAGCCGAGACGAATCATGTTGGGCCAGAACTGAAGCTCGCCCGGCCCGCCGCCCTTCCTGCCCATCGTCCGCACGTGACGGCCTTCGTCATCGAAGACCTGGACGTGGTGGTTTCCGCTGTCGAGGATGTACAGGTGTCCCTCCGCGCCGACCGCGATCGAGTAACGGCTGACCTGAAAGAACGCCTCCGGCCCCTCTTCGGCGCCGCCGAGCGTGAGTACCGGAGCGAAGGTCCAATCGAAGAGCACGTCCGGACCGCGGCTCAGGACGATCTCGACACCTGCCGAGTCGGTCCGCTCCACCGTCACGGACGACGTCGACCCGGCGCCGCACGCTCCGGCGAGCCACACCACCCAGGCGAGCACTAGGTTCCTGGCGATTCGCATCGCTCACCTCCCGATTGGTCGCGAATACGAGAACCGGCCGCCACGGGCACCCCTGGCGGCCGGGAAATGCACCCTACGACGTGGCTTGCGCCAGCCGCTTGCGCTCCGGTCCGCGCTCGAACAACAGGTAGAGCGCGGGCGTGACCATGAGCACCAGGATCGTAGAACTCGTCAGTCCGCCGATCAGCGCATAGCCCAAGGCGTTCCAGATGTTGGCATCCGCGGCCTCGCTGAAGAGCACGAGCGGCAGCAGCCCGAGGACCGTCGTCGCGCTCGTCATCAGGATCGGCCGCACGCGCTCCAGCGTCCCCTGGAGGATCGCCTCACGGAGCGGCAGTCCGTCGCGGCGCCGGCGCAGGTTGATGTGGTCGACCAGCAGGATCGAGTTGTTGACGACGATCCCGCCCATCATGATCACGCCGATGTACGCCTCACGCGTGAAGGTCGCGCCGGTGTAGAAGAAGATCAGGAACACGCCGACGAGCGCCATCGGGACGGCGAGCAACACGCAGAGAGGCTGCCGGATCGACTCGAAGAGCGCGGCCGTGACCATGAAGATCAGCACGATCGAGACGGCGAGCACGCCGTAGATCTGGCCTCGCTCCTCGGCAGACCAACGCCACTGGTCGCGCCCCTCCAGCTTGTAGCCGGGCGGGACCTGCGTGGTGTTGATCACCATCTCGTGGATCCGGTCGCCGAGCTTGGTCGGCCCGCGGAACTCGTACGCCACGTTCCGGCGATATTGCTGGTTCTCGCGCACGACGCGGTTCAACACCTCCCGCTCGGTCAACGTCGCCACGTCCACCAAGCGCACCGCCTGCCCCGTCCGCGTCGGGATGAGGAGCTGCTGGAGCCCGAGGACGTCCAGCGTTTCGTTCCCCTCCAGCTTGACCTGGAACTGCACCTCCTCGCCGCCGATCCGGATCCTGTTCGGTATGTTGCGGCCCCGGATCGCCGTGCTCACGTGCCGAATGACGTCCTGGGCCGTGAGCTCGTGGAGCGCGAGCCGCTGGCGGTCGATGGAAAGAACGAGTTCGGTCGCCTTGTCTCGATCGTACCACCGGCCGGACGCGTTCGGATCCACGTCCCGGATGCGGCTGAACCCCTTGAGCCGTTCGGCCAGATCCTCGGCGATCTGCCGGACGTGCTCGTAGTTGTAGCCGAGGACCGAAATCGAATAATTCGGCGGGCTGCTACCGCCTCCGCCGAAGAACGGCAAGCCGTAGCCGTACACCGAGATGTTGGCGCCGCTGAACTGGTGCGCGAACGCCTGCATCTGCTCCGTGATCACGACCGGGACCTGCGTGAGGTTCAGCGAATCCGGGAACGTGACGCGGATGTGCGCATACTGCGGCTGCACCCTCGTGACGAAGCGGCCGACCTCGGGCATGCTCGCAAGCTTGCGCTCGAAGTACCGAGCCAGCTCGTCCGTGCGCGCCAATTCCTCGCCGCGGGGGAGCACCATGCGAATGTCGATGTACGTGTTGTTCGACCCCCAGCGGCCCCATACCACGCCGCGTGTCACATACTTGTCGAAGAGGTAATAGGACCCTCCGAGCATCGTCGCGGCGACCACGACGGTGACCCACGGGAAACGAAGCGTGCCTCGGATGAGCCCTGAATACAGCCGCAGGTAGAATGGTTGTCGGCCGGGTCCGACCTCCGCCGTCGGGCGGACCGTATGCGGCTCCACGTTGACCAGGAGCCGCGCCCCGATCGAAGGAATGAACGTGAACCCGACGAACAGACTCGCGAGCAGCCCGAAGCCCACGACGATGGCGAGCGGGACGTAGAACACGCGCAGCTCGCCTTGCAGGTACACGAACGGCACGAGCACCACGACCGTCGTGAGCGTCGATGCGAGGATCGCGATCACGACCTCGGTCGCGCCGCGCTCCGCGGCGTCCTCGGCGCTCAGGCCCGACCGCCGGAGCCGGTAGATGTTCTCCAGCACGACGATCGCGTTGTCGACGATCAGGCCGAACCCCATGGCCAGCCCCATGAGGGTGAGCACGTTCAGCGTGAACCCGCCGAAGTAGATCAGATTCAGCGTGATCAGGATCGAGAACGCGATCGTAGCAAATACGATTGCGGCTGAGGCGAACGACCCCAGGAAGAGCAGGAGCACGACGAAGATCACGCCGGCCGAGATCAGCGCTCGGAAGCGCAGGTCCGTGAGTTGCGCGCGTATCTCCTTGCTCTCGTCGTCGTCCAGGATGAGCCTCACGCCCGCCGGGTGGAGCGGCTCGATCTCGGCCAGCCGCTGCTTGACCCGGTCCGCGACCGCGACCGTGTTCGTCCCGGCTTCCTTGTATACGGTGAACGACAGCGCCGGGAAACCATCGATCCGGTAATAATTCTGCGGGTCCTCGTAGGTGTCGTGGATCCTCGCGACGTCCCGGATGCGGATTGGCTCGCCGCCGGGTATGAGGATCGGGAGGTTCGCGATCTCCGATGCCGATTCGGCGCGGTGCCGGATCGCGATCGAGCGCAGCATCCCCCGGGACTCGATGACGCCGGCCTGGCGGACGTACTCGAGCTCGGAGATTCGTCGCAGAACGTCGAAAGGCTCGAGGCGCAGCGCATGGATCTTCTCCTCGTCGAGTTCGATCTCGATGAGCCGCTGACGCCCGCCCAGGACCTGGACGTATCCGACGCCGTCGATCTGGGAGATCTCCGGCTCGATGACCTCGTCGACGTGCGCGCGTAGCGCCTCCAGCGTGTACGGCCCGGTGACCGTGTAGCGCAGGAACGGCCTGTTCTGCTCGGCGAACTCGTCGGGTATGTACGGCTCGATGATCGGCGTCGTGGCGTTGGCGGGGAGATCCGATTCGAGCGCGGCCAGGCGTTCGGACAGTTCCAGCCGCGCGAAGTCCATGTCGGTGCCACGCGCGAAGTGAACGGTGATCTCCGCGACGCCCCGACCGTACGACTCGTACGACTGGGACTCGATCTTCTCGACGCCCCGGACCTGCTGGATCGCCGCCTCGAGCGGGGCCGTGAGGAGCGCCTCCGTCACCTCGGGCGAGGCGCCCGAAATGTACGCCCTGACGAACAGCTGCGGCAGCGAGGTATCCGGCAGCAGCTCGATCGGAATGTTGCGCCAGGCCGCTACACCGAGGAGCGCCACGGCGAGGTACGCCATCGTCACGGCGACGGGTCGGCGGATCGCGAGACGAACCATCGTCGCACCTCAGTCGCCGTGCCCCAGTTCCGCCGCCACGGGCTCGGGCGCCGGGGCGACAGTCGCCGCCTTTGCCCGCCCGGGCAACACCCCACGCAGCCGCGCGCCCGCTTCGTCGATCAGGTGGTACGCAACCGGGATGACGAAGAGCGTGAGCGCGGTGGCGGTGAAGAGACCGCCGAAGATCGCGATCGCGAGCGGCGCGCGTAGGTCCGCGCCGCGCCCGATCGCGATCGCCATCGGCAAGACGCCGAGCAGCGTCGTCAGGGTGGTCATGACGATCGGACGCAGGCGGGCCCGGGCCGCCTCGAGGATCGCCTCGCGGACCTCATGTCCCTGCCGGCGCAGGTGGATGATCAGGTCGATCAGCACGATCGCGTCGTTGTCCACGATCCCGACCAGGATGATGATCCCGATGAGGCTCATCGCATTGAGCCCCGCGCTCGTCGCCCACAACGCGAGGATGGCGCCGACGAGCGCGAGCGGGACGCTGAGCAGGATCGTGAAAGGATGGATCAGCGACTCGAACTCCGCCGCCAGGATCATGTAGACAAGGAGCAGAGCCAGCGTGAAAGCGAATGCCAGGTCGCGGAAGCTGCGCTGCATTTCCTCGTTCTCGCCGCCGATCTCGACGCGCATGCCGCGGGGCGCGGGAAGCGACGCAACGGCGGCCTGCGTGGCGCGGAGCGCGACCTCCAGGTCGCTCCCGGCCACGTCGGCATAGACCGGGATCAGCCGGCTCTGCTCGAGCCGGCGGATCTCGACGGGCCCGAGCGCTTCACGCGTGCGGATCAGCTCGCGCAACGGAACCCCCGAGACGGTGAGCTGGTCCAGCGACTCGATCGACTGCCGCTGCTCCTCGGAGAGCCGCACGATCACCGGGACCTTGCGGTCGAAGTCGACCAGGTCCGTCGCCCTCGTACCGAGCATGAACTTCTCGATCGTTTCGGCGATCCGCCGCGGCTCGATCCCGAACGCGGCCGCGCGTTCGCGGTCGATCTCGATCTGCACCTCGGGCTGACCCAGCTCCATGCCGAGCCGAACGTTGGTGAGTTCGGGCACGTCGAGGAGCCGCCGTTCGACCTGCTGGGCGTAGGCGAGCGCGGCGTCGAGGTCGTCGCCGCGGATCCGGACCGCCAGGTCGGATTCACCGCCGCCGAGCAGGGTCCCGAGCGCGGTGGCGCCGCCCGTCTGGATCGCGAGCGAGCCGGGAGGGAACGACGCCAGTCGGGGCTCGATCCTGGCAAGGACATCGGCCGTCTTCGCATGCTCGGTGAGCCGGACCTCCAACACGGCGGTGTTCAGGCCGCTCTCCTCCGTTTCGACTTCGCCCGTCGCCGTTTGCCGACCCACCCGGGTAAACACCGCGTCAACGTCGGGATCGCCGAGGAAGATCTCCTCGAGCCGCGCGGCTTCGCGCGATGTGACATCGAGCGGCGTCCCACGCGCGAGCTGCAGCCGGACCCGGAACGCACCCTGGTCCACGTCCGGCAACACGCTGCGGTCGAGCGCGAGCGCGAAGACGACGGACACGGCCAAGAGCCCGAGCCCGATCGCGACGACCCTGCCCCGATGGTCGAGAGCGTAGGCGACGCCCCGCGCGTACTTCTCCGTGACCCGACCGAACATTCGATCGAACGCCTCGAGCGGCGGCATGGTAACGCGGCCGATCGCCGCGCCGACCCGCCGGATCCCACGGCGAATCAACCCGCGCGGCTCTTCGCGGCGGTCCGTCCAGCGCGCGGCCATCATCGGAAGGAGCGTGACCGAGACGAGGAGACTCGCGAGCAGCGAGAACGCGACCGCGAACGAGAGCGCGCCGAACAGCTCGCCGGCGATCCCCTCGACGTAGATGATCGGCCCGAAGACCGCGATCGTCGTCAGCGTCGACGACGTGATCGCGGCCTGCACCTCTTCGGCGCCCAGGACCGCCGCCGCGGCGGCGGTCAGCCCCTTCTCCCGGTGTCGGAACGTGTTCTCCAGCACCACGATGGAGTTGTCCACCAGCATCCCGATCCCGAGCGCGAGCCCGCCGAGGCTCATGATGTTGAGCGACACGCCAGCGAGGTCGAGGAGCGCGAACGTGCCGATCACCGAGATCGGGATCGCGAGGCCGATCGCCACCGGGTAGCGCGCGTCCCGCAAGAACAGGAACAGGACGAGGAAGGCAAGGACGCCGCCTTCGATCAGCGCGTCGACGACGCTGTCGATCGCGTCCGAGACGAAGCCGGCCTGGCTCATCGCCACATCCAGCTTGACCTCGGGGTGCTCCTGGCGCAGCTGCTCCACGACCTCCTCGACCCGCTGGGCGACGCGTACGGTGTTCGCGCCCGCTTCCTTGTACAGGAGCAGCCCTACCGACTCCTCGCCGTTGTACCGCGCGATCGACTGCCGCTCCGCGTACCCATCCACGACGCGGGCGACGTCGCGAAGTAGGATGGTCTGGGGCCGCGTCGCACCGGTCTGCCCCGCCCCGCCGGTTCGGCCGGGGCCGCTGCCGCCGTTCGCCCGAACCAGGAGCGGCACCTCGGAGATCTGCTGGACGGTCGTGAGTTCGCCCAGCGTCCGCAGAGAGTAGCGATAGCGGCCGCGCCGGATCGTTCCGCCCGGGGCGGACGCGTTCGCCGCCGCGAGCGCGGTCTCGATGTCGTTGATGGACAACCCGAAGCCCTCCAGCCGCACCGGGTCGACCTCGACGTGGATCTCCCGCTCGAGGCCGCCCGTGACCGCCGCTTGCGCCACGCCGTCGATCTGCTCGAGCCGCCGCTTGAAGACCGACTCGGCGAGCTCCTTGAGCGACCAGAGGTCGTTGGAGCCCGCCACGGCCAGCGCCATGATCGGCTCCGAATTGGGATCCGTACGAAGGACAGCGGGGCGCGACGCCTGCTCCGGGAGAACGTCCCGAAGGTTGTCCAGCCGCTCCCGTACGTTCAGCGCCGCGAAGTCCATGTCCGTGCCCCACGCGAAGCGGAGCGTCACCAGCGACACGCCTTCGCGCGAGACGCTCTCGACCCGCTCGACGCCCGGCACCGCGCTGACCTGGCTCTCGATCGGCTGGGTGACGAAGCGTTCCACCTCGGCCGGCGCGACGTTCGGGTACGTCGTGTAGATCACCAGCTTCGGGTACGCAATGTCCGGAAGGAGGTCGATCGGGAGGCGCCGGAACGAGATCAGCCCGAGGAACACCACGGCCGTGAACAACATGGCCACGGCCACGGGCCGGCCGACGGACCGCGATGGCAGCGACATCTTACGGCCTCACCTCCCTCCCGACCTTCGTTTCCAGGTTGACCAGCGCGACGACGTAGCTGAACCGCGCCTGGACCGCTTGCTGCTCCGACGACGACGCCTGGTCGATCGCGCTCTGCAACTGGAGAAACGAGACGCTCGTCCCCGTCCGATAGCGCTCCTGGGTCAGGGCGAGCCGCTCCTGGCTCAGCGCGAGCGCCCGGTCTGCGAGCTCGACGGCCCGGTACGCGTTGACCAGGTCGACGTACGCTTGCCTGACCTCCGTTTCGACGGCGAGTCGTTCGGCACGCGCCTGCTCCCGCGCGTTCGCCGCGCGAACCGACGCCTGCGCGATCTGCGCCGAGGTCTGGAAGCGCGTGAACAGCGGCAGACTCACGTTCAGGTTGAGTCCCCAGGAGCTGTTCGGCGCATTCAACTCGAAGAGTGCCCCGTAGCCGTCCTGGGCGGTGCTACGCCCGTACGATATGTTCCCCGAGATGCTGGGCAGGCGCGTCCCCTTCGCGGCGCTCGCCGACAACTCCGCCTGCCGGACCTCGGCCTCTCGCTGGGCGATTCGCGGGCTCGACGCCATCGCCGCCTGCACCAATGCCTCCACGTCCAGAGCCGAAGGATCGAAGACCTCCGGGAAACCGTCGGTGAGCGCGAAGTCCGGGGTTCCCTTCACGCCCATCACGCGCAGGAGATCGAGCCTGGTCTTCTCGACCTCGCCCTCCGCCTGGAGCACCGCCTGTTCTTGCCTGGCCACGGTCGCCTGCGCGCCGAGGACGTCCTCCCGGTTCGCCGACCCGATCTGGAACCGCTGATCGGTCATCGCCAGCTGTTCACGGGCCGATTGCAGCAGCGCCCGCTCGACCTCCAACCGCTGTTCCGCCTGCACCGCCCGGAAGTACGCGGTGGACACTTCCTGTCTGAGCTGGAGCCCGGCCACCTGGACCAACGCCTCCGCCGCCCGCATACCGGCCCGCTCCGCGCGTGCCCGGTTCACGTTGCCGAATCCATCGAACAACGTCATCTGGAGAGAGATCCCCTGGGACGCATTGCTCGTCTTCGACACGAAGACCTCGGGGCGGTCCAGGATCTGACCGAACTCGTCTTCGGCGCGCGATGTCCTTCGCTTCGACGCACCGAACGACATGCTGGTCGTCAACGACGGCAGCAGCTGCCCCCACCCCACCCGCTGCTGCGCCTCCGCCACCTCGAGCTGGTTGAGCTGCTGCGAGAAGGTCGGGCTGTTCGCCCTCGCGATCTGCAGCGCGTCCTCCAGCGATAGCCGCTCGGGGACTCCCTGCGCCCACGCCGCCGGCGCCACGAGGAGGATTCCCGCCAGTACGATGATTCTCATGGCCCGCTCTCCTCCTCGATCAACTCGGCCGGCCGCCCGCGGCGGCTACGCTTTCGACAAGCCGCACGCTGGCGTCGTGCGTCAGCGTATAGTGCCCGTTCGTCAGCACGATCTCTCCCGGCTCGACGAACTCCGTCTCGGGGTGCCGGACGATCTCGACCATCGTCTCGTTCTCCAGCCCCGTCGTCACGTAACGCCATTTGGCCCGGCCGTTCTCGAACACGAACAGCATCGTCCGCCGGTCCCGCTCCAGGATCGCCTCGCGCGGCACCAGCACCCGGTCCGGGAAGCGCCGAGCCTCCAGCTGCACCCGCGCGTACATCCCCGGGAGGATCTTCCCTTCCGGGTTCGGCACCGTGACCGTCACCTTCGCCATCCGGGTCGACGGATCGATCATCGGGTTGATCGTCTCGATCGTCCCCGTGAAGGTCGTGTCCGGGAACGCGGCGAACGAGATCGTCGCCTTCCGACCCGGCGCCAGGTACGCGATCTCCCCTTCCAGCACCTGCACCTCGACCTTGATCGGGTCCAGGTCGACCACCGTCATCAGTTCGTCCGACGCGCGAACCCACTGACCCGGCACGACCTTCACCGACGCAACCCGCCCCGGGAACGGCGCACGCACCCGCGTCCTCGCCAGACGCAGCTCCGCGTCTTTCAGCGACACCCGCGCCTGGTCCAGCTGGCTCCGCGCCCGCGCGACCCGCTCCCGCTCCTCGCGCACCGATGCGTCTTCGATCCGATCGTCGAAGAGCGTCAGCTCGCGGAACTGCGCCTCGGCCGAGGTCACCTGCGCCCGTGCCCGCTCCAACTCCAACTCGAGTTGCGTCGGATCGATCTCCACGAGCAGGTCGTTCGAGCCCACCCGCGCATTCTCCCGAACCCGCACGCCGAGCACCTGCCCCTCGACCTGCGCCAGCAGCGTCGCCTGCCGGTACGCCGCGGCCTGGCCCGACGCGCTCACCGACAGCACCAGCGTGTCCCGCACGACAGGCGCTCCCTCGACCGGGATCGCCACGTCCGTCGAGAACGCCTCCGTCGAGGCCACGACCGGACGCTCGCCACCGTTCGTGCCGGTCTCCGACTCGTCCTGCTCCTTGATGCGCATGTAGATCCCGGCCCCCATCACCGCCACCACGAGGACCGCAACGACGTAGCTGATTGCTTTTCGGGGAAAGGCCATGGTCGTAATCGCCAATGGATTGGAGGGTCGGATGGCCGACGCGCCCCCGCCGGGCACGTCCCTGGACACAGTACTCTACGAGTTGCTCCGCGGCATTTCCATGCTCGCCTCGGCCAACGCGTCGCGGCCGCGGCCTCCTCTAGGATGCCACGAATCTCGAAAACGTTGCTCGGGCCGTTGGCGATACCGCCCGTCGAATCTCGAAACTATAGTCTTAGTTGATGCCCGGTCAAGGGCGAGAACGACGGCCGAACCGGCGAATCACTTCGGTAAGTCGTTGGACGATACGGTGCTCGCGTTCGTGCAGTTTCAGCAGGTGCTCCGTGGCATCGTCCTGGGCATTGACCTGCGCCTCGGCGATCATGCGGCGGTAACGGGCAAGGGCATCGAGCCGGTCGCAGAGCTCGCGCTCCAGCGGGTCGTCGCCGGAACCGTCGCGGTCGGCATCCTCCCAGAAGGCGTCGATGCCGGGAGTCGGGTAGGCGTCTCGATCCATGTCGGCGGCCCGTGGTGCGAACGATGCCGGAACGCGAGAAAACCGAAATCCCCGGGCGCGAGCGTCGAAGATCCGGGGCGTCTTCGCTGGACTCGACTTCGGGCGTTGCAAGGCGCGTTCCCATCCGGCGACGTCGTGTGGAGACCGAGGGCGTGATGGCGGAGAACTTGCACCGTGCCTTCGCTTCTTGAAAGGCGATGGGACGACGCTCGTTGGCCGGGGCATCGGCCCGCGTACCGCGCCCGCCGGTCGCTGCCTGGAGGAGGTATCGTGGATTGGGTCCGCCTGCACCTCATGGTCAATCATTTCCCGATCATCCTCGGGACCGCGGGCACGCTCGCGGGTTTGGCCGCCCTTCTCCGGCACGAGGAAGTCGAGGAGCACGAGGCGACTGGGCTCTGGGCGCTGATCGCCCTCATCGCCGCAGGGGTCGCCGCGGCGGCGTCGCTGTGGAAACCGACTCCAGCGGTGCGCGGCGTGTTCGTCGCGGTGGCGTTCGTGGCGATGGTCGTCACGGCATACTCGGCGCTCGAAGGCGGTGAGATCGTCCACGACAGCCCGGAACTCGAGCGGCGCCCGACGATGGCGCCCGCTGGCGGCTCGTAGCCCTGGCCGGCGCTCCCGGTTCCCGCCGACAACCCGGTTGTCGAACGATGCCCGGCGCCGTGCTTCCCCCAGACCACCGTTCACCGCGCGAGGTCCTGGGGCACTATCTGCGAGATCTCGTCTACGGCGCGAACGACGGGATCATCACGACGTTCGCGGTCGTCTGCGGGGTCGCGGGCGCTGATCTCTCGACGCGGATCGTGCTGATCCTGGGCTTCGCGAACCTCCTCGCCGACGGATTCTCGATGGGAGCGAGCAATTACCTGTCGATCCGGTCGGAGACCGCCGCGCGGACCGCCGCCGGTGAGGAGGCCGTAGAACGACACCCGTTTCGCCACGGCGTCGCGACGTTCCTTGCCTTCATCCTTGCGGGGGTTGTGCCGCTCGCGGCGTACATTATCCCCCTCCGCGGACGCGAGCCTTTCCCGGTGGCGATCGTGTTGACCGGGCTCACGCTCTTCGGCGTCGGCGCATCGCGCGCAGTCGTGACCCGGCACTCGTGGTGGCGTAGCGGGACGGAGATGCTGCTGGTCGGGGGCGCGGCGGCGGCCGTCGCGTACTTTGTCGGAGCGGTCGCGGCCGCGGTCACCGGTGGCCGCCCACTGTGAGACGGAGGTGGTAGCGTGCCGCCGGATCGGGCACGGGCCGCCGTCCGACAAGGCGGGCCATCGGCACACAGCACCGCGCGGCACGCTTGTTTCCCGCCCGACCCCGGCCGTAAGTTCCGTATCGGGCCGAGCCCGTCGCCACGATCGTGCTTGTTCGGAGGCCAGCGATGTCCAGGGTACCGCCGTTGAGGATCCGCGAGCTCGACCGCCGTGAAATCGACGAGATCCTCTCGCGCAACAACGTCGGACGGATCGCCTTCTCCTTCCGCGACCGGGTGGACATACAGCCGATCAACTACGTCTACTCCGACGGATGGCTCTATGGCCGGACGTCGCCCGGGACGAAGCTCTCGACGATTCAGCACAACTATTGGGTGGCGTTCGAGGTCGACGAGATCGAGGACGCGGCGAACTGGCGCAGCGTCGTCATCCACGGCGGGTTCTACACGATCCCGGCGTCCGGTTCTCCGCAGGCAATGGAGACGTGGGACCGTGCGGTGGAACTCCTTCGGACGCTGTGGCCGACGCTCCTCACGCCGGACGATCCCGTGCCCCACCGCTGGGTCCTGTTCCGGATCGCCGTGCAGGAAGTTCGAGGACTCGCCGCCGGCGGGGAGGAGCCGCCCGGCGACATCGAGGGTGGCGAGGAGCAGCCTGACGACATCGGGGGTGACGAGGAGGTGCCCGGGGACGTCGGAGGATGAACGAGCGCCCCGGGGCGGGTGCTCCCGGGGCGCGTCGTTCCGATCCGTCGCCGAAGTTCAGCCGCTGACGCGGTCCTTGAGCCCCTTCCCCGCCCTGAAGGCGGGCGCCTTGGTCGCGGGGACCCGCATCTGCTGACCCGTGCGCGGATTCCTCGCCATTCGCTCCGCCCGTTTCCGGACCTCGAACGTGCCGAACCCCGTGATGTTGACCCTGTCGCCCTTCCTCATCGCCGTCGCGAGGATCCCGTTCTGTGGATCGAACAGCGCGTCGACGACCGTCCGCGCATCTTTCTTCGACAGTTCGCTGCGCTGGGCGAGGGCGTCCACCAGTTCGGATTTGTTCATGATCGCCTCCTTGCAAGGAAGTACCGTAGGCCCGCGGAGTCGCCGGGCTCCACGCAAGGAAAATGCCCTTTCGCGGCGCCCTCCGGTCGAGACCCGTTCCTACAAGCACACGTCTTGCCGGGATATCCGGCACGGCGTCAGGCCCTCGGCCGCCCGCCTCGCCGGTCGCGGCAGTCTAAACTCGATCGGACTCACGCCGAAACTATTTACGACACAACATCTTATTCGGGACGCTGTCGGAGATTCGGCCGCGTCCCGAGACGCACGCCGGCTGTGGCGATGTCGCCAGCGCCCAGTCTCGGCGGGCTACGCATTTCTGGATCGGCGGAAAACTTTTCGAGGGCTCGTTCGACCCTGTCAGGGGCGGTGCGACGTATGAGCAAGGAAAGCACGGTGCAAATCGAGGACGGTCAGCTCCCGAATTTGATCGCCGAACGTGACCGCTACCAGCAGTGGCTGGAGCAGCTCGAATCGGGGCGGGACGAGATACCGGAGCACATCTACGAGCGGATAGCGGCGGACTACGCGGCGCGGCTCGAGAAAGCGGTCGAGCAGCTCCGCACCCACGTGGGCGAACTCGAAGGGCGGCTCGCGGAGCGACGGAAAGCTCTGGCGGCCGCCGTGGAGAAGGTCGCCGCGTGCAACGACAAGCTGCTCGAGGCGCGGGTTCGCCATCGAGTCGGAGAGTACGACGATCGACGCTGGGCGTCGGTCGAGAAGGAACTCACGTCGGCCATCGAGGCGGCGGAACGGCAGCGCGCCGCACTGGAAGCCGAGGTCAAGCGTCTCGAGAGCGCCCTTGCCGACGTGCGGCAGCCGGCGCTCACCGCTGAAGACGTGGGAGACACACCCTTTCTCAAGGCGCTGGCGGCTGCGGGTGCGTCCTCGGAGCCGCCTGCCCGGAACGGCGGCGCGGAGCTACGTAACGGGGCGTCGCGCGGCGCGGTTCGGGGCGACGAACCGTCGCGTGGCCGCACCCGCAAGCCGACGGAGCTGCGAACGCTCCGCTGCGACACGTGCGGGTCGTTCAATCTTCCGGAGGCGATGTTCTGCGAGGCGTGCGGCGACGACCTACCTGCGCCGACGCGCTGAATCTCGCGTCATACCGAACCGGGCAGATTCAGTGCGATCCCGGTAGCCCCGCAGCGTCGGTCGCGGCTCCGACCGGCGCTGCGAGCTCGTGGGTCGGGTCGTCGGCCGCCGGCGCGTGGGCGGCCGGCGGCGTCGCGACCAGCAACGCCGTTGCGACGAGTACGACCGTTCCGGCTACCAACTCCACCGTCGAGGAGCGACGCAGCTTCGAGATCCCGGCGTCGTCACCGAGCGTCGGCTTGACGCGGAAGAGGTTGTACGCCCCGAGCCCGACGGCCACGGCGATCGCCGCGAGCTTGACGAGGAACGTCCTTCCGTAAGGGCTGTCGAAGAGGGCGGCTACGCTCCCGAGATGGAGCGCCGTGGCATAGAGCCCGGTCGCGGCGAGGACGCCCGCGAAGGCGATGGCCGCCGGCGAGAAGGCCCGGATCAGCGCAGCGACCGCCGGGCCGCGGAGCGACGGATCGAGGCCGAGCGCGGCCGGGATCCCCGCCGCAACGATCAGCGCGAGCGTCCCGAGCCAGCCGCCCGCACCCACGACGTGCAACGCATCCGCCACGACCGGCAGCCCCGCGCTCCCCTGAGACGCCACCGCATGCCCGGACAGGGCCGGAGTGACGGCCAACGCCGCCGCGGCGACGACGGCGGCGCGCCAACCCACATTCACGCCGCGGCCGCGGGCGAGGCCGAGTCCCACGAGAGCGAGCGTCGTTCCCGCCACCTGCACGATCCAGCCGGTGCCCCAGGCGGTGCCCGTGACCAGAGTCCGCATGACGCCTGCGTCCAATCCGCCGATGGCGATGGCCTGCGCCACGAGCCGGAGCGCCGCCGCGGCGAGGAGGGCCCATCCCAGCGCCATGCCGATGACGCGAGCCCGGTCGGAGGCCGGCGCGACCACGGCCGCGACCGCGCCCCCCACCCGCTCCACCGCTCCGAGCACCACCACGCGGAACGCCACGCACCCGATCAAGCAGATCAGGCAGAGAAAGGTGAACCACCGAATCGCGACATAGGCGGGCGACGAGACTCCGAAGGACCGTGGCGCGGGCCCGGCCGCGGACGACGCATCGGACGCCGCGGCATCGCCCCGGTCCGGCACGACCCCGCCCGAATCTGTCTCGTCGCTCGCGTTCGCCCCGCCGTGCGCTCCGTGGCCTGCCGGGTCGGGCGACTCGGCGTCGGGGTCGGTTGCCGCCAGCCCCGTCGCCCCCGCGGAGATGACGAAGCCGAAGGTCCCCTGCACCGGATGCCCGTCCGACCCGACGATCCGCCAGCGCACCGTGTAAGCCCCGGCCCGGAGCCGGCCGCTCACCGCGGCCACGAGCACGTTCGCCGAATCGCGGTCCGCCACGGGCGCCGACAGATCGACCGGGCGACCCGTCGGATCGATCAGCTCGATCCGGGCAAGCGAAGGATCGACCGCGCGCGTGAAGGTCAGCCGCAGCTCACGAGGCGCGGCGTCGAGCACCGCGCCGTTGGCGGGAGACGACCGCCTCAGCCCGTCGTGGGCCGCCGTCGCTTCCCCGACGAGCCCGACCAGGAATCCCACGGCGAGAAGCAACACCCATGGACCGCCGCGTCCACGTGCAGCTCTGCTCACGATCCCTCCAGCGTTGGGTGGCCGCAGATCTTTCCCCTCCTCGCCCCGGACCGCCCTTCCACCCTCTCCGCAGGAAAGTAAACCGGTCGGTCGCCGGGGGCCATTCCCCGCGAGGGGGAGAACGCCCGACGACCGACCTGCGCCACACCGCGCTCATGTGCCGGGTATGGCGGGCGACTACGGCCGTGGCCCGTCCGCTGCGCGAGGCATCGCCTGCTCCGCACCCTCGCGCAACGCCGGCACCAGCTTCCCCTCGGCCATCGTCTTCGCGGCGGTGCGCAGACCCTGGCGCACGTCCTGGATCGCGTGTTCCTTCACCTCGTCGGCCCGGTCCCACCGCAGTTCCGGCCCGTGCCCCTCGGCGATCCCGCCCGCCGCCGCCACGCCGACCCCGTGCTCGTAAACCAGTTTCCCGCCCAGGTACGCGCTGTAGGCCACGGCGCCCATCGAACCCAACGCCGTCGCCAGGTAACGCAGACTCGGCTTCTCGCGGCGCGCACGCACGACGGCCATCGCCGTCGCGAGCGTGACGAAGCCCACGTTGAGCGTGCGGTGCGTGACCAGCATGTCGTCGGCCCGTTTGTCGGGTAGCTCCACCTCTTCCTGGGCAATGAGGCCGAACACCCCGGCCAGCGCGCCCGTCGCGGCGGTCAGCGCCATGCCGAGCTTGCCGATGCCGAGCAGGGTACGGCTCCCCGTCAGCTTCCCGAGGAGATCGGAGCCGACGGACAGGCCGAGGAACGCAATCGGATAATGGACCAGTGCCGGATGGACCTCCTGGAGGCGCATCGTCATGGTGGACTCCTCGATTGAGTGAGCGTACTCCTCGCGGGGCTCGCACCGCATGAATGACGCCAGCGACGACGTCGCCTCCTCCGCCGCGTACCGCCCGCTCAGACCACCTCGAAATTCAGCATCATCCCCCCATCCTCGTGCTCCAGCCGGTGGCAGTGGATCAGGTAAAGGCCACGGTAATCGCCGAACCGAACCAGTACGTCCACGGTTTCGCCATCCAGCAGGAGGACCGTGTCCTTCCACCCCCGCTCCCACGGGAACACGCGCCCGCGCCCGCCCGAGCGCGAGACCACCTGGAAATGCGCGCCGTGTACGTGCACCGGGTGTGGCCCGCTGCCGCCGGAGCGGAACGTCCACCGTTCGACTCGCCCGAACGGGACCCGGAAATCGATCCGATCGGGATCGTAGCGCTTCCCATTGATCTTCGAGTGCCCCTCGAAGACGAACGTCCGCTCGGCCCGCACATCCGAAGGCGAGAGCGGTTCGATTACCGAAAGGCGCGGTGGGAGCTGCGTCCGATCGGCCACCGGCGTGTCCGCCACGACGAACTCCACGAGATCCCACCCCGACCGCAGGCACCGCAAAGCGACCCGCTCACCGGGGACGCTCGATCGGAAGTCGACCAGGAGATCGACTCGCTCGGCCGGGCCAAGCTCCACCCGGGACACGTCCTCCGGCGCCTCCAGCAGCCCACCATCGCTGCCGATGACCGTCATCGCAGCACCGTTCCCGAGCGCCAGTCGAAACACCCGCGCGTTGGAGCCGTTGAGGACGCGCAGCCGGTAAACCGCGCGCTTCACCTCGTACCCGGGGTACGGAACGCCGTTGACGACCGGGAAATCGCCCCGCGGACTCGTCGGATCGCTCGCGTACCGGAGCGCGCCCGAGCGGTCGACCCGCGCGTCACGCATGATGAGCGGCAACTCGAAATCGCCGCTCGGAAGCCCGAGCGCGTCCTCCTGGTCGTCCTCGACGATCAGCGCACCCGCAAGCCCGCGGAACACTTGCTCCCCGACATGGCGATGCGGGTGCGGATGGTACCAGGACATCCCCGCACGCTGCCGGACCGGATAGCGGTAAACCGCGTCGCTCCCCGGGGCGACCGGGTTCGTCGGGTGCCCGTCCATCTCGGACGGCGCGACCATCCCGTGCCAGTGCACCGTCGTCTCCTGCGACAGCGCGTTGCGGAACCGAATCTCAAACAGTTCGCCCCGTCGCACGCGGATCGTCGGCCCGGGCACCTCGTCGTTGTACCCCCACGCGCCCGCGATACGGCCGTCCCCGAGCTCGATCCCGGCGCCGCGCGAGGCCACCAGCTCGCCCCGCCCCGTCATGGTTCGCCCGAACCTCAACGGTGGACGCACCGCAGGCTCTGGAAGCGTCGGGAGCCTCTCGCACGCCGACCCCAGCGCCAACCCGCCCACCGCCACGGCACCGGCGGACAGCGCCGTGTATCGTATGAACTCACGTCGATCCATGAGAAAACCTTCTCTCATCACGCGGCGCCGGGTCACGAGGCTGCGTCGCCAACCGACCCCGAGCCCATCCGCAACTCGTGCGTCGCCTCGAGCTGGAGCCGGGCAACCTCCTCCATGAAATCGGCGAGCAGCTCCAGCTGGTCGTCACCGTAGCGCGCGTACAGGTCGGCAAGACGCCGCTCGAGACCGCCGAAGCACGCGCCGACCCGCTCCGCCACCACCGCCTCGTCCATGGTCACGACCACCCGCCGGCCGTCCTCGGGGTCACGCCGGCGGTGCACCCAACCGCCCCGCTCGAGGCGATCCAGGATCCCCGTCACCGATGCCGGCGCGAGCCCTGTGCGCTCCGACAACTCGCCCGCCGTCATCGCGCCGTGGCGTTCCAAGAGCCCCAGCGTCTTCCAATCGCTCGCGCCTAGGCCGAGCCGCTCCGCCAGCACCGAGTGGAAGAGCACGATCGCGTCACTCAGTTGGCGGCCCGCCGCGCCCAGGCGTTGCAGCAGCGCCTCTCGCCGCGCCGCCGATCCTCCGGTTCTTGACATGCGATGGCTCCGGTTGATATTTCGTTCGTACGAACAAAATAATACGACCGCGCGCGCGGTCAAGAGAAGGAGAGATAGATAGCATGAAAGCAATCATCATCGGCGGGGGCATAGCGGGGCCCGTGACCGCCGTCGCGTTGAAGCGAGCCGGGATCGAGGCCGTCATTCACGAAGCGCACGACGGCCCGGCCCCCGACCGCGGCCTCTTCCTGGGACTCGGCGTCAACGGGATGCGTATCCTGGAGGACCTGGGTCTCCTCGACCCCGTGCTCCGCGGCGGCGCGATCCCGACGCCGACGATGACCTTCTGGAGCGGGACCGGGAAGCGCCTGGGCTCGGTCTCGAACGGCCGGCTCGCGTCCGGGGTGCCGAGCGTGACGATCATGCGAGGCGCGTTGCAGACTGCGCTGGGCGAAGCCGCGCGTGGGCGCGGGATCGACGTGCGATACGGCGAGCGATTCGTTGCGTACGAGGAAACGGACGGTGGGGTCGTTGCGCGTTTCGCGGACGGGACCGTCGCGGAAGGCGACGTGCTGATCGGTGCGGACGGCATCCACTCCCCCGTCCGGGGCGTCATGTCGCCCGACGCCCCGGCGCCCGCCTACACCGGCCTGCTGAACCTGGGCGGCGTGGCGCGCGGGACGAGGCTCGAGGCGACGCCGGATTCGATGCACATGGTGTGGGGGCGGCGCGCCTTCTTCGGGTACACCGTCCTTCCGGGGGGCGAGGCGTGGTGGTTCGCGAACGTCGGTGAGAGGGCAGAGCCCGGGCGGGAGGCGCTGGCGTCAGTCGGTACGACGGGCTGGAAGCGACGGCTCCGCGAGCTGTTTGCGGACGACCCGCCGCACCTCGTGGAGATGATCGAGCGCACAGAGGAGATCGGTGCGTTCCCGATCCACGACTTGCCGACGGTCCCCCGCTGGCACAAGGGTCGAGCGGTCCTCGTCGGCGACGCTGCCCACGCGGTTTCGCCGAGCTCCGGCCAGGGCGCGTCGCTCGCCGTGGAGGATGCGGTCATGCTCGCCCGGTGCCTGCGCGACCTCGACGAGCCCGCGGCCGCGTTCGCTCGGTACGAGGCGCTGCGGCGGCCCCGGGCGGAGAAGATCGTCGCAGTCGGTCGCAAGCGCGGCGAGTACAAGGCGCTGAAGAGCCGGGCGGCCGTATGGTTCCGGGACCTCGTAATGCCGGTCGCCCTTCGGGTCTTCGCCCGAGAGAGCGCAATGTCGTGGCTTTTCGACTACACGATCCCTTGGGACGAGCGCGTGGCGTGAAGCGTTGGCGCCGCGGTGGCCAAGGCGGCTACCGCGGCCAGCGCGGCACCTCCGGGGCGGGCTAGCCGGTCGCAGACTTCACGTGGTTGCCGGCCGAATCGAACACAATGAGCTGCTGTGTCCGTCGCTCGAGGATCCAGATCCGCCCCTCCCGGTCCACCCCGAACGCCTCAACGTGTCGACGGTCCCCGCCCAGCCGGTCCGGGGCGGACGAGAGTCCGCCGTGCAGGCGAAGGAGATCAGCGTCTCCAAGGCGGCTGCGTGTCCGATCCTGCCCATACTCGAACTCTCCGACGATGCGTCCGCCGATGCGCCGTAGGGTACGATGCAGGACCTCGAATTCGGAGTCGCCCGACCCGGGGGAATTCAGGCGAAAGAAAATGCCCCCGGGAGGAGTTTCCCGGGGGGCGTCCGGCAGCGGAGGGCCAGGGATTCGAACCCTGAAGGGCTTGCGCCCGGCGGTTTTCAAGACCGCTGCCTTACCAATTAGGTCTAGCCCTCCGAAGTGCAATGGTCATAGAAAATTAACCAAAATCGCGCTCCTTGGCCAGCCTTTCTACGGCTCCATTTCGATGCGCGCGACCATTGGCTCGTCGAAGGAAGTACGAGGCATACCGAAGTACACCCCTGGCGGACCGAACACGGCCGGGAAGATCGGAACCGTGTCCACGACCGTCTCCCCGGTCGCGATCGACACCCGCAATACCTCGACCCCTCCCGTCGGCGCGGGGTCCGGTTGGATCGGCAACAGCCAGACGTGGCCGTCCGGATCCAGGATCAGGTCGCGGATCCGGAGGATCGCGGTCGGCTCGGGGATGTGGCCGCCCCCACCGGCCATGGCAGCCAGCTGTGCGAGCGCCTTGCGATCGAATGCCGGCGGCCTTCGATTCGGTAGCTCTATCGCGAGCGTGTCCACATGGGAGCCGTCGATCGACGCCACCACGAGCCATGGGCTCGCGCCGTCGGACGCGACGACACAGCTCCCGGCAACGTCCCAGAGGGGTCGCGCTTGCGTCGGCCCCCTGAATGGGACGCCGGGGCGGGCGATCGGGTTCGCCGCAACCGTCAACTCGAGCACCGGCGACACGGTGCCGTTCGCCCACCGCCTCACCTGGTATGGCACGCTGTCCGCCCGAACCGGCGGTCGGTCGGGAGCGTACTGGCCGCTCCAATCGAAGAACAAGCCGTAGGGAGTGAGACGCACCCCCCGTATCGTGATCGACATCCCCGCGCCGGCCGGATCAGAGATCAGGTTCTCCCGAAAATTCCCTTTGGCGTCGAAGAGACTGACGCGTCGACCTTCGTCGAATACGACGAGCAGTCCGTTGCTCCCGTGAAGCCGGCGCCACGGTACGCCGCCCGGCAGCCGCCATTTCAGGAACTCCCCCGGACCATCTCCTTCGCGGCCGAACGATCCCACGTACGCGAGGTCCGACGTGAGGCGGACCACCCGTGCGTTGCCCATGTCGAAGACGTAGAGCTCGTCATCGGCCCAGTGCACACCGCCGATGCTGGCAAACCAAACGTCCTCGGTGTTACCGGCGCGGGCGGTCTCCCTGTAGGAACCGCCGGCCCATCGACTCGGGCCGGGCGGGAACGAGCACGCCTCCGGCGGCTCGAACGAATCGGCCAGTGAGCCTCCACTGTCGGCACCGCACCCGATCAGCACGACCATCAGCGTTGCCAGCGGCCCGATCTTCGAGACAGGCATGGGAATGCGACTCATCGCGAGGTAGCGCTCCATGTCGTCGTTCCCCCCACGAGAAGTTCAGTCGATTGCCCGACAGACGGACGAACGCCGTTCGGTTATGCTTGTGATGCGTGAGGCGAGCCGCTCGGGCCCGCCGGGCGCGGCGCCCGTCTCGCGCGCGAACGTGAGCGACGCAGCCCGGAGGTAGCATCATGAACATCAGGGTCATCGCCCGGCACTGCACGGTCCCGGAAACCGTCATCCTGCATGCGCAGCGGCGTGTGGAGGAGCTCCGACGGTTCGATCCCCGGCTCCTGGCGGCGGACATCGCTTTCGAGCACGACGGCAGGCTCTATCGCGTCGATGTCCTTCTGAAGGTGGCCAGGATGCCCGATGTCTTCGCGCGAGGCGATGCCGAGGACCTGGGCACGGCGTTCCATCGCGCCGTCCAGCGGCTCCGGCGCCAGCTCGTTCGCGGGCGGCAGAAGATGCGGGCGCGCCGGGCGGCGCCGGCCCATGCCGCGCCCGCCGGAAACTGACACGGCTGGTTGGCGGAGCGCGGCGGCACCGCGAACGGCGCCCGCGCCGCCGACCGCGCTCAGTGACGAAACAGCCGTCGGCCAGTGAAGACCATGGCGATCCCATGCTCGTCGGCGGCGGCGATCACCTCTTCGTCCCGGACCGAGCCGCCCGGCTGGATCACCGCGGTCACGCCCGCCTCGGCGGCGGCATCGATCCCGTCGCGGAAGGGGAAGAACGCGTCCGAGGCGAGGACCGAGTCGCGTAGCTCGAAGCCCTGGTCGTGGGCCTTCATGACCGCGATGCGCGACGAATCGACGCGGCTCATCTGACCCGCGCCGATCCCGACGAGCCGCTCGTTCTCCGCGAGCACGATCGCGTTGGACTTGACGGAGGCGACGGCTCGCCAGGCGAAGCGCAGGTCGTTCCACTCCCGGTCGGTCGGCGGACGCTTCGTCACGACCCGCCATTCGTCCTCCGGAAACGTCATGCGCATTCGCCGCTGCACGACGAACCCGCCCCGCACCCTCTTGTAGTCCAGCTCCTCCGCGCCCGCCGGCTCGATCGGGAGCGCGATCAGGCGCAGGTTCTTCTTGGCGCGGAGCGCCTCGAGCGCGTCGTCGTCGAAGCCGGGCGCGACGATGACCTCGAGGAAGGTGCTCGCCATCGCCTGCGCCGCGGCGCCCGTGACCGGCACGTTGAGCGCGACGATGCCGCCGAACGCCGAGACCGGGTCCGTCTCGAGCGCGCGCCGGTACGCGTCCTCCGCGTCCTCGCCGAGCGCGATCCCGCACGGCGTGGTGTGCTTCACGATCGCGCACGCCGCGCGGTCGCTGTCGGCCCACGCCGAGACCGCGAGGACGGCGCCCTCGATGTCGAGCAGGTTGTTGAAGGAGAGCTCCTTGCCGTGGAGCTGGTTGAGGCGCGGCAGGGATCCGAGCGGCGCGCCGTCCTCGGCGTAGAACGCGGCCGTCTGGTCGGGGTTCTCGCCGTAGCGCAGGTCCTGCACCTTCGTGAGCCGGAGCGTGACGGACGCCGGGAACTCGGCGGCGGACGACGTCGCCTCTCCGCCCATCGCGGCCGCCTCGCGCTGCAGGTACTCCGCGATCGCCGCGTCGTACGACGCCGTGTGGGCGAAGACCTTCGCCGCGAGCCGAACGCGCAGCTCGTGCGGCACGCCGCCGCTGCGAAGCGCGTCGAGCACGAGCGGGTAGTCGTCCGGATCCACGACCGGTACGACCCAGGCGTGGTTCTTGGCCGCGGCGCGCAGCATCGTCGGCCCGCCGATGTCCACCTGCTCCATCGCCTCGGCGAGCGCGGCGCCGCGGGCGACCGTCTCGCGGAACGGGTAGAGGTTCACGGCGACGAGGTCGATCCCGGCGTAGCCGAGCCGCTCCATCGCCTCGAGGTCGCCGGGGACGTCGCGCCGGGCGAGGAGGCCGGAGTGAATTGCCGGGTGCAGCGTCTTGACCCGGCCGTCCATGATCTCGGGGTGCCCGGTCACGTCGCTCACTCCGCGGACGTCGATCCCGGCCTCTGCCAGCATGCGCGCGGTGCCGCCGGTGGAGATGATCTCCCACCCGAGATCCCGCAGTCCGCGCGCGAAATCGATCAATCCTCTCTTGTCCGAAACGCTAAGTATCGCCCTCGGCATCGCCCCACGCCCTCGCCTTGCGTTCGTGTCATTCCAACCCGAGCGCCCGCCGTACCTGCCGTGCGTCGGGTGCGTCGTCGTCTGCCAGCATGAACGTCGTCGAGTCCGGGACGTGGAACGCCCCGACGTCGCCGCCGGATGCGATACTCCGGGCGAGCGCCTCGACGACCATCGGGTAGATCGCATGTTCGACGCGCAGCACGCGCGCCGCAAGCGTCTCAGGAGAGTCGTCCGGCCGGACGGGGACCGGCCACTGGAGGAGGATCCGGCCTCGGTCGTACTCCTCGTCGACCAGGTGCACGGTCGCACCGCTCACGCGGCAGCCGGCCTCGAGAACGGCACGGTGGACCCGAATGCCGTACATCCCCTTCCCGCCGAACGCGGGGAGGAGCGACGGGTGGATGTTCACGATCCGGTCCCGGAACGCGTGAACGACCTCCGCCGGGATCAGCTGGAGGTATCCGGCGAGGGCGATCAGGCGAACGCCCGCGGCGGCGAGCGCGTCGAGCGTCTCGCGGGCCACGTCGTCGGCCGGGCGGCCGCGTACCGGGATCACCCGCGCAGGCACGCCCGCACGCGCGGCGCGCTCCAGCGCGACGGCATCCGCCCTGTCGCTCACCACGAGCGCAACGCGCGCCTCGCTCCCCGCGGGCCCGGACAGGTGCTTCAGGATCGCCTGCAGGTTCGACCCGCCGCCCGAAGCGAAGACGGCGATCGGGACCGCTCGCGCCCCGGCACCGGCTGCGTTGTCCGCCATGCTCGTCAAGCGAAGCCGCCCCGATACTGCGGGGCGAGGAACGGGTTCGTGGCGCGCTCGTGCCCGACCGTCGTCTCGGGGCCGTGGCCGGGATACAGCACGGTATGGTCCGGGAGCGAGAGGACCTGCTCACGGATCGATCGCATGAGCTGCTGGAAATCGCCGCCGGGGAGGTCGGTCCTGCCGATCGAGCCCTGGAAGACGACGTCGCCGACGAACGCGACGCCGGCATCCTCGACGTACAGGATCACATGCCCGGGTGCGTGCCCCGGCGCGTCCCGGACCTCGAAACGCGTGCCGCCTAGCTCGAGAAGCTGGCCGTGACCAAGGGCATGAGACGGGGGCGGCGGCGCCTCGACCCGCATCCCGAACAACGCCGCCTGCTCCGGCGCACGGTCGTACCAGGGCCGGGCGTCCGGGTGCAGGTAGATCGGCGCGCCGGTCCGCCGCACGAGATCCGCGACGCCTTCAATGTGATCGAAATGGGCATGTGTGAGGAGGATCGCCTCGAGCGCCAGCCCCTCCGCCTCCAGAGCACCCGCCATCGCCACTGCGCCCTCGCCCGGATCGATCGCGACGGCCGTGTCGTGGCCGCGCCCCCGGACGAGGTACGCGTTCTCTCCCATCATCGGGCCCGAGAAGACCCGGACCTCCAGCGGACCCGTCGCCAGGTCTGCCGCCATGCTCGCCTCCGATGCGATCGAATCCCGCGGGTACAATGGAGGACCCGCGTGGCCACCTCTTCCTGAAGGTACACAAGCGACGACGGGCTCGCAGGCAGCCCCCGCGAGCCCGTCACTCGACCATCCGTTGTTCGGACGCAGCTCAGACGGTGAACGAACTGCCGCAGCCGCAGCTGCCGACGGCGTTCGGGTTGTTGAACGTGAAGCCCGAACCCATCATCGTCGTGACGTAGTCGATCTCGACTCCGTCGAGATACTGCGCGCTGAACGGATCGACGAAGACGCGCAGCCCGTTCAGCTCGATCACCTCGTCGTCCTCCTGGGCCTCATCCTCGATGTTCAGCCCGTACTGGAAGCCGGAGCAGCCGCCCGGCAGAACGGCCACGCGAAGGCCGGCCGTCTCCGCCGCGCCCTGCTCCTCCATGAACTTCTGCACCTCGGAAATCGCAGTCGGCGTGACCGTGATGGTCATCCAATCCTCCTCTATCGTGTTCGGGATCCTCTCCCGGTGACCCCGGCCTGAGGGTACCCCCTCGAACGGCGCAGGTTTCAAGCCAAGGATAGACGGCGGCGCTGGGGGTGTCAACCCCGGATCGCCGCGTCAGGAGCGGCGCTTCGCGACTCTCGCGACCTCCGCGAGGTCGTCGACGACGAGCACGCCGGGCGGCGCCTGCGCCGCGTGAAGCTCACCGTAGCCGGTGCGAACCAGGAACCCCAGGCCGCCCAGCTCGCGGGCGGGGATTACGTCGGTCACCCGGTCGCCCACGTAGATCGAACGCGCCGGGTCGAGTCCGAGTTCCCGCGCCGCGCGGCGGTACATCCCGAGCCCGGGTTTCCTGCAGTCGCACGGGCCCGTGATCTCGGGGTGGTGCGGGCAGAAGTAAACGCCATTGAAGCGGACCCCGGCTTCGGCGAAGCGTTCCTCGACCCGCCGCTGGACGGCCAGGAAATCCGCCTCCGTGTAATAGCCGCGCGCGATCCCGGACTGGTTCGTCACGACCACCAGGCGGTACCCCGCAGCCGCGAGGGTTCGAAGCGCCTCCGCGGCGCGCGGGATCAGTTCGACGCCGGCCGGGTCGGCCAGGTACTCCTTCTCGACGATCAGCGTGCCGTCCCGGTCGAGGAACGCCGCCGGCCTGCCGGCCCCCTCACCCGGCGACATCGACCACGCGTTCAAGGAGCGCCGCCTCCTCTTCCTCGAAGACCGTCCTGGGATCGAGGACGACGCGTCCGTCGGCGATCCGGGCGACGACCGCCGGCTCGCCGCGTCGCAGCGCTTCGTCGACCTCCCGCGCGGAGCGCGGTGCGGGATCGATGGCTACCAGCGACGTCGGCAGCTCGACGCCCGGGTACGAGCCGCCGCCGATGGCGGATGCGCCGGGAGCGACGTCCGCCGCCACGCCGGCCGCACGAAGTCGGTCCGCCCACGCCCGCGCTCTCCGCTCGAGCTCGTCGGCCCCGAACGCGATCATTCGCAGCACCGGCACCTCGCGCAGAGCGACGTCGGGGTCACGATAGAGAGCGAGCGTCGCCTCGAGCGCGGCCAACGTCAGCTTGTCCACCCGGAACGCCCGGCAGAGCGGGTTCCTGCGCATCCGCGCGATCCGATCCGCGCGACCGAGGATGATCCCGGCTTGCGGGCCGCCAAGCAGCTTGTCACCGCTCATGGTGACGACGTCCGCGCCGGCGGCGAGCGCCTCGCGCGCCGTAGGCTCGTGCGGCAGCCCGAGCGGCTGGAGATCGAGGAGGAGTCCGGAGCCGAGGTCGTTGATCACGGGAACCCCGCGCGCCTGCCCCAGTGTGGCCAACTCCGGGAGCGTGACCTCGGCCGTGAAGCCCACGATCCGGAAGTTCGAGCGGTGAACCTTGAGGATCGCGCCGGTCTGCTCGGTGACCGCGGCCTCGTAGTCCTCCCGGCGAGTCTTGTTCGTGGAGCCGACCTCGCGCATGCGCGCGCCGCTCTTGGCCATGATCTCCGGGACCCGGAACGAGCCGCCGATCTCGACCAGCTCGCCACGGCTCACGATGGCGTCCCGCCCTTCGGCGAGGGTGTTCAGCGCGAGGACTAGGGCGGCGGCGTTGTTGTTGACGACCAGCGCTGCCTCGGCGCCCGTCAGTTCCCGCAGCAGTGCCGTGCAGTGGTCGTAGCGGGACCCGCGTTCGCCGGCCTCCAGGTCGTACTCGAGGTTGATGTACCCCGCCGCCGCCCGCGCGACCGCCTCGCGCGCCGCGGCAGGAAGCGGCGCGCGGCCGAGGTTGGTGTGCAGGACCACGCCCGTCGCATTGATCACCGGCCGCAGCGACGGGCGCGTCCGGTCCGCGAGTCGCGATGCCACCCGGTCGGCCCACCATGCGGGGTCCTTCCAGGCCGTGGGATCCTGGAGCGGCGACGCGCTGGCGCCGGCTCCGTCGGCCGTCGCTTCCGTGGCCGCGAGCCCGCGCCGCACCTCGTCCTGCACGGCCTGCAGCACCTCGCGCACCAGTCCTCGCGGCGCACCGGCCAGGACCGGCGCGAACGCCTCGCTCGCGAGGAGGCGGTCGACTGACGGGATCGCTCGGCGGGGGTCCGTCATCGTCGTCGAAGGATCGGGCTGGGCAGCGGCGATCCGGTGGTATCCGGCGGCACCGCCGGAGCGAGCGAGTCCGGCGGCACGGTGTCCTGCGGCGCGGGCGGGGCGGGCGTCGTGAATTCCGCCGTGCCACCGCCGCCCACGAGCCCGTGGATGTTGCGTATACCTTCGACGCGCACCAGGAAGCGCGCCCCGGGCGGCAACGGCGAGGCCGGCACGGCGACGAACTCCCGCGCCGGGAGAGGCGCGGCCGTGTCCGGTGCGGCACCTCCGGCCGCCGCGCGCTCGCCGACCGCGGCGACCGCATCTGCGACGCCGGCCGAGTCCCGCCCGACGCCGACCGAATCCGGCACACCGCCCGCCGAGTCCCGTGCGGCCTTCCGGCTCGCGACGAGCGCCTCGAATTCATGCACGTGCATCGCTTCGGCCGCGACGGCGAGAGAACTGTCGGGCAACGTGAAGATCTCGATCCGGACGCCGTCCAGCGGAACCGCCGGGTCCAGGAAGTCGTCGAGCCTGACCCTCACGTGGGTCGTGTCCGGCGCGTTGGCACCGGTTACGCGCGCCGGCGTCGTGTCGGCCGCGAGCAGGGCGAATTGGACCACCGCCGTGTCCGTGGCGCTCAGCGCGATCTCGCCGGAGTCGACCGGCTCGGAGAAATCGACGAGGCGGTTCGGGATTCGGTCCAGGTACGCACGAACGTCGTACACGCCCGAGGGGATGTGCCTCAGCGCGAACAGGCCGGCGCTGTCGGTGGCGGCGACGTACGTCACCGAATCGCTGCGATGCGTCGCCTCGACCCGCGCGGCCTGGACCGGCTTCCCCGTCAGCCGATCCAGCACCTGGCCGGCGAGCGCGGTGGCCGGGATCGGCGGGCCGGTCGAGAAGACCAGGTCGATCGGCTCGGTGCGCTTGTTCCCGAACAGGTCCTGAACGACCGGATGGACGACGATCCGGTAGACCCGATCGGGCTCCCACCCGCCCTTCAAGGAGATGCGGAGCTCGCGCCGACCTTTTTCGACCTTGACCTCGCCCGTCTCCGGCGAGACCGTCACCGCCTGCTCGATCCCCCGCTGGCTGATTCGCTCGTTGAACCGGATGACGACGGGCCCCTTCCAGCCCGGGACGACCGACATCGCCTCGGGTTCGACGGCGACGACAAATGGCGGCTCGCGGTCGGGCGGGCCGCCGGTCGGCGAGACCTCCTTCGCGCACCCCGCCGCGACGGCGGCCGCCACGCCGCTCACAAGAGCCAGTTCGCGGAACTTCACGTCAACGCTTTCAGCATGTTCGAGAGGCGGACGACCTGGGCGCGGAAGTTCTCCGCCTTCTCACGCTCCCGCTGCACGACATCCGCCGGCGCGCGCGAGACGAACTGCTCGTTGGCCAGACGTGCCTCCGTCGACCGCAGCTGGCCCTCGATCCTCTCGAGCTCGGCCGACAGCCGCGCCCGCTCCCGGTCCAGGTCGATCAGCCCCTCGAGCGGCAGGAACAGGTCCGCACCGCTCCTCAAGACCGCGCGCGCACCCATGCGTCCGTCCGGACCGCCCTCCCGCCTGACCTCGGCGACGCGGGCCAGACGCTGCACCGCACGTTCCTCCACGTCGAGCGCCCGGGCGAGCGCCGGCGGCATGTTGGACAGCTGCACCTCGACCTGCGCGCCCGCCGCGACGCCGTACTCCGACCTCAACGTGCGGATCTCACCGATCAGCTCCATGAGCGCCGTCATCTGCTCCTCGGCCTCCGCGTCGTCCCATTCGGGACGCGGGTCGGGCCAGCGCGCGATCACGAGCGACTCCTCCCGGCTCTTCCCCGCCGGGACCGGGAGCCGCAGCCAAAGCGCCTCGCTGATGAACGGCATGATCGGGTGCAGCAGCCGGAGGACGCCGTCCAGCACGGCGACGAGCGTCGACTGCGCCGCCCGCTTGCTCTCCTCCGTCGCCTCGCCGTACAGCCGCGGCTTGATCAGCTCGAGGTACCAGTCGGCGATCTCGCCCCAGAAGAAGTGGTAGACCGTCGACGCCGCCTCGTGGAACCGGAACTGCTCGAGGGCTCGCGTGACCTCCCGCGTCGCATGGTTGAGCCGCGAAAGGATCCAGCGGTCGGCCGGCTCGAGGGTTTCGCGGATCTCCTCGACCGGGCGGACCTCGGCGCCCTCCAGGTTCATGAGGGCGAAGCGGCCGGCGTTCCAGATCTTGTTCGCGAAGTTCCGCCCGGGCGCGAACGCCTCCTCCAGGTCTTGATAGTTCAGGTGGACGTCCGTCCCCACGCCCGCGGCGGCGATGACGGTGTAGCGCAGCGCATCCGCGCCGAACCGGCGGACCACCTCCAGCGGGTCGATCCCGTTCCCCAACGACTTCGACATCTTCCGGCCCAGGTGGTCCCGGACCGTGCTGTGGAGGTACACGTCGCTGAACGGGACCTCTCCCATGAACTCGAGCCCCGCCATGATCATGCGCGCGACCCAGAAGAACAGGATCTCCGAAGCGGTGCTCAGCGCGTGCGTCGGATAGAACGCCTTGAGCTCGGGTGTCTCGTCCGGCCAGCCGAGCGTGGAGAAGGGCCACAGCCACGACGAGAACCAGGTGTCGAGCACGTCGGGGTCCTGCTCCAGCGCCGTCCCGCCGCACTTCGGGCAGGAGGTCGGGTCCTCCCGGGCGACGATGGTCTCGCCGCACCCCTCCGTCTGGCAGTACCAGACCGGGATGCGGTGCCCCCACCAGAGCTGACGCGATATGCACCAGTCGCGGATGTTCTCGAGCCAGTTCTCGTAGATCTTCGTGCGCCACTCGGGCGTGAAGCGGACCTTCCCCTCGCGCGACGCCCGGAGCGCCGGCTCCGCGAGCGGCTTCATCCGCACGAACCACTGGAGCGAGAGGCGCGGCTCGACGACCGTGTCGCAACGGTAGCAGTGCGGGACCGCATGGGTGTGGTCCTCGACCTTCTCGAGCAGCCCGAGCTCGGCGAACGACTCGACGACCTTCTCCCGCGCCTCGAAGCGGTCGAGCCCGCGGAACGCCTCCGGCGCGTTGTCGTTCATCGTCGCCTCGGGCGTCATCACGTCGATCTCGGCGAGCCCGTGGCGGCGGCCGATCTCGAAGTCGTTCGGGTCGTGGGCGGGCGTGACCTTGACGGCACCGGTGCCGAACTCGGGATCCACGGTCTCGTCCGCCACGACCGGGATCCGCCTCTCGGTGAGCGGGAGCTCGAGCTCGACCCCGACGAGGTCCTTGTAGCGCTCATCGGACGGGTGGACAGCGACACCCGTGTCGCCGAGCATCGTCTCGGGGCGCGTCGTCGCCACGACGACGTACGGCCGGCCGTCGGGGAGCCGCGGCAGGCGCTCGCCCGCGCCGGGCGTGGCGACCGGGTAACGAAGGTAATACAGCTTCCCCTGGGTCTCCTGGCCCTCCGCCTCCTCGTCCGAGAGGGCCGTCATGCACCGCGGGCACCAGTTGATGATGTAGTTGCCGCGGTAGATGAGCCCCTTCTCGTAGAGGCGGACGAAGACCTCGCGGACCGCGCGGGAGAGCCCCGGATCCAGCGTGAAGCGGGTGCGCGACCAGTCGCAAGAACAGCCGATCGCCCGGAGCTGCTCCAGGATCGTCGATCCGGTCTCGTCGACGAAATCCCAGACCCGCTGGACGAAGGCCTCGCGGCCCAGGTCGTGGCGCGTCTTCCCTTCCTTCGCGAGGATCCGCTCGACGACGTTCTGCGTCGCGATCCCGGCGTGGTCGGTGCCAGGCTGCCATAGAGTCTCCCGCCCCTGCATACGGCGCCAGCGGACCAGCACGTCCTGAATCGTGTTGTTCAGGCCGTGCCCCATGTGCAGCACCGCCGTCACGTTGGGCGGCGGGATCATCACGACATACGGGTCCTTCCGCCCCTCGAGCACCGGCTCGGGGTCGGCGCGGAAGTACCCTTTCTCTTCCCAACGACGATAGAGCGGCGCCTCGATGGCGCCGGGATCGTACTGTGGCGAAAGTGGTTCGGTCATGGTCTCAACCGGTGACATTGACAACGGAAGGGTAGCGCACCGGGTTCCGCCTCGTCAACCGGCTGAGACTACACCTGAGCGGCTATCCGCGATCCTGCGATTCGCGCTCGGTCAGTCCTTCTTCGAGGCCGGTTTCCTCGATGGTGATCTGCGTGCCTTTCTTGACATTCTCGTGGATCCCCGACGCAGGATTCGTCTCCTGCAACGGTTCCTCGGGCACGTTGCCCAGACGCCTGTGGGAGGCATCGGCCACGGTCGCGCGATCGGACGGCGCGGCCGGCGCGGTCGTGTGCCCGGCCACCGCCGGCGCGAGCTTGTCGAGCGGCTCGCTCGCCGCTTCCTCCGCCCGGTCCACGCCCAATTCCCGCGTCACGACGGATACCCTTTCGTCCGGCCGATCCGGGTCCGTTTCGTGCCCCTGGCGCCGCATCCCTGTCCCCACGATGTTGCCGTACCACTGCCGCTCCCGCTCTCCCGCCGTCCGCTCGGCGTTCCGGATCCGGGTTTCCGCCAGGTGCTCTTCCAGGATCTCGATGTCCAGTCGATTGAGCACTGTGCGGACGCCGGGGACACCCTGCGCCACGGCGACGGCGCGCTCGGCATCCGTCTCGTCCCGGACCACGCCCGCCAGCTCGACGATCCCGTCGCTCAACGCGCCGACCTCGATGTCGAAGCGCGCCGTGAGCCCCTCGGCGTCCAGCGCTTCGGTGACCCTGCGCTCCAGGTCGTGCGGGGATCCTGCGCCGCGCCGCCCGGCACGCACGGCCAACGAGAGACCCGTGACTAGCCCGATAGCCGCCCCCGCGCCGATAGTCAGGAGCTGTCTGCGGCCCTCCGTTCGACGGTCTCGAAACATTCCCCCTCCATTTGGGAACGGACCTTGAAGGCGGGACCGACGCGTGCAATTCACAGACCAGACTCCACCCACAATTCCCGGGGTCCGCCCATGAAACTCGGCGCGTTCACGATCGTGCTCCACTCCCATCTGCCCTACGTCCTCGCCCATGGCCGATGGCCACACGGTACCGAATGGTTGAGCGAGGCGGCCGCCGAGAGCTACCTCCCGCTGATCCGGGGGATCGAGCGACTCCTCGAGCGCGGCGTGCGACCAGGGATCACCCTGGGAATCACGCCGATCCTGGCCGAACAGCTCGCCTCGGATGCGTTCCAGGACGAGCTCGACGGATGGTTGGAGGAGCGGATCGAGTCCGCGCGCCACGACGCCGAAGTCTTCGAGTGGGAAGGATTCCGGCACCGCGCCTGGCTCGCCAGCCGCTGGGCGGAGATCTTCGCGGAGCGCCTCGCCGATTTCCGCGAGCGCTACGACCGGGACATCGTGGGTGCGTTCCGCCGCCTGCAGGACGTCGGCGCGATCGAGATCATCACCAGCGCCGCGACGCATGCGTACCTCCCGCTCCTCGGGACGGACGAGGCCGTCCGGGCGCAAATCCGGACCGGGATCGAAAGCTATCGCCGACACTTCGGGCGCGACCCGCGGGGGATCTGGTTGCCGGAATGCGCGTACCGACCGGCCTACGACTGGGCGCCGCCCGTCGTGGGGCCGCGTGTCCCGAAACCCGGACCGCGGCGCGGGATCGAGGAATTCCTCGCGGCCGAGGGGATCGAGTACTTCTTCGTCGATACGCATCTGCTCCGCGGCGGCCAGGCCATGGGCACCTACGCCCAGCTCCACCCCGCCCTGCGCCGGCTGGCCGAGCGGTACGAGCAGGAGTACGGCGAGGCGATCCGCCCGGAGGATGTTACTCGCACCCCCAACGCCGTGTACCGCGTCCACTCCCGGACATCGCTCCCAGGCGCGGTCCACGTCTTTGCGCGCGAACCCGCCGCTTCGCTACAGGTCTGGAGCGGCGAGTGGGGGTACCCGGGCGACGGCTGGTATCTCGAGTTCCACAAGCGGCACCACCCCGGCGGTCACCGCTACTGGCGCGTCACGAGCAGGGGCGCGGGTCTCGGGGACAAGGCCGAATACGTCCCCGAAATGGCCGAGGAGCGGGTCGAGGAGAACGCGCTCCACTTCCACGGGCTCGTCCGACGTCGGCTCGAGGAGCACCTGGAGGCCTTCGGCGAGCCCGGGATCGTCGTCGCGCCGTTCGACACCGAGCTGTTCGGACATTGGTGGCACGAAGGGGTCGAGTGGATCATGCGGATCATGGACAAGATGGCGCGGGACGACGAGATCGAGCTGACCACCGGGGGCGGGTACCTGGACCACCACGAGCCGATGGGCGAGATCGCGCTCCCCGAGGGCTCGTGGGGCGAGGGCGGCCACCATTACATCTGGCTGAATCACGAAACGGACTGGACGTGGCCGGAGATCTATCGCGCAGAGCTGACGCTGCGGGAGCTGGTCGATCGGTGGATCGACCGGGAGCACGAGATCATTCACCGACTACTGAGGCTCGCGGCGCGCGAACTCCTGTTGCTGCAGTCGTCGGATTGGCAATTCCTGATCTCGACACAGGCGGCGCGGGATTACGCCCAGGTGAGATTCGGCAACCACATGCACGTCTTCGATCGGGCGGTCGACCTGGTCCGCAGGCAGGAGCGCGGCGAGGACCTGCGAGACAGCGACTGGCGGTTCATCGGCGAAGCCGAGGCACGCGACGGGATGATCTTCCCCGGCCTGGACCTTGGGCTCTGGCGCTCGGGCTAGTCGCCGCCGGGCCGGTTGCCTCCCGAGCCGCCGTTTCCGGACCCCGCGCCCGAGCCCGGCCCGGTTCCGGAGCCGCCGCTCGAGCCGGAGCCGCCCCCCGTCGCCCCGGCCGACCCGGAGCCATTCCCCGATCCCGCGGTCGAGCCGCCAGGCTTCTGCTCCCGACGCTCTTGGTCCTTTCGTTCCCGGATCGCGCGGACGCGCTCTTCTCGGTTCTCGTCGGCGGCCGCGCGCTCGGCCTGGGCCGCCACTTCCTTGTCGCGGCTGGCGCGCTCCTCCGCCTTCTCCCGCTGCGGCGACGGGCCGCCGCCGATGTTGACGGGCACGGGGATGGTCAGGTCGCCGAGGTGGATCTTCCCGGGGGAGATCCCCCAGCGCTTCCCCTCTCCGTCCTTCACGGTCCAGTCCATCGCGTCCGCGGCGCGGCCGGCCTCGGCGGCGACCGAGTCGTTCCACTCCTGAATGCGCCGCGCGATTCGTGCCCGGACGACTTCGATGTCGCTGGGTTCTTCGGGTGGGGGGAGTTCCGGACGGGTCCAGAGCCGCGGGTCGGCCATCCGCGGGCGAAGCCGGTCGAGCGCCGACGCGCCGGGAGCCGGCGCGGCATCGACCGCCCCGGGAATCGTGACGGGCGCCGGCTCGGCTTCGGGCTCGGGCCGTTCCTCCGGCTCCACCCGCTCCGTCGCCTCGGCCTCCGCCCGGGCTTCCGGCACGATGACGATCCGCTCCACCCGCATAGTCGTCCGTTCGCCACCGACCGCCACGACCGGAGCCTCCGGCCGCTCGATCGGGACCGGGACGAGCCAGGTCCGCCGCGCGATCAGAACGATCAGCAGGTGAAGCGCGAGCGACAGCCCGAGCCCGACCAGGAGCGCACGCCTGTACGAGACCCGCGGAGCACGACGGAGCTGGCGCCCGTCGTCCACGGAGGCGGGCGGTGGTGTGGATCGAACGGGTCGGTGCAGCGGGGCGGTCGCTCTCATGGTGTCCTTTCTAACCCGCCCTCGAGACGCCAGTTCCGGACCGTCAGAGCAGCGCCCCGAGCCGACGGGCCGCCTCGCGGAGCCGATCCGGCGGCTGGGTCAGCGCGATTCGGAAGAATCCCTCGCCGCCCGCCCCCAGCGCGGCGCCGGGCATGATCACCACGCCCTGCTCGAGGAGCGCCCGGCGGGCGAACGGCTCGGAGGCCACGCCGCCCGGCGTCGGAACCCACAGGTACATCGTCGCCGCGGGCGACGTCGCATCGAAGCCCTGCTCGCGCAACGCATCGACCGCGGCGTCGCGCCGCTCCCGGAACGCGGCGACGTTACCCGGGACCCACTCGTCCCAACTCTCGAGCGCAGCCTTCCCCGCCGCCTGGACGGCCATGAAAGCACCCGTGTCGATGAAAGACTTCACTCGCGACAACGCGGCGATGATCTCCGCGCTGCCGGCCGCCCAGCCCAACCGCCACCCCGTCATGTTGTACGTCTTCGAGAAGGAGTGGAATTCGACCGCGACGTCCCGCGCGCCGTCGATCTCGAAGATGCTCGGCGGACGATAGCCGTCGAACGCGATCTCGCTGTACGCGTTGTCGTAGACCAGCACGATCCCGTGCCGCCTGCAGAAGGCGACCGCCTCCTCGAGATACTCCCGCGGGGCGATCGCCGCCGTCGGGTTGTTCGGGTAGTTCAGGTAGAGGATGCGGGCGCGGCCCACGACCTCGGCCGGGATCTCGTCCAGCGGGATGAGGAAGCGATTCTCGGGCCGGAGCGGGACTGCGTAAGGCTCACCGCCGGCCAGGAGCGTGCCGCCCACGTACGGCTGGTAGCCGGGGTCGGGCAGGATCGTCCGGTCGCCGGGGCCGACGTAGCACAGCGCGAGGTGCGCGATCCCCTCCTTCGAGCCGATGATCGGCAGGATCTCCTTGTACGCATCGAGCCGCACGCCGAAGCGTCGCTCCATCCAGTCGGCCACGGCCTCGCGGAACGCCGGCAGCCCGAGCTGGAACGGGTATCGGCCCATCGCCGGGTCCCGAGCGGCCCGGATCAGCGCCTCGACCGCCGCGGGCGGCGGCGCCAGGTCCGCGTCGCCGGCGCCCAGGTCGATCACGTCCACGCCGCGGGCCGCCAGCTCGCGCTTGATCTGGGGCACGTCCGCGAGCGGATACGCGGGGAAGGAGCGGAAACGCTCCGCGAGTTCCAACTTCTTCGTCGTCGTCATCGGTCGTGATTTTCCGGGGCGCGCCAGCGCCCCGCCTCCGTATCAACGCGTAATGGCCTGGAGGTCTTCCGCGGTTACCGGATTACGGACCCGGCCGAGGCCCGGCAGCTCGACTTCCACGACGTCGCCGGGGTTGAGCGGCCCGACGCCCTCGGGCGTCCCCGTCGCAATTACATCGCCGGGCTCGAGCGTCATGATCCGGGTCACGTAGGCGATGAGCCGGGGGATCCCGAACGCCATTTCGGTCGCGCGGCCGTGCTGGCGGACTTCGCCGTTCACGCGGCAGACCACCTCCAGCTCGCGCCAGTCCCGCGGCAGCGGCGCCACCGGCCCGAGCGGACAGAATGTGTCGAACCCCTTCGCCCTCGACCACTGCCCGTCCGTCCGCTGGAGGTCGCGCGCGGTGACGTCGTTCAAAGGCGCGACGCCCTCCACCACGGCGAGCGCCTCCGCTTCGGACACGTGCCGGGCGCGGCGGCCGATGACCACCCCGATCTCGCCCTCGTGCTCCACCCGTGCCGACACGGCCGGGATCACGATGGGCTCCCCATCGGCGACCACGGCCGACGGCGGCTTCAGGATAATGAGCGGCTGCTCCGGCACGTCGTTCCCGAGCTCACGGGCATGGGCGACGTAGTTGCGCCCAATGCAAACGATCTTCGTCGGCTTCACGTCGTTCTTCGGTGTTCGGGTGCGTTCGGCCGCCGTGTGGCGGCATTCGGAAGTCTACGCGGCGCCTCGAACGGCCGCCAGGGCGGATGCCGGGCCCGAAACCAGCCGTTTGCGTACTTCGTACTGCCTGGCGTCGTCGGTAACCACGCGACAAGGAGAAGCCGCGATGAACCCGAATGGCACGACCGGAACCGACCGGCCCAGCCTCGCGCGGATCGGCTGCCTGCTCCTCGGCGGCCTTACGCTCTTCCTCCTGCTCTCTCCGGCCATCCTCGCCATGGCCGTCATCGCGCTGCCGGTGGTGGCGGTCGTCGGCGGGGGGCTGCTGATCGTTTTGTTGATCTTCTTCCTGGGGCTGCCGCTGGCATTCCTCGGTCTCGGAGCGCTGTTCATCATGCTCCTGCTCGGCGCCCTGTTCACGGGGACCAAGGTGGTCCTCGGCTCGCTGCTCAAGCTCGCGCTGTTCGTGGTCGCCCCGATCGTACTGCTCGTCTACTTCCTGCGTCGCGTCGCAGCGGCGTGACCCGAACGCGCCTGGGGCGC
>Ga0207864_1000248_pt1 | contig 84061 bp, 64 predicted proteins | sample HigsolmetaAR202D_FD_184834 | JGI IMG/M metagenome (GOLD analysis project Ga0207864, IMG submission 184834) | Ionic liquid and high solid enriched microbial communities from the Joint BioEnergy Institute, USA - AR20-2-D (SPAdes) (version 2) ...
GTTTGCCGCGCGCCGGACCACCGCGGGTCAGGGGTTCACGGTGCGCGGGCCACGAGGTCGGATCTCGTCTCGTTGCCGGTCCTCCAGAGGAGCGGCGGGTTCGAGCCCGCGGGCGAGACGCGCACGTAGCCCTGCATTTCCTGGTGGAGTGCCGAGCAGAACGCGGTGCAGTAGAACGGATAGATGCCTGGCCGCGTGGGCACCCACTTGATGGTCCGGGTCTGGCCGGGCGGGATCAGGACCTCGGAATTCGTCATCCCCTTGAGCGCGAACCCGTGGACCACGTCCCAGTCCTGCTCCACGTTCGTGTGGTGGAAGTAGACGGTGTCGCCGACCATGATCCCTTCGATGTTGTCCGGGCGCTGGTGGCTGCGGATGTGCGCCATGTAGACGCGGACGACGTTGCCCTCCCGCTCGACGCGTGCGTCCTCGGGGCGCTTGATCGCCCGCGGGTGGTTGTTCTCCTCGAGGGAGTAGATTCGCTTGCTCTGGGGCATGAGGCGGCTCGCCTCGATCGCCTGCGCGTAGTGCGGCTCGCCGATGGTCGGGAAGTCCGAGAGCATGACCATGCGGTCGCCCGAGATGTCGTAGAGCTGTGCCGGGTGGTTCTGCTTCGGGCCGACCGGGAGGAACCGGTCCCGGGCGGTCTTGGTCAAGCCGAGCATGTACTTGCCCGCGGGGTTACGGTTGTCGCCCCGCGGGATCATGAGGTGGCCGATCGAGTAGAACGCGTCGATCCGGTCCACGACCTCGAAGGTCGAGAGCGACCACTTCACGATCTCGCTCGAGATGTAGACCGACGTGTAGGCGTAGCCCTTGCCATCGAACTCGGTATGTAGCGGGCCGAGCCCCGGGTTCTGGACTTCGCCGGCGATCGTCGATTCGTACCGGAGCACCGGGATGCCGAAGACCTCGGTCTCGAAGTCGCGGGCCTCGATGGCGGCCAGCATCTTCGAGAAGGAGTGGACCGGGATCACGGTGGCGAGCTTGCCGCCGGCCACGATCAGCTCGCCCGACGGATCGATGTCCACGCCGTGCGGGGACTTGGGCGTGGGCAGGAAGAAGACCGCGCCGGGGACATCGGCCGGGTAGAGCACGCGGGTGCCGCTCTTCGCCACGGACACGGCGGTGCCCTGAGCGGGGTCGTAATAGTTGTGGTAATAGCTCGCCTCCATCGGGCGGGCGCGCCCGTCCCTCACCGCCTCCTCGAGCTTCTTCCAGTTGACCGCCAGGATGAAGTCCTTGTCGGCGCGGGATGCCTCGATCTCGAGGAGCGTGTGGGCCATCTCGGTGTTGTACGTGGTGAAGAAGACCCAATCCGCGGACGGCCCCTTGCCCGCGCGGGCGAGGTCGTAGTTGTACGGCGGAACGAGGAGCTGGAACTCGAGGCTCATGCGTCCGGTTTCCGGGTGCACGGCCACGAAGCTGACCATGCCGCCGAAGTTCTCCTTGTACGAGTCGATGGGGACGTCCGCGTCCTTCGCGACCGGGATGCTGAACCGCGTTGCGCCGACCACGTACTCGGTGTTCTGCGTCACGAACGATGAGCCGTGGTTGCCGCCGGTGTTCGGGATCTCGAGCGTCTCGACGGTCTCGAAGGTGGTCAGATCGATCCGCGCGATGCGGGGTGTGTTGTTCGCGTTGATGAAGAGCCACCGGCCGTCGGCGTCCCCGTTGGTCTGGGAGAAGTGGGGGTGGTGCGAGTCATCCCACGGGATCTCTCCGTAGCTCGTCATGAGGAGTGGCCGGGTCTCCTCGGTGAAACCGTAACCGGTCTCGGGGTCCATGGAGAAGACGGGGATGACCTTGAGCATGCGGCCGGAGGGCAGGCCCCAGACGCTGACCTGGCCGTTGTAGCCGCCGGAGAGGAACGCGTAGAACTCGTCGTACTCGCCGGGCGGCACGTAAGTCCGTGCGGCGATGTCCGCTACGGAGCCGGGCGCCTGCTTGTTGCAGTTGGCCAGCGCGAGCGCACCCGCGGCGGCGGCGAGTACGAGCCCGAAGTAGAGCGATTTCCTGGTCATGGAGGCGCACTCCATCACGGGTTACGGGTTACCGGCCCGGCACGGGCGCAGCGGCGCCGGGCGTCGCGCGGGTCAATCCCGCACGTGGATCGTCCCGACCATTCCGAGCGCGGCGTGCGGATCGCACTGGAAGAAGTAGTCGCCGGCGGGGAAGTCGATGACGACGTCGTACGTCTGGCCGGGGAGCTGGAGGAACGGGCTGGTGCCGGGGAGCTGCACGCCGGCCGGGTTCCGGTCCGCCGGGAAGGAGACGTTGTGCACGCCGCTCTCGAGCACGAAGCGGATGAGATCGCCCCTGCGGGCCTCGATCTCCGAGGGGATGAACCGTTCGCCGCCGATCGAGGACATCTTCACTTCGATCACGGTGCCGGTCGGATCGACGGCGGGGCGCGCCGGGGCACTGCCGCGCGCGGCCTCGGCGGGCGAGTCTGCGGGTTCGCTGCAGGCAAGGAGGCCGGCGGCCAGGAACAGACTCAGGAACGAACTGCGGATCTTCGGCGTCATGGCACACGCTCGCTGGCTTGGGGTGAGGCCGGCCGGCGGCCGGCTGCGCCGGAATCCCCGCGGCATGCCGGGGGCGTCGCGAAAAAAAGTGTGCCCTGGCGTGGTGCAGCGCAGTCGGGCGAACCTTGGAATCTTTGTAGGGGAAACTACCGATTTTCCGGTGCGGGCCCGGGCACGCGTCCGCGGGCTGGCGGGCGGCTCGGCCGCGAGCCGGATCCGGGAGCGCGCCGTGCCCGGAGCGCGGATCGCCGCCGCAGGGGAAGTGCGACGTCGCCCGAGGGAGTTTCAGGGGAGGCGCGGGGGCGGGCCGGCCTTCAAGCCGCCTTGCGGCCCGCCGTCTCCTGACGGATCGCCTGCACGTCGATCTCGATCCGTACCTCGTTGGCGACCAGCAGACCGCCGGTCTCGAGGGTGCGGTTCCAGCGGAGTCCCCAATCCCGGCGGTCGATGGTGCCGGTGGCATGGAACCCCACGCGTTCTCTGCCCTCCGCATCCGGGCCGCGGCCCTCGAAACGGGCGTCCAACTCGACCTCCATGGTCTCGCCACGGATGGTCAGATCTCCCTTGACGCGGAACCGGGCGCCCTCCTCGAAGCTCGCGCCGTGGATCTCACGGCTGCGGAACGTGATCTTCGGGTGGCGCTCCGCATCCAGGAAGTCCTCGGAGCGCAGGTGGCGATCCCGGTCTTCGTTGCCCGTGTCGATGCTGGCGGCGTCGATCTCCACCTCGACGGTGGACCGGTCGATGTCCTGCTCGTCGACCGCGATGGTACCGCTGAACCGCTTGAACCGGCCGCGCACCGTGGTGATCATCAGGTGCTTGACCGCGAACTCCACGCTCGAGTGCACGGGATCGATCGACCAGGTCGAGATTTCCGGCATGCGCGCCTCCGTGTGGCTCGGATCCTCGGCCAAGGCGCGGCGCGGTGGCGGCCGAGCCGGTCGCTCAACGGCGAGAGGTGCGACGATCATGCCAGGCAGCCGGCGAGTCGTGGTGCCCGTGGCCGGCGGCGGTGGTGCGCTATATTCTAATCGCTCACGGGGCCCGAGCCGCGCGCGGACGGGCCGGGCACGAGCGAGTGGAGCGGCCGGATCCCGCGCTCGGCCCGCGTGCGCACGGGTGGACCCGGATCTGCGCGTATTCCGGTGGAGCCGCGCCGGCTCGACTCGCGCTCGCGTGGGTGGACGCGTGCCCCGTGGCTTGCTTCGCGAGGAGGCGGCGCGCCTCCCGCCCGGGAGCGGGTGGGACTCGGTACCGGAGGCACGAGCCGCTGCGGGCTGGCACGGTGCCCGTGACCGAGCGGATGGGCCGCACGGTCCGGACACCGGGCGGCGAGTCCGCGCGGCGGAGACGGGCCCGGGCGCGTAGACAAGGCCGTGGCCGTGCGCACGCGCACGGCCCGCAGGAGGTCCGGCAAATTCCTGGAGATACGGGACACCGTTCATGCCATACACCGTAGAAAACCTGCTGGAGGTGCTGGAGCTCGAACGGCTCGAGCACGACATCTATCGCGGCCGCAACCGGGACATCGGGACGGGCCGCGTGTTCGGCGGGCAAGTGCTCGCGCAGGCGTTGATCGCCGCGCGCAACACCGTGGAAACGGATCGGGAAGCCCATTCGCTGCACGGTTACTTCATCCTGCCGGGCGACCTCGATGCGCCCATCGTCTACTTCGTGGACCGGCTGCGGGACGGGAAGAGCTTCACCACCCGCCGGGTCACGGCGATCCAGCACGGCCGGGCGATCTTCAACATGTCGGCGTCGTTCCACCGGGTGGAGACGGGTCTGGAGCACCAGACCAAGATGCCGGACGTGCCGGACCCGGAGTCGCTGAAGCCGGAGCTGAACCTGATCCGGGAGATGGCGGACCGGATCCCGGAGCGGATCCGGGCGGTGTTCACCCAGGACCGGCCGATCGATTTCCGGCCGGTGGCGCCGGTGGACCCCTTCGATCCGGACGCGAGGCCGCCGGTCAAATACATGTGGTTCCGGGCGATCGGCCGGATGGACGACGTCCCGGTGCACCATCAGGCGGTGCTCGCGTACGCGTCCGACTACGGTCTGCTCTCCACGGCGCTGCTGCCGCACGCGCGGTCGATCCAGGACCCGAAGATGCAGGCCGCCTCGCTCGACCACGCGATCTGGTTCCATCGGCCGTTCCGGGTGGACGAATGGCTGCTGTACGCCATGGAGAGCCCGGCGGCGGCCGCGGCCCGCGGGTTCGCGCGGGGGAGCATCTACACCCAGGACGGGAAGCTGGTCGCCTCCGTAGCCCAGGAAGGGCTGATCCGGCTGATCGACTGATCCCGGGGTGGGGGCCGTGGGTGGCGGGTGGGCCGCCTCCGACGGCCCCGGCTTCTTCTACCTTCCGCGTGCGGGGCCCGGCCAGTGGGCGGCCCGGTGCGCGCGTCGTCGCTCCAACATGGCGCAAAATCGCCACTTGCGGGTATGGGACCGCATGGGATGTAGCAGGAGCAGGAGTCGATGATGCGTGTCCTCAGAGTGGCGGTCCTGGTGTCCATGGTCGTGTATGTGGCGGCGTGCGATGCGCTGCCGGGCGCCCGGTCCGAAGCGCGGGCGCGGCTCGAGCTGGAGCGGATGGAGTTCCAGGAGCTGAACCGGGAGTTGAGCCTGGCGCTGGCCGAGCGTTCCAGGGCGGTCGTGTCGGTGGAGGAGCTCGGGCAGGCGTCCGGCGCCCCGGCGCGGCCGAGCGTGCAGCCGGCGGCTCGGCGCGCGCCGACGACGGCGAGGCGACCGGCGACCGGGGCGCGTTCGGAGCCGCTCGGCCGTCCGGCGTACGAGGCCGGGACGTGGACTGCGGGGACGTCCTCGCCGTCCCGGGCCGAGCCGCGGGTGGTGACGGTCAAGAACACGAAGCGGGATGCCGCGATCGGGGCAGGTGCGGGCGCGGTGATCGGCGCCACGGTGGCGGGGCGGGGGAGCCGGGTGAAGGGCGCGGTGATCGGCGCGGCGGTCGGCGCGGCCGCGGGCGCGGTGGTCGGCAGCACCATCGACACGAGCACGCGGGTCGAGTACTGAGCGGCGAACCGGCCGCCGGGAATTCCGGCGGCCGGAAGACCGGCGGATCCGGGCTGCGCGTCCGGGTCCGCCTGTTCGCGTTCGTGCATCCGTGGCCGGGGCGGGGCGCGGGGCCGGGGAACAGGACCGCCTTCGACGTGGTAGATCCAGTCACCGGCGTGGTCGAGCCGTGACCGGTTCTGGCCCGCCGGCCCCCAACACGTCCCCAGGCCCTCAGAAGGACTCGGCCTCATGCGCCAGGGCAACCCACTTTCCGTTCTCCGGCGGATTTCTCTTGCCGCTGCAGGCCTGATGATCGCCGCGATGGTTGCGGCGCCCGGCGTCGCTGCGGCGGAGCTCGTTCCGGACACTTTACCCCGCTGGAGAGCCACGCCCCCGCCCGCAGGGAACCCCGACTTCCTGTTCCGCGCGCCGCGGGGCTCGATCGGGGTGCGGGGCGGGGTCACCTTCAATCGCGCGGGGGGCGACGTCTTCGGGATGGTCACGGAGATGCTCACCCTCGACCCCGAGGATTTCCGCGCGGCGTCCGTGGCGGCGGACCTGTCCGTGCGGATCGCGCCGCGGCTGGACGCGGCGTTCGGCATCGGGTTCAGCCAGGTCACCCGTCGTTCCGAATACCGTGACCTGATCGGGGACGACGACCTGCCCATCACGCAGCGGACCCGGTTCTCACAAGTCCCGCTCACCGTCGGGCTCAAGGCGTACCTCACGGCGCCGGGGCGCTCGGTCGGGCGGTTCGCGTGGATCCCCGCGCCCGTAGCCCCCTACATCGGCGGCGGTGCGGGCCTGATCCACTACCGCTTCGAGCAGGATGGCGAGTGGGTCGATTACGAGACCTTCGACATCTACCGGGACCTCATCGTGGCGTCCGGCTGGGCGCCCGCGGCGCAGGTCTTCGGCGGAGTCGAATTCCGGCTCGGTCCGCGCCTGGTGCTCGCCACGGACGCGCGTTACACCTGGGCCTCCGGCGATCCCGGCCGCCAGTTCCGCGGCTTCGAAGGCCTCGACCTGTCCGGGCTCCAGACCACCATCGGCCTGGCCTGGCGCTACTGAGGGAGGAGATCATGGCCAACGACCGTACCCGCACGGCCCATGGGATTCGCGCCGCCGGGGTACCGCTGCTCCGGGGCCCGGCGGTCGCCGCGCTCGCGCTGGCGGGGGGCGCCCTCGGCTTCGGTTTCGGTGCAGCGACGGCCCATGCCCAGACGCTGCAAGACCCGCGGTGGCTGCCGTGGATCGGCTGCTGGGAGGCGGTCCAGGAAGCGGATCCGGGCGAGGAGCTGCGCACCCTCTCCTCCGTGGACGAGCTCGTGTGCGTTCAGCCCGATGCCTCGGGCGCCGGCGTGGAGGTCGTGACCTACTCCGGGAGCGAGCCGGTGAGCCGGGTTCTGCTGGTGGCGGACGGGGAGCGCCGGCCGATGGAGCGGTCCGGCTGCTCCGGCTGGGAGGCGGCGGAATGGGCGGAGGACGGGGTCCGGGTATACATCCGGTCCGAACTGGAGTGTGAGGGGGGACTGCACCAGCGCCGGTCTTCCGGGCTGCTCGCGATCCTTCCCCGGGGCGAATGGCTGGACGCCCGGGTCGTGGTGGCGGGTGAGGACCGGGCGGTGCTCGTCCGCCGGTTCCGGCTGGCCGGAGACGAGCGGCTCGCGGGAGCGGGGCTCGAGGATCCGGCCCGGGGTCGTGAACTGGCGGTGGCCACGGCGCGGGCGGCCGCGAGTCGTCGCCTGTCCGTAGGCGACGTCATCGAGGCCGCCTCCCACGCCGAACCCGAAGCGGTCGAGGCGCTGCTCATCGAGCGCCGGGGGGGCTTCGTGGTGGACGCGGCCTCGCTCCTGGCCATGGCGGATGCGGGCGTGCCGGAGTCGCTGATCGACCTCACGGTAGCGCTCTCGTTCCCCGACCGGTTCGAGGTGGACCGCGCCGCGGGTACGGGCGAGGTTCGGACCGCGGCGGCGGACATGCCGCCCATCCCCGCCGCCCCCGCCCCGTACTACGACCCGTGCTTCGGTCCGCGCGGGTACGGCTGCTGGTACGATCCGTTCCTCTACCCGTACGGCTACGCACGAGGCTACCTGCCGTACGGCGTGGCCGGGACGTACGGCTGGTGGCTCGGTCCCCGGGGCGGCACCACCGTGGTGATCCGGGAGGTCGAGCGCGGGGCCATGGTCAAGGGGCGCGGGTACTCGCCGGGCCGGGATTCCGAGCGGGCCGTACGCCCGCAGTCGGGGTCCAGCCCGCAGACCAGCGTGACGCCCGGCCGGCGGGAAGACGGCTCGGCATCCGGCCAGGGCGGCAGCGGGACGTCCACGGGACGCAAGGCGAAGCCGAGGTCCTAGCGCGGACCCGCCGACCGGCGCGCGCTCAGCGGAAGAACGCGATGAACTCGACCTGACCCGACTGGATCATCCACTCCAGCCGGCGTCGGAGCGCACGCTTGAAGCGGGTGCGGGTCGCGGGCAGCAGGAGCGCGATCCCGGCGACGTCGCTCAGGACGCCCGGCGTGAGCAACAGGATCCCACCGACGAGGATCAGGAAACCATCCAGGAGATGGGACGCGGGCATGCGGCCGGCGGCGAGATCCGCCTGCATCTGCCGCAGGACGCGCGCGCCCAGGGTGCGGGCGAGCAGGGCGCCGAGGGTGCCGGTGGCCACCACGATGGCGATCGTGGGCCAGAACCCGATGCGCGTTCCGATCCAGATGAGGATGGCCAGCTCTATGAGCGGACTGATCACGAACAGGGTGATGAGTCTCGCGATCATGGGCATTTCCTTGCAGCAGCTCCCCAGGGCGGTCCGATCGGCTCCCTGATCCGCCCCGGCCGGTGATGCGCCCGGCGCGGCGGCCGGGTCGACCGGTTCGGGCCCGGTACTCCCTCGCGCGCCGGCGTCGCGTGGAACGTGCCGTGTCCGGGGCGCCTGATCAAGTGGCGGAGATCCACAGGGGCGCACGGCCAGGCTTCCGCACGGTGGGCGGAGATGGGGTTGAGTGGACCGTACTCCGTGGAGAGGCGGTCGTTCCCGAGCGGCGGTGAGGGAGCGTCGGGAGGTGCGGGTGAGCGAAGGAGCGCCCCGGGGTGGGGCCGGGGGGAATCTCTGCAGGACTGCGGCCGGCGATCCGGGCGATAAGGGGTGACACGGCCCCGGGCCGGGCACAGGCGGCAGCCCGGCCGGGGTCAGGCGGCGCCACTGCGCCGCGTCACCATCATTGGGGGTTGTGCCGCCCCGGCTGCCCCGACGCAGCCGGGGGGCCTGTCAGCGCCGCGGCGTTCGGGCCAGACGCTCCCGGGCCTTATCCAGGGCGATGGACTCGGCCTCCTCGCGGGTGGCTCCGTCCGCCCGGGCGAAGCGGGCGCCGACGTCCACGGACTCGACCGAGGCGTGGTACCGCCCGCCGGTCGCGTACGATGTGACCCGGACGGTCCAGCCGTGGATCTCGAGATCGCGGGTCGCGTAGTCGTGCGTGTTCACGTCCGTCGTCGAACGTCGTTCAGGGCTTCTCCACCGGCGCGCCGACGAGGTTCCCCCATTCGGTCCACGAGCCGTCGTAGTTCCTGACGTCACCGTAGCCGAGCAGGTACTTCAGCACGAACCAGGAATGGCTCGAGCGCTCGCCGATCCGGCAGTACGTGATGACCGGCCGGTCCGGCGTGACCCCCGCGCCCTCGTAAATGGCGCGGAGCTCGTCCGCCGTCTTGAAGGTGCCATCCTCGTTGCAGACCTTCCCCCACGGGATGTTGGCCGCGCCCGGGATGTGCCCGCCGCGCTGGCAGGTCTCCGGCAGCCCCGGAGGCGACAGGATCTCGCCGGTGAACTCCTGCGGGCTGCGCATGTCGACGAGGGACGCGCTGCGCGAGGTGACCACCGCCTGGACGTCCGGCAGGAACGCCCGGAGCGACAGGTCCGGCGGATTCGCCGTGTAGGACCTCGGCGCCACGGCGGCCGGCTCCATGCTCAGCTCCCGGCCTTCTTCAAGCCACTTCTTCCGGCCGCCGTCCATGAGGACCACGTTCTCGTGGCCGTAGATCTTGAGCTGCCAGAACGCCCACGCGGCGAACCAGTTGTTGTTGTCCCCGTAGAGCACGACGGTCGTGTCGTTGCCGATCCCGCTCTCGCCCATGAGCCGGGCGAATTGCGCCTGCGGGATGATGTCCCGGACCACCGGGTCGCAGAGTTGCGTGGACCAGTTCCAGCCGACCGCCCCGGGGACGTGGCCCTGATCGTACGACGTGGTGTCCACATCCACCTCGACGATCCTGACATTCGGATCGTTGAGGTGACCGGCGACCCACTCCGTACTCACCAGGACGCGCGGATCGGCGTAGCCGCGCTGCTCGATCGGGATCGCGGTCTGCGTCTGCGCCATGTACACCTCCAGGTTGGGGTTTGGTGAGCGTGCCCGCCTCACCCGGACCAAGTCCTTGCGCATTATGGGCTTACGGCGTGTATCTGCGCGGTACCCGGTGGAGGCAGGGCGGTTCCCGCAACATACGTGCCCGGGCGCGGCGCTGGAGCGAGGATCGATCGAGGCGCGCAACGGCGGGAGCGCGGCTTCGGCCGATAGGCCTTGCAGGGCGTTGCGAACGGACTTCACAGAATTTTTCGTCCGGCTTCGCGGATCGCAAGGCGCGTCTTCTCGCGGGGCGTCCTGGCGCGGCAATTGCGCGGAGTCAGGGCCCCGAGCAGGTGGAACGCCCCTTTTCGTGAGGTCGCCCGGCCCATGACCGTTCGCTTGGCGGCAGTCTACGCGGTCCTGACCCTGACGAGCGCGGTTCCGATGGCGGACCAGGCGCGGGGGCAGGTGATGGACCTGGCGCCCGCGCCGGGTCTTGCCGGGCGGTTTGGCGGGATGGCGGTCACGGACGTCGGGAGCGGTCCGGCGATCGTGATCGTGCCCGGGCTCCTCGGCGCGACCTTCGGGTTCCGCAAGGTCATCGGCGAACTGGCGGCCGCGGGGCACCGGGTGATCGTGGTCGAGCCGCTGGGTACGGGCTCGTCCGATCGTCCGGAGGGCGCGGACTACTCGCTGACCGCGCAGGCGGACCGCATCGGCGCCGTGCTCGACACGCTCGGCGTCCGAGAGGCGGTGGTGGTGGGCCACGCGCTGGGCGGGGCGATGGTGTACCGGCTCGCGTACCGCCGTCCGGAGCTGGTCCGGGCGGTGGTCTCGATCAACGGCCCGCCGGCGGAGCGGGCGGGCACACCCGGACTGGGCTTCGCGCTCCGTTTCGCGCCGGTCATGAAGATCTTCGGGGGCGCGGACCGGGCGCGCCGCAAGATCCGGGATGGTCTGGTGGAGAGCTCGGCGGACCCGGCATGGGTCACGGACGAGGTACTGGACGGCTACACCGTGCCGTTCGCGGCGGATCTGAGCGGCACCATGCGAGCGCTCCGGGCGATGGGTTCCGCCCGGGAGCCCGAGCCGCTGGAGCCGAACCTGCCGAGGATCGGCGCACCCGTTTGCCTCCTGTACGGTGCGGCGCCCGAGGGCGGCGCACTGAAGACCGAAGAGATCGAGCGGCTCGGGCGGCTGATCCCCAGGTTCGGCGCGGTGCGCGTGGAAGGGGCGGGCCAGTACATCCAGGAGGAGCGCCCGGAGGAAGTGGTGGCCGCGGTCCGGTCGCTGGCCACCCTGGCGACGGCGGACGGGGATGAAGGGCCGGAGCCGGCGTGCGCCTGCGCCCACGCGTGCGGCTCCGGCTGATCCCGATGACTCCCTAGAACTTCAGCGCATCGGCCCCGCCCACGATCGGGAGCACGAGCGAGGTGGCGTCCAGGTCCACGGTCAGCTCGGTGCCCGGTTTCGGCCAGAGCGTGAATTCCCGGTCGCTGGAGAAGATCATGAGACCGATCCGCTTGCCGGCCGGGACGACCTGATCGTCCGGCTGGAGGTCGAAGGTGAGCGTGACGAACTCGCCCGGCACCAGCGGCTCGCTCTCGGTGAGCGAGCGATGGTTCTGCGGGTCGGCCCAGCCGCGGGTGATCACGCTGGTCGGGCGGCCGCGCTCCTCGATGAACGGCAGCTCGACGAGCCAGACGGAGAGATTCGCGGCGGGCTTGCTGGAGGCGAGCCGGATCGTGATCCGCGGCGTGCCCGAGATGTGGACGGGCACGGCGAGGGGCGGCGTCGCATAGAGCAGCCGGTGCGCCGAGGTCTCGGCCCGGGCGAGGTCGCCGCCGGAGAAGGAGACATCATCCACCAGCCTTTCCGTGCCCTGGGCGGAGGGCGCGGAGAGCGTCAGCCCGCCGATGGCGTTGCCGCCCACGGTCGGCCGCAGGGTGACCGGCGCCGCGCCGGGATTCGGATAGTCCGGGTAGGGCGTGGGGTTCATCGGGTCGTGCCCCTCTCGCACGATCCAGGCGCGCGGGTCGTTCTCCACGCCGTTCTCGACGCCGTACAGGTAGCGGGTGAACCAACGGTTCATCAGCTCCAGCGGCGGCGGGCCGCCGTGGCCGCCCTGGTGGAAGTACATCATGACCGGCACGCCGCGCTCCTTCAGCGCGTTGACGATGCGCACGCTGTGCTCCGGCATCACGTTCCAGTCGTTGAACGCGTGGGCCATGAGCGTGGCGGCGCGGACGCCGTCGATGTGGGTCAGGTAGTCCCGCTGCCTCCACCACTCGCTGTAGTCTCCAGTGATCCGGTCCATGTTCGCGGCCATCTCACCGTCCCGCACGGTCGCGTTGCAGTACGCCCGCCGCTCCGGGTTGCCGGAGTGGATGAAGTCGTACAGGACGTCGATGTCCTCGCCCAGGTACCCGCCCGGGCTGCGGACCAGGCCGTTGGAGCGGTAGTAGTGGTAGTAGGACGTGTTCGGCGCGATCGGGATGATGGCCTCGAGGCCCTCCACGCCCGTGGTGGCCGCGGCAATGGGCAGCGTGCCGTTGAAGGACGTGCCGATCATTCCGACCTTGCCCGTGGACCAGTAGGCGACGACCTCCTCGTTTCCGTCCGGCGTGGTGAAGCCCTTCGCGCGGCCGTTCAACCAGTCGATCACCGCCTTGGGCGCGAGCGATTCATTCGGCCCACCGACCGTCGGGCACCCCTGGGAGAGCTCGGTTCCGGGCGAAGCGGAGTGGACGACCGCGAAGCCCCGCGGGACCCAGGTGTTCACGTGGGAGCTGGACAGGGTCGGCCGGCGCCCCCTCTGCTCGACGTACGGCCAGGGCTTCCTGGGCGGAGGCGTCTCGCCCAGCTCGTGGCGGACGTCCCAGAACGATTCCATGGCGATCGGACCGGAGGAGTAGTACGGACTGGTCTCGTAGATGACCGGGACCTTGAGGCCCTCCGTGTCCGTCTGGCGCGGCCGGACCACGCTGACGTGGACGCGGTCGAGACGGCCGTCACCGTCGGAGTCGAACTCGGTCTCGACCCAGAGGTCGTGGCGGATCCACTGGGTGGAGTCCTGGAACGCGGGCACGATCTGCGCCTGGCCGTTCACGAAGATCGGTGCGGCCCGCCCGGCCGTGCCCTGTTGCGTGCGGGCATCCTGAGCCGCGGCGGGCGCGGAGGCGAAGAGCGTCAGGAAGGCGAAGGTCGCAACGCGTGCAACACCCGGCATCCGCCGGTCCCCGCGTGGGTTCATGGTCAGCCTCGTCTGGATCGTCGAAGGTGAGTGCCGTGCGCCGCGCGCCGGGCCCGCTCGGGGTTGCGGCGGTACCGGCGGCGCGGTCGGGTGCGACGTCTCCCGGCTTCGCGCGTCGCATGCCCGGCGGCCCTCGGCCGCGGGCGCCGACACCGGGGCTCGCGCGAATCGCCGCTGCGTGCGGTTCCGTGATTAATACTGTCCCGTGGGGGATCGGGTCCAGAAGCGGGCGGTCCCGGGGCGGGGTAGCGCGCCGGCGTTCGGGCGCCGGAACGGATCTTGTACGGGAGCGCGCCGCTCGGGGCCGTGGGGGACACGGGGCATATCATCGGGCCCGGCCGCCGGGGCCCGATGGGCCACGATCGAGCCCGACCGTCCCGGCGGGTCGGAGCGTCTCCCGGTCGAAGGCCGGCGGCACGTCCCGCGGCGCCTCAGCGCAGGACCGATCCGTGTCGGAAGCAGCATGCAGTGCATCCTGACGATCCTCCTGGCGTGGGTGCTGGCCGCGGTTTGCGGCGCGTGCGAACGCGCCACGCTGCCGGGCCGGCCATCGAACATCTCCCGGACGCTCGCCGCGGGCCGTGCATACGCGGCCATGCTGATCGCGAGGAGCCGGGCGGAGGCGGAGCTGGACCGGGAGGAGGTTCTTGCGCTCGGCTACCTCGAACGGCTGCGCCTGGGACTCGGCAGCCCGTTCCGGCTCATGGAGCACGCGCTGCGGGACCCGCGTCTCCCGGATTCCGTGCGGATCCAGGTCGGACGGGCATTGCTGGCGCGCACGCTGGACCGTGATGCCTACGTGGTGGATCCGGCGGCGCTGGACTGGGTCGGCATGAGCGCGCCGGGTTCGCCGGCCGGGTCGGGCCGGTACCATCTCGAGTTGATCGAGGAAGCGATCACCCGGGCGCGGGACCCGCGGGCGGGCGAGCTGGCGGTCCGACTGGCCTACGCGCTGGCTGCGGCGGAGGCGAGCGTGGCAAGCCGTGCGCCGTGGTACGTGGCGCGGGTCGCGGCACTGGTGCGAGACCGGGAGGTGGCCCGGGAGGACGTGCTGCGCCTCGTGCGTGCCGCGCAGCAGCGGGGCGTGGACCCGCTCGACCTGCTCCCGGAGTGGCGCGCGAGCCGGCAGTTCGCGGTGGAGCGTCCCGTCATGGAGCGCCTGCCGCTGGAGCTGGAGCGGGAAGCGGTCTCCCTCGCGCTGCTCCTGGTGGAAGGGATCCGTTCGCTGGAACTGCAGTTCACGAGCGTCGCGGGGCGGAGTGCATCGGCGGCCGGGGAGCCCGCAGAGGCAGCGCCGTCCGGGCCGACGGCCACGGACGGTGTAGCCCCGGACGAGGGGGTGAAGAGCGCGACCCCGGCGTTCGAGGACGTAGGGTGGGGCCCGGACGGCGCGGGGCTGCCGCCGGCCGGCGCGGCGTCCGACGGTGTCCCCCGGGCGCGCGGCTGGACCGGGGCGTTCGCCGTCCAGTCCGCGGCGCAGCGGCGCCTGCCGCTCCTGGGCTCGAGGGCGGCCCGCCGGCTCGCGGAGCTGGCGGATTCGATGAACGCGCCGCCCCGGACGCCGATCGTGCTCGCGGTCAACGTCTTCAGGCCGGCCCTCCTCGAGGACCCGCGGGTTTCGCCGGCGGTGCGGGACGCGCGACGTCGCTTTGCGGATCGCGCAACGAACGAGGAGCGGTTCGCCGCGGAGCTCGCCCTGCTGCACGGGAGCACGCCGGCCTCGGCACCGGCCGCCGCGCCGGCGCTGATCGCGCTGTGGGCCGCCGTGGATCTGCGGCCGTTCGGCCAGGAGGCGGTGTGGTTCCCGGGGTTCCCGGGCCCGTCCGCGCGGGAGTTGGAAGAGCGCTACCGGCTCGGCGGCGTCCGCTTCGACCCGGAGGTTCCAGCCGCCTGGCGGCCGTACTACCGCCGCATGCTGGACGACGCATTGGGCGCGCTCGTTCAGCTCCTGCCGTCCCTCGACCTGCGCGGGCTGCGGATCGAGTTCACGGAGCGACGAGCGCGGGAGGGCGTTCTGGCGTACCACGACCCGGTCACGCGCACGCTGTACCTACCCCCGACCACCGGCGCCGGGACGATCGCGCACGAGATCGCGCACGACCTGGACTGGCAGGTCGCCCTGCGGCGCTACCGCGTCCGGGGCGACTACGGGACGGACCGGGCCACGCGGCTGCGCGGCGACCGGCTCGCGGCGTCCGTGCGCGGGCTCAGTACGGACTCGGTCTACCCGCCCGAGCGCGGGAACCCGGCCCGGCCGATGCACGCGCACCGCCCGGCCGAAGTCTTCGCCCGGAGCATGGACTGGTTCGTGGCCGCGGCCCTCGCCCGGGACGGCCGCACGAACGGCTACCTCTCCTCGGTGCAGGACGACGTCCTCACCGGCTACGGCACGGTCATGCCCCCGGATGTGACCGGCGGCCGCGGCGCCGCGCTGATCACGATCCTGGACGAGGTGGCGCCGGTGCACCCCGAAACCCGACGCTGGTTCCTGGAGAGCCACGGGCCGCGGCGGGTGCCGACGGCGTACGACCTGGTGCGTCGCGTGCTCGAACCGGAAGTGATCGCGGGGGACGCTCCGGTCCAGCCGGTGGACGCCGCTCCCCCGGAGCCCGGGGCGGACGCCGCGCCGCCGCCGGTCTGGCTCCCGGCCCTGAACGCGCTCCATCGGGCGCGGGACGCGGCGCTCGCCGAGATCGACGTCTGGAGCTGCCGGGACCTGCGCTCGACGTACGACCCGCGCCTCGACGCGGACCGGCGCCGGCTCGTGGCCGCCGCGGCCGAGGCCCGGGCGCGCGGGCTCGTCATCCAGCATGCCCGGGAGGTCGCGGGCGAGCTGGGCCGGCGTTGGGTGACGAGCCGGTTCTACGGTCCGCCGTGGTTCGCCCCGGCACTCGATTCCGTTCTCGCAACGCAGCTCGGAGCGTGGACCGAACAGGCGCGGCGGCTCGGGGTCGCCGACGTCGCCGAACGCTCCCGCGGCTTCGATCTGCCCCTCACCGCGGAGAGCTGCGCGCTCGGCCTGATCCCCTCCGCCGCGTGAGCCCCACCGTTTAGATTACTGCCCCGCCGAACGGCCGGCGCCGTCCGCCGACCGTTCGGCTCGCAGCAACCCCATTCGAGGGATGCATCGACGTTGAACGCCATTGCGAACCGGGTCGCCCAGGAGCTGGGGCTCACGCCGCGCCAGGTCGCGGGTGCGCTCGCGCTCTTCGAACAGGGCGCCACCCTGCCGTTCATTGCGCGCTACCGCAAGGAGGTCACCGGCGGACTGGACGAGGTCCAGCTCCGGGAGGTGCGGGACCGCGCCGAGTACCTGGAGGAGCTCGAGGAGCGCCGCGCCGCGATCCTCGAGTCCATCGAGAAGCAAGGAAAGCTCGATCCGGAGCTGCGCGCGCGGATCGAACAGGCCGAGACGAAGCAGGAGCTCGAAGACCTGTACCTGCCGTACCGGCCCCGGCGACGCACGCGGGCGACGATCGCCCGGGAGCGCGGGCTCGAGCCCCTCGCGGAGCTGATCCGGGAGGGCCAGGTCGATGACGACGGCGCCGTCCGCGCCGCCGCCGACTTCGTCGATCCGGAGAAGGAAGTCCCCACCGTCGAGGACGCCCTCGCGGGCGCGCGGGACATCCTGGCCGAGTGGGTCTCGGAGGACGCGGAGCTGCGCGGCCAGATCCGGGAGCTCACCCGGGAGTTCGGGATCGTCCGCTCCACCGCCTGGCCGGGAAAGGCGGATCAGCCGTCGAAGTTCCAGGACTACTTCGACTTCCAGCAACCCTTCAAGGAGATCCCGTCCCACCGGATCCTCGCCATCCGCCGGGGGGAGGCGGAGGAGGCGCTGCTGTGGAGCATCGAGGCGCCGGTCGACAAGATCCTAGAGGTCATGCACCGTCGGGTCGTGGCGCCGCGTCCGGCCCGCGCACTCCTCACGGCCGTGGTGGAGGATGCGTACCGCCGGCTGATCTCCCGCTCCATCGAGGTCGAGCTGCGCATGGAGCTGAAGGAGCGGGCGGACACGGATGCCATCGGGATCTTCGGCCGCAACCTGGAGCAGCTCTTGCTCGCGCCGCCGGCCGGCGAGCAGCCGGTCCTGGGCCTGGACCCGGGGTACCGGACGGGCGTCAAGGCCGCCGCGGTCTCGAAGACCGGCGCGGTCCTGGAAACAGACACCCTCTACCTGCACGAGCCGGACAACTTCCGGAGCAAGCTGCTGCGGCTCGTGGAGCGGCACTCGCCCACGTTCATCGCGATCGGGAACGGCACCGCGTCCCGGGAGACGGAGCAGGCCGTGCGTCAAGCCCTGGAATCGCTGAACGGCCGCGGGCCGCAGGTCGTGGTGGTGAACGAGGCGGGCGCCTCGGTCTACTCGGCGTCCGACGTGGCGCGGGAGGAACTCCCGGAGCTGGACGTGTCGTTGCGCGGCGCGGTGTCGATCGCCCGGCGGCTCCAGGACCCGCTCGCGGAGCTGGTGAAGATCGAGCCGCGTTCCATCGGGGTCGGCCAGTACCAGCATGACGTGGATCAGACGCGGCTCCGAAAGCGGCTGGACGAGGTGGTGGAGAGCTGCGTGAACCGCGTGGGCGTGGAGGTGAACACCGCGTCCGCCTCGCTCCTCTCGTACGTGGCCGGGATCGGGCCCGCGCTCGCCCGGGCGATCGTCGCGGAGCGGGATACGCGCGGCGGGTTTCGCACCCGCGCGGAGCTGCTGGAGGTCCCGCGCCTCGGCGCCCGCGCGTTCGAGCAGGCAGCCGGGTTCCTCCGCATCCGGGGCGGCGATGAGCCCCTCGACGCGACCGCCGTGCACCCCGAGCGCTACGATCTGGTCCGGCGGATGGCCGCGGATCTCGGGCTCCAGCCCTCGGAGCTGTTCTCCAACGAGGCGGCGATCGCCCGCATCGATCCACATCGTTACGTGGGAGGCGACGTCGGGCTCCCCACGATCCACGACATCCTCGACGAGCTGCGCAAGCCGGGCCGCGATCCTCGCGACACCTTCGAAATGCCGCGGTTCCGGGACGACGTCCGCGAGCCGAAGGACCTGGTGCCCGGGATGGTCTTGGAGGGCGTGGTCACGAACGTGGTGGCCTTCGGCGCGTTCGTGGACATCGGGGTGCACCAGGACGGGCTGGTCCACATCTCCCAGCTCGCGGACCGGTACGTCCGGGACCCGAACACGGTGGTGAAGGTGGGGCAGAAGGTGAAGGTCACGGTCCTGTCCGTGGATCTCGAGCGCAACCGGATCTCGCTGAGCATGAAGTCGAACCCGGCGGTGGGCGGCGCGGACCGGGGCCGGGAGCGCGCGGCGTCGAAGTAGAGAGGTACGCAGCGGTGGAGGCGGCGTCCCGAATCGGGCGACGCCGCCGATCCACCCTCGGCGCTCGACCGCACCCTGCCCGCCGGGGCCGGCCGCCACGGTCTGCTCACGGCCATGACCAGGCGCGTGTACGGCCGCGGCGGCCGCGGCAGGGGACACGGGGTCGGGCTCCGCTCCGTGCGGTGTGCGGCCGGCTGGGGCGGCACCGGTCGTGCAGCTCCAGGCGGCGGACGTGCCGCGGGGCAGGGAGGTCCTGCTTCCGTGGCGACCGAGACGCTCAGCGCAGGAGGCGCCCCATGGCCCCCAATGCCACCGATCGGTCGGGCGGGATCGTCGAGGCAGCCCCGGCCGGTTCACCGCTCGTATCGAGCGCCCGCGTGGACCAGCCGAAGGAGCCGCCCACCGAGCCGCCCGGCCGGAAGCACGAGATCGAGCAGCCCACCCCGTCACCCGAGATCGATCAGCCGAAGCAGCCGCCGTACATCACGGAGCCGAAGCCGGATCGGGTCGAGCCGATGAAGCAGCCGCCCCAGATCCACCCGCCCGGCCCGGGCGAGCCGGAGCCCGGGCGGGAGGGCGAGGGCGAAGGGGAGTGATGTGAGGTTCGGCCCGGGCGCGCTGAGCGGGGGCTCCCCTGACGCCGGCCCACTCGAGAGCAGCCCTGACCGCCGCCCGGCGCACCGCGAGGGTGTCCGGCCGGCAGGTGGACGTCGCCCGGGCGCCGGGCTCCCATCAGTGATAGACCCGGTAAACGACCGCGATGTTGCGACCGGGGCCGGGCGCGAAGTCCTTGATCCGGCTCGTGGCCTCGCGGTGCAGCGCGTTCCCCAGGTTCTCGCCGCGAATCGACAGGGAATGCAGCGTGTTGCCCCGGTTGAGGCGGACCCCGGCCGTCACGCGGAAAATGGTATGGGCGTCGGTCGGCCGTTCGTCCGCGGGCCCGACCCGGGTCTGCCGGAACTCGTGGTGCACGTCCCCGCCGACCGAGACGGTCCCGTTGTCCCACCGCACCATGGCGCCGACGCGGGGCGCGGGCATGAAGGAGAGCGGCTCGCCGCCGCGGAGCTCGCCCCGGACGACGTCGCCCATGACCCCGATCGCCAGGTCCGGCCTCGCCGCGAACTCCAGCGCGCCCTCGACGCCGGTCAACACTGCGGCCTCCTGGCCGTAGACGAGGACGGGGAGCGTGGCGCCGCCGATCACCGTGTCCCCCACCGCGATCAGGTGCACGTAGTCCCGGATCGTATTCCGGTACACGGCGGCCTGACCGCTCCATCGCGCCATCTGGAGGCGGAGCCCGGCCTCGACGGAGCGGCCGGACTCGGCCCGCAGGTCCGGGGACCCGAACTCCACCGCGCCCGTGCCGGCGTGCGCCGCCCCGGAGAAGAGCTCCTCGACCGTGGGCGCACGGAAGGACCTGGCCACGGTACCGCTGGCCGAGAGCCCGCCCCACAGGGGGACGATCACCCCGACGGAGCCGGAGAACGCACGGTAGACCCGCTCCACGCCCGGTCCGAACTTCGCGCTCGGGCGTGAGGCGATGCCGTAATGGTCGTAACGGCCGCCGAGCTGGAGCGTGGGCCGGCCGGGCCCGAGTGCCAGTTCCTGGTACCCGAACACGCCGAATGCGCGGGTGTCCGCGGGCGGCGTGAGCGCGGCCGGGCCCGTGGCCGCGTACTGCTTGAAGAGGGCGACGACGCCCCAGGCGCCCTCCGTGAACGGCCCGAGGCCGCCCTGGCGCGCCAGGAGGTCCACGGTCTGCGTGCGCAGCCCGAACGCCTGGGCGACGGAGCCATCGGCCTGGAGCTCGTCGTGGGCGTAGTCCTGGGCCGTGGCGCCGAGCCTCAGCGACGGAATCGCCGTCCAACCCGGCTCGACCTCGCCTCGGAGCTGGAGCTCGCCGCGGCGGCCCAGCAGGCTCACGGGCTCGGCGCCGGGCGGGTGCGGCAGGCCGTACTCGAAGGCGTATGCCTTGACCGCCGCGCCGATCCGACCCCGGGAGCCGGCGTACCCCACCCCCGCCGCCGCATCCCGGCTCGATGCCGCCGTGTTCGCGAGACGATCGCCGAGCACGGGATCGTCGCCGATCCGCACGTCGCCCACACGCCGGACGCCGGCGCGCACGTTCACCGCCCAGGACGACGAGAGCGGCGCACGCACCCGCAGCGTGCCCGCGGCGCCCGGATAGGCGGTCTCGGTCTGCAACGCCGCAGCCCACTCGGGGGCGAGCGGCACGCTGACGGGGATGTCTTCCGAGATCACGTTCACGACCCCGCCGACCGCGTTGTTGCCGTAGAGGAGCGTGGCCGGCCCCCGCACCACCTCCACCCGCTGCGCGACGAGCGGGTCGATCGTCACGCCGTGATCGTCCGCGGAGCCGGCCAGGTCCGCCGCGCGCAGGCCGTCCTGGAGGATGAGGATCCGATCCCCGGTCAGCCCCCGCACCACCGGCATGGCCGCCGTCGGCCCGTTCGACCGGACCGCCACGCCCGGCTGGAACCTCAGCGTCTGCGCCACGGTGCCGCCCAGCTCGCGCTCCAGCGCCTTGCCGGAGAGCTGGCTCGTGGCGTGGCTGACGGTGCGGGGATCCCGGGCGGTCGGCGTGGCCGTGACCTGGATCCCGGCAAGGGAGAGCGCCGTGGCCGTGAGCACCAGCTCCACCCGCACCTCGCCGCCCGCCCGGATCTCCACCTCCCGGCTCACCGGCGCGTAACCCACGAGCGACGCCTCCAGGCGATGGCGCCCCGACGGGAGACCCCGGAACTCGAAGCGGCCCCGCGCGTCCGTCCAGCCGCGCCGGCCCGCGGTCGGGATCAGGATCTCCACGTTCCGGAGCGGCTCGCCGCTCCCAGCCGTCACCTGGCCGACGAGCCGGCCCGTGCGGTCCTGCGCCCCGAGCGCCGGAGGGAACAGCCCGGCCAGGACGGCCAGGCAGCCGGTCGCCAGGAGCCGGACCGTGAACCTGCACATACGCTTGGCGATCATCTGCTTGCTCCCTCTCCACCCGTGTCGGCTGGCGCCGGGCGGTCGGCGGCCGTGGTCCGGCGTGGGGGTGCACGCGGCCCCGAGCGGATCGATCGGCGCGTCCGACGCCTAGGCGCCACGAAAATTTTAGGTATCCCAAAAACAACTTTTAGGATTACCTAAAATATCGGGGCGCGCAAGTGGCCGGCGGCGCACAGCCACCTCGCCCGGCCGGAGCGTGGACCACCGCGGCGCCGGCGTCGTCGGTCGCCTCGGCGAGGATCGCCGATCCTGCACGGCCGATCGGCCTGGGGGGTGGGGGGCAGGCGCGTGGGACCGGCGCGTGGGACCGGCGCGTGGGACCGGCGTGCGGGGCCGGCGTGTGGGACCGGCTCCGGTGGAGGGCGGCGGATCTGGGGGATCGCCCCGCCCGTACCAGTCTGTGCGGGTCCTGGGACGCGCGACGCCGCGAGGGCGGCGGCGAGCCGCGGAGGGACCGGCGGATGGCGCCGCGCGGGTGAGCGGGCGTCGGGAGCCGGGCCGGGCCGCCGCGGCGGAGGCGAAATTGTCCGGGAGACGGTGTCCACTCCCCGGGTAGGACCTGCGCGCTGCGCCGAGCCCGGCCCGGGCGATCATGCCCGGTCCCGGACCGCCCTCCGCAGCACCCGGTACCGGTTCCCGCCGGCCAGGTAGCACGACCCGGACACGGGGAGCCCGCGGCGCGCGGCGTACGCTTCGAGGGCCGCGCCCTCCACCGGCCGGAAGCCGAGCCTGCGCCAGAACGCCAGCGCCCGGTGGTTCGCGTCCGCGACGCTCGTGCGCAGTTCGCCCAATCCCATGATCCGGGCCTCGGCCTCGATCCACTCCACGAGCCCCCGGGCGATCCCCTGACCGCGGGCTTCACGGCGGACCGCGATCCGGTGCACGTGCGCCGTTCGCCCGTCCCTGGACGCGATCGCGTAGCCGACCACCCGGCCGCCATCGAGCGCAGCGGCGCTGAGGCGCCACTTGTCCGGCCGCTCCGTGCGGAGGTGGGCTTCCGTCCACCGTTCGTGCGAGTACCGCGTTCCCAGTTCCGCGAGGACCTGCTCCTCCAGCTCGAGGATCCGGGCGAGGAGCGCCGGGAGGCTCGGGCCGGCGAGCCGGACGATGTCCACGGAGCCCGGGGGCGAGGCCGTATCCATGGGCGGGACTCCGGGGCGACAGGCCGGGGGAACGACGCGCCTGTTCGTGCGGCCTCCGTGGTCATGAGGAACGGGGTCTCGCCGGCCGGTCATTCTCCTGCGTCTCCCGCGCGGCCGAGGCGCGGAGCGTCCCGTGACTCGTCACCGGGCGCTGGCCGGGCCCGGACCAGCCGGGGCGTGCGTCGGCCGTGCCCCGCGGCGTACCCCGTCCGGGTCTCTCGCCTGACACTTCGTGCTCCCGGTATCTGCCGTCGTCCGGTTGTGCTCCCCGATCCCGTGTTCATGCTCCGTGTCCGGCGCGCGCCGGTCCGCTCGATCGTTCTGCGATCAGGGCGCCCGGCGTGCCGCAGGGCGCCGGTCGAGGGGCGGTGGATCGTCGTTTCGTGCTCCGGTGCCGGCGTGTGGCACGCGTGCTCCCGGGCGGCTCGCCCTGCGTGCGTGCTCCGTCGCCGCGGTCGCCGACGTACCGCCGGCCCGGTCGCTACCGAGCCGGCGATGGCGGACCGACGCCCCGGGTCATGCTGGTTGCCGGGCGAGGCCGGGTTGCAAGCCGAGGGCCAGCTGCCGGGCGACGCGGGCGGCGTTGCGGGTGGCCTGGCAAGGTGGGGTATGGGGCCGTGGCGGCTCGCGGGCAACACCCGAAGGGCCGCTCGGTCGGAAACGCCGCGGGCAGGGCGGGTGACGCGCGGGAAGGCGACGATCCTCCGCTGCTGGCTGCGACGCCGCCGGGCAGCGGGGAGCGGGGCGGACGGGTGGAGCCGGGTGGTTGGGGTCGCGCAGGTAGTGGGCGTCGCGTCGCGGTAGGCGGCGCAGGAGCGCCGACCATGGGGCGAGGTCCGCGGTGCACCCTCCGGCGCATGCGCGGGTGGGTCGGTCCCGGATGCGTACGCGACACGGTGCGTGGCGCCGCGCCCAGGTGAGCACGGGTGGGCGCCCGTGCCGCGGCCCAGGCATGGACTCGGGACTTCCGAAGGCGCCCATGATCCCCGTGCTGTCCGAGCCGTCCGGGTCAGTGCGGTCGAGCGCCGTCGGCCGCCGCGGAGTCGCCGGGTCGTGGCGTTGCCTACGGCCGCTTGACACCGCACGGACGCGCGGGCCACTCTCCCGCTCCGGCTTCGGCCGGGCGTCAGGGAACGTGAACCGGAACCGAGGAGGCCAGGATGCGGGACTCGACGGGGCGGCGCACTCCGCTCCGCCTGTTCGTTGCGGGAGCCGTTGCGCTCACGATCGCGGGGTGCGGCGCGGGGGCGCCCGCGGGGGAGGATGCCGCCGGGGGCGAGGCGCCCGCGGTAGACGCACGGGATGCGTTCTTCGAGAACGTTGCGGCGCTCTGCGGGCAGAGCTTCGAGGGCGCGACCACGTTCACCACGAACGAGCAGGACCCGATGGCAACGGCCCGGCTCGTCATGACGGTGGAGAGCTGCACGGACACGGAGATCCGCATCCCGTTCCGCGTGGGCGAGGACCGGTCGCGAACGTGGATCCTGACGCGCTCCGCGGACGGCCTCCTGCTCAAGCACGATCACCGGCACGAGGATGGGACGCCGGACGAGATCACGGACTACGGCGGCTGGGCCACGCCGGACGGCACGCCCTACCGGCAGAGCTTCCCGGCGGACGAGTTCACGGCCGGGCTGATCCCGGAGGCGGCAACGAACGTGTGGACGCTGGAGCTCGACCCGGCGGGCAACCGCTTCATTTACGACCTCCGGCGGCACGGGCAGCCGCGGTTCCAGGCGACGTTCACCCACTCGTCGGTCTCCGGCGCGCCCTGATGCCTGCTCCCGAAGGGCCGGGGCCGGCCCGGGGAACCCCGGGCTTCGAGACGACGTGGAACGTCGAAGGCGGAGCGCCGGTATCTCGTAGGCGCGGGGCATGTCCCTTGCTTCCCGCCGACCCGGCCGCCTCGATGCGGGGCGCGTTCGCGGGGGAGCCGGGGCCGGCGCATCCACCAGACCCGGCCACCCGAGGTGAAGTCCGCGCCGGGCCTTGCATCTCCGAGTAGCAGCGAGAACTTTCCGGGCTGTGCCGAGCGTGCCGCCGGCCGCGCCCCCAGGGGATTCGAGAGTCGAGATGTTGAAAAAGTTGGACCGGCAGGCCGGTGCGCGCTTCCTCCTGACCGCCGCGTCGCTGGTGGTGGTGATCGCGGGGGTGCGGGCGGCTGCGCCGATCCTGCTCCCCTTCCTGCTCGCCCTCTTCCTCGCGATCCTGAACCTTCCGTTGCTCGGCTGGCTCCGCGGCAAGAGGCTGCCCTCGCCGCTCGCGGTGCTCCTGACCGTGGCGGTCAACGGCACCGCGCTGCTGGTGCTCGGGCTGTTCGTCAGCCGGTCGATCGAGGCGTTCATCATCGCCATGCCCCGGTACGCGGCGCGCTTCGAGATGATGTACGAGGCCGCGGCCACGACCCTCGAGCACCGGGGGATCCCGGTCGCCGAGTGGGTGTCCCTGGACATGGTGAACCCCGGGGCGCTGTTCGATTTCCTGAGCAGCACGGTGCGCGGGATCGCGGCGGTGCTGACGAACGTCTTCCTGGTCCTGCTGATCCTGGTCTTCGTGCTGTCGGAGGCCGCGGCGTTCCCCGCGAAGGTCCGGGCTGCCCTCGGCAACGCGGACGCGGACCTCAGCCGGCTGTCCACGATGACGCGGGAGGTCCAGCGGTTCCTCTACATCAAGACGCTCATCAGCCTGGCGACGGGGCTCCTGATCGGGACCAGCGTGTGGCTGCTGGGGCTGGACTTCGCGCTGCTCCTCGGGATCCTGGCGTTCCTGCTGAACTACGTGCCGAACATCGGCTCGATCCTGGCGGCGGTCCCGGGGATCATGCTGGCGCTGATCCAGTACGGGTTCTCCCGTGCGATCGCGGTGGGGCTGGCCTACCTGGCCGTCAACGTGTTGCTGGGCAACATCCTCGAGCCGAACCTGATGGGCCGGAAGTTCGGGCTGTCCACGCTCGTGGTGGTCCTCTCGCTCATCTTCTGGGGCTGGGTGCTGGGGCCGGTGGGGATGCTCCTCTCGGTGCCGCTGACCATGGTCCTCAAGATCATGCTGGAGTACACGGAGGACTTCCGCTGGCTTGCGATCCTGCTCGGCGGCCCGGAGGACGCGACGGCGCCGCGCACGGCGGTCATCGAGCCGGCGCCCCAACCCCAGGTCGTGGTGGACGTGGCGAAGTCCTGAGGGCGGGGGCTTCCCGGAACGGGAAGCACCGGAGCGGGAAGCCGACCTCACACGCCGCGCGGCGGTCGCCGGGACCACGCGCGGCGCATCATTTGGTGCGTTGACCCGGCCTCACGGCTGGCGGCTCCGGCGCGCCGGGTTCGCCGCGGAGGTCGGGTCACCGGCGGGCGTCAGGCCGCGGCGTCGTCGCCCGAGGATCGGGCTTCGATCTCCCGGAGCACGGGCTCCAGGGTCCGCCACACGGTCTCCGCTATGCGACGCTGCCCTTCCGCGGTCGGGTGGATCCCGTCCTCCTGGTTCAGCTCCGGGACAGCGGCCACGCCCTCGAGGAGGAACGGGATCAGCGCGGCATCGTTCGCCCGCGCCAGCTCGGGGAACACGGCGCGGAACCGGCTCGTGTACGCGTCCCCGAGGTTCGGCGGCGCCTCCATCCCCGCCACCACGATGGCCACATCCGGGTAGCGGGCGCGGGTCCGGTCGATGATCTCCTGGAGGTTGTGCCGCATCACGTCGGGGTCCTGGCCGCGGAGCCCGTCGTTCGCGCCGAGCTCGAGCACGAGGACGCGGACCGGCCGCTGGAGGAGCCAGTCGATGCGGCGGAGTCCGCCCGCGGAAGTCTCCCCGCTCACGCCCGCGTTCACGACCCGGAAGCGCAGCCCGGCGGAGTCGAGCTTCTCTTGGATCCGCGCGGGGTACGCCTGGTCCACGGTGAGCCCGTACCCCGCGGTCAGGCTCGTGCCCAGGAAGAGGATCACGGGGCGTTCGTCGGACGCGGCGGGTGGAATGCGCTTGGGGGAGCGGGAGGCGACGTCGCCCCTGGAATGTGACGACGCTCCTTCCGCCTCCGCGGGCTCCGCACGCCCCCCGGCGTGGGAACCGTCCGCGGGAGAAACTTCGGACCCCGCCGAGCGTACAAGCTCGGGGCTTTCGCCGCCGCCACAGGCCAGCGCCAGGACCAACCACAGGATCGCGGGCAATCTCTTCATCATGATGATCGTAGCCGAAGGGCTGGAACGGACGTACCTCAGTGCGGGCCGGCCGCTCACGGTGCTCCGGGACATCGATCTGGCCATCGAGCCCGAGTCGTTCGTGGCCATCGTGGGTCCGTCCGGCAGCGGCAAGACGACGCTGCTCGGCCTCCTTGCCGGGCTCGACCTCCCCACCGCCGGCACGGTCCGGCTCGGCGGCCAGGACCTGAGCGCTCTTACCGAGGACGAGCGCGCGTTGTTTCGGGCGGAAAAGGTAGGGTTCGTCTTCCAGACTTTCCACCTGATCCCCACCCTGACGGCCCTGGAGAACGTGCTCGTCCCCCTCGAGCTCAACGGCGGGATCGGGGACGGGAAGGCCGCCCGGGAGCGGGCACGCTCGCTCCTGGCACGGGTCGGGCTCGGCGACCGGCTCCACCACTACCCGGCCCAGCTCTCCGGCGGTGAGCAGCAGAGGGTCGCGCTGGCCCGCGCCTTCGCGAACCGGCCCATGATCCTGTTCGCGGACGAGCCGACGGGCAACCTGGATGCGGAGACCGGCGCGCGGGTCATCGACCTGCTCGTGGAGCTGAACGAGGAGGCCCGCACCACCCTGGTCCTCGTGACGCACGACCCCGAGCTCGCGGCCCGCGCCCACCGCGTCATCCGCCTGGCCGGTGGCCGGATCGTGTCGGACGAGCGGAGGCGGGCGCCGTGAGGGTCCCCTTCGCCCTCGCGCTCGCCTGGCGGGAGAGCCGGTCGAGCGTGCGTCGCCTGGGCATCTACATGGGGTCGATCACCCTGGGCGTGGCGGCGCTCGTCGCGATCAACTCGTTCCGGGAGAACGTGGCGGCATCGATCCGGGCCGAGGCGCGGACGCTCCTCGGCGCGGACGCGCTCGTCGAACATGGACGGCCCTTCCCGCCCGAGGTCCGCACGGTCCTGGACTCCATGGCGGCCGCCGGCGTGCCGGTCTCCGAGCTCGTCGGCGTGCCTTCCATGGCGCTCGTGCCCGCGTCCGGCCACACCCGGTTGGTCCAGCTCCGGGCCGCGGACGGGCGGTACCCGTTCTATGGCGTCGTGGAGACGGATCCGCCCGGCCTCTGGCCGCTGCGCCCGGGCGCCCGGGACGCGCTCGTGGACCCGGCGCTCCTTGTCCAGCTCGATGCCCGGGTCGGGGACACGATCTCGATCGGCGCCGCGTCCTTCCGGATCGCGGGCACCGTGCAGGGACTCCCCGGGGAGCTCGGGTTCCAGACCGCGATCGGGCCGCGGGTCTTCGTCCCGCTGGACGCCCTGGACGAGACCGGCCTCGTGCGCACCGGGAGCCTCGTCCGCTACCAGGCGTTCCTGCACCTGCCGGGCGCCGGGGAGGTGGAGCGGTTCGAAGAGGCCCACCGCGAGCGGTTCCGCGCCCTCGGCATGCGGGTCACGTCCGCGGACGGCCAGGCGCGGCGCATGACCCGCTCCATGAACTGGCTCGGGCGGTTCCTCGGGCTCGTGGGGCTCTCCGCGCTCCTGCTCGGCGGGGTCGGCGTGGCCAGCGCGGTGCACGTGTTCGTCAAGGAGAAGTTGACGACGGTCGCCGTGCTGCGGTGCATCGGCGCGCGGCAGTGGACCGTGTTCACGGCGTACCTGCTCCAGGCCGGGCTGCTCGGACTGGCCGGCTCCGCCGTCGGCGCGGCGCTCGGGCTGGGCGTGCAGGCGTGGCTGCCCCGGCTCTTCGCGGGGCTCCTCCCGGTGGAGGTCGGGTTCAGGATCCGGTGGCCGACGGTGTTCGCGGGGCTCGGGGTCGGGGTGTGGGTGGCGGTCGTCTTCGCGCTGATTCCGCTCCTGTCGCTTCGGGACGTGCCGCCGCTCGCGGCGCTCCGGCAACGGATCGAGCCGATTCGTCGGCGGCGTGACCGGGCGAGGGGCACGGCGTACGGGGCGCTCCTGGCGAGCATCCTGGTGCTCGCGCTCACCCAGGCGCCGGAGCCGGAGGTCGGCTTTGCGTTCGCGGGCGCGATCGCGGCGACCGCGCTGCTCCTCTGGCTGACCGCCGCGGCGCTGGTCGAAGCCACCCGGCGATTCTTCCCGGCCCGGGCGAGCTACGGGGTGAGGCAGGGCGTGGCGAACCTGTTCCGGCCGCAGAACCAGACCGTTGCCATCACCCTCGCCCTGGGCTTCGGGATTTTCCTCATCGCCACCCTGTACCTGGTCCAGGTGAACCTGCTCGATCGGTTCAGGGTGGAGTCGGCGGAGGACCGCCCGAACCTGGTGCTCTTCGACGTGCAGCCGGACCAGCGGGCGGGGGTGGCGGAGCTCCTCGTGGCCCGTGGCGCGCCGGCGTTCGACGTGACGCCCATCGTGCCGGCCAGGATCGCGGCGCTGAACGGTCGGCCCGCGGCGGAGATCCTGGTGGACCCGGAGGCGCGGGTGGAGGGGTGGGCGCTGCGGCGGGAGTACCGCAATACGTACAGGGACACGCTGGTCCACACGGAGGCGCTGGTGGCGGGGGAGTGGTGGGGTGGGGCGGGGAACCCCGGCGCCGGACGCCTCCCCCGCATCTCCCTCGAGACGGACGTGGCCGAGGCGCTCGGCGTGGGGATCGGGGACCGGATCACCTGGGACTTCCACGGCATCCCGATCGAGACCGAGGTCGCGAACCTCCGAACCGTGGACTGGGCGCGCTTCGAGCCGAACTTCTTCGTGGTGTTCGAGCCCGGCGTGATCGAGGCCGCGCCCCACACTCTCGTCGCCCTCGTCCGGCTCCCGAACGCGGAGTCCCGGGCGGAGACCACGCGCGCGCTGGTCGAGGCATTTCCGAACGTGTCGGTGTTGGACCTCGCGCTCGTCCAAGAAACCCTCGACGACGTGACCGGCAAGGCCGCGGTGGCCGTCCGCTTCCTCGCGCTGTTCAGCGTGCTCGGCGGGGTCGTGGTCCTGGTCGGCGCCCTCGCGACGTCCCGTTTCCAGCGCGTCCGGGAAGCCGCACTCCTCAAGACGCTCGGGGCCTCCCGCCGGCAGGTCCGGCAGATCCTCCTCACCGAATACGCCGCCCTCGGCGCCCTCGCCGGCCTCGTCGGCGTGCTCCTCGCGGGCGTGGCGTCCTGGGCGCTCGTGTCGCGGTTCTTCGAGTTCGCGTATCGACTGCCGGTCGCGCCGATCCTGGCGTTCTGGCTAGCCGCCGTGGCCCTCACGACCGTCGTGGGCCTCTTGAACAGCCGGGACGTGCTGCGCCGCCCGCCCCTCGCCGTGCTCCGGGAGCTGGCAGAGTGAGGGGGGCCGGAGCGGCTCTCGCTGCTGGCCGGGCGCCTCGCTCAATGAGTTCGAGCGAGGGGGCAGGGGCCGGCGGACGTACGCGGGCGGCTCTTGCTTATGCCGGTCCCCGGTAACGGACGCTGGACGCCACGAGCGACCCGGCTCCAGCGGGTGCGTGCCCTTCCCGCCACCCGGCGCTCCCCGCCAGTGGCCGGGAGCCTTGTCGGCACGCCCGGCGACCCATTGCGTGGCGCGTTCTCTCCACGTGCGGAGGTGGACGTCTCAGCTCTTGCTGGCTCCCACATCTGCAAGCCGAGAGCCGGGTCTGCCGGAGTTGGGTGGTTGCTTTCATGTGAAATAATAATGCGAAACTCGTTCACATGACATGCCTGCCGGGAAGCGGATCCCCCCTCCCAGGGGGTCAATGGAGCCGGGCGGAATCTGGTGGCGCCAGCGCCCCGCATTGCTTCCCAGTGCTCGGGGATCACGTGCGCGGCAAGACATGAGTCGGTCCTGCGTCCGGGCCGTTCGCCTGCGCGCGGCCGGGGCGTCAGAGATCCGCGACCTGCTCGCACACCCTAGGCTGCCAGTCCGGGGCGTTGACTTACACGGTGTAAGTCGGGCTGGGAACGGATCGGCGCGGGCGCCATCCCGCGCCAGCAGGTATTCCATTCTCGGCCCACACGGCCCATTCGGGCGCCCATGACCCGGACGACGACCCACCCGTGCATCCCGCGACCGGCACGGGGGCGTCCGCGCGCAAGGCGCCGCGCGATCCCGGTCGTGTATGGGCGTGGCTCCCTCGTGGGGCGATCCCGGTGCAAGATACCGCGCCTCTCGAAGGCTGCCTTGCAACCGGCACAGCCGCAGGCGCGAGGCAAGGCCACCGAGTTACATGTATAAGTCGGTGGCGGGCCGTGCCCGGAACGCACCCGCGACACATCCCCGTGCCGTCGCCATCAGGTTGCCTTCGACGAAGCCGCCTTGCACCCGTGTGACCGGCGTCGGCGCCCCGCATGGGCCGCCCCGGACCGGGAGCCCGCGCCGCCATGTGGCCGAGCGGAGTCGGCGCTTTTCGCCAGCGATCGCAACCTTTATCGTGCGGGCAGCATCGGACCATTGCCGAGTGCCGGCCGAGTTACGGGCGGGCTGGCCATCCGGGCGACCCACGACTCCGGAGCGTCGAATCATGCGCCTTCCACGGTATCTTCCCGCGTTTTCGCTGGTGGTCCTGTGCACGGCGTGCGGCGCGGCGGACCGGTCCGCGTCTGACGGGGCCGGTTCCGCGGTGGCCGCCGCCATCGACACGGTTGGCGGCATCGAGCGTCTCACCTATCCGGGGACCGGCGGGCCGCGCCTCGCCTGGAGCTTCGACACCGTCGCCATCATCGGCGAGGCGTTCGGGACGGAGGAGTACCAGTTCGACCGGGTGACGGCCGCAGGGCTCGCGGGCGACGCCGACGGCAACGTCTACGTGCTGGACCTGGCCGGGAGCCGGGTCCTGAAGTACGGCCCGGACGGTCGCTACCTCGGGAGCTGGGGCAGGGAGGGGGGCGGCCCGGCTGAGCTCGGGCGGCCAGTGGCGCTGGCCCTGGGGCCCGGGGACACCCTCTGGGTGGCGGACTCCCGCAACCGGCGCTACACCGGGTTCCCGATCCACGGCGGCGAGCCCCGGACCGTGAGGATCGACGGTTCGCTCGGCAACCCGACCGGCGGCCTCACCGTGCGCGAGCACGGCTTCCTCCAGAGCTACACGCCCCCGCCCCTCAGCCGCCTGCAGCAGGTCATTGGCCGCGCCCGATCGGGGATCGACCTGCCCGAGCCCGAGCGCCGGATCCCGCTCCGTTTCCTCTCCCTCACCGGCGAGTCCGTCGCCACCCCGTGGCTGGCGCCCGAGCCCCCGATGCGGCTCGTCACGGTCTCCGGCGGGGTCACGATCGGCGTTAGACGTGCGTTCAGGCCTCGCTTCCGGTGGGCGCAGCTGTCGGACGGCACCGTCGTGGTGTCCGACACCGCGGAGTACGTGCTCCACCTCGTCCGGCCGGATGGCGCCCGGGTCCGGTCCTTCGGCCGGGATCTCCCGGCGCGCGCGGTGACCGAGGCGGATCGCGAAGCCGAGCGGGAACGCCTGATCAGCCAGGGAGGGTCCATTGCCGCCAGCGCGCTGGAGCTCGCCGGCGCCATGATCGCCCGGGGCGGCGGATCCGGCCGTGCGCCGAGCCTCCCCTCCCGTTCCGAGCTGGCGGAGGAAGAGGCCAGGGCCATGGAGTTCGAGCCGGTCATCCCCCGTGTCGTCGGCATCGTGGTGGACCGCGCCGACCGCATCTGGGTCGGGATCTCCTTGGACCGGCCGGACACCGTCGAGCGCGTCGACATCTTCGATCGGGACGGCCGCCTCCTCGGCGAACTGACCTCGGCCATCCTGCCGGATGCCTTCACCGGCTCCGACCATGCCCTCGTGTTGCGCCGGGATGAGCTCGACGTCCAGCAGGTGGTGGTCATGCGGATCCGTACCTGACGTTGTCGTCTGCCTCGCGCGTAGCGCGTCGATTGGCCGACGTCGCCGTCCAACGCCCCCGGCGCCGGCTCGGTAGCGCCGGGATTCGACATGCCGGATGCACGCCGCCTGTCCCGGAACCCGTACGGCAGACACACGCCATCTTCCGGTGACAACGACCCTGCGAGCGCGGTATCCGGCGCCGGTCCCGGAACCCGGCCTGTTGACGCCCCGGAGCCTGTGCCTGGGCTCGAGGTTCGGGGCGTACGCGACGTCGCCTCGGCTCCGTTCCCGGCTCGTCCCGGCCCACGCGGCGTCCGCCCCGGCCTGGCGCGGATCCATGCCGGGTCCCATAATTCCGCGCCAGATCCGAGGGCATCGCCGTTCAACTCAGGAGCGTGAGCCGTGCGACGTCGTGCCGCGTACTTCCTCCTCCTGTCCGCGTTCTTCGCCGCGCCACCGCTCCGCGCGCAGGCGCCGGAACTCTCCACGTTCAGCATCGTGGCGTGCGACACCGTGGCCGGGTTCTTCGGCGTGGCGGTCCAGTCCCGGGTCGTGGGCGCGGGCTCCATCGTGCCCGCCGCGCGCGCCGGGGTCGGCGCCATTGCCACCCAGGCGGCGGCCAACGTGGGTTTCAAGGAGCGCGCGCTCGCCATGCTCGCCGAGGGGCGGTCCGCGGAGGAGGTGCGGGACGCGCTCATCGCGAGCGACTCCGGCATCGAGAACCGGCAGTTCGCCGTGATCGACGCCCAGTGCCGCATTGCCGCGTACACCGGCGCGCGCACCATCGAATGGGCCGGCCACCGGATCGGCAAGCACTACAGCGTGCAGGGCAACATCCTCGCCGGGCCGGAGGTGGTGGACGCGATGGCCGAGGCGTACGAGAAGGCCGAGGCGGAGGGCCTCCCGTTCGGGGAGCGCCTTCTCGCCGCGCTGAAGGCCGGGCAGCAGGCCGGCGGCGACACCCGGGGCCGCCAGGGCGCCGGGCTCCTCATCGTCAAGGAGGGCGGCGGGTACGGCGGCGGGGATGACCGGTACGCGGACCTCCGGGTCGAGGACCACGTGGAGCCGATCTTCGAGCTGGAGCGCGTCTACAACGTCTGGATGTCGGTCTTCCACCCCGAGGACCACTTCGTGCCGAACGGCCGCACGCCGATCGCGGCGCCGAGCGGGCCGCACGTCTGCGCGCTCCGTACGCTCCTGGCCCGGGCCGGCTACGGCTCCGCGCCCGAGAACCCGCGCGCTCCCTGCGCCTTCGATGACGAGGTGATCGCGGCGCTCAAGGCGTTCCAGCGCGCGCACGGCCTGGAGGTGCGCGCGGCCGTGACGCCCGAGACCGCGGCGAAGCTCCGGGAAGCGGCCGCGTCCGTGCGGTCCCGGTAGCCGCCTCCCGAACCCCCGGAGGACCACGGCATGCACGACGCACGGCTGCTCCGCGCGATCTTTCCGGGGCGCCTGCCGGTCATCGGCATGGTGCACCTGCTCCCGCTCCCCGGCGCGCCTCGTTCGGACGGGTCCATGGCCCGCGTGCTCGAGCGGGCGCTGGAGGACGCCCGCGCCCTCGCCGACGGCGGCGTGGACGGCCTCATCATCGAGAACTACCTCGATGCTCCCTTCCACCCCGAGCGGGTACCGCCGGAAACGATCGCCGCCATGGCGATCGTGACCGCCGAGGTCGTGCGCCAGGTGCCGGTCCCGGTCGGCGTGAACGTGCTCCGCAACGATGCCGCCGCGGCGGTCGCGATCGCGGCGGTCGCGGGAGCGCGGTTCGTACGCGTGAACGTCCATACCGGCGCGATGCTCACGGACCAGGGGTGGATCGAGGGGCGCGCGCACGAGACGCTCCGGCTGCGGGCCCGGCTCGGGGCGCCGGTCGCGATCGTGGCCGACGTGATGGTCAAGCACGCCGTGCCGCCGGCCGGGCTGGACATCGCCCAGGCCGCCCGGGACGCGTGGCATCGGGGCCTGGCGGACGGGCTGATCGTGAGCGGCGGTGAAACCGGTGCGGCCACGGATCCGGCGCGGGCGCTGGCGGTCAAGCGCGCGGTGCCCGAAGCGCCGGTCTGGATCGGGAGCGGGCTCACGACCGAGAACGCGGCGGAGCTCCTCGCCCACGCGGACGGGGCCATCGTCGGCACGGCCTTCGCCCGGGGCGGCCGGGCGGGCACCGGGATCGACCCGGACCGGGTCCGGGCCCTGATGGAGGTCGTTCGGCGGCTGCGCTAGAGGGGCGGAGGGGCAGGGCAGTCCGGGGCGGCGGCCGACCGCGCGGCCGGCGTCGCGCCGGGGACGGTGGCGAACGACGTCGCTCCCCGGTCCCGAAACCCCGCGGCTGCCTACCCAATCCGGCCCGTAACTGTTAGCATGTAACGCCAAAGCCTGACAGAGCCGCCTGCCGGATGCGCCGGACCGGGGCGCGCCCGGAAGCCGGAATGGGCCGCGCGGCCGGACCTGGCCGGGACCCGTCGGATCGGTCTCGCGGCGCGAGGCCACGTGGCTCGTCGATCGGGAGGAGAGTCGGTTTGTCGAGAGATCATCAGGGGGCCGCCGACGGCCCGACGGAGCAGTCGAAGCTCGCGCGCATCTTCGGGCGCATCGTCGACGTGAGAGAGGACGAGCTCCGCGCCCTCCTGCTCTCCTGCGCCTACTTCTTCTGCGTGCTGTCCGCCTACTACGTGCTCCGGCCGATCCGGGACGAGATGGGCATTGCCGGAGGCGTCCGGAACCTGCCGTGGCTCTTCACCGGAACGCTGCTCGCCACCCTCGCCGCCCAGCCGTTCTTCGCGGCGCTCGTGGCCCGCTTCCCGAGGCGGCAGTTCATCCCGTACACGTACCGGTTCTTCATGCTGAACCTGGTCGGCTTCTTCATCCTCCTCAAGGTCCTGCCGGCCGAGAACCAGGTATGGGTCGGGCGCGCCTTCTTCATCTGGACGAGCGTCTTCAACCTGTTCGTCGTCTCGGTGTTCTGGGCGTTCATGGCGGACGTGTTCCATCCGGAGCAGGGCAAGCGGCTCTTCGGCTTCATCGGCGTGGGTGGGACGGCCGGCGGCATCGTGGGAGGGATGCTGACCGCGGTGCTCGCCCAGCGCATCGGGCCTCCCCAGCTCTTCCTGATCTCGGTCGTGCTCCTCGAGCTCGCCGCGCAGTGCGTGCGGCGTTTCCCGGCAGGAGTGGGTGCGGCAACGCCGGCGCAGGCGGAAGGCGACGTCGCCTCCGCCGACTCCCCGGCGGGCCGACAGCGCCCCGCGCCCTCGGCCAACGCCGAGCTCCCGATCGGCGGCAGCATCATCGCCGGGATCACGCACGTGGCGAAGTCGCCGTACCTGATCGGCATCGCGCTCTACATGCTGCTCTTCACCCTCGGCTCCACGTTCCTCTACTACCAGCAGGCCGCGATCATCGAGCAGCATTTCACCGACCGGGCGCTGCGCACCTCCGTCCTCGCCCGCATCGATGTCGCCGTCAACGTCCTCACGATCGTGACGCAGGTCTTCCTGACCGGGCGGCTCGTGCGCCTGCTCGGGATCGGCGTGACGCTCGCGCTGATCCCGGCGCTCAGCGTACTCGGGTTCCTCGGGCTCGGCCTCATGCCGAGCGTGGGACTCCTCGTGACCTTCCTGGTGCTGCGCCGGGCGGGCGAGTTCGCCGTGGCCCGGCCCGTCCGGGAGGTGCTCTTCACCGTCATCCCGCGGGAGGACAAGTACAAGGCGAAGAGCTTCATCGATACGTTCGTCTACCGGGCGGGAGACCAGGTGGGCGCCTGGTCGTACGGGATCATGATGTGGCTCGGGATGGGCATGGCGGCCATTGCGTTCACCGCTGTGCCGATCGCGGTCGTCTGGCTCCTGATCGCCATCTGGCTCGGTCGGCGGCAGCGCGCGCTCCAGCACGCGTACACGGGCCCGGCGATCGCCGCGCACGTCCCCGCGCCGGCCCGCGGGTGAGCCGGCTGGCGCCTCCGGCGAAAGGCTCCGCCGGTTGCCGTTCGAGGCGACGTCGCGTCCCACGGCCGTCGGCCGCTTCCGCCCACGCCGGGCAACCGCAGCCACCCGGTGGTAGCATCGAACAGCGAGTGGCCGCGGCCAGTCAGTGCCATGGCCACGCGCGCCGGGGCGCCCGCCGGTGACACGTCGGGGTGTGCTCGGGATTCAGGGTGCGTCCCGGCGTGCGGCGCGAACGTCAATGAACGGAGCTTCGCCCAGGGGCCGGCCTTTCTCCGCACGGCCGGTTCGACCGGTCGCGGCAGGCCGCCGGCCGCCGCTGGTCCACGGGTGACCAGCGGCCCGCGTGCGAGGGCGGGAACGCCGAGCGCCGCGAAGGGTAGGGGGCGCGCCCATCGGCCAGGGCGCGAACGCAGGAACCACACTCCCCGTGGGAGGGAACGAATGGCCACCAGCAGGAGAGATTTCGTCCGGATGGCAGCCGCCGGCGCCATGGGACTCGGAATGGCACCCGGCGTGCTCGCCGCCGAGCGCCTGGCATCCTCGGCGCCCGTGCCCCGCGCGCCGCGCTCGCTCCGCATCCTGATCCTCGGCGGCACCGGCTTCACCGGGCCGTACCAGATCCAGTACGCCCTCGACCGCGGGCACCAGGTCACCACCTTCAACCGCGGCCGCACGAATCCGGAGCTCTTCCGCGGCAAGGTCGAGCAGTTGACGGGGGACCGCAACGGCGACCTGAGCGCGCTGGAGGGCAGGGAGTGGGACGTCGTCATCGACAACCCCACGACGCTCCCGCGCTGGGTCCGGGACGTGGGCCGGATCCTCCAGGGCAAGACCGGCCATTACGTGTTCATCTCGACCATCTCGGTCTACGCGGACACCAGCCGGCCCGGGATGGACGAGGACTCGCCGCTCTTGTCCTTCAATGGCGATCCGCTGGAGGTGACCCAGGAGCAGCTGCGGGACAACCTCGGGCTGTACGGGCCGCTCAAGGCCGCGGCCGAGCGCGAGGCCGAGAAATGGTTCCCGGGCCGCACCACCATCATCCGCCCCGGGCTCATCGTCGGCCCCGGCGACCAGAGCGACCGCTTCACCTACTGGCCGGTCCGGATCGCCCGCGGAGGCGAGGTCCTGGCGCCGGGGAACCCGACGGACCCGGTCCAGATCATCGATGCCCGGGACCTGGCCGAGTGGACGATCCGGGTCGTCGAGCAGCAGGCGTTCGGCGTCTACAACGCGACGGGGCCCGCGGCCCGGCTCTCCATCGCGGAGATGCTCTACGGGATCCGGGCGGTGACCAGCGCGAACGTGCGCTTCACCTGGGTGGACGCGGATTTCCTCGCCAGCCAGCGGGTGCGGCCCTGGTCCCACATGCCGGTTTGGGTCCCGTTCACGCCCCAGACCGCCGGCTTCGCGGATGTCAGCATCGCGCGGGCGCTCGCCCGAGGCCTCACCTTCCGGCCGCTCGCCGTGACGGCGAAGGACACCCTCGACTGGTTCGAGACGTTGCCCGACGAGCGCAAGAGCCAGCTCCGCGCCGGGCTTCCCGCGGAGCGCGAGGCGGAAGTCCTCGCCGCCTGGCACGCGCACCGGGCCGCATCCTGAGCTTCGGTCCTCGGGGCTCCGGCGACGTCGCCCGGGCCCCGTTCGTCGCTCACCGCATGCCGCTCGCCGGTCTCAGGCCCTCCGGCAATCGGCGCGCGTCGGGGGATGGCCGCCCGCGCGGGCGGCCGGTCCTCCGGCCGTGGGCCTGGACGTCCGGCCGGGCCGGGTGCTCCGGCCGGTTCCCACGCATTGCCCCGGGAATCATCCCTGGGTATCCACCGCTCGTGGTGCCCCCGATAGACCAGCGGACCGCGGCCCCGCGGGCTGCCGCCCTGGCCGCACAGGCGGAGTGTCCGCCCCCTGGTGGCGCCGCGGCCCCCGGCCCGTCGGTCACGACCGCTCCTGAGCTACCGGGGACGTCGGCGGCCTCGGGCCCCTACCTGCGGGGTGCCGCACCGCCCCGAACCTCCGCCGCATCGTCGAGGCGCCTCGACCTTCTCACCGTCGCGCCTCCTCATCGGCGGCTCCCGCCGGGACCGGCGTCGGCTCGTCGTCCATGGAGTCGAGGAGCTGCCGCATCGCCTCGGGCTCGACCGCGGCCACGCCCCGGTACGGATGCTGGAGCGCGGCCAGGAGGAGCAGGACGATCGCGATGGTCGTGGCAAGCAAGCCGGTCATGAGGACCTGCGACCAGGTGCTCCGCGCGCCGAACAGGTAGCTGAACCCGACCACGATCGCGCCGCCCACGAGGAGCACCACCCAGAGCGCGCCCGGGATCTGGTCCCGTCCGCTCAGGAGACGGAGCCGCCGGTGGTCGCCCAGGTCGGTCAGCCGGTCCACCGATGCGTTGAACCAAAGTCGCTCGGTCTCGGTCGCGGGCTCGTAGGACGTATACGCGGCCCACAGCCGATCGTATGCCCGCCAGGCCCGGTGCCGCGCCATGCCCCTGGCCATGGCCGGCCATTCGTCCTCGATGACCGTCCTCGCGTAGGCCCGCAGCTCGGCCCGGAACCGGTCCCGTGCCTCAGGCCGGAACGCGGCCGCATACCGGTCCAGGTCTGCCGCCGCGTTCGCCTCCGACTCCGCCCACCGCCTCGCCTCCTCGTGCCGCTCCCACGCCACCACCACCACGAACGCGACCAGCACCCCGTACACGGCCCCGACCACCGAGTAGATGTGGCCCGCAACGGCCGTGTGGCTCTCCAGCACCGACAGCGAGACCAGCCACCGGACCGCCAGCATCCCGATGGTGGCCACCGCCACCACCAGCACGAGCGCCGCGATCGCGATCGTCCAGTCACGCATCCCCGGCCCCGCCTCGCTCCTCTCGGTGGAAAACCGGCTCCTGCCGCGCCCGGCCGGAGCCTCGTTCGGGCGGCCGCTCCGTGGCCGGCCGGGGGGCGCGTCGGCGCAATGTTCGTTCCCCGCCGGTCGGCTGTCAGTGCCCCTCCCTACCTTCGAGCGCGCAGCAGCGGAGCACCCATGGACCAGGAGGTGTGACGATGCACAGGAGGCATTTCGCGCGCATCGCGGCGGCGGCGCTGGTCCTCACCGTCGCCCTCGCCGCGTGCGAGGGGCCGATGGGCCCCGAAGGCCCGCCGGTCCGCCGGGGCCGGAGGGCCCGCCCGGACCCCAGGGACCACCGGGGCCGCAAGGGAACCCCGGACCCCAGGGCCCGCCGGGACAGCAGGGCCCGCCGGGGCCGCCGGGCCCGCAGGGACCGCCGGGCGCGGTCAACCGGATCGATTACAAGGGGCAATTCGGACCGAGCGGGTCGGTGACGGCGTTCCTGCCACCGTCTGCGGTGGCGAACGGTACGCTGCCGAATGTCGCGTGCTACATCAGCGACACCGGAACGACCTGGCTCGCCATATCACACACGCCGGTCGGCAGCAGTAGTGCGGCCTACTGCGGCTTGACGGGGATCCCTTCCGCGCCGGGCGTCACCATCGTGAACGGGATACCCGGCTGGTTCTTCTACATCATCGCCGTCTGGTGATCGCCGCCGCCCCGCGCCGCCCCCCGGCGCGGGGCGGCTCCTCCGACCGCCCGGATAACATCGACGGAAGCGGCCGTTGTCGGGCCCCGATTGCGGATTCCGCCGACATGCGGGTCCTCGCGCTCCAATGCTCCCACGGCACCCCGATCCCCGGGGGCTCCGGAAACCCGGCAACGGTCAGCCGTCGATCGCCCTGCGCGGGTTCCTGACGCACTGCGCTTTTCCGCCCTGATCCACCCGGGCACGGCCTCGGGCACCGCTTCCCGGGGATCGGTCGCGCAACCCGCTCATCGCGTGGTCGTTCTCCCCGATTCCCGGCGTGCTCTTCGGTCGCGTTGCCGCATTGTGGCTGTCTCGGCCGACGCGTCCGTCGTCCGCCCGGACCGAGCCCGCGCGCCGACATCCCGACAGGCCAGCGCCGCGCGCCTTGCGACGCCGGTGTCTCGGCCCGATCGGCACGCCCGGCTGGTCGCTGATCACCCCATGACGGGCCGTCCCGCCGCCACCTCCCCGGCCCCGTGGCGCGCCGGCCGTCCGCCCCTTAACTTCCGGCGCCGCGCCCGCAGTGACCTCTGACGCGATCCCGATGCAGTCCAGCGACCCCCTCAAGGACCTCGAGCTGCTGATCCGGTCCCGGTACGGCCTGATCGTCCTGGAGACCAACGAGCCGGAGCGCGCGGCCACGCTGCTCAGTCACGTGGCCGACCGCCTCCGCCTCCCCACCTTCACCTGGACGCGCACCCGGGGGCTCCGCCGCGTCGACCGGGATGGGCCGGTCTACAACACCCAGGAGCCGGCCGCCGCCCTCGCCCACATCGAGCAGGCCCGGTTCCCGGCCATCTACCACTTCCAGGAGCTCGGCCCCTACCTGGACGATGACTTCGTCGCCGGGAAGCTGCGGGACGCCACGGATGCCCATGCCACGGCGGGCGGCGCCATCGTCGTCTCCGGATCCGGGATCACGCTCCCGGAAGCGCTCCGCCCCCACGCCGCCACCGTCCGGCTCGGCGGGCCGACCCCCGCGGAGTATCGGGACCTCGTCCGGCACCTGGTGCGCGACCTCTCCCGCACCATGCCCGTCCAGGTGCGCATGCCGCCCGCGGACCTGGAGCGACTCGTGGCGAACCTGCGCGGGCTCACCCTCCTCGAAGCCGAGAAGGTCCTGACCCGCGCCATCGTCGAGGACGGGCTCCTCTCGCCCGAGGACATCGGCAAGGTCATCGAGGCCAAGCGCGCGATCGTCGAGCGGGAAGGCCTCCTGGAGTACTATCCCGCCGAGGAGAGCATGGACGACATCGCGGACCTGGCCGGGCTCAAGGACTGGCTCCGCAAGCGCCAGGCGATCCTCGCCGATCCCGAGCGCGCGGCCCGCTTCGGGCTGACGTTCCCCAAGGGGATTCTGCTGGTGGGCGTGCCCGGCTGCGGCAAGAGCCTCTGCGCCAAGGCCGTGGCCATGGAGTGGAAGCTCCCCCTCCTCAAGCTCGACACCGCGAACCTCTACAACAAGTACGTCGGCGAGAGCGAGCGGAACTTCAAGCGCGCGTTCGAGACCGCCGAGCGCATGGCGCCGGTCGTGCTCTGGATCGATGAGCTGGAAAAGGCGTTCGCCACGGGCGGAAGCGACGACGGCGGCCTCTCCATGCGTGTGCTCGGCACCTTCCTCTCCTGGATGCAGGACCGGAAGGGCGACGTCTTCATTGTGGCCACCGCCAACGATGTGACCCGGCTGCCGCCGGAATTCCTTCGGAAGGGCCGGTTCGACGAGATCTTCTTCGTGGACCTGCCGGACGCGGAGGCGCGGGCGGCCATCTTCCGCATCCTCCTCTCCCGCCGCGGCCACGACCCGGGCCGGTTCGACCTCGCCGAGCTCGTCCGGGCGACCGATGGGTTCAGCGGCGCGGAGATCGAGCAGGCGATCGTGTCCGCCCTCTATACGGCGTTCGCGTCCGGCGGCGCGCTGGACACCCCGCTCCTCCTGGACGAGATCCGCCGCACCCGCCCGCTCTCCGTGACCATGGCGGAGCGGGTCGCCGCGCTCCGCCGCTGGGCCGAAGGCCGCACCGTGTCCGCATCCGGCTGACGCCGCACCCCCGCAACCTCGCCCGACGGACCACCGGCTCGCTCACAAGGCCCGGCCCGCACCCAGCCCACCCATCCATTCACCAACCCCCGCCCGTACTCGCACTCGTGCACGTACTCGTGCTCGTACTCGACCCGGCAAGGTAGCCCTGCCGCGAAGGTTGCCCCCGTACTCGACCCGGCAAGGTAGCCCTACCGCGAACGTGGCCCCATACTCGCGCTCGACCCGGTAACACCGCCCAGCCGCGACGGCTGCCCCGTGCTCGTGCTCGTGCACGTGCTCGTGCACGACCCGGAAAGGCAGCATTGCCGCGAAGGTTGCCCCCCCTCCCTACCACCCCGGCGCCAGACTGAACCCGAAATGCCCCCCCTTCTCCGGCCTCTGGAACGGATACGCATAATAGATCTCCGCCACCGCGTACCCGAGCAGGTTGATCCGCGCGCTGAGCCCCGCGCTGAACACCGGGATCCGGTCCAGGGACCGCCGCGCCAGCGTGAGCGACGGCGACTCGTCCGCGGTCCAGGCCGCGCCCGCGTCCACGAACGCCGCCAACTCCGTGGGCAGGAACGGCACGTTCAGCAGCCCGAACTCCGACGTGCCCAGGAGCGGTACACGCAGCTCCACGTTCGCCACGCTCATGCGCGTGCCGACCAGCCGGTCGAACTCCACGCACCGGCCCGCCTCGTCTTCCACTCGCGTGCACTCCGTCGGGTCGAACGAGCCGAGCCCGTAGCCCCGGACCAGTGTCGGCTCGCCCAGGTACAGCGACGTCAGCCGCGGGCTCTCGCCGTCCCGGCCGTAGCGCCCGTAGTGGAGCCCCCGGACCGCCAGCGTGAACGGATTCCGGAAGAAGTAGCGCCGGTAGTCGGCCAGCACCGTGTGGAAGTTCAGTGACCCGAAGCGCGGCGAGAGTTCGAAACGGAACCGCTGGCCCGTCACCGGCGAGGTGAACCCGAAGTACGAGTTGTCGCCCACCAGCGCGAACGCGGTCTGGACCAGGCCGAACCCGTCCGGCGCCTCCAGACTCTCCACCGTCCGGTCCGCCTCCCGGCCGCCCACGAACAGGACTCGCTCGATCTCGCGGTCGAACCCGTAGCGCGTGTACCCCCCCGATACCTCGAGCCGCCGCGTGGTGCTGAACGGGTACTGGGCGGTCACCAGCGCCTGGTCCAGGTAGATCCGGTCCCGGTAGGTGCCCACGACCCGGCCGCGGGTCGGCGCGCCCCCGACCACCACCGTCGTGTCCCGTATGTACGTCGCGCCCGTCAGGTACGGCACCCGGCCGGCGCCGACCAGCCAGTTCCAGCGGTGCGCCCGGTTCGTGTAGATGACCTGCCCGCCCACGTCCTTCAGCGTTCCCTGCGCCTGCACGCCGACCGCGAGCTGGCGGTTCCCCAGCAGGTCCCCGAAGTAGAACGCCGCGCTGCCGCCGAGCATCGTGCTGGACCGGTCCACCGCCACGCCCACCGTCGGCGGACCGATGTAGTCCAGCCGGAGCGACGGCCGGTAGCGCGAATCCGTGAACTCCTCCGCCGGCTGGAGTCCGGTCGCCGCATCGGCGAGGTACGAGTCCACGAGGGACTCCTCGGACGGTTCCACCGGCGGGAGCATCCCGCCCACCGCGCCCAGCCCCGCCACGGGCTCGACCCGCGTCCCCAGCGCGGCCCCGGGCTCCAGCGCATAGATGGCGTAGCCCCGTTCCTCGAAGGCCACGTACGCGAGCCGCCCGCTCCGCGACGCCACCGAGAGCGGCGTGGACATCCCCGAGATCCCGCTCACCCCCGTGGCGAGCCGGGTGACCTGGTGCACCGCGTCCGTTTGCAGATCCAGCCGGTACACGTCCGGCGTCCCGTCCCGGACCGCCACGAAGTACAGCGACCGGCCGTCCGGCGAGAACTGCGGGCTCGTGTGCCTCGCCCCCTCGAACTGCCGCGGCCGCCGGACCTCCCCGGTCTCCACGTCCAGCAGTGCGAGGCCCGTGGGCGCGAAGTCCAGCCACCGCCGGTCCGTGCCCGGAACATCGTCCGTCACGTACGCCAGCGTCCGCCCGTCCGGCGACCACGCCGGTTGGAGCTGCGCCTCCCGGTCCCGGGTCAGCGCCCGCACGCTCCCGTCCTCCACGTCCACCACGTACAGGTCCGAAATCCCGCCGGACATCCCCGAGAACGCGATCCTGCGCCCGTCCGGAGACCAAGCCGGGCTCGTGATCGCGCCCACGCCCGGCACGGCCAGCCGCCGCAGCACCTTCCCCGTGGCCACGTCCGCGATCGCCAGCTCGTTCCGGCCCTGCGCGAAGACCACGTACACGAACCGTGTGCCGTCCGGGGACCACGAGCCCGCCGAGTGGGTGAAGCTCAGCGCGTCGAAGTGCGGATCCGTGCTCGGGCTCGCCAGCCGCCGCAGGACCTTCCCCGTCTCCGCGTCCGCCAGCCAGAGATCGATCGTGAACAGCCCACGCTCCGAGTAGTAGGCGACGTAGCGCCCGTCAGGGCTCAGCGCCGGCGCCAGGTTCATCCGGCCCGGCCCTTCGCCGCCGATGACCCGCCGCCCCGCCTCCGCCGGCGGCGTGCGCTCGGACACCACCGTCCCGTAGGTCTCCCGCAGCGCCGCCGCCCACTCCTTCGACAGCGAGTCCGCGCTCAGCCCGAGCGTCTCCAGAATGCCGCCCTCCAGCCCCCGGCGCAGCGCCGAGCGGTACAGCGGGCCGATCACCTCGTCGCCCCAGCGCCCACCGATATATGCCCACACCGCGTGCCCGAACCGGTACGGAAAGTAGCGCGAGTCCCGCGAGAGCTTGTCCAGCGTCGGGATGTCGTCCCGCAGCACCGCGTCCCGCAGCCACATGGCCGTCTGCGCATCCTCCCGCCCCAGCGACAGGTACTCCGCCAGCCCTTCCACGAACCAGAGCGGCAGCCGGCTCATCCCCGAGAGCCCGCCGCCGTTCGGCGCCTGCGCAATGTCGTACTGGAACACGTGCACGATCTCGTGGCCCAGCACGTGGTCCGTTTCGCCGTCCAGACCCGTGAGCGGCAGCACCACCCGCTCCCGCAAGGCCGTGGTCACGCCGCCCGTCGACTCCCCGATCGAGCCCTCCACCACGTTCGTCTGCTGGAAGTCCGGATGGTCCGCGTACAGGATGATCGGCCTCCGGCCGTTGAACTCGTGCCCGAACAGCTTCGACAGCCGCGCGTACCACCGCTCCGCCATCCTCGCCGCGTCCCGGGCCGCCTCCGCCTCCTCCGGGTAGTAGTGCACCTCGAAGTGGTCCGTGCGCAGCACCCGGAAGTCGAAGGACTCGTACTGCACCTTGTTCTGCCCGAAGTACTGCGCCGCCGCGCCATCGGGCACCAGGGCCAGGCCCAGCGCCACGATCCACACGGACCAGATGCGCCGGTTCCGCCCCGTCTGGTTCCGCCTCGTCGTCTCCCACATCATGGCTGTCTCGCTCGTCCGCTCGTCGCTCCGCCACGCGGCCGGTCCCGCCCGAGCCCGGACCGGAGCCCTGTCCCGGCTGGTGGTGCTGTCCAATCTACGCGCCGGCACGGACCGGCGTTCCCCGGCGGCCTGGCCCGCGCCAAACCCCTGCCGCACCGGGACTTCTCCCACCGTGCAACTCTGGCGCGCCGCCGTTCGTCATGATAGTATGGACACCGTGGCGACGTGCCCTTGCACACGCCCCGTTCGTCGGCCCGCACCGGGCGCCCGAGCGCCCCTGGAGTTCGCCGTGCCCCGCTGGTTCCCGATCCTGATCCTCGCCCTGGCCGCATGCGCCGAGCCGTTCGCGCCACCCGCAGAGCTCGAGTATGGCGTCGGGTTCGGGACCATGCCCGCCGCCACTCGAGACGCCCCGGCCGTGTCCGGTCGGCGGGGCGAGATCCTGATCAGCGGCGTGGTGCCCACGCCGAACGGCTGCCAGGGGCTGCGCGGACACGTGGAGCGGGACGGCCGCGAGCTGCTCGTGCGCATCATCGCGCGCTCGCGCGCAGGAAGTCCCTGCGAGGAAGGAAGCACCGGCTTCGCCTACCAGGTCATGGCCCGCGGGCTCGAGCGCGGCGCGTACCGGGTCCGGATCTTCCATGTGTATGAGGACGTGGAGTGGCCGGCGTCGCTCGCCTTCGATGAAGTAGTGTCCGTCCGCTGAGGTAGTTCCGCCTATGGTCTCCGCCGTTGCCGCCGTCGGATTCGCGGCCGCGCTCGCGGTCATCCCCGCCGCGCCGGCCCTGTCGGCCGCCTCTGTGGCCGTGTTCGCCCCGACCGTCGCCGCTGGTCGTCCGGCCGAGGACCCCGGGAAGGGGCTCGCCGAGATGCGCCGTGGGATCGGACTCAGCCGCGCCGGGGACGTGGCGGGCGCGCTGGAGGCGTTCGACCACGCGGCGTCGCTCGCGCCCGCGCTCGGAGACTGGTCCCGGGCCCTCGCCGCGGAGACCGCCGCGGACGCCGGGGACACGGCCACGGTGCGTCGCCTCCTCGCCGCCATGGACCCGGAGCTCGTCCGGGAGCGGGGCTGGCGGGCGCTGGTCAAGGCCCGGCGCAAGGCGGCGGACCCGACGGGTGCGCTTGACGCGGCCCTCCAGTACGCCCGGGAGCTGCCCTCGGCGGCCGCCCGGGCCGAGGCCTGGGTCCAGGTCGGCGAGCTGCGCCTCCAGCTCGGGGACACCGCCGACGCGCGGGCCGCGTTCCGTACCGTGCTCGAGACCGCGCCGCAGACGCGGGTGGCCGTGGACGCCGCCCGCACCCTCAACGGGCTGCCGGGCATCGGCCCGGAGGACCGCCTCCTGATCGGCCGTACCTACCTGCGCCACGGCAACGTCGACCGCGGGGTGGCCGGGGTGGACGCCTACCTCAACGCCGGGCGCGGAACGCCCGCGGAGCGCGCGGAGCTCCGCCTCGAGGTCGGACGCCGGCTCTTCCAGGCCCGGCGGTACGAGCAGGCCGAGCGGCGGCTCAGCGCGCTCGCCAACGAGGAGCCGACCCGACGCATCGCCGCGGACGCGCTCCTCCTGGCCGGCCGCTCCCAGTTCCGCCAGAACAAGGTCACCGCCGCCCGCAAGACGTTCGAGCGGGTCGCTGCGGAGTACCCGCAGGAGCCGGCCGCGGCCGAGGCGCTCTACATCCTCGCGGACCTGGAGCACGACGCGGGGAATCTGGACCGCGCCCGGGAGTACTACCGCCGCGCGATCAACGACCACCCTGAGATCGCGGAGGCCGGGCTCGCGGCCATGCGGCTGGGCGGGCTCGCCCACATCGAGGGGAACTTCGACGAGGCCGTCTCCATCTTCGAGCGCTACCGGGCGCACACGGATCCCGGCCGGGCCCAGCAGGCCGCGTACTGGGCCGCACTGAGCTATCTGCGTCTCGGCAACCAGGCCCGGGCCGAGGATCTGCTCCGGGAGGTCGTGCAGGCGGATCCCATCACGTACTACGGCATGCGCGCCGCGGACCTCCTGGGCGAGTCCGTGTGGCGCACGGCGCTCGCGCCCGAGCCGCCCCCGGCCCCGGCGTCGCCCGAGCTGGATGACGTCATCTTCCGCGTCACCGCGCTCCGCGAGCTCGGGCTCGACGACGCCGCCTCCTTCGAGATCGACCGGGCCCGGGAGGTCTACGCCGAGAACCGCGAGGCGCTCTACAACCTGGCCGAGGCCTTCCACGAACGGGGCGAGACCTTCGCCGCGATCCGGCTGGGCCGGCAGCTCCACCGTGCCGAGGGCCGCTGGAACGCGCGCCTGCTCCGGATCGTGTATCCGTTCCCGTACCGGGAGATCATCATCCGGGAGGCCCGGCGCCGGAAGATCGATCCGTACCTGGTGGCCGGCCTGATCCGCCAGGAGTCCATGTTCCTGCCCGGCGCGGTGAGCCCCGCCGGCGCCGTCGGGCTCATGCAGCTCATGCCCGCGACCGCCCGGCAGCTCGCCCGTCAGGCCGGGCTCGGCAACATCACCACGGCCCGGCTCAAGGACCCCGAGATCAACATCAAGCTGGGCACGATGTACCTGGCCGCCATGCTGGAGCGGTACGGCGGCAACGTGACCGAGGCGCTGGTGGCGTACAACGCCGGTCCCACCCGGGTGGTCCGCTGGCGTGGGCTCCCGGAGTATCGGGACCTGGAAGTGTTCACCGAGCGGATCCCGTTCGCCGAGACCCGGGACTACGTGAAGATCGTGCAGCAGAACGCCCGGCTCTACGCCGCCCTCTACGGCGGGTTGGAGAAGCTCGGGGACGAAGAGGATTAGCCGGCGGGGAGGAGCGACGACGTCGCCTCCTCCCGCTCCCGGTCCCGCAGCCCGCCCCGCGGCGCGGACTCCGCCGGCCCGACCCGGATCCGGGCGTCCAGCGCGAGCCCGCCGACCTCGAACGCCACGAACGGGTTGATGTCCAGCTCCTGGATCTCGTGGTGCTCGCCCACGAGCTGGGAGACCCGCTGGATCACCTCGACCAGTAGCGCCTGATCCGCCGGCGGCTCGCCCCGGAACCCTTCCAGGAGCCGCCGGCCCCGGATCCCGCGCACCATCTCCCAGGCGTCCACGTCCGAGACCGGCTCCACGCGGAACGCAACGTCGCCCAGCGCCTCCACGTAGATCCCACCCAGCCCGAACATCAGCACCGGCCCGAAGCTCCGGTCCAGCGTCATGCCGATGATCGTCTCGCGGCCGCCCTTGATGAACGGCTGGACCAGGACCCCGTCCACATCCGCGCCCGGCGCCACCTCCGCGATCCGTTGCATCATGCGACGGTACGCATCCCGGACCTCCTCGGGTCCGCGCAGGTCCACGGCCACGCCGCCCACGTCGCTCTTGTGCACGATGTGCCGCGACAGGACCTTCAGCACGACCGGGAATCCGATCGCCTCCGCCGCCGCGGCCGCCTCATCCGCGCTCCGCGCCAGCCGGCACTCCACGGTGGGGATCCCGTACGCGCGCAGGATCGCCATCGCTTCCATCGTGGTGAGATGCATGCGCCCCGCGGCCAGGGCATCCTCGATCACCCGCCGGACCGTGCCCCGGTCCACCTCGAAGGTCCGCACCACGCCGAGCGGCCGCTCCAGCCACCGCCGGTACGCGTCCATCGCCGCGAGCGCCCGGGCCGCGGACTCCGGGAAGATGTACGCCGGCACCCCCGCCGCGCCCAGCTCCGCGCGCCCCTCCGGCAGCCCCTCCCGCCCCATCAACACCGCCACCAGCGGCTTCCCCGGCCGCGCCCGCCGCGCCTCCACGATCGCCGCCGCCACATCCTGCTGCCGCACGCCGAGCGGCGGCACGAACGCCGCGATCGCCGCGTCCACCCGCGGATCCGCCAGCACCGCGTCCAGCGCGATCCGGTAGCTCTCCGCCGTGGCCGAGGCGATCATGTCCACCGGGTTCCGGACGCTCGCCTCCTCGGGCATGCTCGCCCGCAGGCGCGCCTGCGTCTCCTCCGTCAGCTCCACCACCTCCAGCCCCGCCGCCTCGCACGCGTCCGCGATCATGATCCCCGGCCCGCCCGCGTTCGTCACGATCGCGACCCGGTTCCCCCCCGGGATCGGCAAGTGGCTGAACGCCAGCGCCACGTCGAACAGCGCCTGCACCGACTCCACCCGGATCACCCCGCACTGCGCGAAGAGCGCGTCCGCCGTCGCGTCCGTCCCCGCCAGCGCCCCCGTGTGCGACGACGCCGCCCGCGCGCCCGCCGCCGTCCGCCCCGACTTCACCACCACGATCGGCTTGCGCCGCGTCACCCGCCGCGCGATCCGCGTGAACTTCCGCGGATTGCCCAGGCTCTCCAGGTACATCAGGATCACCCGGATCGCCTCGTCCTCCTCCCAATACTCGAGCAGATCGTTGCCGCTCACGTCCGGCTTGTTCCCCACCGACACGAACTGCCGGATCCCGATCCCCAGCTCGCGGGCGTAGTCCAGGATCGTCACGCCCAACGCGCCCGACTGGCTCATGAACGCCGCGGGCCCGGCCGGAGGCATCGTCGGCGCGAACGTCGCGTTCATCGACATGTCCGGCGCCGTGTTCAGCACGCCCATGCAGTTCGGGCCGATCAGCCGCATCCCGTGGCGACGCACCCGCTCCACCAGCGCGCGCTCCCGCTCCACGCCGCTCCCGCCCACCTCCCGGAACCCCGCCGAAATCACCACCAGCCCGCGCACGCCCTTCGCGCAGCACTCGTCCACCACTTCCAGCACCCGCTCCTTCGGCACCACGACGATCGCCAGATCCACCGGATCCGGGATCTCCAGCACCGAGCGGTACGCGCGGATGGAATGGATCGAGGCGGCGCTCGGATTCACCGGGTACACGGCGCCGGTATAGCCGTGCTTGACCAGATTGTCGATGATCTGGTACCCGATGGTGCCCGGCTTCCGGCTCGCGCCGATCACCGCCACCGAAGCCGGCCTCAGGATCGGGTCCAGCGATTCGTTTCGCATCGGAGATTCCGGTTCGGGGTCCGTTCCAGACATCGATCCGAAAAGTAGCGTCCCCAGGCCCCCCGGCCAACCGCGTCTGGGCCGCGCTCCCCGCGAGCCCTGCTTGACGCCCGTCCGACCCCGCAGCACTCTATCCCCGTCCCCCAGGGGCGCGTCCCGGTGCAGACCGCTCGCGCCCGGCGCGCGCTGTCATCCTCGAGCCGCGCTCTCCCCGCACACCCGCCGCGAAAGGAGGCCACCATGATCCTCATCGCCGGCGCCACCGGGCAGCTCGGTGGCACGATCGCCCGTCGCCTGCTCCAGGCCGGCCGCCCCGTCCGCGTGCTCGTCCGACCCGGCTCGGACCACCAGGCCCTCCTGGACCTGGACGCCGAGCTCGCCTTCGGCGACCTCAAGGATCCCGCCTCCCTCGCCCCCGCCTGCCGCGGCATCGAGGCCGTCATCACCACCGCGAATTCCGCGGCCCGCGGCGGCGAGGACACCGTGGAGAGCGTGGACCGGACCGGCAACCGCAACCTGATCGACGTCGCGGCCGCCGCCGGCGTGCGCCGCTTCATCTTCGTCTCCGCCCTCGGCGCCGACCCGGCGAGCCCCAGCCCCTTCATGCAGGCCAAAGCCGCCTCCGAGGAGCACCTCCGCAACAGCGGAATGACCCATGTCATCCTGCGGCCGAACATCTTCATGGATGTCTGGATCCCGATGATCGTCGGGATGCCCCTCGCCAACGGGCAGCCGGTGACGATCGTGGGCACCGGCGCCCGCAGGCACTCGTTCATCGCCGTGGACGACGTCGCGTCCTTCGCGATCGCGGCGCTGGACCACGACGCCGCCGCGAACCGGACCCTCGTCCTCGGCGGGCCTTCCGCCGTGTCCTGGCTGGACATCATCGGCATCTTCGAGCGGGAGCTCGGCCGTGAGATCCCGGTCCGGCACATTCCGCTCGGGGAGTCGATCCCCGCCCTCCCGGACGTGGTCTCCCAGCTCGCGGCCGCGTTCGACACCTTCGACTCGCCCATCGACATGACCGAAACGGCGCGGACGTTCGGCGTCACGCTCACCCCGGTCGAGGTCTTCGTGCGCCGCCAGCTCGCCGTCGCGGGCGGGTGAGTCGCGGGTCCGACGGAATGAACGGGCGGCTCCACCGGCGTGGCGGAGCCGCCCGTTTCCGTTCGTGCAGCCGCTGCCGCGAGGCCCCTGGCGCCAACGCACAGGTTAGCGGCCGGCGCGCATGCCTTCGGTCATCGGTCAGCCCTCCGGGATCCGCCTCGCCGAGGATCTGCCGTCCTCCGGCGGCAGACGATCGGAGCGCGCCGTCACCGGCCCCGGTCGGCCGCTCGGTACCGGAAAGTCGCTGCAGCCGAAATGGGCCGTGAGGTCTCCGTGGTGGTGGAAGGGTAGGGCCGCATGGCGTTCAGGGAAGCCGAAGGACCCGAACGACCCGAGGTCGTATGGCGCCGCCGGATCCCGGACGGACCGTACGGAGAGCATGGACCACCGGAGACCCGGGCAGCCGCGCGACCCGGCCGACGGCCACGCCGGCACGGGCGAGGTGCTTTGGAAGGGTGGGGCAGGGGGGCGGCGCCGGTTCTCGGAGCTCGTGGCACCCGGTCCTTCGGACCCTCGCGGGAGCCGCCCGCCCGAACGATCCGACGTGGTCGCCATCCGCGGCGGCGGAACGGGCGAGCCGGTTGCGAGGGATAGGGTCCGGTCATGACCGGACGAGGCCGTCCGGGCGGTTCGGCTCCGCGGTCGGTCCCGCGTTAGCTGCGTGCTCGCGCGGTCCGGCCCGGCGCCCACCGCCCCTCAGCCCCATAACGAGCCGGCAGGCGCGGGCAGGACGGTCGGTCCGGGCCGCGCGAACGGCCCACGCCCAAACGTCCAGGCCCGCGTCCCTACCCCGGCCCGCCGCTCAGATCGTCGGGTCCCCGTCCGACGCCCGGCGCAGCCACAGCGACCGATGCCCGTCCAGCGGGAGCCCCTGCCGGTGGCGCCACGCCAGCTCCGCGAAGCGCTCCGCCAGGTGCTGCACCACCTCGTCCGGCGGGCCCGCCGGGTCCACGCTCTGCACCCGCAGGTCGCACTGGTCGTTCACGTAGTCGATCACGTAGAACGGCCGCCCGCCCGCCTGGTACAGCGCGTCCGGCGCCGCCCGCTCCGCGGCCAGGCAGATCTCCGTGGAGAAGAACTGCATCCCGGTGATCCGCGCGATCTCGCCCGCGAGCCGCGCCAGCGGCAGCAGCTCGTGGGTCCACATCTCCCGCAGGCTCACGAGCCGGTAGTACCCGTCCTCCGGGCTCCACCAGCACGGAATGATCTCGCCGAACACGTACAGGACCCGCCACCACGCCGGCCTCTCCACCCCCAGGTCGTCCACGAGACGCACGTAGTCGACCTGCTTCTGGATGAGATAGTCGTCCGTCCGGTCGTAGTCCCGCGCCCGGGCGATCTCCGACAACTCCGCCCGCGCGTCCATCACCACGCCCTGACACCCCCAACCCCGCGCCGGCTTGATCACCACCCGGTCGCCGAGCAGCTTCCGCTCCTCCCGCGTCGGCTCCCGGTCCGGCATCCACCGGCGCAGCACCAGCGTGGGCGGCACCGGGATCCCCGCGCGCACCAGCCGATGATGGGTCACCGCCTTGTGATCCGCCATCATCGCCGTGTCCGGGTCCCCGATCACCAGCCCGCCCGCGTCCTTCACCGCATAGCAGAGCTGGACGTACGGATCATCGAAGTGCCACCACCGGGCCGTGAGGTCCAGCAGGAACCCCACCCGCAGGCGCCCCGCGCATACCGCCGCGTGCGCCGCCTCCACCACATCCTCGTGCAGGACCTCGCAGCTCAACCCCCTCAGCGCGCTCGCCTCCCGTACCCACCGCGAGAATGCGTCCCCGTCCGCGCGCTGCCCCACGCACAGGTCCACCACCCGCCGCACCCCCGCACCCGCCCTCCGCTTCGATGGCTTGCCGTCCTCCTCCATCTCGCTCCTCCGGTCCGCGTCGCCGCCCCGCACCCCGCCTCCTCGACCCCGAAAAGCTGCAACCTTCGCGCCCCATCGGGCCCTTCCTCGAATCTTGCAAATCGTGGGTCTTGCAAAGTGCAACGCCTCCTGTTACCTTGTGCGCGCCCTCCCACCGGCGTCCCGCCGGTCCTCTCTCCCCGGGGCATTGGCCCGATCCACGCCCCATGAACTCGTTGCGCTTACTGCGCTGGCTCTTCCTCGGCCGTCTGACCCTCGCCGCAGGCGTATTCACCGGCGCGGTGCTCGTCTGGCCGGCGACCGTCCCCGAGACCACGCTCCTCGTGACGATGCACCTGCTGCTCGCCGTGCTCGTCACCGCGTGGGGGTACTGGCACACCGAGATCCGGTACCGCGTCCCGGGGCGGACCTTCCTCTACGCCCAGATCCTCTTCGACGTCCTGGCCGTCACGCTGGTCGTGCACGTGACGGGCGGCGGCGAGAGCTCGTTCCCGCCACTCTACATCCTGGTGATCGCGGCGGGCGCGCTGCTCCTCCCGAAGCCGGGCGGCGTGCTGATCGGCGCGCTCTCGAGCAGCCTCTACATCGCGGACCTGGTCTGGTTGCAGCCCACGCCGCCCACGGCCGCCGCGCTCCTCCAGATCGGCGTGTTCGTGCTGGTGGCGCTGGCCACGGCGGCTCTCGCGGACCGGCTGCGGCAGGCGGGCGCCGAGCTGGGCGAGGCGCGGTTGGAGCTGAGGCAGCTCCGGACCGAGACCGCGGACATCCTGGGCGCCATGGAGACCGGCGTGGTCACCGTGGACGGGGACGGCCGGCTCGTGTACCTGAACCCCGCCGCGGAGTCGCTCCTGGCCATGTCCGGCGCGCGCTGGCTCGGCAAGCCGGTGCTGGACGAGCTGGACCGGGTCACGCCCGGCCTCGGCTCCCTGATCCGTTGGAGCGCGGAGACCCGGATCCCGGTGCGCCGTCACGAGACCCGGGTCCGGCCCCGGGCCGCAGAGGAGGGAGGCGACGTCGTCCCGGCAACCTCCCCGGCGCCGGCGGCGTCCGCGGCGGTGGCCGCCAGCGGCGGGCGCGCGGCGCGCGCGACGTCGCTTGCCGCCAACGGAGCGCCGGCCGGGACGCGGACGGGCGCGGCCGGCGGTCCCGGCACGGAAGAGCGCGTCTTCGGCATCCGGACCACGGTCCTGGAGCGGGACGGCGCGCCGTGGGTCACGGCCGTGTTCCAGGACATCACGGACGGGAAGCGGGTCGAGGCGCTGAACCGCAGGGCCGAGCGGCTCGAAGCGGTGGCGGAGCTCGCCGCGTCCCTCGCCCACGAGATCAAGAACCCGCTGGCGTCCATCCGGAGTGCCGTGGAGCAGCTCGCGGCCGGACACCTGACGCCGGACGAGGTGGCGCTCCTCGAACGCCTCGTGCTGAGCGAGTCCGACCGGCTCAGCCGCCTCCTCTCCGAGTTCATCGAGTTCAGCCGCGTGGAGCTCCGGGGCCGGGAGCCGGTGGACCTGCTTCAGGTCGTGCGGGGCGCCGTCGGGCTCGTGGAGCAGCACCCGGACGCCGCGGAGGTGGGCGGGATCGAGCTCCGCGCCCCGGACTCGCCCGTGGTCCTCGAGGGCGACGCCGATCTGCTCCACCGCGCCGTGTTCAACCTCGTGCTGAACGCGGCGCAGCACACCGGCGTGGGCGGACGCGTGCGCGTCGAGCTCGCGGCCGTCGGCGAGGACCGGCTCCCGATCGGCGTGCACCTGGAATCGCCGGTCCGGCTCGTGGTCGAGGACGAGGGGCCGGGCATCGCGCCCGAGGACGTGCCCCGGATCTTCGACCCGTTCTTCACCACCCGGAAGGGCGGGTCCGGTCTCGGCCTCGCCCTCGTGCACCGCGCCGTGGAGGCGCACCAGGGCGCCATCTTCGTGGACTCGGCACCCGGCCGCGGCGCGCGTTTCACCGTGTACTTCCCCGCGCGGCTCACCGAGCCCGCGGTCCGCGGGAGGCTCGTGTCTTGAAACCGAGAATCCTGATCGTAGACGACGAGAGCGCGATCCTCGACACCCTCCAGATCCTGCTCCGGCGCGAGGGATTCGACGTCGACGTGGCCCATACCGGCCGCGAGGCGCTCCAGAAGATCGACGGCGACACCCCGGACATCGTCCTCACGGACATCCGCATGCCCGGCATCACCGGGCTCGACGTCCTGGCCGCGGTCCGCGAGCGCGACCCCGAGGTCCCGGTCATCCTCATGACCGCCCAGGCATCGCTCCAGTCCGCCGTGCAGGCCGTGAACCAGGGCGCGTTCTACTACCTCCAGAAGCCGTTCAGCAACGCGGACCTCATCGCGCTCTGCCGGCGCGCCGCCGAGACCCGCGTGCTGAAGAAGGAGAACCGGGCGCTGAAGCGCGAGGTGCGCCGCCGGGACCAGTCCCGGGGCATGCGCCCGGTCGGCAAGAACCGGGCGTTCCTCGAGGTGCTCCGCCTGGCCGAGACCGTGGCGCCCACGGACTCCACGGTGCTCATCACCGGCGAGAGCGGGACCGGGAAGGAGATCCTCGCGCGGTACATCCACGCCCTCTCCGAACGGGAGTCCGGCCCGTTCGTCTCCATCAACTGCGGCGCGCTCCCGGAGAACCTCCTCGAATCCGAGCTGTTCGGCCACGTGAAGGGCGCCTTCACCGGCGCGGTCCGGGACAAGGAGGGGCTCCTGGTGGCCGCCCGGGGCGGGACCTTCTTCCTGGACGAGGTGGCCGAGATGTCCCCCACGCTCCAGGTCAAGCTGCTCCGCGCGCTCCAGGAGCGGGAGGTGATCCCCGTCGGCGCCACCGAGCCGATCGCCATCGACGTGCGCGTCATCGCCGCCACGAACCGGGACCTGGAGCAGGAGATCCGGCGCGGCACCTTCCGCAGCGACCTGTACTACCGCCTCAACGTGATCGCGCTGCACCTCCCGCCGCTCCGCGAGCGCGCGGATGACATCCCGCTCCTCGCCGAGTACTTTCTCCAGAAGCTGAGCGCGGAGCGGGGGGGCGGGGAGAACGGGGATGGCAAGGCCAGGCCGCCGCTCCGGCTGAGCGACGAGGCGCTGGCCATCATCCAGCGCTACGACTGGCCCGGCAACGTGCGCGAGCTGGAGAACGCCCTCGAGCGGGCCGCGGTGCTCACCCGGGGCGACGTCATCGGGCCCGAGGCGCTCCCGGCGCGCATCGTCGATGCGCCCGCCAGACCGCTCGTCTCCGACCGCGACCCGGTCAACCCGACCCTCGAGGTCATCGAGCGCGCGTACATCCTCTGGGTCCTCCAGGCCGAGGGCGGCAACAAGACCCGGGCCGCCGAAGTGCTCGGCATCGACCCGTCCACCCTCTACCGCAAGCTCAACCGATACGGATTGGCCGAGTCATGAGCCTCGAATGGAACCGGATGCGCCTCAGCGTCCTCATGCCCGTGTACAACGAGTCGGCGACCGTTGCGGCGGCGATCGAACGCGTTCGCTCCGTGCCGCTCTCGTTCGAGATCGTCTGCGTGGATGACGGCTCCACGGACGGGACGCGGGAGATCCTCGAGCGGCTCCACGCCAAGGGGCTGGTGGACATCTACGTGGCCCACGGGCGGAACCGGGGGAAGGGAGCGGCGGTCAGGACCGCCATCCAGCACGCCACCGGGGACATCATGGTCATCCAGGACGCGGACCTGGAGTACGACCCCCACGACCTGCCCAAGCTCCTGGAGCCGATCCTGGACGGGCGCGCCGACGCCGTGTTCGGCAGCCGCTTCCTCGGCGGCCCGCACCGGGTCCTGTACTTCTGGCACCGGATGGGGAACGGGCTCCTCACCCTCCTCTCCAACATGCTCACGGACCTGAACCTGAGCGACATGGAGACCTGCTACAAGATGGTCCGGGCGGACCTCATGAGGAGCCTCCCGCTGCGCACCGACCGGTTCGGGATCGAGCCCGAGCTGACCGCCCGTCTGGCCCAGGCCGGAGCCCGCATCTACGAGGTCCCGATCAGCTACAGCGGCCGCACGTACGAGGAAGGGAAGAAGATCACGTGGCGGGACGGGGTGGCCGCGCTCTGGCACATCCTGCGGGCGAACCTGCTCCCGCCCCGGGCACCCCGGTACCGGCCGCCCGCCCACGAGAAACGACCGGGCTCGGCCCTCGCCATGTCCGTCGGGCCGGGGGCGGTGGAGGTGGGGGCGCGGCCCGCCTCCGACCCGATTGCCGAATGACCTTGGACAGATCCCCATCTTCGAGTGACGCGCGGATCCGCGCGGATCACGGCCCGTCGAACGGGCCCCTGAGCCGGGTGCTCGATCTCCTCCGCCGCGCCGTCGGCCTGTTCCTGATCGCGGTGGTCGCCTTCCCGGTCTACCGGCTGCTCGCGGGGAGGGAGACGGGGTTGGCAGGCGAGGGCACCGTCGCCTTCGGTGACACCACCTACTCCCTGATCTGGTCCGGGATGCTCGTGGTGGCGATCCCGGCGCTCATCTGCGCCCGGGTCGTGGATGTGCGCGCCCTGGAGCGGCGCCTGGCCCGCCTCGGCGACCGGCTCGCCGGCTTCCACGGCCTCCGCTTCGCCTTGCTCTGGGCCGCCATCGGCGGCGCGCTGACCGCGGCGTTCACCCTGTTCGTCGTGGATGGCAAGCCGAACCTGATCGATGCCATGAGCCAGCTCGTCCAGGCCCGCTACATGGCCGAGGGCAGGCTGGCCGGGCCGGTCTCTCCGTTCGGGGCGTTCTGGCACATCCAGAACACCCTCGTCGTGCCGAACGGCTGGGTGTCCCACTTTCCGCCCGGCCACACGGTCCTGCTCGCGCTGGGGTTCAGGGTGGGGGCGGTGTGGCTGGTCCCGGCCCTCCTCATGGCGACGACGGTCTTCTTCACCTCTCTCGCTGCGGACCGCCTCTTTTCCGACCGCCGGTGGATCGCCCGCACCGCCACCGTGCTCGTGGCCGTGAACCCGTTCCTGATCGGGCTCGCGGGCGTGTACATGAACCACATCACCGCCGCCGCGTTCGCCATGACGGGCCTCTACTTCGCCCTGCGGGCCCGGGATGGCCGCTGGTCGTGGGCCGTGCTCTGCGGCGCGGCGTTCGCCACCGCGTTCTCCGCCCGGCCCCTCTCCGGGCTCGTGCTCGCCGCGGTGACGCTGGTGGGGATCTGGATCCTTGCGTCTCCGGGGCGACGTCTCCCGTGGCTCGCCGCCCGCTTCGCCGCCGGCCTCGTCGGCGCGCTCCCCCCCGGGCTCGCCGTTGCCGCGTACAACCTGCACTTCTTCGGGAGCCCGTTCCGGTTCGGATACGATGCCGCCCTCGGACCCGCGGTCCGGCTCGGCTTCGGCCGGGATCCCTGGGGGAACGTCTACGGCCCCGTGGAGGCGCTGGCCTACACCGCGTCCGATCTCCTGGCGCTGAGCCTCCAGCTGTTCGAGACCCCGGTGCCCGTGGCCGCGCTCGTGGGCGCGTTCCTGCTCTTCGCCCGGCGGTTGTCCGGCGCCGAGCGGTTCGTCGCCGCCCTCGCCCTCGCGCCCGTCCTCGCCCTCGCCTTCTACTGGCACCACGACCTCTTCATGGGCCCGAGAATGTTGAACGAGTTCGCCCCGGCCTGGGTCCTCCTGACCGTCGTGGCCGCGGCCGGGCTGGTCTCCAGGGCGCCGGCAGCCCTCCCGCGGCCGGACGGCCCGTACTCGCTCCGGGCCGCCCTCGTGGCCGCCATCGCGGCGGGGATCCTCCTGGGGTGGGTTTACCTGCTGCCTCAAACGGTCTACGCATACGGGACCGGCTTCAGGGCGAGCACCCGGACCCCGGCGCCGCGAACGGACGAACCATCCCTCGTTTTCGTCCATGGAGCCTGGACCGGCCGCATTGCCATGACGCTCGCTGCCACCGGTATGCGACTCGATTCGGTCGAAATGGCCATGCGCCTGAATCCCACGTGCGACGTGCATCGGTACGCCATGGCCCTGGGGGGATCGTCGAAAGCGGGGGGCGCCGGAGTCCCGGCGGACCTCGATTTCACACCCCGGGCAAGGAACCTCCCCCCGCGCATCGAGCTGAGCCCCGACAGCTGGATCATCCCGGGCCCGGACCACGCTCTCAATGGCGACTGTGCCCGCGAGGCGCGCTCCGACCGGTACGGCGTGATCGACGTATCCCCGCTCCTGTGGCAGGGGGATCTGCCCGGCCTCACCGTGCGCGGTGCCATGTACGTCCGGGATCTCGGACCGGAAGCGAACCGGCGCCTGATCGAGAGCATGCCGGATCGAAAGCCGCTGCTCTACATGATCCCGGAGCCGGATGGCGAGCCGGTGCTCGTCGGGTACGAGGACGGCATGGCCCGCCTCTGGGGGGAGGCCGGTTCCGTACACGACCTCGCGGAGCCCCCCGATTCCGTCTCGCGCACCGAAGCCGTCGGGGCGCCACGACGGCTCGACATGCTCAGCCAGGACGCACTGCAACCTGATTCCCACCGGGGGTACCCCTAATGTCGACTCTGGAAACCGTCGGGATGGACCGCTCGGGCCGGTTTCCGCCGTTGCCCGTGGCGCTCGTCGTGCTGGTCGCCCTGGCGGCGTACGCCACCTCGCTCGGGAACGGCTACGCGTACGACGACGTGTGGATCATTCAGAACAACGCGCGCGTCCACGAGCTCTCGAACCTGCGGGAGATCTGGCTGACCTCCTACTGGCCGGAGTTCGGCGACGAGCTCGGCGCATATCGGCCGCTCACCATTTTCCTCTTCGCCGTGCAATGGGCATTGGCTGGCGGCAAGCCCTGGATTTTCCACGCCATCAACGTCGCGCTCCACGCCGTGGTCTGCGTTTTCGTCCTGTTCCTCCTGCGCCGTTTCGTGGGGCTGGCCGCCGCCGCCTTCGGGGCCGTGGTGTTCGCGGTCCATCCCGTGCACGTGGAAGCCGTGGCGAACGGCGTGGGTCAGGCGGAGCTCACCGCCGCCGCGCTCGTGCTCGGAGCATGCCTCATCCACCTGGCGAGACCCCGCACCATTGCCACCTCGCATCGGGCGATCGTGGGCCGGCTCCTGAGGAGCGCGGCCGTTGCCCTGCTCTACGTCCTCGCGGTCCTTGCCAAGGAGTCCGCGATCACCCTGCCCGGGCTGCTCCTCATCCTGGATGTCGCGGATGGGCGCGTCGGCCGCACGCCCGCGGACTGGCTCCGTTACGGGCGGTCGGTGCTCGCTACCTTCGGGTTGATGGCCACTGCGGTGATCGGATATTTCGCGCTCCGGGCCTCCGTCCTCGGCTCGATCACGGCGATCGATCCGACCTCTGAATATCCTTTCCTCAAAGGGGAGCACCGCGTCCTGAACGCGTGGCGTGCCTGGCCGGAGTACGTCCGCCTCCTCTTCTTCCCCCGGGAACTCTCGTCCGATTACTCGCCCGCGGTCATCCTCCCCGTGGAATCCTGGACCCCCATGGTCCTGCTCGGATTCGCCCTCTTCGCCGCGACCGTTGTCCTGGCCGCTATGCTCCCGGTGCAGCGGGTCTCCGGACTTCCGGCGGCGTGGTTCCTCGTGTCGATCCTGACCGTGTCGAACCTCCTCTTCCCGGTCGGGATCCTGGTCGCGGAGCGCACGCTGTACCTGCCGTCGGTCGCTGTCGCGTTCATCGCCGCATTCTGCTGGCAGACCGCATCCCGGCAGCTGTCGGCTGCACGCGCCCGCACCGCCCTCGCCTTCGCCGTCGCCGTGGTCGTGCTCCTCGGTGCGAGGACCGTCATCCGGGCTCCGGAATGGAAGGATACGCCGACGATCCTCCGCGCGCAGATGCGCGATCGACCCGAGTCCTACCGCTCCCAGTGGCGAATCGCGAAGCTCGCGTTGCACCACGGCGACACGGCGGTTTCGATCGACCATTGGGAGTTCGCTTACCGGCTCTGGCCCCACTCGCCGACTTTCCGCGTGGAATTCGCCACCATGAACTACGTGCTGGGCAATTACGAGCGGGTGGTCGAGCTCCTACAGACCCTTGTCGACGAGCGCCCCAGCTACGAACTCGCCCGGATCCTGCTCGTCCAGTCGTACGCGCACATGGGGCGCTACGAGGAGGCACTCGCCCTGGCGGAACGGTCGCTGGCGACGAATGGCCCGTCGGTGTTCGATTTCGAGTGGCGTGGACGGTCCCTGATGGCCCTGGGCCGTCACCAGGAGGCGGTGGCGAGCCTGCGCGCGGCGATCCGCCAGGAAGAGGGCGACGGCTGGGTGCCGTGGCTGCTGCTCGCGCGGGCACTGCATGATGCCGGAGGTTCCGCACTCTCCTGGGCGGCGTTCGACACCGCCCGGGTCCGGGCCCACGGCGACTCGTCTGCGCTTGCCGTGATCGAAGACGTTGTGAGAGGCGTTCGCGAGGACGCTTCCTTTAACATAATGGACGCGCCGATCATGAGGATCGAGCTCCGGCCCGGTCCGAAATGACCGCCGCATACGCGGCCATCACGCCGCAGCTGACGTCGGGAGTTGCGCCGGTTTCCGCCAGGTCTCGGGCGACACGGGCCGGCGGACGTCCACGCCGGCCTAGTGGACCGGCTTCCGCGCTACCAGCAGGACGTTCTTCCCGATCGGCGGCGTGATCGCCCCCTCGAGCCGCCGCATCACCGGCACAACGTACCGGTCGTAGTGCTGCACGTGGCCGCTCGCGAGCGTGCGGCCGAGCAGCCGGTACACCACGAACCACGGAAGCACGCCGGCAAAGTCGAAGTATCGCGCTTTCCGCACCTCGAACCCGGCGGCCCCCACCTTCCCGATCAGCTCCTCTTTCCAGTAGCGGCGGTGGTGTCCGATCGATCGGTCGAACTCGCTGTAGAGCCACGGGAGCGCCGGGACGAAGATGCACACGTGCCCGCCCGGTCGGAGCGTGCCGTGGGCAAGCGACAGCTCCGCCCGGTCATCCTGGATGTGCTCCAGGACGTTCACGTAGACCAGCGTATCCACCTTTCCGGTGTACGCTTCGGCGACTTCCGCCAGAATCGCCCGCTCGGTCACGAGCCGCTCGTCCGAGCCGAGACGGCGTTCCAGGATCCCGAGCATCCGGGCCGAGGGTTCGATCGCAACCAGGCGCTCGATCGGCTCGTTCAGCAGGAGCTCCGAAAAACCTCCGCTGCCCGCCCCGACTTCGGCGATGGTCTTGCCCAGAAACGGTCGGAATTCATCGAGGATCCAACGGTGGTACCGCTGGGCGAAATCCATCGCTTCCAGGTCTCGACCGGCGTACTCCGGGTTGCTCACCTGAGGACCTCGGTTGGATCGTGGCGTGATCTGATATGATTTAGGAAGACTTCAATAGAGTGAATGACGATGAATTGTAACATTATTCCTCGCGTGCCCGCGGCCGATGCGCGCGCCCGGTCAAAGCAACATAGAGATCGGAGATCGCCGCCGAAAGAGGATCGAAATGGATGCGCGCCGCGGGCGCGACCGGAGTTGAACGTCGAACCGGCCCGCTGCGCGGCCCGCTCCGCTTTTCCGTGTGCCCGCTCCCCGGCGATCCGCGTCCGGGCGTTCCCTGCTCGTCTGGAGCGAACGTGCCGCAATCTGCCAACGAGTTGCAGTTTGCAACACATTTTTCCATACCGCGGCCCCTTCCATGCTCCGCTGGTCTGGTCAGAAGTGTTTGCAGTGACGAGCGTTCCGTACTGTGCCGCACAATGGGAACACCGCTTGCCTTCCTACCGGGCGTCCGTCGCAGCAGACCCACAACAAAAGGAGCAGAGCATGTACAAGGATCGGAAGGGCTTCACGCTGATCGAGCTGCTGATCGTGGTGGTGATCATCGGCATCCTGGCCGCGATCGCGATCCCGAAGTTCAGCAACACGCGTGAGAAGGCCTACATCTCGGCCATGAAGTCCGACCTGAAGAACCTGATGTCGCAGCAGGAAATCTACTACTCCAACTATTACACGTACACGACAAACAAGACCGCGCTCGGGTTCCAGGAGTCGGAGGGCGTGACGGTCACCATCAGCACGGGCAACAGCACGGGTTATTCGGCGACGGCGGAGCACCGGGGTACGGATAAGACCTGCGCGGTGTTCTACGGCGACGCACAGGCGACCGGCCCTGCGACGCTGCCGGGCGTCGTCGCGTGCACGGACCAGGCGGGCAGCGGTTCTGGTTCCGACCCGGAGTAATGAACGTTTCATCCGAACCGCCTGATCCAGCGGTCCAGCACGGGGCGGCGGCCGACAGCCGCCGCCCCTTTCCTTCGCCGGAAGGGAGAGAGCACCATGGGACGCGGTCGAGACGGATTCACCCTGATCGAGCTGTTGATCGTGGTCGTGCTGATCGGGATCCTGGCCACGATCGCCATGAACCAGTTCGATCGCGTTCGCGGCCACGCGTATCACCGGGTCGTGAAGAACGACCTCCGGAACCTGGCTGTACAGCAGGAGATCTATCACCACATCACCGGCATGTACGCGCTGGACCCGGCGCTGGCGGATTTCCAGGCCTCGAAGGACGTGGTGATCGACGTGAGGGTCGCGGACGGGAAGGGCTGGGCGGCCGTGGGGACGCACCCGGGCTGGTCCGGGAAGTCGTGCGGGATCTTCGTCGGCACGGCGCCGCAGTCCGAGGCCGGGCCCGCCAAGACCATGGGTATCGTCGAGTGCTCCGACGAGTAGCGCCTCCTCCCGCAGGTCGGAGTGGCGCTGCTCGCCGGGGCTGATCCCGGCGAGGCCGCCGCTGGCCTTGCCAGATCCTTCCCTCCCGCCGCATCTTCCCCGCGGCGCAGTCGTACCGCTTCCAACCCGATGAAAGACCTGCCGACCCTGCGCCGTGAGCTGATCACGGCCTTCGCCGTCGTGTTTGCCGGTGCCCTGATCGTGGGGGTGACCGGCGTCGCGATCCTGTTGCCGCGGATCGAGTCGCCCGGCCAGGCCAGCATCTACATCATGGTCCTGCTCGCCGCGGACGTGGCGGTCTTCGCACTCTTCGGCCGGTGGTTCATCCGGAAGCGGGTGCTCATGCCCCTCGACCGGATGATCGAGGGCGTGGAGGCGATCGCGGCCGGGGACTACCCGCGCCGGCTGCCGCCCGGCGAGACCGTGGAGGTGGCGCGCCTGGCCGAGGCGGTGAACCACATGGCCGGGCGGTTGATCAAGCACCAGCAGGAGCTCGCGGCCAACATCGAGTCGCTCCAGGAGACGAACCGGCTCCTGACCGAGGCCCGGGACGAGCTGGTGCGGGCGGAGAAGCTCGCGTCCGTCGGGCGGTTCGGGGCCGGGATCGCCCACGAGATCGGCAATCCCCTGGGTGCGATCATCGGTTACCTCGGGGTGCTCAGCCGATCCGCCGGGGAGCGGGAGCGGCCGCTCATCGAGGCCGCCGAAGCCGAGGCGCGGCGCATCGACCGGATCGTCCGCGGCCTCCTGGACTACGCCCGTCCGCGGGAGTTCCGGGTCCGGCCGATCGACGTGAACGCCGTCGTGGAGCGGACCCTCGACCTCCTATCCACCCAGGGCCGGTTCGCGAACATCCGGACCGAGGTGGACCTCATGCAGGACCTCCCGCTGGTGAACGCCGACCCGTACCAGCTCGAGCAGGTCCTGGTCAACCTCCTGCTGAACGCCACGGATGTGCTGGAGGGGCGGGACGACGGGGTGATCTGGGTGAGCACGCGCCAGTCGGTGCACGTGCCCCGGCCGCGGGAGCGGGCGCGCCGCAAGGACGATCCGCCGGAGGTGGACTATTCCCACCGGCGCCGCTTCCACCGTTCGGCCACCGTGCCGCGCCCGGACCCGTTCCCGCCGGGCGGGCAGGTGGTGGAGATCGCGGTGGCGGACAACGGCCCGGGGATCCCGCCGGCGCTGGTCGACCAGGTCTTCGAGCCCTTCGTGACCACGAAGGAGCCCGGGAAGGGGACCGGTCTCGGGCTCGCCGTGTCCGCGCGCCTCATCGACTCCATGAACGGCACCATGCGCGCGGACAACCGTTCCGAAGGCGGCGCCGTCTTCACGGTGATCCTGCCGGTCTCGTCGGGGTCGGAGTCGGCCGACCAGGCCGGTTGAGGCGTCCGCCGTCGAGCGGTCGGCGCCGCTGAGGGAAGTCGCGGCCCCGGAGCGTGGTTGCCACGGCGTCGCATGCGACGTGGCTCGGCCCCCTCCCCGGCCGTGGCCCGTACCGGGACCCGGAGCCCGCGCCAAACGCGCCGGCCAGGTCTACCGCACGGGCGCGTTGCGCGATACATTGCGCCCGTCCACATTCGGTCCCCCAAAGGCCCGGGCCCTCGAGGCACCGCCTCGCCGGGCGCCCGAAGCAACCCGTAGCACTAGATCTGCCGCTCATGACCGTTCTGATCATCGACGACGAGCCGAGTCTGCGCCAGATCGTCTCCCTGGTGCTGAGCGAAGAGGGGTACGAGGTCCAGAGCGCACGGGATGGTGAGGAGGGGCTCGCCAAGGCGCTCGAGATCCAGCCGGACATCATCCTGTGCGACGTGCGCATGCCGCGCATGACCGGGCTCGAGTTCCTGAAGCGGTACCGGGCGGAGGGCGGCACCGGTCTGGTCATCACCATGACCGCGTACGGGAGCATGGAGCTGGCGATCGAGGCGATGAAGGCCGGGGCCTACGACTACCTCCCGAAGCCCTTCGACCCCGAGCAGCTCAAGCTCACCCTGAAGAAGGCGGAGGAGCGGGAGGCGCTGCGCCGGGAGGTCGGTCGGCTCCGCGAGGAGGTACGGGTCGAGCGGCGCTTCACCCAGATCATCGCCAAGTCGCCGGCCATGCGGGATGCGCTGGACGTGGCGGTGAAGGTGGCCCGCCATCCGTCGCCGGTGCTCATCACGGGCGAGAGCGGGACCGGGAAGGAACTGGTGGCGCGGCTGATCCACGCGGAGAGCAACCGGGCGAACGGGCCGTTCGTGCCGGTGAACTGCGGGGCGATCCCGGAGAACCTGCTCGAATCCGAGCTGTTCGGCTATGTGAAGGGCGCCTTCACCGGCGCGGACCGGGACCGGCCGGGCCTCTTCGAGACCGCGGACGGCGGCACGCTCTTCCTCGATGAGATCGGCGACATGCCGGCGACGCTCCAGGTCAAGCTGCTCCGGGTGCTCCAGGAAGGCGAGGTTCGGCGGCTGGGGGAGAACCGCTCGCGGCAGGTGGACGTCCGCATCGTGGCCGCCACGAACAAGAACCTCGAGGAGGAGATCCAGTCGGACCGGTTCCGTCGCGACCTGTACTACCGGATCGCCGTCGTGCCGATCCACCTCGTTCCGCTGCGCCAGCGGAAGGAGGAGATCCCGCTCCTCGTCCAGCACTTCGTGGAGGTGTACAACCGCAAGCTGCGGGTGGACATCACGGGCGTGGAACCGGACGCCATGCGGCTGCTCCTGGAGTATCCGTGGCCGGGGAACGTCCGTGAGCTCGAGAACACGATCGAGCGGGCCATGGTCCTCTCCGAGGGGACGAAGCTGTCCGTGAAGGACCTGCCGCCGCACGTGCGGAATCCGGTGCTCGCGCTGGACGACCCGGACCTCCCGGACGACGAGCTCTCGGTCAAGAAGCACAGCGCCGCCCTCGAGCGCCGGCTCATCCGCAAGGCGCTGGAGCGGACGGGCGGCAACAAGACGCGCGCCGCGCAGCTCCTGGAGCTGAGCTCCCGCGCGCTCCTCTACAAGATCCGGGATTACGGCCTGGAGTGAATGCATCGCCGGCCGCTCCATGGCCGGCGCGCCCGCCCACCTCTACTCTCGACGCTGACCCGCCCGGTCGGCGCATCGCGCCATGGAGGCGCCCCATGCGGCACCTTATCCTCGCCGCATGATCGGATGGCGCCCGGATCCCGGACACTCCCTCATCGAATTGCTGTTCGTGCTGTGCGTGGTCGCCGTGCTCCTCGGACTGGCGGCGCCCGCGCTCGGCACGGCCCGTGACCGGTACGCCGTGCGGGCCGCGCGGGACGCGCTGGCCGCGGGGATCGCCCGGGGCCGCGCGTTCGCGGTGGTGCACGGCGGCGCCGTGGTGGTCGTGGATCCCGCGGCAGGCCGGCTCTGGATCGAGCGTCGCGGCGGTGAAGTCCTCGGCGCACCGGTCGAACTGGCGCGGCGGTTCGGCGTCACCCTCTCCGCCGACGGCGCGGAGGGCCCGGCCCGGATCCGGTTCGATGGCATGGGGATCGGCCGCCTCGCGAACCGCACGCTCCGGATCCGCCGCGGCCGCGCCGAGGCCGGCATCACCATCTCCGCGTACGGGAGGGTGCGGACATGGTGAGCCGCCTCGGCTTTTCCGTCCCCGAGCTCCTGGTGGCCATCACCGTCCTGGGGGTCGGCGTGCTCGGCGCGGCGGGAACCGCCGCCCTCGCGGCCCGGATCCTCCGGGAAGCCGCCGCCCGGGAACGGGCGGTCGCCGCAGGGGCGCTGGTCATGGACTCGCTCCTGGAGGCGGCTGTCCTCGAGCCCGGCGAGCGCGACGTCGACCAGGCCCGCGTCCGGTGGTCCGTCCACGTTGCCGGCGCGGCGACCCGCATCGACATGGTCGTGGAGTACCGGGACGGGACGCGCACCCGTCAGCTCGACCTCGCGGCGTGGCACGTGCCACCGCCCCACCGCCTGAAGGACCCGCAATGATCGGCGCGTCCCTCGGCGAGCTGGCCGTCGTGCTCCTGATCACCGGCCTGGTGGCCGCCGCCCTTGCCGGGCTGCTCCACGGCCATGAACGGCTGGCCAGGACCAGCGCCGAACACCTGGCCCGGACCGAGACCGTGCGGATCGCCGGGGCCGTGATAGGCGCCGAGCTCCGCTGGCTCGCACCGGACCGGGACATTCACGCCGCCGCCGGAGACTCCGTGGCGATCCGCGCCCCCCGCGCTTTCGCCATTGCGTGCGGTGGCAACGGATCCGCCACGTACGCGCGCTACCGCGGCCTGCGCGAGCCCGACCCGGACAAGGATTCGGTCGTTGTGCTCCGCCCGTCCGGCCGGGAGACCGTCTTCCCCCTCGATGGCGCGGCCCCGGAACCGGACGCGTGCGCCACGACCGGAGGCGAGGAGGTGTACCGGCTCGTTCTGCCGGAACCCGTCCCGCCCGGGACCCCGCTCCTCTTCTACGAATCCGGCAGCTACCACCTCACGGACAACGCGTTGCGCTACCGCCGGGGCGCGGCCGGCCGACAGCCCCTCACGCCCGAGCTCCTGGATCCGGAGCGCACCCGGATCGCGCTGCACGGGGCGCCGCCGGGCACCAATGCCCCCGTGATCCTCGAGGTCGACCTGGCAGTGGCCCCGACACCGCACCCGGGCCGACGCGCCGGGCCCGGCGTGACCAGGATCCGTCTGCCCTTGCCGAACCGCCCGGCGGGTTCGGCCGCCGAGCCCGGAGGCTTGCCATGAACGGACGCGAAGAGGGGGCCGCGCTCCTGCTCGCGCTCCTCGTCCTCGTCGTGCTCGGCATCGTGAGCGCCGCGCTGCTCTTCGTGGCCACGCAGCAGTCTGCGGTGGCAGACGCCGCCATCGCCGCCGCGAAGGCCCGGTTCCGGGCGCGCTCCGCCGCTCACCTGGCCCTCGCCGGCTGGTCTTCCGGGGCCTTCCGGGACCTGACGGTCGGCGAGTCACGGAGCTTCGAGCCGCTCCCCTTCTCGACGACGGAGGAGGGCGCGGAGCACGCCGAAGTCGAGCGGCTGGCCGGGCCCTGGTTCCTGGTCCGGGCGGCCGCCCGTTCGTCTTCCGCGCCGCAGGCCGCCGAGTACCACGTCGGCCTCCTCGTTCGCGCGATCGACCCTCACGAGCTGGCGGCCGCATTCCCGGCGGCGCTGACCGCAGGCGGACCCGTCGAACTCGGGCCGGAAGCCCGGATCGGCGGCAACGGTGACGACCCGGAGACGTGGCACGACTGCATGGCGGACGCCTCGGCCGCTCCCGCCGGGATCTTCGACGCCTCCCGCCCCGGGATCCTCGTCCCGGACCCGGATTTCGCGCCGGCCGGCCCGAGCGCCGCCATCGCCGGGGAGCCGCCCGTAGCGCTGGACTCGACCCTCGCGGAGCCGGGCGCGTTCCAGCGCATCGGGCCGCTCGACTGGGAGGACCTCGAGCGCCTCGCGGACCGCGTGGTGGCCGGGACCGTTCGACCTGCGCCCCGGCGCCATGGCGGCGGATGCCAGCTCGACGCGCCCGAAAACGGGGGCGATCCCCTCGATCCCGGCGGGCCGTGCGCCGGGTTCGCGCCCCTCGTCTACGCACCCGGTGATCTGACCCTCGCCGACGGTCCGGCCCAGGGCCTCCTCGCCGTGGCTGGGGACCTCGTCCTCCACGAGGGCGCCCGCTTCCACGGCGCGGTGCTCGTGAAAGGCCGCCTCCACGTTGCCGCCGGGGCCGCGATCCACGGCGCGGTGCGCGCGGCGGCCGCCAACGGCCCGGTCACCGTCCACGGCCGCGTCGCCTACGACGCATGCGCCCTCTGGCGGGCGTTCACCCGGTCCGCGGCCCTGAACCGCCCATTCCGCCAGGGGCCTCGAACCTGGGTCCCGCTGCCGTGAGTGAAAAAACTATTGCCTGATCGCACACAATTGTCATTCACGGAGGGTGCCCCGGACACGTAAGTCGTTGATACAAAACGCAATGATGGGCGGCACGGATCTCGTATCCTTCCCGGCGCAACGCTGGCCCGGTCCGACCGGCTCGAGCCGGTCGATTGGCGGCGCAGGGGGACGATCAGCCGATGAACCGATACCCGGAAACGCACGGGAAGCAGGCGGGATTCGCCGCGATCGAGATCGTGGTCGTCATCATGATCGCCGCCGTGCTCATGGGCATGGCGATCCCTGCATTCGGTCGGGTGCAGGCTCGTCGCGGCGTGATCAACGCGCGGAACACCCTGATCGCCCTCGCGGCCCGGGCGCGTGCGCACGCGGTCGAGCGCGGGGAGAACGTCTACCTCGAGATCGACCCGGTCACGAACCGCGCCTGGGTGCGGCGGGGAACGGACACGATCCAGGTGGTCCAGTACTCCGGGGAGTTCGCGGCTGAAATGCAACTGGCGAGCAACACGTCGACGGTCGCGATCTGCTACTCCTCCCGCGGATTCGCTCGGGAGTCGTGCAACTCGGGCACGCTGCCGGACGTGGTCACGTTCCGACGCGGCCCGGAAACCGCGCGGGCGAGGATCCGGCCGCTCGGCCAGGTGGAGAGTCTGTAATGGATCAGCATCTGCAGGGCAGGGAAGGCTTCTCGATCATAGAGCTGATCGTCGCACTGGTGATCCTGAGCCTCGGCCTGCTGTCGCTAGCCGCAACGAGCAGCTATCTCGCGGCGAACATCCGCGTCGCGGATCTGCAGACTCAGCGGAGCGCCGCGATCCAGCACTCCGTCGAGCAGCTCCGCGCCATGCCGTTCGACGCGGTTTCGAGCCTGAATCGGAATTCCGCGCGGCGGGTCGGCGAGTTCAACGTCTGGTGGGACGTCATCCCCGTCAACAACAACCTGAAGACGGTGCGGATCATCAGCGAACTGGCTTTCCCGGCCGCCCCGGCCACCCAGGGCGCGGCGGCACAGGATACCTTCGTCCTCCACATCGTACGGCCGTGACCATGGATCCGCGGGAAGCCGGCTTCACCTTCGTCGAGCTGCTGGTGGTCGTGGTCCTGGGCCTGGTGATCATCGGCGCCGTTTATCGGACGATCACCGTGCAGGAGCGGAGCTACCGTCAGCAGGGAGCCATGATCACCGCCCAGCAGGCCATGCGCGGCGCTCTCGCCACGCTGGAGGCCGAGCTGCGCGAGGTCAGCGCGACCGGCGGCGACCTGATCTCCATCCAGCCACGGGAGGTCACGTTCCGCGCATATCGCAAGGTCGGCTTCGTCTGCGACGCGTCCATGGGCGGCGGGCAACTGGACATCGCCGAACTCGGCGAGCCGTTCGAGTCTCAGGACAATCTGCTCGTCTTCGTCGACAACGATCCGCTCGTCGCCGCGGATGATTTCTGGACCACGGCCACGGTCCTCAGCACCGGTGCCGCGAGCTGTGCGGTCAGCTTCGGCGGCCATCCCACCCGCCGCGTCACGACGACGGGCGGCAGCTTCGCCGGCGTGTTGCCAGGGGCGCCCGTCCGTTCCTTCGTGCCCATGACGTATGGGCTCTACGAGATCGACGGGGAATGGGTGTTTGGCCGGGTCGCGCCGGACGACGTCGAGCCGGTGGCGCTCATCGGGCCGCTCGCCCCGCCGGATGAGCGGGGCCTCGAGTTCCGCTATTTCGACGTGAACGGGAACCAGACCCTGGATCCGGCCGCCGTGGTCCGGATCGAGATCCACGTTCGCGGAAAGGCCGTGGGCGGGTCGTATACGTCCCCCGAGTACGTGGACTCGCTCACGACTCAGCTCTTCCTCCGGAATCGCTGAACAGGTGCGTGATGGAATTCCCGACCAGCGACGAACCGCGCGTTACTCCGAACACGGATCGGACCGAGGAGGGCTTTGCCCTCGCGGCCGCCATCTTCGCCCTCGTGGTGGTCGGCGCGCTCGTGACCGGCGGATTCTTCGCCGCCTCCCAGGAGCACCGGGCAGGGGACAGCTCGCGCTACACCACCGAGGCGTTCTACACCGCCGAGCAGGGCATCGCCGACGTGATCGGCACGAAGAACCGCGCCTGGTTCGAAACCATCCCGCTCTACGGGTACACCGATCCGGACACGGTCGTCCTGTACCACGGCGGAAAGGCGGTCGGCCGGTACATAACCCGTGTGTTCCGCACAGGGCAGCGCCTCTACTTCGTGCAGTCGACGGGTGAGGTCCTGCGCGGCGGGATCTACTCGGGAGCGACCCGTTCCCTCGGGCTCATGGCCCGGGCCATGAGCGTCGACGTCCCCTCCGACCGGGCGCTCCAGGTGTTCGGCCAGCTGCGGATCGGCGGCAACTCCCGGGTCGACGGAAACGACCTGCCGCCGGCAAACTGGGATGACTGCGACAACATCGGCGCCGTCAACGGTGTCGTGGCGCGGGACACCTCCGTCGTCACGACCTTCGGGAACGGGAAGCTCTTCGGCAACCCGCCGAAGGCACAGAACCCCGGCCTCGGAGTGGACGACTTCCTGCAGCTCGGCGACTTCACGTTCGACGAGCTCGCCGCCATGGCCGAAAAGGTCTACCCGCCCGGCGCCGTGGCGAACAACATGCAGCCGGTCAAGGATGCATCCGGCAACTGTGCGATCGGCGAGTTGCGGAACTGGGGGGCGCCCCTCGATCGCAACCACCCCTGCCACACCTACTTCCCGATCATCTACGGCCAGGGCGACCTGAAGCTGAACGCGAACGCGAACGGCCAGGGGATCCTGCTGGTCGAGGGCGACCTCCACCTCACCGGCGGCTTCCTGTTCTACGGGATCGTGATCGTGAAGGGGAAGTTCGAGAGCACCGGCACCGGCGGTCACATCAACGGCACGGCCCTGGTCTACGGTGATGGCGAGATCAACGTCCAGAACCAGGCGCTCGGTAACTCGGTGGTCCAGTTCTCGAGCTGCGCGATCAATCGCGCAATCACCATGAACCAGTGGGCGTCACGGGTCGTCCCGCTCCGGCAGCGGGGGTGGATGGACCTGACGGGCGCCGGCGTCGCTTTGTGACGCCCTTCGACAACCCGAATCCAGAGCCGGACACATGGTACTCTTCAATCGGTCCAGGGTCACAGCGGGACTCGACATAGGCAGCGGCTTCGTCAAGCTCGTGGTCATGGACCACACGAGGTCGGAACCTGAGATCACGCGGATCGCCATGAGCCCGCTGGTTCCGGGCGCGATCGTGGACGGCGAAGTGATGGATCCGGTCCTGGTCGCGGAAGCCGTGCGCGGCGTCGTGGCCGAGGCGGGCCTCAAGCGCAAGGACGTCGTGGCCGCGGTCGGCGGGCATGACGTGATCATCAAGAAGATCCAGATGGATCGGATGACCGAGGCTAGCGCGCGCGAGGTGATCCGCTGGGAGGCCGAACAGCACGTGCCTTTCGACATGGAGGGCGTGCAGCTCGACTTCCAGATCCTGGATCCGGATGGCGACGAGCCGCAGATGTCCGTGCTGCTCGTGGCCGCCAAGCGCGAGCTGATCGACAACCGGCTCGGCCTGCTGGCGGACGCCGGCCTGAACGCCACGATCATCGACGTGGAGGCGTTCGCCCTGCACAACGCGTTCGAGCGGAGCTACCCGAACGGGACCGACGGCCTCGTCGCGCTGGTGAACATCGGCCACGAGGTCACGAACCTGAATCTGATCATGGACGGCGTGCCCGTCTTGGTCCGGGACATTCCGTTCGGGTCCCGGCGGCTGCGCGAGGCGCTCCAGCGCGAACGCGGCCTCACCGCCGAACAGGCGGAGGACGTCATCCAGGCCCGGACCAACGCCGCGGACCTGCGCGGATTCGTTGCGGACCGCGCCGAGGAGCTCGCGGTGGCGATCGAACGGGCCACGGCCACCATCATCGCCCAGTCCGGCGACCGGCGGATCGGCCGGGTCTTCCTGTCCGGCGGTGGCGCCCGCGTGCCCGGCATGGCTGACGCCGTCGGCCACCGGCTCGGCGTGCGCACCGAGGTAGCCAATCCCCTGGAGCATGTAGCGGTCCGCCCCGAGGTCACGGAGTCCGTGGCCCTCGAGGAGGTCGCGCCCATGCTCATGCTGTCCGTTGGGCTGGCGCTGCGCCAGTCACGGTAACGAGAGCCACGAGGCCAACGTGATCGAAGTCAACCTGCTTCCCGGAGCGGCAAAGCGCGCTCGACGCCGCAAGGCCGCGTTCTCCCTCGGGTCGCTCGGCGGTAAGGCAGCCGGCGTCCGGTTCGGGAAACTCCAGCTTGCCGCCGTCGGCACGTGGGTCCTCTCCCTCGCCGCCATCGGCTGGATGCGCGTGGACGCGAGCGCCCAGAGGGAAAACATCGAACTCGAGATCGAGCAGGCGGTCCAGGATTCGGCCCGGTACGCCGCACTGATCGCCAGCGCCGAGAGCCTGCGCGCCCGGAGGGACACCATCGCCCAGAAGCTCCAGGTGATCCAGGAGATCGATGCCGGCCGGTACATCTGGGCCCATGTCATGGACGAGGTCGGCCGCGCCGTTCCCGACTACACCTGGCTCACCAGCATCGACCAGCTCGAGGGCGGGCCGTATCCGAGGTTCCGGATCGAAGGGCGCACCGGCAACACCTTCGCGCTCACGGAGTTCATGAAGAACCTCGAGGAGTCGCCGTTCATCCGCGGTGTGCGCCTCGCTTCCACCGATCTCGTCCGCGAGGGCGACCGGCTCGTCCACTCCTTCTCGCTCGAGGCGACGTACGAAGAGCCGCCGCCCGAGCTCATCGAGACCGTGCCCCTCTTCATGCCACCGGAGGACTGAGCCATGAGCTTGCTCCCGAGCAGCCCGAAGGACCAGAAGCTCGTCGCTCTGGCGTTGGTGCCGGTGCTCATCGCGGTGGCGTACTGGCACTTCATCGATACGCCAGCCCGCCGTGAGATCACGGATCTGAAAGACAGGCTCGAACTGCTCGAGCGCAAGAACGCGGCCGCCCGGGCCGCGGCTGCCGCCCAGGGCGGGCCCGAGCTCGAAAAGCGGCTCGCCATTTACGAGCAGCACATGAGCCGCCTCGAGCAGCTCATCCCGAACACCGAAGAGGTGCCCGAGCTGCTCCACGCCATGACGCTGCGGGCTCAGGAGAACAACGTCGATCTCGCCCGGATGCGCCCGGAAGCGGAGCTGGCCGGCGACTATTACACGCGCCAGACCTTCGACGTCATCGTGATCGGCGCATACCACGACGTCGGCCGGTTCCTCACCGCCGTGGGCTCCCTCCCGCGCATCGTGACGCCGGTCGACCTGAAGCTCAGCGCCCGCAACGAAACCGACAAGAACGGGCAGATGCGGCTCGAGGCCCAGTTCCGCATCCAGACCTACGTCCTGCCGTCGACCGAGACGGTGGAGAGGAGGCCCGATGCACAAACGTGAGATCGTCGGGGCGACGCTCGCCCTGCTACTCGGTTCCGCCGCCCCGCTCGCGGCGCAGTCCCAGGCCCGGCCGACCGCGGCGCGTCCCGCCGCGGCGCCCGCCGCGGCCGTGCCGGCGCCCTCGGCGAACGGAGAGCCCGAGCTCGAGCTGGTCTTCGAGCGCGAGGTCTTCTTCTATCCGACCGGCCCCCGGCGGGACCCGTTCAAGCCTCTGCTCGACGGCAGCGGTCCTCGCTTCGAGGACCTCACGCTGCGGGGCATCATCTACTCGGATGACCCCGTGCAAAGTGTCGTGCTCCTGGCCGATGCCGGCGGCCGCATCTACCGCGTACGCCGCGGAGAGACCGTCGGCAACGCCCGCGTGATCGATGTCCAACCCATGCGGGTCATCTTCGCCGTGAACAACTTCGGCGTGGTTCGCCAGGAAATCCTGGAACTCAAGCGCAAGCTACCGGAAGGAGTGGACGGATGATCCCGCTCATGGGCCTCTTGACGGCGGCTCTCGCCGCCCTGACCTCGGTCACGTCGCTCAGCGTCGTGCCGGCCGATGACCGCACCGAGGTCGTCATAGCGGTGCAGGGCGCGGTCTCGGTCACGGATTTCATGCTGGAAAGACCCGCGCGCCTGGTCGTCGATCTGGCGGGCGCGAAGCACGCGCTCCCGCGCGACCGGTTCATGGGGATCGACCGGGGCGGCGTCCTGGCCGTGCGCACGAGCCAGTATCAGCCAACGGTCGTGCGTGTGGTGGTGGAGCTCGCCGAGCCCGTGGAGTACACCCTGACCCAGGGGAACGGCGAGATCCGGATCTCCTTCCCGAACCGCACCGGTCCGTTCGAGCCGTGGTACGTGGCCGCCCCGGTCGCGGCCGAGGAGATGGGCGGCGCGCTCTCGGTGAACGGTGGTGACCCGTGGAGTCCGCAGGCGACGTCGCGCGAGCCGGCCCCGGCCGCGGAACTGCCGGCTCGCGGCCCGGCAGCCCGGCCGGCTCCGGCCCGGACCGCTTCGGCGCCCGCCCGGAGGCAGGAGCCGCCCATCACCGTGTACTTCCAGAACACGCCCATCATGGACGTGCTCGCGACCTTCGCCGAGTTCTCGGGCCGCAGCATCGTCCCGGGCGCGGCCGTCCAGGGCACGGTGACCGCGGACATCCGCAACCAGCCGTGGGACGTGGCGCTGGAGGCGATTCTCACCGCCCATGGGCTGACCGCTCGCGAGCTGGAGACCGGCATCATCCGCGTCGATGCGCTCGAGAAGATGCGGGATCGCGAGAAGGTCGAGGACATGGTCACCCGGCAGTACCCCATCAAGTACGCCACGGCCGACTCGCTGGTGAACACGGTCAAGACCCTGCTCAGCGAGCGGGGCAGCGTCAGCACGAACCCGTCGGCGAACGCGCTCGTGATCACCGACGCCCAGTCCGTGCTCGAGCGCATCGAGCCCGCCATCCGGGAGCTGGACGTGCGGCGCCCGCAGGTCACCATCAGCGCCAAGATCATCTTCGTGGACCGCACGGCCCTCGAAGAGCTCGGCATCGTCTACGACCTGAAGGACGTGCCGAACGGCAACCAGCTCAACGAACTGGTGCCGGGCTTCGTCGACACGGACGGCGACGGCAAGATCGGCCCCGGCGAGCAGACGAACGAGTCGGTCGTGCTCCTGGGCGGCAACTCCATCGCCGCGCTGGCCAACGCGAAGTATCGGCCGGCCGTGCCCGCGCTCGAGATCCTCGGCTCCCTCGCGCTCGGCCGGTACTCGCTGGTCACCTTCATCGACGCGCTCCAGCAGCTCAGCCTGAGCGACATCCAGGCCACGCCGGTCGTGACCGTCATGAACGGCCGCGAGGCCCGGATCCTGGTCGGCGAGGAGACGCCGATCCGCGTGATCGATGTGGGCACCGGTCAGGCCGGCGGGAACGCGGCGCCGCGCGCCACGGTGCAGATGAAGGAGACCGGCGTGATCCTGCGGGTGAAGCCGTACGTGACCGGGGACCAGATCCTCCTCGACCTGCACGCCGAGCGTTCGAACATCGCGCTCGCGCCCTCGGACATCGGCGTCACCTTCCAGACCCAGGAGTCCCAGACCCAGGTCATGGTCCGGGACGGCGAGACCGCGGTCATCGGCGGCCTCACCATCATCGAGAAGTCCCAGATCCGGTCCGGGATCCCGATCCTCATGAACATCCCGTTCATCGGGCCGCTGTTCCGCTCCACCTCGAATCGGGAGACGAAGAAGGACCTGCTCATCATGGTCACGCCGCACATCGTGCGCGACTTCGACTGATCCCGGACGGTCGCTCTCCTGCCCGTTGCGCCACGGTCCCGCGTGCCCCGCGCGGGACCGTGCGCGTTTCTCCCCCGGCTGGACATCCCGTGCCGCTCCATCTATACATGGGGTACGTGTGATTCGGAGCCCGGCGGCGGTCGGGCTCTTTTCCCGTAATGGACCGAGGATTTCCATGCATTTTCGCTTCACCACGGCCGGCGAGTCCCACGGGCGGGGCCTCGTCGCCGTCATCGAGGGCGTCCCCGCCGGGCTGTCGCTCGTCGCCGCGCGGGACATCGACCCGGAGCTCAAGCGCCGCCAGGGTGGATACGGCCGCGGCGCTCGGATGAAGATCGAGCAGGACCGGGCGGAGCTGATCTCCGGCGTCCGTTTCGGCGAGACGCTCGGCTCGCCGGTCTCCCTCGTGATCTGGAACCGCGACTGGGAGAACTGGCAGCTCCCCATGTCGCACGAGCCGCCGCCGCCGGACGCGACGGACAAGCAGCTGCGCCGCGTGTATCTGCCGCGGCCGGGCCACGCGGACCTCGTGGGCGTGCTCAAGTACGCCCGCAAGGACGCCCGGGACATCCTCGAACGCGCGTCCGCTCGGGAGACCACGGCGCGCGTGGCCGCCGGCGCCATCGCCAAGCGCTTGCTCGCCGAGTTCGGGATCACCATCGGCAGCCACGTGGTCCAGCTCGGGGGCGTGGCCGCCCGGGTGCCGGACGAGCTCCCGGAAGACCTGAACGCCGCCGTGGATGACTCGCCGGTCCGCACCCTCGACAAGGACGCCGAGGCGCGGATGATCGAGGCGATTGACGCTGCCCGGCGGGCCGGGGACACCCTCGGAGGGATCTTCGAGGTCGTGGCCCGGGGCGTGCCTGTCGGACTGGGGAGCCACGTGTCCTGGGATCGCCGGCTCGACGGGCGGCTCGCCCAGGCGCTCATGTCCATCCAGGCCATGAAGGGCGTCGAGATCGGCCTCGGGTTCGAAGCCGCCCGCCGCCGCGGGTCCCAGGTGCACGATGAGATCGAGACCGCTGCGCCGGGGGGCAACCCCGCCCGGACCGGAGGGTATCAACGGAGGTCGAACAACGCCGGGGGCCTGGAGGGCGGGATCACGACCGGCGCACCGATCGTGGTCCGGGTCGCCATGAAGCCGCTCTCGTCGTTGATGCAGCCGCTGGCCAGCGTGGATCTGCGCACCGGCGAGCCCGCTGCGGCCGTGCGGGAGCGGAGCGACGTCGTCGCTCTCCCCGCCGCCGGCGTGGTGGGCGAGGCCATGGTGGCGATCGTCCTCGCGGATGCCATGCTCGAAAAGTTCGGCGCCGACTCGCTCGCCGAGATGCGCCGCAACTTCGACTCGTATCTCGAGCAGATCGAGCGTCACCGCGAGGAGCTGCGCGCCATCAGCGCGCGGGAGGGCGCCGCCGGCCCGCGCGCCGGAGAGAGCGCGTGAGTCCCACGGCGGGCGGCGCGCGCCGGACCCCGCTCACCCGGATCCATTGAGGCGATGCGAACCGCGAGGCCCGGCAGGATCCGGCGGGTCGTGCTCGTCGGCTTCATGGCTTCGGGCAAGACGACCGTCGGCGCCCGTCTCGCCGAGATGCTCGGCTGGACGGCCCTCGACTTCGACGAGGAGATCGAACGCAGGACCGGCCTCACCGTCCCGGAGATCTTCCGCCGGCTCGGCGAGCGCGAGTTCCGACGGCTCGAGGCGGAGTTGACCCGGGAAGTGGCCCATCTGGAAAACGTGGTGCTCACGCCGGGCGGCGGCTGGATCACCCAGCCCGGTTTGCTGGACGTCTTCGATGCGGACACGCTCGTCGTCTGGTTGCGGGTATCACCGGAGGAGGCGGTGCGCCGTGCGAGCCGGACGCTCACCCACCGCCCGCTCCTTGCCGGGCCCGATCCACTGGCCACGGCAATCCGATTGATCGAACAGCGGACGCCGCTCTATCGTCTGGCCGATGTCTCGATCGATGTGGACGGCCGGGACGCCGACGACGTTGCCCGTGAGATCGCGGAGATGGTGGACGAGGGGTGGCCCACGCCGCCCGAGAACGGAGACGAATGGTAGACACGGACGCGAAGCGGAAGACGAAGCTCGTCATCGTGGAGTCGCCCGCGAAGGCGCGGACCATCGGCAAGTACCTCGGCCCGGGGTACCGGGTCCGGGCTTCCGTGGGGCATGTGCGCGACCTGCCCGAGAACGAGCTCGGCGTGGACGTGGAGCACGGGTTCCGGCCGCGCTACGTGACGATCCGGGGCAAGGGAAAGGTGCTCCAGGGGCTGAAGCGGGACGCCGAAGCCGCGGACGAGATCATCCTCGCCACCGACCCGGACCGGGAGGGCGAAGCCATTGCGTACCACGTGGCGGAGACCCTCGGCTACGATCCGGACGAGCCCGGCGGGAATGGCCGGCGCTTCCGTCGCGTGCTCTTCCACGAGATCACGCGGGACGCCGTCCGGCGCGCCCTCGAGAACCCGGCCACCATCGACATGCGCAAGGTCGAGGCGCAGCAGGCGCGCCGCATCCTCGACCGCCTCGTCGGGTACCAGGTCAGCCCGATCCTCTGGGCGCCCATTCGCCGCGGACTCAGCGCCGGCCGGGTCCAGACCGTGGCGCTCCGGCTCATCGCCGAGCGCGAAGCCGAGATCCGGGACTTCGTCCCCGAGGAGTACTGGTCCATCACGGCCCAGCTCGAGAAGTCCGGCGAGCGTTTCGAGGCCAAGCTCCACCAGATCGACGGCAAGTCGTTCCGTCTGGAGAACGAGGCCGCGGCCGCGGCCGTGCTCCGGGACGTCGACAGCGTGCCCTTCGAGGTCACCGAGGTCAAGCGCCGGGAGAAGGTCAAGAACCCGCCCGCACCGTTCACGACCTCGACGCTCCAGCAGGAGGCCGCGAAGCGCCTGGGCTTCTCCTCCAGGAAGACCATGCGCGTGGCCCAGCAGCTCTACGAGGGCGTGGAGCTCGGCTCGGAAGGCGCCGTCGGTCTGATCACGTACATGCGTACGGACTCCACACGGGTGGCGAGTGTCGCGGCGGAGTCCGCTCGCGCCTGGATCCGCGATGGCTTCGGCGAACGCTACCTCCCGGCCAGCGCCCGGCTCTGGACCGGCAAGCAGCAGAAGGGCGCCCAGGAGGCCCACGAGGCCATCCGCCCCACCGACGTCACCCGGCTGCCGGACCAGGTGCGCCAGTACCTGGATGACGACCAGTACCGGCTCTACCACCTGATCTGGCACCGCTTCGTGGCCGGCCAGATGGCCGCGGCCGTGTACGACACCACGTCGGTGGATTTCGACCTGGCCGGCGAGTCGGGGCGGCGCTACCTCTTCCGGGCGACCGGATCGGTCATGAAGTTCGACGGCTTCACTCGCCTCTACCAGGAGGCGCGGGAGGACGGCGACCACCGCACCCTCGACGACCTCTCGCCGCTCCCGGTCCTCGAGCGCGGCCAGCGGTGCCAGCTCATCGAGCTCGTCCCCGAGCAGCACTTCACCCAGCCGCCGCCGCGCTACAGCGAGGCGAGCCTGGTCAAGGAGCTGGAGAAGCAGGGGATCGGCCGGCCGTCCACGTACGCCCAGATCATCTCGACCCTGCTCGACCGCGAGTACGTCAAGCTCGAGCAGAAGCGTTTCCACCCGACGCCCCTGGGCGAGACGGTGGTCAAGCTGCTGGTGGCGCTCTTCCCGGCCCTCTTCGAGGTGGACTTCACCAGCCGGATGGAGAGCCAGCTCGACCAGATCGAGGAGGGCGACGTCGACTGGCAGAAGGTGCTGGAGGACTTCTACGGGCCCTTCAAGCGCCAGCTCGAGGAGGGCGAGCGCCGCAGCAAGGAGGTGCTGAGCCAGGTCGTGGCCGGGGACGCGGGCACCTGCCCCGACTGCGGCCGGCCGCTCCAGGTCCGCTGGTCCAGGCACGGCCGGTTCCTGGGTTGCACCGGCTATCCCGAATGCCGGTACACGCGGCCGCTGGACCGCAAGGAGACGAAGGCGCCGAAGCCGATCGGCGAGAAGTGCCCGAAGTGCGGCGCGGAGCTCGTCGAGCGGGAGGGGCGGCTCGGGACCTTCATCGCGTGCAGCAACTACCCGAAGTGCAAGCACACGCAGCCGGTCACCATCCCGGGGATCAAGTGCCCGAAGTGCGGCCAGGGCGACATCGCGGAGAAGCGGACCCGGACCGGCAAGGTCTTCTGGGGTTGCAACCGCTACCCGGACTGCGACTGGTCGAGCTGGGACCGGCCCGTGCCCCAGCCCTGCCCGGACTGCGGGGCCGCCTTCTTGGTGGCCAAGAGCACGAAGGCCCGGGGCGAGTTCCTCAAGTGCACGACCTGCAAGGGAGAGTTCGAGCTGGAGGCGGTCGATGGGTGAGGCGCTGGTCATCGGCGGCGGCCTGGCCGGGTGCGAGGCCGCCTGGCAGCTCGCCGAGCGCGGTCGGCAGGTCACGCTCATCGAGATGCGGCCCGTCCGGCAGACGCCGGCTCACAAGACCGGCAGCCTCGCGGAACTGGTCTGCACGAACTCGTTCAAGAGCGAGTCGCTCACGACCGCGCACGGGCTGCTGAAGTCCGAGATGCGCGCCCTGGGCTCGATCCTGCTCGCCGCGGCGGAGCCCGCCCGCGTCGCCGCCGGCAGCGCCCTCGCCGTGGACCGGGAGGTCTTCTCCTCCACCATGACGGAGTTCCTCGCGTCGCATCCGCGCATCCGGATCGAACGGATGGAGGTGACCACGCTCCCGGACCGGCCGGCGGTGATCGCCACCGGGCCGCTCACATCGGACGCGCTCACCGCGGCGATCACCGAGCTCCTGGGCGACGACGGCCTGGCCTTCTACGACGCGATCGCACCCATCGTCGCGTTCGAATCCATCGATCTGGACGTCGCGTACTTCGCGTCCCGGTACGGCAAGGGTGGCGGCGAGGACTATCTGAATTGCCCGCTGGACCGGGAACAGTACCTGGCGTTCCTCGAGGCGCTCCGCAGCGCGGACATCTACCCGGGGCACGACTGGGAGAACATCCCGTACTTCGAGGGCTGTCTCCCCATTGAGGTCATGGCCGCGCGCGGGGACGACACGCTGCGCTTCGGGCCCATGCGCCCCGTCGGGCTCCCGGACCCCCGGACCGGCAGGATCCCTTACGCCGTGCTCCAGCTCCGGCGCGAAGACCAGGCCGGGCAGATGTGGAACATGGTCGGCTTCCAGACCCGGCTCCGGACCGGCGAGCAGCGCCGCGTGTTCCGCATGATCCCGGGGCTCGAGCAGGCGGAGTTCCTCCGCTACGGCTCGATCCACAGGAACACGTACCTGAACTTCCCGAAGACGCTCACGCCGGCCGGCGCGGCCCGCAGCCGGCCGTACCTGCTCTTCGCCGGGCAACTCACCGGCGTGGAGGGGTACACGGAGTCGGCGGCATCCGGGATCCTGGCCGGGATCAACATGGACCGCATCCTGGACGGCCTGGAGCCGGTCGTTCCGCCGCCCACCACCATGCTCGGCGGGCTGTACCGCTACCTGCGCGAAGGCGATCCCAGGCAGTTCCAGCCCATGAACTCGAACTTCGGGCTCCTGGATCCGATCTCCGGCCGGGTCCGTGACAAGCAGCGCCGGCGGGAGCTGCTCGTGGAGCGCGCGATCACGGACTTCCGGGACTGGATGGAGCAAAACGGGATCCGCCCGGTCCGCACGCCCGGCGCAGAGGTGGCCGCATGATCGAGGAGTTCCTCCGGCACTTGGCCGACGGCCGGCAGCTCAGCGCCCACACGGTCGCTGCGTACCGCCGGGACCTGGCCGACCTGACGGAATTCCTCGACCATTACTACGGCGGCAACGGTTGGAGCTGGAGCGGCGTGGACCGCCTCGCGCTGCGCTCCTTCATGGGCCACCTGGCGCGCCGGGGGCTCAGCCGCCGGTCCATTGGCCGGAAGCTCTCGGCCGTGCGGTCCTTCTATCGGTACCTCCATCGGGAGGAGCACGTCGAGGCGAACCCTGCCCGGGCCGTACGGGCGCCCAAGCTGGAGCGCCACCTTCCCGCCTGGCTCGCCCGGAGCGAGGTGGACCGGCTCTTCGATCACGCGGAGCTCCGGGCGGCGGAGAACACGTTCCAGGCGGTGCGCGACCTGGCGATCCTCGAGACCTTCTACGCCACCGGCATGCGCCTCTCCGAGCTCCACCAGCTCGACATGGCGGACCTCGATCTGGTGGCCGACCAGGTCAAGCTCCGCGGCAAAGGGCGGAAGGAGCGGATCGTCCCGCTCGGCCGCGCCGCGGTCCGGGCGTTGCGGCGCTACGAGCCCCGGCGCGCGGAGGTCCTGGCCCGCGCGCCGAACGGGGACCGCAAGGCCGTGTTCATTTCCAGCCGCGGCCGCCGCCTCTCTCGCCGCCAGATCCAGGTGATCGTCCGGAAGGCGCTGGATGTGGCGTCGGGCGACGCCGAGCTCT
>Ga0207864_1000249_pt1 | contig 84040 bp, 79 predicted proteins | sample HigsolmetaAR202D_FD_184834 | JGI IMG/M metagenome (GOLD analysis project Ga0207864, IMG submission 184834) | Ionic liquid and high solid enriched microbial communities from the Joint BioEnergy Institute, USA - AR20-2-D (SPAdes) (version 2) ...
GGTCGAGGGTGGTCGCCTCCTGGGCGTAGGCGACGGTGGTGCCGCCGGCGCCCGCGAGAAGCGCGATCGCGATCGCGTCGCGCAGCTTGTGGGTCTTGCGATTCATCAGGTCTCTCCGAGTGAGAAATGAAGTAACGCCACAATCGTTTTTGTTTGCCTCCCCGCCATGCCGGAGGGGAGGGTGAGGCCGATACTAACGGGGAATGTCCGGGAATTAAAGCCGCGTTAAGAGTTCAAGAGAAACTTGTTCCTTCATGTTTCTGAATGAATACGCATGTGTATCCCTTGAAACAGTTTCCCTGGAACAAGTTTCGACGCTGATTCCCTATTTAGCTGAATGTGGTCGTGGATTCTCTTGATTTTGGTGCGAATGTCCCCGGGTGCGCACCAATATGGGGCGGCAGGCGCGCGACCGTGTCCGTGCTGCCAGGCCGGAATGGCGCTGCGGGCAGGGCTTGATGCTGGCCATCGCGATGGCCGGTCGGGGAGGCTTCCGCGCAGGCCGGGAAGCGGGCAGAGGGCAGGCGCGTTCGCGGCGGCGTGCCACGGGCAGCCCGTGGCCGGAGCGCCCGGGAAGAGCCCGCTCCGGCCCGGTGACCGGAAGCGGGTGCGGACCCGGCGGGGTCCCCCGGCGACCGGGCCTGGCGGCCGGACACGAAAAAGCCGGCGCTGGGGCCGGCTTTGCGAAACGTTGCGGGATACCGGGCCGTGCCGCGGGGGTGTGTCAGAGGCCCTGCTCGTAGCGGACGTAGGGCACGGCGCCCTCGTCGTCGCCGTGGGTCGGCGAGAACGGGTTGCGGCCGCGGGTCACCACGTTGTCGGCGCCCACGGTCAGCTGGCCGCTCCACGGGGTGCGCCAGGTCAGGCCCAGGCCCAGGCCCTCGAACTTGTCGCCGGTGCGGCCGTCGACCACCCGACCGATGATGTTGGCGCTGAAGGGGCCGTAGCCGCCGCCGACGCTGAGGGTCTTGCTGTCCCAGCGCTCGGCCAGGCCGGGGGCCTCGGCCACCGGGATCAGGCGGGCGCGGGCATAGGTGCCGGCGAAGGACACGTAGCCCTCCGAGCCCAGCTCCTTCTGGCCAAAGATCTGCAGGTCGTTCTGCTCGACGCGACCGCTGAGCGGCAGCGAGCCGGCATCCAGCCAGGCCGGCAGGGTGGCGTCACGGGTGGTGCCGGCGGTGAAGCCGAAGCGGCTGCCCGGGCCGTCCACCGAGGTGGTGGCGGTCAGGCGCCGGCCGTTGGCGGCCGCCTCGCGCTCGCCGCCGAGGGTGGCCAGCAGGCAGCGGCTGGCCAGGCTGCTGATGCTGGCGCCGCTGGTGCCGTTGCACAGCAGACCCAGCGAGTCGCCCGAGCCCAGGCCGAAAGCGGTGTCCAGCGTGTGGTTGCCGAACTTCAGCTGCGGGGTCCCGTCCTTGGCCGGTTCCAGCAGCAGCACGGCCTCGACCTTGCCGCTGCCCTGGTCCCACACCGGCAGCACGGCGTGGCCCTTGCCGGGCCGCACCTGCTGGGCGTGCGCGCCCGCGGCCGCGGTCAGCGCGGTCACGAGGACGGCCAGCATTGGCAGGCGGAAGCGGGTCATGGTCGTGGCATTAGAGCCGAAAACGGGCCGGGAGTTCCCATTCGGAAGGGACCCCGATGGTATGGCGTTTACGAATGGTTAACAAGCTGCAGCCCTCCCCGGATGATGGAACTGTGGCTTGTGTCACCGGTTACTGGAGCCGGTCCGGTGCCGGCGAGGTCTCGGCCGGCTGGTTGAACAATAGCGCGATTTCGCCGGAAGGGAAGTGGTATTCCCGGCCGCAGAACTCGCAGCGCACGTCCACCGAGCCGGTGGCCGCGGCGGCGGCGCGGACCTCCTCCTCGCCCAGGCTGCGCAGCATCCCGGCCACCCGCTCGGCCGAGCAGGAGCAGCCGAAGCGGATCGGCCGTTCCTCCAGCAGGCGCGGCTCCTCCTGGTGGAACAGGCGGTGCACCAGCAGCTGCGGGTCGGTCTCCAGCAGCTCGGTCTCGCCCAGGGTGTCGAACAGCGCGCCGGCCCGGTCCCAGCCGTCGGCGTCGCCCGTCTCGCCGGGCAGCTTCTGCAGCATCAGGCCGGCAGCGCAGTGGCCGTCGGCAGCCAGCAGCAGCCGGGTGGGCAGCTGCTCGGACTGGCGGAAGTAGTCCTCGAAGGCCTCGGCCAGGGAATCGGCGCTGCCCAGTGCGACCAGGCTCTGGTAGCGCTGCGGTTCGCGCGGGTCCAGCCCGGGGTTCTCGATGGTCACCGCCAGCAGGGCGTCCTCGCCGAGCATGGACGGGGCGCGCGGGGCGTCGGCGCCTTCCTCCAGGCGGGCGATGCCGCGCACCGTGCCGGCCGCGGTGCATTCGGCGAACAGCGCGCGCAGCGGGCCGCTGGCGCGCAGCTGTGCCGACAGCCGTCCGTCCACCTTGGTGTGGCCGGTGAACAGGGTCACCGCGGCCACGGCCTCGCCCAGCAGCGAGGTCGCCCCGGGCGGGTAGTGCTGGTGCGCCAGCAGTTCCGACCAGGCCTGGCGCAGGCGCACGTAGACGCCACGCACGCCCGCGGCGGGAAGAAGGAAACGTCCTCGGAGATCGTCAGCCTGGTTCACGGTTCACCTGGAGCGGCCCAATGGCCGCGAAAGGAAGATTGCGGTCACTCCACCATGCGGGCGGCCGCCGGCCTTTCCAAGGCGGAGCACGGGGCGCATTCCGCGCACGGCGCCAGCCTGCGCCCGGGACCGTGCAGGCGGCGTCGGCGCGGCCGCCGCGGAGGGGTGGAAAAGGGCGCGAAAGGCTACCATCCCGCGCGAGGATCCGGCACGGGGCCGGCCGCAACCGGGGAGTCGCGCCATCGCCACCGAACCCGCCCGCCCGCGTCGCACGCGCCGCCGGCGCCTGCTGCGCCTGCTGCTGTGGCTGCCGCTGCTGTTCGTGGCCGCCAGCGTGCTGCAGGTGGCGGTGCTGCGCTTCGTGGATCCGCCCTTCTCGGCCTTCATGCTGGCCCGCCAGGCCGAGGCCTGGCGCCAGGGCGACTGGGACTTCCGGGTGGCCTACGAATGGCGCGACCTGGACGAGATCTCGCCGTGGATGCCGCTGGCGGCCATCGCCGCCGAGGACCAGAACTTCGCCCGCCACCACGGCTTCGACCTGGAGGCGATCAACAAGGCGCTGGAGCACAACGCCCGTGGCCGCCGCCTGCGCGGCGGCAGCACCATCAGCCAGCAGGTGGCCAAGAACCTGTTCCTGTGGTCCGGCCGCAGCTGGCTGCGCAAGGGGCTGGAGGCCTGGTACACGCTGCTGATCGAGGCGATGTGGCCCAAGCGCCGGATCATCGAGGTGTACGTCAACGTGGCCGAGTTCGGCGACGGCATCTACGGCGTGCAGGCGGCCGCACGCAGCTACTGGCGCACCGACGCGGCGCGTCTGGACGCGGCCCGCTGCGCGCGCCTGGCGGCGGTGCTGCCGGCGCCGCGCCGCTACGACGCGCGCAATCCCGGTCCGTACGTGCAGCGGCGCGCGGCCTGGATCCAGCGGCAGATGCGCCAGCTCGGCGGGCAGGCCCACCTGCGCCAGCTCGACTGACAGCGCACCGCCGCGCTGGCTACCATCGCCCCATGACCGAACGACACCGGCACGACCAGCTCACCGTGGTGGTGGCCGCCTGCAACGAGGCCGAGTCCCTGCCGCTGCTGCATCCGCGCATCCGCGCCGCGCTCGACGGGCTGGAGGGGCTGCGCACCCGCGTGCTGTACGTGGACGACGGCAGCCACGACGGCACCTGGGAGGTGCTGTGCCGGATCGCGGCGCAGGACCCGGAGGTTTCGCTGCTGCGGCTGAGCCGCAACTTCGGCAAGGAGGCGGCGCTGACCGCCGGCCTGGACCTGGTCGAGGAGGGCGCGGCGATGATCCTGGACGCCGATGGCCAGGACCCGCCGGAGCTGATCGGCCAGTTCGTCGCGCGCTGGCGCGAGGGTTACGACGACGTCTACGGCATCCGCGTCGCCCGCGACGGCGAAAGCTGGGTGCGGCGCGCGGCCGCGGCCGCGTTCTACCGGATCATCGGCCGGCTGTCGCACACGCCGGTGCCGGCCGACGCCGGCGACTACCGGCTGCTGTCCCCGCGCGTGCTGGCCGCGCTGCGCCAGCTGCGCGAACGCCACCGTTTCATGAAGGGCCTGTTCGGCTGGGTCGGCTTCCGCCGCATCGCGCTGCCGTACCGGCGCGCGCCGCGCCTGGCCGGGCGCAGCAAGTTCAGCCTGTGGCGGCTGTGGAACTTCGCCCTGGAGGGCATCACCAGCTTCTCCACCGCGCCCCTGCGCCTGGCCACCTACCTGGGCCTGTTCACCGCGGCGGCGGCCTTCGCCGGCGGCGTGGTGGTGGTGGCCAAGACCCTGCTCTGGGGCGACCGGGTGGCGGGCTGGCCGACGATGATGGTGGTGATCCTGTTCCTCGGCGGCGTGCAGCTGATCGCGCTGGGCCTGATCGGCGAGTACCTGGGCCGCCTCTACGAGGAGGCCAAGCAGCGCCCGCTGTACCTCGTCGACACCTGGCGGCCGGCCGCGGGAGTATGCTCGGCGCAGCATTCCGCGGAGGGAGGCGACCATGCGCACGGTGCGTCAACTGCTGGCGGAAAAGCCGGCCGGGATTTTCGCGGTGGCACCGGAGGCGCCGGTGATCCAGGCCATCGCCCTGATGGCGGAGAAGTCCATCGGCGCGGTGCTGGTGATGCGCGGTGAGGTGCTGGCGGGGATCCTGTCCGAGCGCGACTACGCCCGCAAGGTGGTGCTGCAGGGCCGGTCCTCGGCCGACACGCCGGTGGAGGCGATCATGACCACGCCGGTGGTCACGGTCGGGCCGGACACCCCGGTGGAGGCCTGCATGCAGCTGATGACCGAGCGCCGCATCCGCCATCTGCCGGTGGTGGAGCACGGCGCGGTGGTCGGCGTGATTTCCATCGGCGACCTGGTCAAGGCGGTGATCGCCGACCAGCAGATGGAGCTGGAGCAGCTGCAGCGCTACATCGCAGGCTGAGCGCGCGGCTTCAGCGCGCGTACTTGCCGCCGCAGTCGCTGTCCTCGCCCGGGCCGGTCTCCAGCAGCGCCAGCAGCGCCGCCGGCGGGGCGATGCTGCCCAGCGCCAGGGCAAAGGCCCCGCGCAGGCCCAGCGCGGCCATGTCCGGGTGGAACGACGGGTCCTTGAACGTGCCGCCCACGCGCAGCGGCGAGCGCAGCGCCAGGATGCTGCGGTCCTTGGGGCGCGGCCGAAGCAGCAGGTCCAGCCGCTCGCGCTCCAGGTCCACCGTGCCCTCGCCGACCACCAGGGTGTCGGTGCTGTCCAGGGCCAGGGCGCGCGCGGTCATGGTCCCGTCCTCCACGCCGAAGTCGGCGAAGGCGCAGCGGATCGACACCTGGCGATCGCCGGTGAGCATGAACTTCAGCGCCTCGGCCACGTCCAGGCCGGCCAGCTCCATGATCAGGTTGCTGATCCGGCCGCGGCCCATGCCCAGGGCGACCTGGCCGTCCGCGCCGCCGAGGATGGCGGCCACCGAATCGCCGCGGCCGCGCAGCTCGATGTTGCCGGCGATGCGTCCGGCCGTGCCCTGCGCCAGCTCCGCGCGCGGGAACAGCTTCGGCAGCTCGACTCCGCGCACGGCGATGCGGGCGTGGGTGGCGATCGGCGCGCGCCGTGCGTCCATGCGCACGTCGGCACGCACCTGGCCGCCGGCCACGGCGAAGTCCAGCGGCTGCAGGTGCAGCCGGCCGCCCTCGAGGCGCAGGTGCGCGTCCATGGCCTCGAGCATGGGCAGGCGCGGCGCGTGGATGGCCTGTGCGCGCCAGCGCACGTCCGCGTCCATCGCGTTGAGCTTGGCCAGGTCGTAGGGCGTGTCCGGCAGCAGGCGCGGGCTGGCGGCGCGGCGCGCGGCGCGGGCCTGCTGCCCGGGGCTGGCGGTCTCGCCTTCGCCGGCGGAGGGCGGTGCGCCGAGGAAACCGGCCAGGTCGTCGAGATCCAGCCGCCGCGACAGCAGCCGCGCGGTGAACAGCGGACGCTCGCCGCGGGCGTCGATGCGCACGTCGCCGGCCAGGTCGCTGTCGCCGACCCGGCCCTTGAAGCCTTCGTAGCACCACACCTGGCCGTCGCGGCGCAGGCGTCCGTCCAGGGCGTAGGGCGGCGAGGGCGGCAGGGCCAGGCCGAGCAGCGGGTACAGCTCCTCCAGGTCCTGCCCGGCCAGTGCCAGCTGCAGGTCGAAGACCTGGAAGCGGAACGGATGGGTGAGCGTCCCGGAGGCGCTGGCGCGGGTGTTGCCGGCGCGCGCCTCCAGGTCGATGCGGTAGGGTGTGGCGGTGTCGGCCAGTTCCAGCGGCGAGGCGGCGCTGCCCTGCAGCCGGAACGCGGCGCCGCGCCAGTGGCCCTTGCCGGCGACCGCGACCGGCGCCTGGCCGCGGTCGCCGCCTTCGACGCTGTCCAGGGTGATGTCGATGTCCGTGCGCGCGGCCGCGTCGGTAAAGCGCAGGCGGCCGTCCTCGATCCACAGCCGCTCCAGCCGCCAGCGCGGATCCGGATCGGGTTCGTCGTCGCCGTCGCCGAGCTCCCAGTTGCCGCCTTCGCCGTCCGGATCCGTTTCCAGCAGGATGTCCGGGCGCACCGCCCGGATCTCCTTCATCCGCAGGCGCAGCGCCAGCAGCGGCCAGGGCGCGATGTCGACTTCCACCCGTTCGGCCGCGGCCATGCGCGGCTGCTTGGACCAGGCCGCGTTGGACAGGCTCAGCCGGTCGGCGGAAACGGTGATGGTGCGGCCCAGGTCCACGTCCAGGTCGCCGGCGATGCGGAACTGGCGGCCGGTGGCCGCGCCCACCGCGCGTTCCAGCGGCGCCTTGAACCAGTTCCAGTCGAACAGCGCCAGCAGCAGCGCGATGGCGGCGGCCAGGCCGGCCAGGACCAGCGCGGCGCGGCGCGACGGCGGCCAGCGCGGGCGCCGGGCGCGGGACCGGGAGGCGGGCGCGTTCATGCTCGCCAGCATCGGCGTGGCGGGGTGGACGCGGCGCGAACGCGGCCTCAGCCGCTGTGCATGCGCGGGGCCAGCACCTGCGCGCTGACCGCGACGAAATGGCAGACGCTGCCGGCGATCACGAACAGGTGCCAGATCGCGTGCGAGTGCGGGATCGACTCGCGGTGGTAGAAGAACGTGCCCAGGGTGTAGGCCGCGCCGCCGGCCAGCAGCCAGCCCAGGGTCCAGCCGTCCAGCGAGGACAGCATGGGCTTGGCCGCCACGACCACCAGCCAGCCCATGGCAATGTAGATGGCGGTGGACAGGCGCTTGAAGCGGCCGGTGAAGAACAGCTTGAACACCACCCCGGCCACGGCCAGGGTCCAGATCGCGGCGAACAGGCTCCAGCCCCATGGCCCGCGCAGGCTGACCAGGGTGAAGGGGGTGTAGGTGCCGGCGATCAGCAGGTAGATCGCGCAGTGGTCGAACACCTTCAGCCGGCCCTTGGCCACCGGGTGCTGGATGGCGTGGTACAGGGTGGAGGCGGTGTACAGCAGCAGCAGGGCCACGCCGAAGACGATGGCCCCGGCCAGCTGCCAGGCGTCGCCCCAGATCGCCGCCAGGGTGATCAGCACCGCGCCGCCGGCCAACGCCGCCGCGGCGCCCAGGCCGTGGGTCAGGGCGTTCCACAGTTCCTGCCGCAGCGGGTGCGGGATGCCGGCCTGCGGCGCGCCGGGGTCCGGTTCGGCGGGTCGGTTCATTGGCGCCGATTATGGGCACCGCACCCGCCGCGGGGAAGGCGATGCCCCGCGGTCCGGGTCAGTCCACCCCGACGCTGCAGGCGTGCTCGCGGGTGGCGAGGAATTCCACCCCCGGCGAGCGCTCCTGGGCCAGCTCCAGGTTGACCCGGGTCGGGGCCAGGTAGACCAGCTCGCCGGCCGCGTCGATGGCCAGGTTGTTGGCATGCTTCTCGCGGAACTCCTCCAGCTTCTTCGGGTCCGCGCAGCGGATCCAGCGCGCCGTGGCCACGCCCACCGGCTCGAAGCTGGCGTCCACGCCGTACTCGTCCTTGAGGCGGTAGGCCACCACGTCGAACTGCAGCATGCCCACCGCGCCCAGGATCAGGTCGTTGCTCAGCAGCGGGCGGAAGAACTGGGTGGCGCCCTCCTCGGACAGCTGCGCCAGGCCCTTCTGCAGCTGCTTGAGCTTGAGCGGGTCGCGCAGGCGCGCGCGGCGGAACAGCTCCGGGGCGAAGTTGGGGATGCCGGTGAAGGACAGCAGCTCGCCTTCGGTGAAGGTGTCGCCGATGGCGATGGTGCCGTGGTTGTGGATGCCGATCACGTCGCCCGGGTACGCCGCCTCGGCGATCTCGCGGTCGGAGGCCATGAAGGTGAGGGCGTTGGCCAGCTTGACCTCCTTGCCCGAGCGCACGTGGAAGGCCTTCATGCCGGCGGTGAAGCGGCCGGAGCACACGCGCATGAAGGCGACGCGGTCGCGGTGCTGCGGATCCATGTTGGCCTGGATCTTGAACACGAAGCCGGTCAGCTTCTCCTCCTCCGGCCGCACCTGGCGGGTGGTGGTGGCGCGCGGCTGCGGCGGCGGCGCGTGCTCGACGAAGAAGTCCAGCAGGGGCTGCACGCCGAAGTTGTTCACCGCCGAGCCGAAGAACACCGGGGTCTGCTCGCCGCGCAGGTACCGGTCCTTGTCGAACGGCGCCGAGGCGCCCTCGACCAGCTCCAGCTGCTCGCGCAGCTCGGCCAGCATGTCCGCGCCGATGCGCGCCTCCAGTCGCGGATCGTCGATGGACGGGAAGATGGTGGAGTCCTGGCGGGTGAAGTTGCGCCCGGCCTCGTACAGGTGCACCTCGCCGGTGAGCAGGTGGACCACGCCCTTCAGGCGCTGGCCCATGCCGATCGGCCAGGTCACCGGCGCGCACTGGATCTTCAGCACGCTCTCGACCTCGTCCAGCAGCTCGATCGGGTCCTTGCCCTCGCGGTCGAGCTTGTTGATGAAGGTCATGATCGGCGTGTCGCGCAGCCGGCACACCTCCATCAGCTTGATGGTGCGCTCCTCCACGCCCTTGGCCACGTCGATGACCATCAGCGCGCTGTCCACCGCGGTGAGCACGCGGTAGGTGTCCTCGCCGAAGTCGGCGTGGCCCGGGGTGTCCAGCAGGTTGACGATGCGGCCCTCGTAGGGGAACTGCATCACCGAGGAGGTCACCGAGATGCCGCGCTCCTTCTCCAGCGCCATCCAGTCGGAGGTGGCGTGGCGCGCGGCCTTGCGGCCCTTGACCGAGCCGGCCATCTGGATCGCCCCGCCGAACAGCAGCAGCTTCTCGGTGAGCGTGGTCTTGCCGGCGTCGGGGTGCGAGATGATGGCGAAGGTGCGCCTGCGCGCGGCCTCGGTTCGGACTTCGGACATGGGGAAGGCGCCGGAAGGCGCTGGGTCGGGCAGGAAGCCGGCCATTATACGGGCCGGCGCCGGCCCGGGCCGCGGGGACGTCCGGCGTCCCCGCGGCGGGCGGTCAGCGTGGCAGCCAGGGGTGCGGCAGGGTACGCATGCGCCGGATTGCGGCAGTGGACAGCACCGCGCCCGCCACCAGCATGGCGGCGCCCGCGGCCGGCACCCAGGGCAGGGAGCCGGCCAGCCCGTGGGCCGTGGCCACGGCGGGCAGGGCGATGGCCAGCACCGCCATCAGTGCCACCGACGACCAGCGCCCGGCGGCGCTGTGCAGGAACAGCAGCAGCCAGCCGGCGACCAGGGCCAGGGTGCCCGGCACGCTCCACAGCAGCAACTGCAGGTAGTCCGCACCGGCGCCGCGGTGGACGGCGAAGGCGCCGATCACCGCCAGTGCGGACACCGCGCGGGCCAGCAGCTGGCGCAGCACCTGCATGGCCAGCGCCTGCGCCGGGCGCGTCGGCAGGCCGGGCAGCAGCGCCAGCTCGTGCAGGCCCTGCTGCGGCTGCCAGAACAGCACCAGCAGGCGTGCCAGCGGCGCCAGCGCGGTCCCCATGGCCAGGACCGGCGCCCAGGCCAGCTCCATGTCTTTCCCCATGTCCACCAGCAGCCACAGCAGGACCACGCCGAGCACCAGCCCCTGCGCGGCCAGTACGTTGCGCAGGGTGTTGCGGCCGAAGCCGGGGCCCAGGGCGATGCCCAGGGCCTGGTGCGGGAACCGTTGCAGGTCCCGGCCGACCGGGGTGGCAGGGGTGAGGATCGACTCCCCGGCGTTCCCGGCGGCGCGCAGGGCGAAGGGGGGGCTGCGGGTCAGCTGCAGCGCGATCGGGGTGATGCAGGCCGAGGGGGTGCCGCGGAAGCGCATGGCCCGCCGGCAGCTGAGCACGGTCCCCGCCAGCAGGGCCACGGCGAGGGTGGCCATCGGGTCGGGCTGCAGCAGGCTGCCGGGCCCGGGCGCGCCGGGCGAGGAGGGCAGCAGGCCGGCGGCCACGCCGGGCACGATGAAGACCCAGATCAGCCACGGCGGCATGCTGACCCAGAACACGCCGGCCAGGGCGCCGGCGGCCAGCGTACAGGCGGCGAGGGCGAAGCTGCGGTCCCCGGCCAGGGCGATCACGGCGGCCGGCAACAGCACCACCAGGACCAGCATGGCCAGGCCGATGGCCCGGGCCTGGCGGCCCACGTGCGGCGCGCGCAGCTGCCAGGCGGTGGCCACCAGACTGACCATGCGGCTGCCGGCCACCATGCCCCAGAACATGTTCATCAGCGCCGCGATGCAGACGGCGGCGAGCATGCCGCGATGGGTGCCCGGCCCGGCCACCACGACGCCAAGCATGAGCCCGAGCAGGACGATGCCGCAGCTCCAGCCACCGATGTGCAGCGCGGTGCGCAGTGGCGTGCGCAGGGAAAGGCGGGGGCCGGCGCTCATCCGACCACCTCGATGAACAGGTCTTCCAGACCCAGCCGGTCCACGCGCACGCCCGGGACCCGCAGCAGGTCCTCCCGGCCGCTGCGGCCAGCCACGACCACGCGCACGACGCCGCCCTCGCCGGTGCTCCGCGCCAGCTCACCGGGCAGGCTGGCCGGGAGGCGTCCGGCCGAGGCGGCGGGGACGGTGATGCGCACGATGTCGTCCTTGATCTGGTCCAGCGGATGGTCCAGCAGCAGCCGTCCTTCATGCAGGAACGCCACCCGCGAGGCGACCCGCTCCAGGTCGCTGACGATGTGGCTGGAGAGCAGCACGGTCGTGCCCGCGTCCAAGGCCCGGGTCACCGGTTCGCGCAGCAGCTCGCGGCGGGCCAGCGGGTCCAGGGCCGAGGCCGGCTCGTCCAGCACCAGCAGGGACGGATGCGGGGCCAGGGCGCGCGCCAGCGCCAGGCGCTGGGCCTGGCCGGGGGACAGCCTGCCGATCGGCCGCGCCGGGTCGATCTCCCAGCGCTGCAGGAGTGCGGCCGCGTACGCACGGTCCCAGGTGGGGTAGAGCTGGGCCAGGTAGCCGAACAGCTCGGCCACCTTCATCCAGCCGAAGGACTGCGGCTGCTGCGGTACGTATCCCAGCATCGCCTTGCGCGCGTCGTCCAGGTACAGCGACGGGCCGCCGAACAGCCGCGCCTGGCCCCGCTGGGGCCGCAGCAGGCCCAGCATGCAGGCGATCAGGCTGCTCTTGCCGGCGCCGTTGCGGCCGATCAGGCCCAGGACCTCGCCCCGCGGCAGGTGCAGGTCGACGCCGCGCAATACCCCGTGGCGGCCATAGGCCAGATGGATGCCGCTGCAGGAAAGCGGCATTCCGTGTCCAGTGCGGGGGCGGCTACGGCCAGTGCGTTCATGCCTCGTCCTCTTCCAGAAGTTGGCGCAACCGCGCCAGCACGCGGTCCACCGGGAGTGCCAGTTCGCGGCTGTGGCGCGCGACCTCGCGCAGAGCCGGCTCCAGTTGCCGCATGCGCCCGGCGACGCTGCCGACCGCACGGGTACCGCTGGCCACCACCATGCCCTTGCCCCGCAGGCGCTCCAGCACGCCCTCGGCCTCCAGCAGGCTGTAGGCGCGGGAGACGGTCATCGGGTTGACGGCATGGGTGGCGGCCACCTCGCGCACCGAGGGGAGGCCTTCCCCGGGACGCAGCTGGCCGGCGGCCACCAGCCGCCGCACCTGCTCGGTGATCTGCCGGTAGATCGGTTCCGGCAGGGCCGGATTGATGTGCAGCCCGCCTGCATCCATGTGTATTAATACAACGATACACTTGGGCGGCGTCAAGCGGGCCGTGCCCGTGGCCGGTGAAGGGGCGGGGCGCGGGGGCTCAGGGCGCGGTGGCGGGGGCGGCGGGGCGCGGGAAGTGCAGCTCGCCCTCCGGGCCGGCCATGCGGAAGGGCAGCGATACCAGGCGCAGGCCGCGGTTGGCCTGGACCACGAAGTGCAGGTGCGGGGCGGTGCTGTAGCCGGTGTTGCCGGACAGGCCGATCCGCTCACCCTGGCGGACGTGCTGGCCGGGACGCACCAGAACGCCGCCGGGCTGCAGGTGGGCGTAGGTGGCCATGCTGCCGTCGGCGTGGAGGATGCGCACGAAGTTGGCGCGCCCGCGCAGGCGCGGCTCCGGGCCGCCCTCGCGGTACCCCGCCTCGGTCTGCATCACCACACCCTCGCGCGCGGCCAGCACCGGCGTGCCCTCGGGCAGGGCGAAGTCCACGGCGTGCAGGTTCTCGGCGTCGGCATGGCTGTAGGCGCCGCCGAAGGCCTGGTCCACGCGCACGTGCCCGTGGGCGAAGGGCAGCCGGTAGGGCACGTCCAGGGGCGTGGCGCGCGGGTCGCCCGGAACCTGGTCCAGCGCCAGGTCGGCGTGCAGCGGGCGGCGCGGGTCGAGCGGATAGGCGCGCGCCACCAGCATGCGGCCGCGCGCCGGCACCACCGCGTCCACCGGGGAGGCCGGCACCAGCCGCACCCCGTCGCCCCGGCGCAGGCGCAGCCGCACCTGCACCGGGCCGTGCAGGCCGTTGTCCACCCACGCCTCGTGGTGGCCGCTGCGCGGCACCAGGCGCAAGTGTACGCGGCCATCGGCCGGCGCCGCCCGGCCGGCATCGGCGGGCGCCGGCGCCGGGCGCGGCCAGAAACGCTGCTGCGCGGGGGCAGGGGCGGTGGCGGCCACCGCCAGCAGCAGGAGCAGTGCGCAGGCCCCGCCGCGCACCGCGCGCCTCAGCCGCCGCAGCGCGGCGACAGCCGCAGGCTGCGGGCGACCTCGCCCAGGTCGAAGGCCGCCACCGCGCGGTCGTCGTGCAGGGCGAACAGGATGCCGCCGGGGAAACGCGGCGTGGGGCCGGCGAACACCGCGATGCCGTCGGTGCGCGCGGTCCGGCTGCCGGTGAACACGCCGGCGCTGCGCAGGGTGTCGCGCTCGAGCACGTGGAAGCGGGTCGGACGCAGCTGCTCGACCGCGATCCAGTAACCCTCGCCACCCTCGCACTCCCACAGCGCCACGCCCTCGGCCTCGCCGCGCAGCGGCGGCAGGCTGCGGCCCAGGTAGCGGCCGTCCAGGGCGTACTCGCGCAGGGTGGAGCCCACGCGCCGGTCCTCCTCGGCGATCAGCAGGCGCCCGCCGGCCGGGTCGCCGGCGATGGACTCGACCATGAACAGCGCGCCCTCGCCGGTGTCCCCGAAGGCGCCGTCGTAGCGGGCACGCAGGACGCCGTCCTCGTCCACCGCCACGCGGAAGCGCTTGACCCGCTCGGCCAGCTGCTCGCGCGGCGGCGGCACGGCGTTGGCGAAATCCTGCATGAAGCTGTCGGTCACCAGCACCGTCACCTCGCCCGGGGCGTGCTCGTACACCCACAGGCCGTAGGGCAGGCGCAACTGCTCCTGGCCGAAGCTGCCCAGCGGCTCGAACGCGGGCAGGGACAGCACCTGCACGCGGTGGTTGTCGCGTTCGACCACGAACAGCAGGTCGCCGAACACGGCGATGCCGTTGGGCCGGGCGAACTGGCCCGGGCCCTGGCCGGGGCCGCCGACGGTGCGCAGCCGCGCGCCGCTGGCGGCATCGAACACGGACAGGCGGTGGCTGGACTTGGCGGTGGCCACCACCAGCACGCGGCCGTCCTCGTCCTGCCAGGCGGCCAGCGAATCCAGTTCCTCGCCTTCCAGAGGCGGTGAGATCCACGCCTCGTCCACCACCGGATCGGCCGCGGGCAGCCCGGCGGCGGGAGGCGGCGGGAGATCGGGGGCGGCGGGGGGATGGCTGGCGCAGGCGGCCAGCACGAGCAGGCAGGCGCCGAACGTGGCGCTGAGGCGTTTGGTCATGGGGCGCGATTATGGGCGGCCGACCGTATTCCGTGAAGGGCGGGGACGGTAAACGTTTCATCGCTTCATGCGGATAAAGCGATTGACATGCGGCCGCGGCGGTGCCATGCTGGCCCGGCCATCGAGACCGGCGGAGGGACAGGCCCTTTGATGCCGGGGCAGCCTGCGGACGCGCGCAGCGGACGTGAGGTGCCAAATCCTGCGGGGACTGCGGTCCGCCGAGAGATGGTTCGCACCGTGCCAGGCACGGCGGACGCGGGCTCCACGCGGGGCTCGATGGCGGTTTTTCCACGGACACCGCCATGAGCCTTGTGAACACCGCCACCTCCCTCCCCGAACCCCTCCAGGCCACGGCCGCCGCCGCGCAGGCCGGCGCCGACGCCGTGCGCGGCCAGCTGCGGGTGGCGCTGCCGATGCGCCACGCCGGCACCCACGAGGTGGAGCTGCGCTACGAGCTGCGTGGCCCGGAGGACGCCCCGGTGGTGTTCGTGGCCGGCGGCATCTCCGCGCACCGGCACGTCTCGGCCAGCGCCAGCTTCCCCGAGGCCGGCTGGGCCAACGCGCTGGTCGCCGCCGGCCGCGCCCTGGATCCGGCGCGCCTGCGCGTGCTGGCCTTCGACTACGTCGGCGCCGACGGCCGCCTGGACGTGCCCATCGACACCGCCGACCAGGCCGACGCCATCGCCCTGCTGCTGGACGCGCTGGGCATCGCCCGGCTGCAGGCGTTCGTGGGCTATTCCTACGGCGCCATGGTCGGCCTGCAGTTCGGCGCGCGCCATCCGCACAGGCTGCGCCGCCTGGTGGCGGTCAGCGGCGCGCACAGCCCGCACCCCTACGCCTCGGCCTGGCGCGCGCTGCAGCGCCGCGCGGTGGCACTGGGCCAGTTGCAGTGCGCCGACGCCGCCGGCCTGGCCCTGGCGCGGCAGTTCGCCATGCTCAGCTACCGCACGCCCGAGGAGTTCGGCGAGCGCTTCGCCGCGCCGCCGGAGATCGTCAACGGCCGCGTGCGCTGCGCCGCCGAGGACTACCTGGATGCCTGCGGCGCGCAGTACGTGGCGCGCACCCCGGTCACCGCCTTCCTGCGCCTGTCCGAGTCCATCGACCTGCACCGCGTGGACCCGGCCGGCGTGCGGGTACCGGTGACCGTGGTGGCGGTGGAAGGCGACCGCCTGGTGCCGCTGGCCGACTCGGTGAACCTGGTCGAGGGGCTGGCCGGCCGCGGCCAGCTGCGCGTGCTGCGCTCGCCCTACGGCCACGACGCCTTCCTCAAGGAAACCGACCGCATCGACCTGATCCTGGCCGCCGTGCTGCACGGCAAAGACGGAGCCGCCGCATGACCACCCCCGCCCCCACGTCCACTCCCGACAGCGCCGGCTGTCGTCCCTCCACCATCGCCGTGCGCGCCGGCATCGACGCCGATCCGGCCCACGGCGCGGTGACCCCGCCGATCGTGCTGTCGAGCAACTTCAGCTTCGACGGCTTCGGCAACAAGCGCCGCTACGACTACACCCGCAGCGGCAACCCCACCCGCGACCTGCTGGCCGAGGCCCTGGCCGGGCTGGAAGGCGGTGCCGGCGCGGTGGTCACCGCCACCGGCATGGGTGCGATCACCCTGGTGCTGCATGCGCTGCTGGAGCCGGGTGACCGTCTGGTGGTGCCGCACGACGCCTACGGTGGCAGCTGGCGCCTGTTCAACGCACTGGCGGGGAAGGGCCACTTCGAGCTGATCACCACCGACCTGACCGACCCGCGCGCGCTGGCCGGGGCGCTGGCGCGCAGGCCGAAGCTGGTGCTGGCCGAATCGCCGTCCAACCCGCTGCTGCGCATCACCGACCTGCGCTTCGTGACCGAGGCCGCGCACCGCGCCGGCGCGCTGGTGGTGGTGGACAACACCTTCCTGTCGCCGGCGCTGCAGAACCCGATCGCCTTCGGCGCCGACCTGGTGGTGCACTCCACCACCAAGTACGTCAACGGCCACAGCGACGTGGTCGGCGGCGCGGTCATCGCGCGCGAGGCGGCGCTGCACGAGCAGCTGGTGTGGTGGGCCAACGCGCTGGGCCTGACCGGCTCGCCGTTCGACAGCTTCCTGACCCTGCGCGGCCTGCGCACGCTGGAGGCGCGCATGCGCGTGCACCAGGAGAACGCCGCCGCCATCGCCGCGCTGCTGGACGGCCATCCGGCGGTGGAGAAGGTGTACTTCCCGGGCCTGGCCTCGCATCCGGGCCATGCCGTGGCCGCGCGCCAGCAGCGCGGGCCGGGCGCCATGCTCAGCTTCGAACTGGCCGGCGGCGAGCCGGCGGTGCGCGCCTTCGTGGACAGCCTGCGCTGGTTCACCTTGGCCGAGTCGCTGGGCGGGGTGGAGAGCCTGGTCGCGCATCCGGCCTCCATGACCCACGCGGCGATGACCCCGGAGGCGCGCGCCCATGCCGGCATTTCCGACGGCCTGCTGCGCCTGTCGGTGGGCATCGAGGCCTGCGAGGACCTGGTCGCGGACGTGGCCGCCGCGCTGCAGGCGGCGCAGGCCGCCGCCGCCGTGGCCGCGCGCAAGCGGGTGGACGCATGAGCACCGCGGCCGGCCTGCGTCCGCGCCGCACCGTGGCCCGCGAGGCCGGCGCGCGGCGCCTGGCGCTGCTGGGCACCGGCACGGTCGGTTCGGCCTTCGTCGCCCGTTACCAGGTGCTGCGCCAGCGGGGCCTGCCGCTGCCGCCGGTGGCCTGGGTGGCCAACTCGCGCACCGTGCTGGCGGTGGCGGACGATCCGCGCGCCAGCCTGGAGGCGGCGCGGGCCGCGCCACGCGGGGTGGCGGCGCCGGCCTGGCCGGAGGTCGAGGCGTTGTGCGCGGGCGACGTGGTGGTGGATGCCACCGCCAGCGACGCGGTCGCCGCCCGCCATGCGGCCTGGCTGGCGCGCGGCGTGCACGTGGTCACCGCCAACAAGCTGGGCCACGGCGCCGCGCTGGCGCGTTCGCAGGCCATCGCCCGGGCGCAGGCCGCAAGCGGCGCGCGCTACGGCGACAGCGCCACGGTCGGCGCCGGGCTGCCGGTGCTGGGCAGCGTGCGCGCGCTGGTGGCCGGCGGCGACCACGTCCACGTCATCGAGGGCGTGCTGTCCGGCTCGCTGGCGTGGCTGTTCCACCAGTTCGACGGCACCCGGCCGTTCTCGGCGCTGGTGCGCCGGGCCATGGCCGCCGGCTGCACCGAGCCGGACCCGCGCGTGGACCTGTCCGGCGAGGACGTGCGCCGCAAGCTGCTGATCCTGGCGCGCGCGGCAGGCTTCGCCCTGGAGGCCGCGCAGGTGCGCGTGGAGCCGCTGCTGCCGGCGGCGCTGGCCGCGGCGCCGGCGCACGGGCTGGAGGCGGCGCTGGAGGCGCTCGACAAGCCGCTGGCGCGCCGCCTGGACGAGGCGCGCGCCCGCGGCGGGCGCCTGCGCTTCACCGGCCGCGTGGACGCGGCCGGCGCGGAGGTGGCGCTGCGCGTGCTGGCGCCGGACGATCCGCTGTGCGGCGGTGCCGGCACCGACAACCGCGTGGCCATCCACAGCGACCGGTACCGCGAGCGGCCGCTGCTGATCCAGGGGCCGGGCGCCGGCGCCGGGGTCACCGCCGCGGCGCTGCTGGACGATGTGCTGCGCGTGTGCGCCGGCTGAGCGCGGCTCAGGCGCGCGGCAGGGTGCCGGCGGCGCCGAACATCTCCAGCAGGCCGCTTTCCACCAGCCAGCCGGGGTCGCCCTCGAAGCCGATCATGCCCGGTGGCGGCTGCGCGCCCGGCGCCGGGCGGTAGGCCACCCAGGTGTTGCGGCCGCAGGCCTTGGCCCGGTACAGCGCGCGGTCGGCCAGGGTGACCAGCTGCTCCCAGCCCAGCAGGCGCGGCGCGCCGGGGAACAGCGGGTACTCGATCAGCCCGACCGAGGCGGTCAGGTGGTGCTGCATGCCGTTGCCCAGGTCGAACGGCCGCGCGGCGATCTCGCTGCACAGGCGCTGGCCGATCTGCGCCAGGCTGCCGCGCGGCAGCGGCCGGAACACCAGCAGGAACTCCTCGCCGCCCCAGCGCGCCACATAGTCGCCCTTGCGCACCAGACCGGTCAGGCGCGCGGCCAGCTGCTCCAGCACGCGGTCGCCGGCGGCGTGGCCGTGGGTGTCGTTGACCGGCTTGAAGTGGTCCACGTCGAGCAGGGCGAAGGCCACCACCTCGTTGCCGGCGCGGTAGGCCGCGTCGCGCTCGTAGAAGGACAGGTCTGCCGGGATCTGCCGCGACAGGTAGCGGCGGTTGTGCAGGCCGGTGAGCGGGTCGGTGAAGCTGATCGCCTCCAGGCGCGCGTTGGCCGCCTGCAGGTCACGGGTGCGCTCCTGCACCAGCCGCTCCAGCTCGGCGCGCTGCCGCTCGTGGCGGGCCTGCAGCAGCCGGTAGCCCAGATAGGGCGCGCCGCCGACCAGCAGCGCCAGCAGGATCTGGAAGGCCAGGGTCTCGTGCATCCTGGGCGGGATCCGTACCGGCAGGCGCGCCGCGCTGGCCAGCGGGTTGGGGCGGGCGAAGTCGGCCACCTCGAACGTGTACTCGCCCGGCGGCAGGTTGGTGTAGGTGGCGGTGCGCAGCGCCGGGTCGTCCAGCTCCCGCCACTGCGACTCGTAGCCGTGCAGGCGGTAGCGCAGCCGGACCACGTGGGTCGGCTGGAACGAGGGCACGGTGAACTCGAACTTCAGGTCGCGCTCGCCCAGCGGCAGCTCCAGCGCCCCCTGCTGCACCGGCTCCCAGCCGCGTACGCCCGCATGCACGCGCTCGATCCGCACCTGCGGCACGGTGCCGGTCTGCGGCGGGCGGGTGCTGTCCAGCAGCAGGACGCCGTCGCGGGTGGGCAGCCAGATCATGCCGTCGCGGTACAGGCCGCGGGCGTTGCCCGAGCCGTTGCAGCAGCGGCCGAGCTGGCCGCCGGGACGGTCGGAGCCGGAGTTGATCACCATCTCCGCGGCCACGCGGTGGGCCGGGTCGGCCAGTGCGCGCTCCAGCTCGGCCAGCGGGATGCGGTACACGCCGCGCATGCCGGCCACCCACAGGTGGCCGTGCGCGGTGGTGATGTGGAAGGCGATGTTGGCCGGCACGCCGCGGCTGGTGTCCAGGTGGTGCCAGCGCTGGCCGTCGTACACCTTCAGGTCCTCGCGGGCGCGGCCGCCGAGCACCCAGCGGCCGTCGTCCAGCTCGGCCAGCGTGCTGACCATGGTGTCGTCGGCCAGGCCGGTGTCACGGCCCAGCGGCAGGATGCGGCCCTCGCGCCATTCGTACAGGCCGCCGTAGGTGCCCAGCAGCACGCGGCCGTCGCGGGTCTCGTGGACCAGGCGCACGCGCGCATCGCCCAGGCCGTCCTGCTCGGCGTAGCGGACCAGCTTGCCGCCGCCGTCCAGCAGGTACAGGCCGTGGGTGGTGGCGAACCACAGCCGGCGCGCGCGGTCGCGGACGATGCCGTTGACCTGCGCGCCCTGCAGCGGCGCCAGCACCGCCGGCACCTGCACCCGCCCGTTGCGGTACAGCGCCGCACCGTTGCGGGTGCCGATCCAGGCCTGGTCCTGTTCCACCAGCAGGGTGTAGGCCTCCGGGTGGGGCAGCCGGTGGCCGGCGACGCGGCGGCGGAAGCGCTTGCCGTCCCACATGTCCACGCCGGCGCTGTGGCCCACCCAGACCGTGCCGTCCGGGGCCGGCGCGATGGTCCAGACCAGCAGGTCGCCCAGGCCGGCCTCGGCGCCGAGCCGGCGCGTCCAGCCGTCCCACACCCGGGTCAGGCCCTCGGTCATGCTGCCCAGCCACAGGTTGCCGTCGCGGTCCTCGAAGATGGCGCGGATGCGCTGGGTGCCTGGTGCCCCGCGCACGCGCTCCACCCGGCGGCCGGCGCGGATGCGGTCCAGCCCCGGGCCGGTGGACACCCACAGGTTGCCGTCGCGGTCGCCGTGCAGCGCCTCCACCGCCATGCCGCCTTCGGCGTCGAAGGCCTCCCAGCGGCCGTCGCGGTACTCGAACAGGCCGTGGCTGGTGCCGGCCCAGACCGTGCCCTCGGCGTGGGCCAGGGCGGTCACCTGCGCGGTGCGCGCGGAGGCCGGCAGGGGCAGGGTGCGCACCTGGTCTTCCTGGACCAGCAGCACCTGGCCGACGCTGCCGACCCACAGGCCCTCGTCGCGCGCCAGCAGGCTCAGCGCCGGCCCCCGCAGGGGGTGGTGCAGCACCAGGCGGTCGTCCTGGACGGCGTAGATGCCCTCCGGGCCGGCCACCAGCACGCGGCCGCCGGCCCAGGCCAGGGCGTGCACGGGCAGGGTCCGGGCCGGCTCCGGCGGGGTGATGCTGCGGAAGTGGCCGCCCTCGCGCACCAGCAGGCCCATCGAGGTGCCCACCCACAGGCGGCGGCCGCCGCTTTCGGCCAGCAGGGCCTGGATGTGCCCGCCCAGCTCGATGGCGTCGCCCTGCGCGTAGCGGGTGAAGTGGACGCCGTCGAAACGCGACAGGCCGCCCTGCGAACCCAGCCAGATGAAGCCGGCCTCGTCCTGGGTGATGGCCAGCACGCTGACCTGGGGCAGGCCCTGCTCCACCGCCCAGGTGGTGGCCACGTAGTCGGCGAAGGGCTTGTCCGGCTCCAGGGCCGGGGCCGGGCGCGGCGCCAGGGCCAGCACCACCAGGGCGAACAGCCGGGCACACCGCCGCGCCACGCGCGCCGGTGTCTCCAGTCGCCAGTGGTTGCGGACCATCGGCTTGATCGAGTTCCCCCTGAACCCCGTCGGGGCCAAGACTACCCCGTAATACTTAATAACGGCGCCGGCGGGGAGTTCTTGAACGGCCCCGCCGGGCTCAGCATTCGATGACGTTGACCGCCAGGCCGCCGCGGCTGGTCTCCTTGTACTTGTCCTGCATGTCGCGGCCGGTGTCGCGCATGGTCTTGATGACCTTGTCCAGCGACACTTTGTGCTGGCCGTCGCCGCGCAGGGCCATGCGCGCGGCGTTGATGGCCTTGACCGCGCCCATGGCGTTGCGCTCGATGCAGGGGATCTGCACCAGGCCGCCGATCGGGTCGCAGGTCAGGCCCAGGTTGTGCTCCATGCCGATCTCGGCGGCGTTCTCCACCTGGCCCGGGTTGCCGCCCAGGGCGGCGGCCAGGCCGGCGGCGGCCATCGAGCAGGCCACACCCACCTCGCCCTGGCAGCCGACCTCGGCGCCGGAGATGGAGGCATTCTCCTTGTAGAGGATGCCGATGGCCGCGGCGGTGAGCAGGAAGTCGAACACGCCCTGCTCGTTGGCGCCTGGGCAGAAACGGTCGTAGTAGTGCAGCACCGCCGGGATGATGCCGGCCGCGCCGTTGGTCGGCGCGGTGACCACGCGCCCGCCGGCGGCGTTCTCCTCGTTGACCGCCAGCGCGTACAGGTTGACCCAGTCCAGCACGGTCAGCGGGTCGCGGATGCCGGCCTCGGGGCGGCCGGCCAGCTCGCGGTACAGCGCCGGGGCGCGCCGGACCACGCGCAGTCCGCCGGGCAGGGTGCCCTCCTGGCGGATGCCGCGCGCCACGCAGGCCTGCATCGCCGCCCAGATCTCGCGCAGGCGCGCGCGGATCTCGTCCTCGCCGCGCCAGGCCTTTTCGTTCTCGAACATCAGGGCGGCGATGCTCAGGCCGGACTCGGCGCAGCGCGCCAGCAGCTCGTCGCCGCTGTGGAACGGGTAGGGCAGCTCGGTGGTGTCGGCGACGATGCGGTCCTCGGCCGCCTCGTCCTGGTTGACCACGAAGCCGCCGCCGACCGAGTAGTAGTCGCGCGTGGCCAGCACGTTGCCGGCCGCGTCGTAGGCGGTGAAGCGCATGCCGTTGGTGTGGAACGGCAGCTTCTGCCGCTTGTTCATGATCAGGTCGGTCTTCTCGTCGAAGCCGATCTCGCGGGTGCCCAGCAGGCGGATGCGGCCGCTGCCGCGGATCCGCTCCAGGGTGGCGGGGATGATGTCCGGGTCGATCAGGTTCGGCCGGTGCCCCTCCAGGCCCAGCATCACCGCCTTGTCGGTGCCGTGGCCGCGGCCGGTCATGGCCAGCGAGCCGAACACCTCGGCGCGCACACGCGCCACCTGCGGCAGGTGCCCGGGCGCGTCCAGCCAGTGGGTGACGAAGCGCACCGCGGCGCGCATCGGGCCCACCGTGTGCGAGGAGCTGGGGCCAATGCCGATCTTGAACAGGTCGAAGGTGCTGACGGCCATCGGGAACGGGCGGGAACGGCGGGCCCCGCATTGTATTGGTTGCTGGCGCAACTGGCATGACGCACCGCGCCGGATCGGCTACCTTGCGCCTCCCGCCACCGCCGTGCCCGCCGATGTCCCGGTTCATCCTCTACCAGCGCGACGACTGCCACCTGTGCGACCTGGCCCTGGAGGAGCTGGCGCGGGCACGTCTGCCGGAGCCGGAGAGCGTGTTCATCGACGACGACCCGGCCCTGGAGGCGCGCTACGGCACGCGCGTGCCGGTGCTGCGCGACCTACGGCGCGGGTGCGAGCTGGACTGGCCGTTCAGCGCCGAGACGGTGCGCGGCTGGCTGGAGTGAGACCGGCCGCGCATCCCCGGGGCGGTCAGCGCGGGCGCAGCACCACCCGCGTGCTGACGTTGACCTCGTCGGGGATCAGCGAGGTGTCGGCCCAGTCGCCGCCGCCCACGCCGAAGTCCAGGCGCCGCACCACCGCCCGTCCGGTCAGCACCGGCTGCGCGCCCTCGCTCCACTGGAAGGTGAGGGTGACCGGCTTGCGCACGCCGCGCAGCTCCAGGGTGCCCTCGGCCACGTACTGGCCGTCGTCCAGGCGGCGGAATCCGCTGGCGGTGTAGCGGGCGTGGGCGAAGCGGGCCACGTCGAAAAAGTCCGAGGTGCGCAGCGTGGTGTCGCGGTCGCTGTTGCCGGTAGCGGCGCTGGCCAGGTCGATGGTGACATCCAGCCTGCCTTCCTCCGGCCTGGCCGGGTCGAAGCTCAGCTGCGTCTCGAACCGGCCGAAGCGGCCGGTGAACAGCTCGCCGTCGTAGCGGCTGGCGAAGGCCAGGGTGGAGCCGGGGGCCTGCACGTAGTCGGCGGCGGCCGCGGCGGCCGGCGCCAGCAGCGCCGCCAGCGCGGTGGCCACGGCGGCGGGGATGGTCGGTCGGATCTTCATCGGGAGACCTCGTCGTCGGGAACGGAGAGCCAGCCGCGCGGCAGCATCCGCGCCAGCGTGGCGTCGCGGCGGAACAGATGGTGGTACAGCGCCGCGCCGACGTGGACGGCCACCAGCGCCACCAGCAGCCAGAACAGCGTCACGTGCAGCCGCTGCGCAATCCCGGCCAGGGCCTCGTCGGGCGCGGCCAGCTTCGGTACCTCCGCCAGACCGAACCAGCGGAACGGACGCAGGCCGCTGGCCGAGTCGTACAGCCAGCCGGTCAGCGGCATGGCCAGGGCCAGCAGGTACAGCAGCAGGTGCACGGCCGCGGCCAGCCACGCCTGCCAGCGCGGCGTGCCCGGCACCGGCTGTGGCGCGCCGGCGTACAGGCGCCAGGCGATGCGCGCCAGCACCAGCGCCAGCACGGTCAGGCCCAGCGACTTGTGCAGGGTGTAGACCCAGAAGTACTTCGGCGAGCGTGGCAGTTCGCCCATCACCAGGCCGATGGCACCGATGGACAGGATCAGCACGGCGACGGTCCAGTGCAGCAGCTGGCTGACGCCGCCCCAGCGGCCGGCGGTGTTCCTCAGGCTCATGGCGTCGAAGGTTCCTCTTCGGTGTCGGTGTCGGAAGGCATTGCGGGTGTGGTGCCGGCCTCGTCGTCCTCCGGTGCGGGGCCGGCGCCGCGGTGGCGCACGGCCTCGGCCTCGATGCGCAGCTCCACCGTGGCGCCGATCATCGAGGGCCAGGCGTCGATGCCGAATGCATGGCGGTCGAGGGTGGCGGTGGCGGAGAAGCCGGCGGTGCGGCGGAACGGTGGCAGCGGATGCCGGCGCAGCGCGTTGAAGCGCACCTCCAGCGGCACCGGCCGGGTGACGCCGCGCAGGGTCAGCAGGCCGTGCACGATGAAGCGGTCCGGCCCGAGCGGCTCGATGCGCCCGGACACGTAGCGCGCCTCCGGCCAGCGTCCGGCGTCGAGCAGGCGGCGGCCGAGCGTGGCGCGGTTCCAGGCCGCATCGCCGAGGTCCAGGCGCGCCAGCGGCACGCGCACGTCCAGGCGTGCGCTGCTCCAGTCCCGCGGGTCGAACTCGAGTTCGCCCTCGGCGCCGGACACGGTGCCGAGGGCGTGCGAGAAACCGGCGTGCTCCACCGCGAACAGCACGCGCGTGTGCACCGGGTCCAGCGCGTAGCGCGCCGGCTGCGCGGCCAGCGGCACCGCGCACAACGCCAGCAGCGCGGCGAGCGCGGGACGCAGGATGGACGGGCGGCGGCATCGGCGTTGCATGGGCGGCATTCTAGGCACAGCTGCGACCTTCGACTGCTTGCGCGTCCAACGAAGCGTTGCGACGATTCGCCGGGGAGTCTTCCATGACGAGGATGTCGATGCGGCGGATGCCGGGTCTGCTGTTGGTCCTGGCGCTGGCGCTGGCGGGCGCCGCGTGGGCGGCCGTGCCCGACATGCCGCGCTTCCGTATCACCGGCGCCAGCGAGGGCCTGCCGAGCACCAACGTGACCGCGCTGGCGCGCGACCGCCAGGGCTACCTGTGGGTCGCCACCTGGGATGGCCTGGCGCGCTACGACGGCGTGGGCTTCCGCGTGTGGCGCCACGATCCGAAGGATCCGGCATCGCTTCCTGGCAACCTGTTGCAGGCGCTTTACGTTGACAGCCGCGACCGCGTCTGGGTGGCCAGCGAGAACGGCGGCATCAGCGTGATGGACGCCGGCCGTGGCGGCTTCCGCCACTACCGCCAGGCCGACCACCCGGAGCTGGCCAGCGACGACGTGTTCGCCATCGCCGGCGATGACGATTCCGTGTGGCTGGGCACCTACGGTGGCGGCCTGTACCGCGTGGACGGGCAGGACCACATCGCGCGCGTGCGCGCCGGCGATGCGGAGATCGACGGCGCGCTGGACACGGCGATCTTCAGCCTGGTCTTCGACGGGGACGGCGGCCTGTACATCGGCACGCTCGCCGGCCTGGTGCACCGCGACGGCGGGGGGCGGATGCGCCTGCTGGAGCTGCCCGACGAGAAGAAGCGCGCCCCGGTGGTGGCGCTGTGGCGCGAGAAGGACGCCACCTGGGTGGGCACCACCCGCGGGCTGTACCGCCTGCGCGGGGACGGGCGATGGGACAGCCCGGCGTGGGCACGGGCATTCAAGGGCCACCAGGTGGTCACGGCGATGGCCCAGGACGGCATGGGCGGCTACTGGGTCGCCACCCGCAGCGGCTTCTGGCACGTGGACAGCGAGGGCGACACGCACCAGGCGCTGCACGAGGCGCAGGCGCTGGGCGTGTCGCAGGTGGTGCAGGCGCTGCTGCGCCTGGAAGACGGCGCGCTGTGGGTCGGCGTGCCGACCCAGGGCCTGGGCTACCTGCGCCCGGACTGGCGGCGCGTCGCCGTGCTGGACAAGTCGCACGGCCTGGGCGGTGGCCTGTACCGCGCCATCGGCGTGGCCGCGCGCGGCGGGGTATGGCTGGCCGGCAGCCTCGGCGAGCTGGAGCACCTGGACACCGCCACAGGCAAGGCGGCCGCGTTCGCCTACGAGGTGCCCGGCGACAACCGGGTGCGCAGCCTGCTGGAGGCGCGCGACGGCAGCCTGTGGATCGGCGCCGGCCCGGTGCTGATGCGGATCGCGCGTGACGGCAAGGTCCGGCACTGGAAGCGTGACAGCGAGGAGGATCCGGCACCGGGCGGCAGCACCGTGGACTGGTTGCTGGAGGCGCCGGACGGATCGGTGTGGGTGGCCACCAGCGGCGGCGGCCTGCAACGCCGCGACGGGCGCACCGGGCGCGTGCTGGAGGCGCTCAAGCCGGGGATGGTCGAGGGCCTGGAGCGGGTGGACATCACCGAGGTCAGGCTCGGCCCGGAGGGGCTGCCGTGGATCGTCGAGGAGGGCCGGCTGCTGCGCTGGGATCCGGTGCGCCGCGCGTTCCTGCCACTGCCCGGGCTGGAGACCGGCCCCATCATCACCTTCGTGCTGGACGGGCCGCGGCGCCTGTGGGTGCAGGGCCTGTCCGGCGTGCAGATGTGGGAGGAGGTGCGCGGCACCTGGCAGCTGCGCGAGCGGCTGGGCGTGGACGACGGCGTGCCGGCCACCGAGGCCACCGGGCTGGTGGTGGACCAGGCGCGCCGGCTGTGGCTGGGTACGCGGCGCGGCCTGTTCCGGATCGAGCCGTCCGACGGCGCGCGCCCGGCCCGGGTGAGCCATTTCGGCGTGCGCGAGGGCCTGCCCAGCCAGGAACTGGTGGAGAACGCCCTGGCCCTGGACGCGCGCGGCGTGCTGGTGGCCGCGCTCGGTGACGGCTCGCTGCTGCTGCTGGACACGACCATGCCCGATCCCGACCCGGTGGTGCCCTACCTGGTGATCGACGGGGTCAAGGTGCGCCGCGGCGACGACGAGCTGGCGCTGCCGGTCGGCGGCGCCTTCACCCTGCAGCCGGGCGACCGCGATCTGCAGGTGACCGCCAGGCTGCTGGCCTTCGACGATCCGCAGTCGATCCGCTACCGCTTCCACCTGGCCGGCTACGACACCGACTGGGTGCCCGGCGACAGCGACGGCGAGCGCGTGTTCTCGCAGCTGCCGCCGGGCAGCTACCGCCTGGAGGTGCAGGCGGCCGCGCGTGGCCAGGACTGGTCGCCGGTGCGCGAGCTGGCCTTCACCGTGGCGCCGCCGTGGTGGCGCAGCGGCTGGGGCATGCTGCTGCTGGCCTGCTGCGTGCTGCTGCTGCTGGGCTGGGGCGCGTGGGCCTACCGCCGGCGCCTGCGCCGCCGCGCCCAGCTGCAGCTGGAGATGCACAAGCGCGAGCTGGCCGAGCAGGCTTCGCTGGCCAAGAGCCGCTTCCTGGCCACCCTCGGCCACGAGGTGCGCACGCCGATGACCGGCGTGCTGGGCATGAGCGAGCTGCTGCTGGACACGCCGCTGGACGGGCGCCAGCGCGGCTATGTCGAGGCGATCCGCCGCGCCGGCGAGCACCTGCTGCGCCTGGTCAACGACGCCCTCGACCTGGCCCGCATCGAGGCCGGCCGCCTGGAGCTGGACGAACAGGACTTCGACCTGCGCGCGCTGGTGGCCGAGGTGGTGGCGCTGATGGCGCCGGTGGCCGAACAGCGCGGCCTGGCCTTCCACGTCCGCACCGCGCCCGAGGCACCGCGCTGGCTGCGCGGCGATCCGGTGCGGCTGCGCCAGATCCTGCTCAACCTGCTCGGCAACGCGGTCAAGTTCACCGAGCGCGGCGAGGTGGTGCTGGGCGTGGCCGCGTTGCAGCCGCAGGGCGTGGTGTTCGTGGTGCGCGACACCGGCCCGGGACTGGACGAGTCGCAGAAGGAACGTCTGTTCCGCCGCTTCGAGCAGGCCGACGGTGCGCGCACCACCACCCGCTACGGCGGCAGCGGCCTGGGCCTGGCCATCTGCCAGGAGCTGGCCGTGGCCATGGGCGGCCGCATCGGCGTGGAAAGCGCGCCGGGGCAGGGCGCCACCTTCCGCGTGGAGCTGCCGCTGCCGGCCGGCAGCGTGCCGGCCGTCGCGGAGCGGCCGGTGCGCGCCGGACAGCGTTCGCTGGACCTGCTGCTGGTGGAGGACGACCCGACCGTGGCCGAGGTCATCGCCAGCCTGCTGCGCGCGCAGGGCCACCGCGTGGCGCACGCCGCGCACGGCCTGGCGGCGCTGGCGGACGTGGCGGTGGCGCGCTTCGACCTGGCCCTGCTGGACCTGGACCTGCCGGGGCTGGACGGGCTGTCGCTGGCCCGCCAGCTGCGCGCGCAGGGCTTCACCCCGCCGCTGCTGGCGATCACCTCGCGTCCCGACGCGGAGGCCGAGCAGGCCGCGCGCGAGGCCGGCTTCGACGGCTTCCTGCGCAAGCCGGTGACCGGCGAGATGCTGGCCGCGGCCATCGACGCGGTGCTGCCGGAGGAGCCGGCCGCGGTGTGAGGCCGGCGCGCGCGCTCAGCGCGCGCTGTGCCGGTGCACCGCCTCCACCAGCGCGGCCACGTGCTCCGGGTCCATGTCCGGCGACATGCCGTGGCCGAGGTTGAACACGTGGCCCTCGCGCGAGCCGCCGTTGCCTTCGGCGTAGCTGTCCAGCACGCGCGCGGCCTCGCGGGCGATCACGTCCGGGCTGGCGTACAGGGTGGCCGGGTCGAGGTTGCCCTGCAGCGCGACCTTGCCGCCGGTGCGGCGCGCGGCCTCGCCCAGCTCCACCAGCCAGTCCACGCCGACGGCGTCGGCGCCGCTGTCGGCCAGCGCCTCCAGGTACGGCGCGTTGCCCTTGCCGAACAGGATCAGCGGGGTGCGCTCATCGCCCTGGCCACGCTCCAGCTCGCGGGCGATGCGTGCCAGGCAGGGCAGGGAGAACTCGCGGTACAGTGCCGGCGAGAGCACGCCACCCCAGGTGTCGAACACCTGCAGCGCCTGCGCGCCGGCGGCGCGCTGCGCGGCCAGGTAGGCGATCACCGCGTCGGTGACCACGCCCAGCAGCCGGTGCAGCAGCTCCGGCCGGTCGAAGGCCATGGCCTTGATCTTCGAATAGTTGTCGCTGCCGCCGCCCTCGACCATGTAGCAGGCCAGGGTCCACGGGCTGCCGGAGAAGCCGATCAGCGGCACCGCGCCGTCCAGCTCGCGGCGGATCAGGCGCACCGCGTCCATCACGTAGCGCAGCTCGGTCTCCATGTCCGGCACCGCCAGGCGGGCCACGTCGGCCTCGTCGCGGACCGGGCGCTCGAACTTCGGGCCCTCGCCCTCGGCGAAGTACAGGCCCAGGCCCATGGCGTCGGGCACGGTGAGGATGTCGGAGAACAGGATCGCCGCGTCCAGCGGGAAACGACGCAGCGGCTGCAGGGTCACCTCGCAGGCCAGCTCCGGGTTCTTGGCCATGGCCAGGAAGCTGCCGGCCCGGGCGCGGGTGGCACGGTACTCGGGCAGGTAGCGGCCGGCCTGGCGCATCAGCCAGACGGGGGTGCGGTCCACGGGCTGCCGGCGCAGGGCGCGCAGCAGGCGGTCGTTGGCTAGGGATCGGGACACGGGATACCTGGGTCGGACGGGAACAAGGAGGCGGCCGCTCACTTCGGCGGTTCGGCACCGCTGACGAAGACCATCTTGAAGCCGCGCCTGAGCTGGGCGTCGCGGGCCTTCTCGAACGCGGCCAAGGCCTCGTCCTGCAGCAGGTACTGCTCGCGCCGCAGCTGCGACCTGCCGCCGATCTGGCCGCTCTCGCGCAACAGCTCCCAGCCGCCGAACAGGTCCGGCTGCAGGGTCAGCTGCACGTAGCGGGGTGCCTCGCCCGGAGCCGGGGGCTGCTGCAGGAGGATGCGCATGGGCCCATTGTAGCGGGCGGGCCGGCCGCGATGGCCGGCCGGTCAACCCTCCCGCAGCACCTCCAGCACGCGCGCCTCGTCCACGCCGGGCACCACCTCGGCGCGGCCGATGCCGCGCCAGAGCACCAGGCGCAGCTGCCCGGCCAGGTTCTTCTTGTCCAGGCGCATGCGCGCCAGCAGCGCTTCCGGCGCCAGCCCGGCCGGGAGCGCCACCGGCAGGCCGCAGGCCCGCAGCAGCGCCTCCAGGCGCGCGGTGTCCGCCTCCGGGGCCAGGCCCAGCCGTGCCGACAGGCGCGCGGCCAGGACCATGCCCACGGCCACCGCCTCGCCGTGGTTGAGCGCCCCGCCATCGGTGCTGGCATAGCCCTGCTCGGCCTCGATGGCGTGGCCGAAGGTGTGGCCCAGGTTGAGCAGGGCGCGTTCGCCCTTCTCCAGCGGGTCGCGCTCGACGATGGCGGCCTTGTGCTCGCAGCTGCGGGCGATGGCCGTGGCCAGCGCGGCGTCGTCGCCGGCCAGCAGGGCGGGATGGGCCTGCTCCAGCCAGGCGAAGAAGTCCCGGTCGCGGATGCAGCCGTACTTGACCACCTCGGCCAGGCCGGCGCGCAGCTCGCGCGCCGGCAGGGTGCGCAGGGCGGTCGTGTCGGCCAGCACCGCGCGCGGCGGATGGAAGGCGCCGACCAGGTTCTTGCCCTGCGGGATGTCCACCGCGGTCTTGCCGCCGACCGAGGAATCCACCATCGCCAGCAGGGTGGTGGGCAGCTGCACACAGTCCACCCCGCGCATCCAGCAGGCCGCGGCGAAGCCGGCCAGGTCGCCGACCACGCCGCCGCCCAGGGCGAACACGGTGGCGTCGCGGGTGGCGCCGAGCGTGGCCAGCGCCTCGATGGCCGCAGCGAAGCCGGCCAGGGTCTTGTGCCGCTCGCCGGCCGGCATCACGTGGGTGGCCAGCTCCAGCTCCGGGCGCGCCGCGCGCAGGGCGGCCTCGACCCGCGCCGCGTACAGCGGGGCGACCTGGCTGTCGCTCAGCAGCAGGGCATGGCGGCCGCGCACGGTGGCCGCCAGGCGCGCGCCGTCCTCCAGCAGACCGGGGCCGATGTGGATGGTGTACGGCGCGGCGCCGCCGACGCGGACCTCGCGGATGGCGTTCATGCGCGCACCCCGTCCATCTGCCAGCGCTCGGCCAGCTGCAGGCCCAGGCGCGCGGCGGCCTCGGCCGCGGTCATGCCATCGGTGGCCATGACCAGGTCGGCCACCTCGCGGTACAGCGGCTCGCGCCGCACCGCCAGCTCGCGCAGCACCTGCTCGCGGTCCGGGCGCTGCAGCAGCGGCCGGGCGCGGTCGCGGCCGAGCCGGCGCAGCTGCGCCTCCAGGCCCACCTGCAGGTAGACCACGAAGCCGCGTTCACGCATCAGCCGGCGGTTGTCCGCATCCAGCACCGCGCCGCCGCCGGTGGCCACCAGCCGACCCTCGCCGGCCAGCAGCTCGGCCAGCGCGGCGCGCTCGCGTTCGCGGAAGCCGGCCTCGCCGACGTGCTCGAAGATCGCGGCGATGGTGGCGCCGGTGCGCTCCTCGACGTAGTGGTCGGCATCCACGAAGGCCAGGCCGAAGCGTTCGGCCAGGCGCCGGCCGATCGAGGTCTTGCCGGCGCCCATCGGCCCGACGAGCACGAGGTTGGGGGCGGGATTCATGGCCGGCGATGCTAGCACCGCCGCGATGGTCACCGCTGCAACGGTGCCCGCGCCGTGCCGCCGCGTTAACGCGGCCGCGGCCAGACTGCCGGTCCCGGCGCGCGAGCGCCCACCACCGGAGGCAGCACCATGTCGGTCGCTAAAGTCATCGAGATCACCTCCTCGTCCAAGTCGGGCATCGAGGACGCCGTCAGGAGCGGGCTGGGCAAGGTGTCCGAGACCGTGCAGGGCATCCAGGGCGCCTGGGTCAACGACATCAAGGTCGAGACCGACGGCAACGGCAACATCACCGAATGGCGGGTCAACATGCGGGTGACCTTCGTCGTGCAGTGAGGCACGCGCCGGCTCAGCCGTCCCCCGCCTCCGGCGCCGGGGCGGCCAGCTGCTCCAGCTCCAGCGCCACCATCAGGTGCAGCTCGTCCAGCGCGCGCACGCTGCAGGGCCTGGAGCGGCGCAGGTAGATGTCCAGCACCGTGGCCACCAGCTCGCACATCACCTCCGGGTCGCGCTTCCAGGCCAGCATCACCGCGGCGAAGGTCGGGCTCCGGCGTGGATCGGCCGGTGCTGGCGTGGTACCGGGGGGCGGGGCGGGAGGACCGGGCGGGGACGGCGGCCCGGGGCTGTGCAGGGGCGTAACCGTGTCCATGCGCACATCCTGTGTGTGACGTGTCTGGCCGTTCCATCGGACGGTTCGCAAAATGCGCCGCCGCACGCCGCTCAGGACAGCAGCCCGTGCTCGCGGGCGTAGGCGTACAGCTCCAGGTCGCTGCGCAGCCCCAGCTTGGCCATCGCGCCCATCTTCTGGTGGCTGACGGTCTTGACGCTGCGGTTCAGGCGCCGGGCGATCTCGGTCACCGTCAGCCCGGAGACGAACAGGCGCAGCACCTCGGCCTCGCGCCGCGACAGCGCGCGGCCGCTGCCGCCTCCGTCGGCCTCGAGCACGCGGCGCACGGCCGCGCCCAGGTAGCGGCGGTGGCGGGCGGCGGCGGCGACCGCCGCGGTCAGTTCCGCCAGTGCGTCCGCCTTGGCCAGCAGCCCGTGCACGCCGGTGGCGAGGATGGCGCGCAGCACGGCGGCGTTGCCGGCCATGGTCAGGACCACCACCGGCACCTGCGGCCAGCGCCGGCGCAGGCGGGCGAGCATGCCCAGGCCGTCGGCGGTGGAACCGCCGGGCATGCTGAAGTCGGTCAGCACCAGGTCGGCGGGGTGGGCGGCCATGGCCTCGAACAGCGCCTCCGGCGTGCCGGCCTCGGCCACCACGGTGGCGGTGGCGTCGCGTTCCAGCAGCAGGCGCACGCCCCCGCGCACCACCGGATGGTCGTCGGCGAGGATGATGCGCAGCCTGTCCATGGTGGCGGTTCCCCAGGTCCATCCAGGCCCGCGGCGGCGTCAGCCGCTGCCCGTGGGCGGTTCGGTGCCGGCGCCGAGGCCGTCCAGCAGGCAGGCCAGGCGCGCCACGCGCCGGCGCAGGCTGCGGGCCTGGGCGGCCTGGTCGCCGGCCGGCGGTGGCACCGGCCCGGAACCGGCCACCTCGACCAGGCGCAGCGAACCGTCGATGCGGTGCGCCAGGTCCCGGCAGGTGGCCGCGTCGCCGCGCCGCAGCGCGGCCTCCAGCGCGTCGAGGTCGCGGCGGCAGGCGGCAAGCAGGGTCGCCAGCACGGCGCGGGCGTCGTCCAGGCTGCCGAAGGCTTCGGCCAGCACGTCCAGCCGGTCCGGGCCGGCCGCCACCGCGTCCTGCTGCCCCAGGTGGCGGTGCAGCTCGTGCGCCAGCGCCTGCAGCCGGACCGGCTTTTCCAGCACGCCGTCCATGCCGGATTCGGCGCAGCGTTGCGCCAGCTCCAGCGGATCGCTGGCGGACAGGGCCACGATCGGCAGGTGCGCCCCGGCGCGCTCGCTGGCGCGGATGCGGCGGGCCAGGGCATAGCCGTCCAGCACCGGCATGCGGCAGTCGGTCAGGACCAGGTCGATGCCGTGGCCGGCCAGGCGTTGCCAGGCCTCCTCGCCGTCCTCGGCCAGGGTGCAGCGGTAGCCCAGCCGGCGCAGCTGGTGCGCGATCACCGCGCGGCTGATGGGATCGTCCTCGGCCAGCAGGACCCGTGGCCGGTCGCCTGCGGCCTGGTGCCCGCCCGGGAGGCGGGCGGTGTCGGCATGGATGTGGGTCATCGGTGGCGCCTCCGTGGGGTGCGGGGCGGGCGGGCCGCGCGGCCCGCTCCGCTGCCCGGTCCTGCCTGGTATCTAGCAAGACGCGCGCCATGCCCGCGGCGCGGCGGCGCGGGCGCGCAACAGGGCGTCCGGGCCCCGCGGGCCCGGACGGGCCGCCGGCCCGACCCCGGGGGGATGGGGCGACGTGGGGCCGGCGGCCGGAACGGCGGGGCTTCCGGCAAGGAAGGCGCGCGGCGCCCGTGGCCGGCGGCGTGCCCGCCCAGAGGCGGGGCGGCGTCCGCTGGCGACGGTCCCGGCGTTCCTCGGGGGGTGCCCCATGGCCGCCGTTATCCCGCCGGCCGGCGCGCCGCGCCATCAGACATGTCTGATTTTTCCGCTCCGGCGGTGGCCGCCGCCGGGCGGGGACGGCTCAGTGCCGGCGGAAGTCGTCCAGGCGCGGCAGCTCCACCGGCACGCCGTTGGCGTCGCAGGTGCCGGCCTGGCACAGGCGCTCGCGCAGGCGCGGGGTGGCCTGGACGATGATGTGGAAGATGGTGTTCTGCTCCAGGGTGCCGCGCACCGCCTCCGCGCCCGGGCCGCGCGCCCAGATGCCCACGTCCTCGCCGCCGTGGGTCTCGGTCTTCAGCGGCACCAGCGCCTCCTGCATGTAGTCCGGGTCGGTGGTGTCCACCGCGGTCAGGTCCGGGCGCCCGGCCGCCGGCTCCACCTTCGACGGGAAGTGCGGGAAGCGCTTGGGGCCGGCCGGCTGGCGGTTGCTGGCGCCGGTGTGGCCCGGGCCGTTGGCGTAGCTGAGGGTGGTGTAGGGCAGGCCGCTGGCGTCCAGGGCGTAGCCGCCGTTGGCACCGTCCTCGCCGCTGTAGCCGCGCACCTTGTCCAGGATCGGATTGCCGCGCGCCGGATAGCCGACGAAGTTGAGCGTGTGCGAGTGGTCGGCGGTGACCAGGATCAGTGTGTCCTCCGGCGAGGTCATCTCCACCGCGGTGCGCACCGCCTCGGACAGGGCCACGGTCTCGTCCAGGGCGCGGTAGGCGTTGCCCATGTGGTTGGCGTGGTCGATGCGCGCGCCCTCGACCATCAGCACGAAGCCGTTGGGCTCGCGCGACAGGCGCCGGATCGCCTCGGCGGTCAGCTCGGCCAGGGTCGGCTCGGCGGCGCGGTCCTTCTCGTGCTCGAACTGCATGTGGTCGTGCTCGAACAGGCCCAGCACCGCCGGGGCGTCGGCGGCGGCCTCCAGCTGCTGCCGGTTCCACACGTACACGCCGCCGGGGTGGGCGGCCTTCCATTCGGCGACCAGGTCGCGGCCGTCGCGGCGCAGGCCGGTCTTGTCGGGGTACTCCGGATCGCGCTGCTCCACCGGCAGGAACTGCCCGCGGCCGCCGCCCAGCATCACCTTCGGGCCGGGGCCGAACGGGGTGGCGACCATCTGCCGGGCGATGTCCACGCAGCCCTGGGCGATGGCCTCGGCCGGCATGGCCGCGTCGTGCTCCCAGTTGCGGTCGGGCGAGTGCGCCCAGGTCGCTGCCGGGGTGGCGTGGGTCAGGCGCGCGGTGCTGACGATGCCGGTGGCCATGCCGGCGGCGTCGGCCAGCTGCAGCCAGGTCAGCCGGTGCTTGCCCAGGCTGTCGGCGCAGTCGTTGCGCTTGCCGGCGGACACGCCGATGGCGCCCATGTGGGTCTTCACCCCGGTGGTGATGGCGGTCATGGTGCCGGCCGAGTCCGGGGTCTGGGCATCGGTGTTGTAGGTCTTGCTGAAGGCGGTGTGCGGGAAGCGCTCCCAGCTGAGCAGGTTCTCCTCGCCGGGGCGGCCGTTGCGCTGGCCTTCGAAGATGCGCGCGGCGGCCACCGTGGTCAGGCTCATGCCGTCGCCGAGGAACAGGATCACGTTCTTTGCCCGGCCGGCCATGGCGCCGTTGGCGGCCGCGCGCGCGGCGCCGGCGCGGTACCACCATTCGGGGGTCTCGCCGGCGGGGCGGGCGATCTCCGGTACCGGCACCTGCACGGTGGCCGGGGCGGGCGGCGCATGGTGGGCAGCGGTGGCGGCGCAGGCGCCGAGCAGGGTGGCGCAGAGGGTGGTGGCGAGGGTGGTGGCGAGGGTGGACGGCAGGAGGTGTCGGGGCATTGCAGGTCGGGCTGGATGGGCACCGGACGTGCGCGTGGCACCGCGGCGGCGCCGACGCACACGCCGCGGTGCGCGGGAGGGGAAACGGGGGCGCGTCATTATGCCGCCTCGGCGCCGGCGTGCGGACGACAGTGTTCCGGCCGGGTGATCGCCAGCGCGGGCGCGCCGCGGTATCGTGCCGCCCTTTCCCCCTTTCGCGGACGAGCTTCGATGATGCGACTGGTCTCGGCCTGGCTGGCCATCCCCTTCTGGCAGCGCGTGCTGGCGGGCTTCGTGCTCGGCGCGCTGGCCGGCTGGCTGGCCGGACCGGCGGCGCAGGCCTGGTTCGGGCCGCTGGGCACGGTGTACGTGACGCTGATCCGCATGATCGCCGTGCCGCTGGTGTTCTTCGCCGTGGTCAACGCGGTGGCATCGCTGCACGGGCAGAAGTCGGTGGCCGCGCTGGGCGGGCGCACCTTCCTGTGGTTCGCCGTCACCGCCACCCTGGCGGTGCTGGTCGGCCTGGTGGTGGGCCTGGTGCTCAAGCCCGGCTACGGTCTCAGCGGCCTGGAGATGGCACCGGACTACAGCCCGCGCGAAGTGCCCGATCCGGTGCACGTGCTGCTGGACGTGGTGCCGGCCAACCCGTTCAGGGCGCTGACCGAGGGCAAGATCCTGCAGGTGATCTTCTTCGCCGGCCTGCTGGGCTTTGCCCTGGTCAAGCTGGGCGAGCGCACCGCGCGGCTGCGCGCACTGGCCGGCGAGGCCAGCGAGGCGATGATCCAGGTGACCCGTTTCGTCCTGGAGATGACGCCGCTGGGCACCTTCGGTCTGATCGCCGGGCTGGTGGGCAGCTACGGCTTCGAGAAGCTGCTGCCGCTGGGCAACTTCGTGCTGGCCCTGTACCTGGCCTGTGCCCTGCACATCGTGCTCACCTACGGTGGCCTGCTGCTGGCGCACGGGCTCAACCCGGTGCGCTTCTTCCGCGGCGCCGCGCCGGGCATGCAGGTGGCCTTCGTCAGCTCCTCCAGCTTCGCCTCCATGCCGGTGGCCCTGCGCAGCGTCACCCACAACCTTGGCGTGGACCGCGACTACGCCGCCTTCGCCGTGCCGCTGGGCGCCAGCATCAAGATGGACGGTTGCGGCGCCATCTATCCGGCCCTGACCAGCGTGTTCGTGGCCCAGTACTTCGGCCTGGACCTGTCGGTGAACCAGTACTTCGTGATCCTGCTGGCCTCGGTGCTGGGCAGTTTCGGCACCGCCGGCGTGCCGGGCACGGCCACGGTCATGGTGACCCTGGTGCTGTCGGCCGCGGGCCTGCCGCTGGAGGGTATCGGCTACCTGGTGGCCATCGACCGCATCCTCGACATGATGCGGACCATGACCAACGTGACCGGGCAGATGCTGGTGCCGGTGCTGGTGGCCAAGGAGACCGGCCTGCTCGACCGCGGCGTGTACGAGGCCGCCTCCAGCAACGTCGGTCTGGAGGATCCGGAGCGCGACCGCGCCGGCTGAGGGGCAGGCGGCCGCGCCCGGAGGGCGCCGGGAACGCGGAATGGCCCGCGCAGTGCGGGCCGTCCGGGGAGCCGCGACGCGGGCGGGGTCAGCTGCCCGGTTCGACCCGGCGGGCCTGCAGGAAGCGGTTGGCCCAGTAGCCGCTGGCCAGGCTGTCCACGCGCACGTCCTTGCCGCGGCTGGGAGCGTGCAGGAACATGCCGTTGCCCACGTAGATGCCCACGTGGTTGATGCGGCCGGGACCGAAGAACACCAGATCGCCCGGGTTGAGGCGGTCGCGGTCGCGGATCAGCTCGCCGCGCACCTGCGCGGCCATCTCCCGGGAGGCGCGCGGCAGCTCGATGCCCAGGGCGCTGCGGAACACGTAACTGACCAGACCGCTGCAGTCGAAGCCGCTGTCCGGCGAGCTGCCGCCCCAGCGGTAGGGCGTGCCCAGCAGCGACACGGCGGCCTTCAGCACCTGCTGCACGCGGCCTTCGGCCTGCGCCGGGGGCGCGGTGGCGTCCTGGCCGGCCTCCTGCTGGGTGGCGGCGAGCAGGCGGTTGACGTCGCCGGCGAAGTTGGCCGAGCTCTCCAGCAGCGGCAGGCCATCGCCCGGTCCCAGGTGCGGGAGCAGGGCGGCCAGGGTGGCGCTGGCGGCGGCATCCGCCCGGCGGCGCAGGCCGCCGCTGGCGGTGCCGGCCCCGGTGCCGCCCTGCGTGGCCTGGCCCGGGACGCCCGCCGGTGCGGGCGTGGCCGCCGCCGGGGCGGTGCCCGCGGACTCGACCGCCAGCGGCTCGGGCACGACCGGCGCCGGTTCCGGCGCGGGGGCGGCCGGCAGCGGGCCGGCCACGCCGGCCAGCGCGAGGGAGAGGATGAGGCGGACCGACCGCGCGGAGCGGACGGCAGTGGCGGCTCGCGGGCCTGCGGTCAGGTCGTCGGACGTCACGCGGCGGTCGGGAAACGGTGAAGGCCGCATGATGCCGCCTTCACGCGGCCCTGATGTTCACAAAAAGTTAAATTTCCGTTTGCCGGTCGGCCCGCGGTCACGTTTCCGGTCAAAGGACCCGGCGCGCGCCGGTGTAGTGCTGGCGCCAGTAGGGCGAGTCCAGGTGGTCCAGGCGGACCGTGCCGCCGGTGCTGGGGGCGTGGACGAAACGGCCCTCGCCCACGTAGATGCCCACGTGGTTGACCTGGCCGCCGGAGCCGAAGAACACCAGGTCGCCGGCGGCCAGGCGCTCGGGCGGCAGCTTCGGGCCCTGCAGCCGGGCCAGCTCGCGCGAGCTGCGCGGCAGGCGCAGGTCCAGCATGTCGCGGTACACGTAGTTGACCAGGCCGGAGCAGTCGAAGCCGGTCTCCGGGCTGCTGCCGCCGTAGCGGTAGGGCGTGCCGACCAGGCTGAGTGCGCGCAGGATCACCGCGTTGGCGGCGGCCGGATCGGACGGGGCCACCTGCGGCCAGGCCCGGGTGGAGGCGGGCGCGGCGGGGCGTACCGCCTCGCGGCCGCAGCCGGCCAGCAGCGCGGCCAGCACCACGGCGGCCAAGGCCGCGCGCGCCGGTGCTGGCATGCGCGGGACAGGGGCGGGATAATGCAAACCTTTCCTCACGCGGCCATCTTGGCCGCTTCCCCCGCGGCCGACAAGCCGTCCACCTCCTGCTGCCCATGGCGGCGGCAGCCAGCCCGAGTCCCGCATGAAGATCGAAAAAGACCGCGTCGTCCGTTTCCACTACACCGTTTCCGAGGTTGGCCAGCCGCCCCTGGAGAGCTCCAAGGACCGCGAGCCGATCGCGATCCTGATCGGCCACAACAACATCATCCCGGGTCTGGAGGCCGCCATGCAGGACCGCCAGGCCGGCGACAGCTTCTCGGTGGACGTGCCGGCGGCCGAGGCCTACGGCGAGCGCCGCGAGGGCCTGGTCCAGCGCATCCCGAAGAAGCACTTCGGCGACATGCGCCTGCAGCCGGGCATGCAGGTGGTCCTGCAGACCAACTTCGGTCCGCGCGCGGTGACCGTGCAGAAGGTCGGCCTGAGCGTGGTGGATGTGGACCTGAACCACCCGATGGCGGGCAAGGACCTGCACTTCGACGTGGAGATCGTGGAAGTGCGCGAGGCCACCGCCGAGGAGATCGAGCACGGCCACGTGCACGGCGACGGCGGCCACGAGCACTGAGCCCTGCCGCCGGTGGCACCCGGGACGGCCCGCTTCGGCGGGCCGTCCGCGTTTCCGGCCGCGGACGGCGCCGCCCGGCCGTTCAGGCCGGCAGCGGCATGGGCTGCGGTGCGGGCGCCACGGCCGGCTCCGGCGCTGGCGCGCCGGCCAGGGCGCGCCGGCCAGGCGGGCCAGGGCCTCGCGCACCGGGGCGAAGCTGCGCCGGTGCTGCGGGCAGGGGCCGTGGCGCTGCAGTGCGGCCAGGTGCGCCGGGGTCGGGTAGCCCTTGTGCACGTCGAAGCCGTACTCGGGGTACTGCTCGTGCAGCCGGGCCATCAGCCGGTCGCGGCTGACCTTGGCCAGGATCGAGGCGGCCATGATCGCGCGCTCCAGGCCGTCGCCGCCGACCAGGGCCTCGGCCATGCAGGGCAGGCCGCGTGGAACCATGTTGCCGTCGATGCGGGCCAGCTCCACCGGCGGCTGCAGGGCGCAGATGGCCCGGCGCATGCCCTCCAGGGTGGCCTGCAGGATGTTGAGCCGGTCGATTTCCTCCACCGGCACCATCTCCACGTGCCAGGCCAGGGCGCGCTCGAGGATGCGCGGGTACAGGGCCTCGCGCTCGGCGGGGGTGAGCTTCTTGGAGTCGTCCAGGCCGCGGATGCGGCGTGCGGGATCCAGCACCACCGCGGCCACCGCCACCGGGCCGGCCAGCGGGCCGCGCCCGGCTTCGTCCACGCCGCACACGCGCAGCTGGCGGCGGTCCACCGGGAACAGCCCGGTGCCGATGTCGCCGGGCCGGCCGCGCCGGCTCACCGCCGCGCCTCCGCCAGGCCGGGCAGGGACGCGATCGCCTCGGCAGCGCGCGCCGAGGCGTCCTGGCGCAGCTGCAGGTGCAGGTCGCGGTAGCGCGGCTGCAGCGCGGCCACCGCCTCCGGCGAGCGGAACCAGTGCAGCACCGCGTCGGCCAGGCGGTCGGGGGTGCAGTCGTCCTGCATCAGCTCCGGCGCCAGGTCCTCGCCGGCCAGCACGTTGGGCAGCGCGTAGCGGTCCACCTTGAGCAGGCCCAGCAGGCGCACCAGGCCGTAGGTCAGCGGGGCGACGCGGTAGCCGACCACCATCGGCCGCTTGGCCAGCATCGCCTCCAGGGCCGCCGTGCCCGAGGCCAGCAGCACCACGTCGGCCGCGTCGAGCACGGTGCGTGCCTGGCCCTGCAACAGCAGGCACTGCCGCTCCGGCAGGGCGGAGGCGGCCAGCTGCTGGCGCAGCAGGCCGCTGCAGGCCTCGTTGGCGGCCGGCACCACCACGCGCAGCTCCGGGATGGCTTCCATCACCCGCCAGGCGGCTTCGAAGAAGATCCCGCCCAGGCGTTCGATCTCGCCCAGGCGGCTGCCCGGCAGCACCGCCAGCACCCGGGCGCCGGCCGGCAGGCCCAGGTGCGCGCGCGCCGCAGCGCGGTCCGGCTCCAGTGGCATCTCGTCGGCCATCGGGTGGCCGACGAAGCGCGCGTCCACGCCGTGGCGGGCGTAGATCTCCGGCTCCATCGGGAACAGGCACAGCACCCGGTCGGCGCTGGCGCCGATCTTCTCCGCGCGGCCCTCGCGCCAGGCCCACACCGAGGGGCTGACGTAGTGCACGGTGCGCACGCCGCGCTGGCGCAGCCAGCGCTCCATGCCAAGGTTGAAATCCGGCGCGTCGATGCCGACGAACACGTCCGGACGCCAGTCCAGCACCCTCTGGCGGAACTCGTTGCGCAGGCGCAGCAGGCGCGGCAGGTGGCGCAGCACCTCGGCCAGGCCCATCACCGCCAGCTCGCTGGCGTCGTTCCAGGTCTGCACGCCGGCCGCGCGCATGGCGTCGCCACCGATGCCGGCGAATTCCGCGGCCGGGAAGCGGCGGCGCAGCGCGGCGACCAGGCCGGCGCCGAGCGCGTCGCCGGAGGCCTCCCCGGCGACCAGGGCGATGCGCAGGCCGGCGCTGGCGGGACCGGGCGCGTCCATGCTCAGCGCAGCAGCGGCCGTTCGCCGCCTCCCAGGAACTCGACCAGCAGGCGCACGTCCTCGCTGGACTGCGCCTGTTCGGCCAGCTTCTCGCGCGCCTCGGCCAGCGGCAGGCCGGCCACGTACAGGGTGCGGTAGGCGCGCTTGATCGCGGCGATGCGCTCGGGCGAGAAGCCGCGGCGCTTCAGGCCCTCGGTGTTGATGCCGCGCGGCCGGCCCAGCGAGTTGCCGCCGACCATGGTGTAGGGCGGCACGTCGCCGTTGACCAGCGCGCCCATGCCGATGAAGGCGTGGGCGCCGATGCGGCAGAACTGGTGGGCACCGGAGAAGCCGCTCATGATCACCCAGTCGTCCACGACGACGTGGCCGGCGAGGGTGGTGTTGTTGGAGAACACGCAGTTGTTGCCGACGATGCAGTCGTGGGCCACGTGCGTGTAGGCCAGCATCCAGTTGTCGTTGCCGATGCGGGTGACGCCGCCGCCGTTGCCGGTGCCGCGGTTGAGGGTGACGAACTCGCGGAACAGGTTGCGGTCGCCGATCACCAGCTCGGTGCGCTCGCCGCCGAACTTCTTGTCCTGCGGGTCGCCGCCGATGGCCGCGTGGCCGACGAAGCGGTTGTCGCGGCCGATGCGGGTCGGCCCGGTGAAGCTGCAGTGCGGGCCGATCTGGCAGCCGTCGCCGATCTCGACCTCCGGCCCGATGTAGGTGAAGGCGCCCACGGTCACGCCCTGGCCCAGGCGCGCGCCGGGATCGACCACGGCGGTGGGATGGATGCGGGTGGAGGAATCGTTCATCGCGGGACTCCCGGCGTGGGGGTGGACGGGGTCATTCGCGGGTTCCGGCGCAGAGCACCTCGGCGCAGGCGACCACCTCGCCGTCGACCTTGGCCTCGCCGTAGTACACGGCCATGTTGCGGATGACGCGCTTGATCTGCACGTGCAGCTCCAGCACGTCGCCCGGCACCACCTGCTTGCTGAAGCGGGCGTTCTCCACCTTGACCATGTAGAACAGCTTGGACTGTGCGTCGCGGCCCAGCGACAGCTGGGTCAGCACGCCGCCGGCCTGGGCCAGGGCCTCGATGATCAGCACGCCCGGCATGATCGGCTGCCCGGGGAAGTGGCCCTGGAAGAACGGTTCGTTGATGGTGACGTTCTTGCGGGCGACGATGCGCTTGCCCTCGAGGTCCAGTTCCACCACCCGGTCAACGAGCAGGAACGGATAACGGTGCGGGATCAGCTCCCGGATGGTGTTGACGTCGACAGGAAGTTGCACGTTTTCGTTCATTCGGGACTTTCCTGGAGGGAAGCGTTGACCCTGCGCGCCAGCGCGTCCAGCTGCTTGAAGCGGGCCGCGTTCTTGCGCCAGGTGCGGTTGTCCGTCAGCGGCGTGCCGGAGGAGTACTCGCCCGGCTCGCGGATGGAGTGGGTGACCAGCGACATGGCGGTGACCGTGACCTTGTCGGTCACCTCCAGGTGGCCGAGGATGCCGGCGCCGCCGCCGACCAGACAGTAGCGGCCGATGCGCGCGCTGCCGGCTGCGGCCGAACAGCCGGCCATGGCGGTGTGCGCGCCGATGCGCACGTTGTGGCCGATCTGCACCAGGTTGTCCAGGCGCACGTCCTCCTCGAGCACGGTGTCCTCGAGCGCGCCGCGGTCGATGCAGGTGTTGGCGCCGATCTCGCAGTCGTCGCCCACCACCACGCCGCCGAGCTGCGGCACGTTGATCCAGCGCCCGTTCTCCATCGCCAGGCCGAAGCCGGGGGCGCCCAGCACCGCCCCCGGCAGGATGCGCACGCGCCTGCCCAGGCGCACGCGCGTCACCAGCGTGACCCGTGCCACCAGCTCGCAGCCCTCGCCCAGCTCGCAGTCCTCGCCGATCACGCAGCCCGGGCCGATGACGCAGCCGGCGGCCACGCGGCTGCGCGCGCCGATGGTGACGAACGGGCCGATGTGCGCCTGCGGCGAGACCTCCGCATCGGGGTCGATCACCGCCGAGGGGTGGATGCCCGGCTCGCGCACCGGTACCCGCTCGAACAGCGCGGCGATGCGGGCGAAGGCCGCGTAGGGATCGCGCGCCACCAGCGCGGTGCCGGGCACGGCCTCCGCGTCGTCGGCGCGCACCACCACCACGCCGGCGCGTGCGGCGGCCAGCTGCGGGCGGTAGCGCGGGTTGGCGAGGAAGGCCAGCTGTTCCGGCCCGGCATTGGCCAGTGTGGCCACGCCGCGCACGACCGTCCGGCCGTCGCCATGGAGCTGCAGGGAGAAGCGTTCGGCCAGTTCGGCGGCGGTGTAGGCGGGGGTTTCCATGCCGCGCATTCTAGCCTTACGCGGGAGCTCCCCGGCCCCTCGCACGGCTCAGCGCCGCGCCAGCAGCACCAGCAGCGCGCCGGTGCCGCCCTGCGCCGGCGGCGCCGAATGGAAGGCCAGCACCTCGCCGCGCTGGCGCAGCAGGCGGTCCACGAGGTTCTTGAGCACCGGCACGCCCGGCTCGGCGCTGCCCTTGCCGTGGATGATCCGTACGCACCCGTAGCCTGCGGCCACCGCCTCGGCCAGGAAGCGCGCCAGCATGGTCTCGGCCTGCAGCGCGCTGGCGCCGTGCAGGTCCAGCTCGTCCTGCACGGCGAACTGGCCGCGGCGCAGGCGCTGCCAGGTGCGCGCGTTGACGCGCTCGCGGCGGAAGGCGGAAGGATCGCCGCGCAGCAGCAGCGCCTCGGGCGTGTCGGCCAGGCGGTCCAGGCGTTCGGCCTGCGTCTCCGCCGGCCGCCGCGCCGGGCGCGGCCGCGGCCGTTCCGGGACGTGCGCCGCGCCCTTGCGCAGCGGCACCACCTTGCCCACCGCGGCGCGGAACAGCGCGGCGTCGTCGTCTTCGTCCTCGTGCATGGGCACAGGGTATCGGCAGCGGCGCCGGGCGCAAGCGTGTGCGCCGGTGCCGGGAACCCGGGCGGACGCTTCCGGTATCATGCGTCCGTTTCCGAGGAAGCCCATGCGCGTACTGGTAAGCAATGACGACGGTGTGGACGCTCCGGGCATCCACGCCCTGGCCCGGGGCCTGCGCGAGGCCGGCCACGAGGTCTACGTGGTCGCGCCCGACCGCGACCGCTCCGGCGCCAGCAACTCGCTGACGCTGGACCTGCCGATCCGGGTCAAGCGGCTGGACCACTACACCTGCTCGGTGGCCGGCACGCCGACCGACTGCGTGCACCTGGCGCTGACCGGGATGTTCGAGTTCGAGCCGGACATCGTGGTCTCGGGCATCAACAACAGCGCCAACCTGGGCGACGACGTGATCTACTCCGGCACCGTGTCGGCGGCGATGGAAGGACGTTTCCTCGGCCTGCCGGCGGTGGCGGTGTCGCTGGTGACCCGCAACCACCAGGGCGAGCACTACGCCACGGCCGCGCGCGCGGCCGTGGAGATCGTGGCGCGCCTGGGTGCCGATCCGCTGCCGGCCGACACCATCCTCAACGTCAACGTGCCGGACCTGCCCTGGGAACGGCTGCGCGGCTTCGAGGTCACCCGCCTGGGCAACCGCCACCGCGCCGAGGCGTGCATCCCGCAGCCGGACCCGCGCGGCAACACCGTGTACTGGATCGGCCCGGCCGGCCCGGAGCAGGACGCCGGCCCCGGCACCGACTTCCACGCGGTGCGCACCGGCCACATCTCGATCACGCCGATCCACGTGGACCTGACCCGCTACCAGGCGCTGGAGAAGGTCGCCGGCTGGGTCGGCGGGCTCACCGCCACGCTGGCCGGCGCGAGGGAGGGCACAGCATGATGGCGCGTCTGCGGCTGCAGCCCCAGGCGGTGGGCGTGGGCATGACCTCGCAGCGCGTGCGCGACCGCCTGGCCGAGCGCCTGCGCGAGGCGGGCATCGCCGACGAGCGCGTGCTCAACGTGATCCGCACGCTGCCGCGCCACCTGTTCGTGGACGAGGCGCTGGCCAGCCGTGCCTACGAGGACACCGCCTTGCCCATCGGCCACGGCCAGACCATCTCGCAGCCGTGGGTGGTGGCGCGCATGACCGAGGAAGTGCTCTCCGCCGGGCCGAAGAAGGTGCTGGAGGTGGGGACCGGCTCGGGCTACCAGGCCGCGGTGCTGGCCGCGCTGGGGCTGGAGGTCTACACCGTCGAGCGCATCGGGGACCTGCTGCGGCAGGCGCGCAAGCGCTTCCGCTCGCTGGGCCTGAACGTGCGCAGCAAGCACGACGATGGCCGCATCGGCTGGCCGGAGTACGCGCCGTTCGACGCCATCCTGGTCACCGCCGCGGCCCCGGCGCTGGTGCCGGACCTGGTCGAGCAGCTGGCACCGGGCGGCGTGCTGGTCGCGCCGGTGGGCGGCGCCTCCGGGCAGTCGCTGCTGCGGCTGGAGCGCAAGGCCGACGGCGGCATCGAGGAGCGGACGCTGGCGCCGGTGGTGTTCGTGCCGCTGCTGGCAGGCACGCTGGACTGACGCATGCAGGTATTCGGCCCCCTCTACGACCGCGCCCTGGCCTGGGCCGCCCATCCGCGCGCGCCGACCTACCTGACGGTGCTCAGCTTCATCGAGGCGATCTTCTTCCCGGTGATGCCGGAGGTGATGCTGGCGCCGATGTGCGTGGCCCGGCCCAGGCGCGGCTGGTGGTTCGCCACCCTCAGCCTGGCGGGCTCCATGGCCGGGGCCATGGTCGGCTACGCCCTGGGCCACTTCGCCTTCGAGGCGGTCAAGCCGCTGCTGGAATGGACGGGCATGCTGCCGAAGATCGAAGAGGGCATCGCCACGATCCAGGGCAAGATGCATGACTCGCCGTGGGCGGTGTTCTGGTTCCTGGTGCTGGGCGGCTTCATGCCGATCCCGATGAAGGTCTTCACCTGGGCCTCGGGTATTGTCGGGGTGCCGCTGCTGCCGTATTTCCTGAGCATGCTGGTCGGCCGCGGCAAGCGCGTGTTCCTGCTGGCCGGGGTGATCCGCTTCGGCGGCGCGCGCGCGGCCGACGCGCTGCGGCGCTGGATCGAGCCGCTGGGCTGGATCGCGACGGTGGCGGTCGCCGCCCTGGTGGCCTGGCTTGTATGGAGGGCGAAGTTCGCATGAAAGCCGAGGGACTGTCCCGCTCCGCGCGCCTGCTGCTGGCGCTTGCACTGCTGGCGCTGCTGGCCGCCTGCGCCAAGAGCACGGTGGTGCGCACGCCGGCCAGCGGCACCGGCAGCACGGCCGCAGGCGCGCCCGGCGGGACGGTGGTGGTGCAGCGCGGCGACACGCTGTACAGCATCGCCCGCCGCCACGGCCTGACCGTGGCCCAGGTGGCCGGCTGGAACGGTCTGCAGCCGCCGTACACGATCTATCCGGGCCAGCGCCTGCGCCTGGGCCCGGCCTCCGGTGCCACCGCCGCCAGCACGACCGCGCGCGGTACCGCGGCCAGGCCGGCCGCCGGCACCGGCACCGCCAAGCCAGCCGCGGGCGGCCCGGCCAGCGGCCCGGCCTCCGGCACGCCCGCGGCGAAGGCGTCCACCCCGGGCGTGCCGGCCAGCAGCGGCTTCACCTGGCGCTGGCCCGCGCAGGGCGTGCTGCTTCGGACCTTCGTCCCCGGCGACAACACCCGCCAGGGCATCGACATCGGCGGCAGCAGCGGCCAGCCGGTGGTCGCCGCGGCCGACGGCGTGGTGGTGTATTCCGGCGCCGGCCTGGTCGGCTACGGCGAGCTGATCATCATCAAGCACGACGAGCACTGGCTGTCGGCCTACGGCCACAACCGCAAGCGCCTGGTCGGCGAGGGCCAGGCGGTGAAGGCCGGCCAGCAGATCGCGGAGATGGGGCGCACCGGCACCGACCGCGACATGCTGCACTTCGAGATCCGCTACAACGGCAAGCCGGTCGATCCGCTGCGCTACCTGCCCAAGCGGTAGCGGCCGCGCCGCCGCGGCCCGGCCCGGCCGCCGTACCGCCCGCGCCGGTCAGCGTGCGGCGGCGGCGCGCCGCGCCGCACGCTCCACCAGCCCGCGGTCGCCTTCCTCGTACAGCCGCTGCAGGCGCATGCGGGTCACCCCTTCCTCGTACAGCCGCTGCAGGCGCATGCGGGTCACCCGCCAGCCGTCGGCGCCGCGTTCCAGACGGTGGGTGTAGATCCCGCCGACCGTCCACGACTCCGTGCCGATCCAGTGCGTGGCCCGTACGTGGCTGGTGGCGGTGGCCACCGCGCCGGCGCCTTCGACGTGGATGTTGGTGACCAGGTGCTGGGTGGCGTCGAAGCCCGGCAGCAGTGCCTGCCACTGTGCCAGCAGTGCGGCCCGTTCCAGGGCCGCGGGCTGGCCGCCGAACAGGCTGGTGTAGTCGAGCTCGACCTGCGGCGCGAGCAGGCGCTCCAGCCGCGGCCAGTCGCGCAGGTCGGCGAACAGGCCGATGCCGGCGACCACCCCGGCGATCTCGGCGTGCGCGGCCGCGCCGGCTGCCCGCAGCGCCCGCAGGGGGCTGCGCAGGAGGCCGAACCGGCTCATCGCGCCGCCTCCCCGCCGGCCGCCAGCCAGCGCCGGAAGTGCGCCACGGCCGCATCCGCCGCGGCCGTGACCGGGCCGTCGGCGTCGTAGAAGTCGAACTGCGGCACCCCCTCCAGCCACAGCGCCTCCTTCGGCCCGGCCAGGCCCTCGAAGAAGCGGCGCGCGCCCTGCGGGATGGCGGCCGCCTCGCTGTGCACCAGCAACACCGGCCGGGCCACCGCCGGGGCGATGGCGATGCCGTCGAACTCCAGCCAGCCGCGCCAGAAGGCCGGGTCGGCCTCATTGCGCCAGTCCGGGACCAGGCCGCGGTCCGGCTCGGTGTAGTAGGGCACGTCGAACATCAGCGCGCCGCGGTCGGTGCGGCTGGCGATGGGCACGAACGTCTGCCGCCCGGTTTCGCGGAAGCGGGCCTCGGCCTCGTCGCCGGCGCGGAGCAGCGCGTCCACACCCGCGGCGCCGCCGTAGGTTTCCTCCAGCACCGCGCGGTCGTGCAGCCAGGGGGCGACCAGCGCCAGCGCGCGCATGGCCGGCGCGCGGGCGGCGGCATGGGCCATGTAGCCGGCACCGACGCAGATGCCCAGGCCGCCCAGGCGCGTGGCGTCCACCGCCGGGTGGGTGGCCAGGAAGCCGAGCGCCGCCTCGATGTCCTCGACCTTGCGCGCCGGGTCCTCGAACTGGCGCCGGTCGCCGCCGCTGCGGCCCCAGCCGCGGAAGTCGAAGGCCAGCGCCGCCAGGCCGCGTTCGGCCAGGGCGCGGGCGTAGCGGGCCGGCATCTGCTCCTTCACGGTCATCCAGGCGCCGGCGACCACCACCGCCGGCACGGGGCGATCCGGACCGGCGCTGTCGGGGAGGTACAGGTCGCCGGCCAGGCGCTCCCCGCCGGAGGTGAACTCCACCTCCTCGACGCGGACCTCGGCCGCGGCGGGCAGGGCGAGGGCAAGGGCCAGGATGCCGCCAAACGGGGCTTTCATCGGCATGTTCCTCCTTCTGTCGTGGGGGGCGGGAAGAAGGTGGAAGCGGGGACCGGGCCTGCCCGGCGGCGACGGGGCGCCGGCAGCGCGGCGCGCATCCGCCGGGGCGGGGCAGGGAACCGGCGCGGAGCCGAATCTAGCGCCGGCCGGGTGGCCGTGGCCTTGACCGGAGTTGCGTTTTCACGTGGCGAGCCGGCGGGACTCAGCCGGGCAGGATGAAGGCGGCCACCACCTTGCGGCCCTCGCTGGCCAGGACGTTGTAGGTGCGCGCAGCAGCGGGGTTGTCCATGACCTCGATGCCGACGCCGCGGGTCAGGCAGGCGGCCAGCACCGCCGGCGGCGGGAACACCTGGGTGGCGCCGGTGCCGAGCAGCACCACGTCCGGCTCCAGGGCCAGCAGCGGTTCCAGCGCGGCCGGGGACAGTGCGGCCACCGATGCCACCGGCCAGTCCTCGACCAGGGCCGAAGGCGCCAGGAAGAAGCTGGCGGCCAGCACCCGGTCGTTGACCCGGGCGCTGCGGCCGTCGGCGGCACGCAGCACGTACTGGTAGTCGGGGATTTCCTGGTTCAGGAACATGGGCGTGTTCAGGCCCGGGGCAGGACGATCCCGGGCTTCTCCCGCGACGGACGGTACAGGGTGGCGGTGTGGCCGATGCGCTGGACCAGGGCCGCGCCGGTCTGCGCGGCCAGCTCGGCGATCATGGCGTCGCGCGCCTCGCGGTCCTCGGCGGCGACCTTCACCTTGACCAGCTCGTGGCGTTCCAGCACCGCGTCCAGCTCGGCCAGCAGGGCGGGGGTGACGCCCTTGCCGCCCACCTGCATCAGGGCCTTGAGCCCGTGCGCCTGGCTGCGCAGGAAGCGGGTCTGGGCGGCGGTGAGGACGGCGGACATGGGGACAAACCGGGGGAAGGGGGGCGGATCAGGGTATCATGGCCTTCCATGTCCCCGCGGGCCCGGCCCGCTCTTCCGCATGTCCCGCAGCTCACGCAGCAAGAGCAGCCACCGCTGGCTCCGCGAGCATTTCGCCGACCCCTACGTGAAGAAGGCCCAGGCCGAGGGCATGCGCTCGCGCGCGGCCTACAAGCTGGAGGAGCTGATCGAGCGCGACCGCCTGCTCCGGCCGGGCATGGTCGTGGTCGACCTGGGCGCGGCCCCCGGTGGCTGGTCCCAGTACGTGCGCCAGGCCCTGGGCGACACCGGCCGGGTCATCGCCCTGGACATCCTGGAGATGCCGCCGCTGGCCGGGGTCGAGTTCCTTCATGGGGATTTCAGGGAGGATGCCGTCTTATCCGAACTGGAATCGCGCCTGGGCGGCCAGCCCGTGGACCTTGTGCTCTCGGACATGGCCCCCAATATGAGTGGCGTGGACGCGGTGGACCAGCCGCGGGCCATGTACCTGGCGGAGCTGGCGATGGACTTCGCCGACACCCACCTGCGCCCCGATGGCGCCTTCCTGATCAAGCTGTTCCAGGGGGTGGGGTTCGACGAATACGTGCGCGAGCTGCGCCGGCGCTACCAGAAGGTGGCGATCCGGAAGCCGGCGGCCTCGCGCAAGCGTTCGCCGGAAGTCTATGCCCTCGGCCAGGGCAAGCTGGCCCAGATGAAGTAAGCTGGCCCAGGCCAGTCCCCCCCACACGCAGTACCCGCGGAGCGTCACACCGGAGCCATGAGGATGAACGACTTGACCAAGAATCTGCTGCTCTGGGTGGTCGTCGCCGTCGTGCTGATGGTGGTGTTCCAGAGCTTCTCGCCGCGTGGCGCGGGCAGCGTGGCCGCCGGCGAGTCCCCCAGCTACACCCGCTTCGTGCAGGAGGTGGACGCCGGGCGCATCCGCTCGGTGGTGTTCACCGACGAGAGCACCTTCAGCACCAACGTGATCCGGTACCGGCGCACCGACGGGACCGAGGGCCAGGTGGTCGGCCCCACCGACCAGAAGCTGCTGGACCAGCTGATCAGCAAGAACATCGACGTGGTCCGCGAGAAGCCGCAGACCGGCCCGGGCTTCTGGACCATCTTCCTGCAGTTCTCGCCGATCCTGCTGCTGATCGGCTTCTGGATCTTCATGATGCGGCAGATGCAGGGCGGCGCGGGCGGCGCCAAGGGCGCCATGTCCTTCGGCAAGTCGCGCGCCAAGCTGCAGGGCGAGGACCAGGTCAAGGTCACCTTCGCCGACGTGGCCGGCTGCGACGAGGCCAAGGAGGAGGTCGCCGAGCTGGTGGAGTTCCTGCGCGATCCGACCAAGTTCCAGCGCCTGGGCGGCAAGATCCCGCGCGGCGTGCTGATGGTCGGCCCGCCGGGCACCGGCAAGACGCTGCTGGCCAAGGCCATCGCCGGCGAGGCCAAGGTGCCGTTCTTCTCCATTTCCGGCTCGGACTTCGTGGAGATGTTCGTGGGCGTGGGCGCCAGCCGCGTGCGTGACATGTTCGAGCAGGCCAAGAAGCACGCCCCCTGCATCATCTTCATCGACGAGATCGACGCGGTCGGCCGGCACCGCGGCGCCGGCCTGGGCGGCGGCCACGACGAGCGCGAGCAGACCCTCAACCAGCTGCTGGTGGAGATGGACGGCTTCGAGGGCGGCGAGGGCGTGATCGTCATCGCCGCGACCAACCGCCCGGACGTGCTCGACCCGGCGCTGCTGCGCCCGGGGCGCTTCGACCGCCAGGTGGTGGTCGGCCTGCCGGACGTGAAGGGCCGCGAGCAGATCCTCAAGGTGCACATGCGCAAGCTGGCCCTGGCCGACGACGTCGAGCCGATGGTCATCGCCCGCGGCACCCCGGGCTTCTCCGGCGCCGACCTGGCCAACCTGTGCAACGAGGCGGCGCTGTTCGCCGCGCGCGAGAACGCCAAGGAAGTGCGCATGGAGCACTTCGACCGCGCCCGCGACAAGATCCTCATGGGCGCCGAGCGCCGCTCGATGGCCATGAGCGAGGAGGAGAAGCGGCTGACCGCCTACCACGAGGCCGGCCACGCCATCGTCGGCCGCCTGATGCCCGAGCACGACCCGGTCTACAAGGTCACCATCATCCCGCGCGGCCGCGCCCTGGGCGTGACCATGTACCTGCCCGAGGGCGACCGCTACTCGATGAGCCGCGCGGCCATCGAGTCGCAGCTGTGCTCGCTGTACGGCGGCCGCGTGGCCGAGGAGCTGATCTTCGGCGAGGACAAGGTCACCACCGGCGCCTCCAACGACATCGAGCGCGCGACCAAGCTGGCGCGCAACATGGTCACCAAGTGGGGTCTGTCGGAGGAGATGGGCCCGATCGCCTACGGCGAGCAGGAGGACGAGGTGTTCCTCGGCCGCTCGGTGACCCAGCACAAGAACGTCTCCGACGAGACCGCGCGCAAGATCGACGAGGTCGTGCGCTCGATCCTGGAGAAGGCCTATGCGCGCACCCGGCAGATCCTGACCGAGAACATCGACAAGCTGCACGCCATGTCGGCGGCGCTGCTGCAGTACGAGACCATCGACGGGCCGCAGATCGACGCCATCATGGAAGGCCGCGAGCCGCCCCCGCCGGCCGGCTGGGGCCGCACGCCGGGCGCCGGCGACGGCGGCGACAGCAAGGGCGGCGGCGAACGCCCGGTGCCGTCGGTGGGCGGGCCGGTCGCCACCCAGCCCTGAGCGGAGCCCCAGGTGTCCGCTCCCGGGTCCGGGCCGCGCCGCAGCTACTACGTCCGCAACCCGTGGCGTCCATGGGTGGCGGGCGGCATGGCCGGCGCCTCCACCATCCTGACCACCACCACGCTGTTCTACGCGCTGGGCCGGCTGCCGCTGGCCCTGGTCGGGATCAGCGTGGGGCTGGCGGCCGCCGCCGCCGGCCTGGCCCTGTACGCGCGGCACCGCGCCGCGCGCTTCGACGCCGAGCACCTGGGCCGCTGAGCGGCCCGCCGGGGGAACTGCCGTGTTCGACATCTCGCCGCAACTGGATTGCGCCGGGCGCGTGCTGGTCCTGGACCGCACCCGCGTCATGGGCATCGTCAACGTCACTCCGGACTCCTTTTCCGACGGCGGCCTGCACGCCAGCGTGGACGCGGCCGTGGCCCACGGCCTGCGCCTGGCCGAGGAGGGCGCGGACATCCTCGACGTGGGCGGGGAGTCCACCCGCCCCGGCGCGGCCGAGGTGCCGGTGGAGGAGGAGCTGCGCCGGGTGGTGCCGGTCATCGAGCGCCTGGCGCGCCAGACCTCCGTGCCGATCAGCGTGGACACCTGCAAGCCGGAGGTGATGCGCGCGGCGGTGGAGGCGGGCGCCGGCATGATCAACGACGTGTGTGCGCTGCGCCGCGAGGGCGCGCTGGACACCGCCGCAGCGCTGGGCGTGCCGGTGGTGCTGATGCACATGCGGGGCGAGCCGCGCACCATGCAGGACGACCCGCGCTACGACGACGTGGTCGCCGAGGTGCACCGCTTCCTGGCCGAGCGGGTGTTCGCCGCCGAGCTGGCCGGCATTCCGAAGAAGCGCCTGGTGGTGGACCCGGGTTTCGGCTTCGGCAAGACCACCGCGCACAACCTGGCCCTGCTGGCGCAGCTGGAGCGCTTCACCGAGCTGGGCGTGCCGGTGCTGGCCGGGCTGTCGCGCAAGCGCAGCATCGGCGAGCTGACCGGGCGCGAGGTGCCGGCCGAACGCGTGGCCGGCTCGGTGGCCGCGCACCTGGTCGCCGCCCAGCGCGGTGCGCGCATCGTGCGCGTGCACGACGTGGCCGCCACGGTGGACGCGCTGAGGGTGTGGGAGGCGGTGGCCGCGGTGCCGGCGCCGCGGCGCGCCGCCGCACCGGGGATCGCCTGGCCGGAGGACTGACCGGCCGTCCTGCGGCTGCGCGGCCCGGCGGGCAGACGGTAAGCTGCGCGCTCCTGCCGGAGAGGGGAGCGCATGACCGCCAGCACGCCACTGCTTGCCACCTTCGTCGCCTACCTGCTGCTGATGGTGGGCATCGGCCTGTGGGCCTGGTTCCGCACCCACAGCTTCGACGACTACATCCTCGGCGGGCGTTCCCTGGGCAGCGTGGTCACCGCACTGTCGGCCGGCGCCTCGGACATGAGCGGCTGGCTGCTGATGGGCCTGCCCGGCGCGCTGTACCTGTCCGGCCTGGCCGAGGCCTGGATCGCCATCGGCCTGACCCTCGGCGCCTGGCTGAACTGGCGCTTCGTCGCCGGGCCGCTGCGCCTGTACACCGAGCGCACCCACAACGCGCTGACCCTGCCGGACTACTTCACCCACCGCTTCGAGGACCGCAGCCGGGTGCTGCGCATCCTCTCGGCGCTGGTGATCCTGGTGTTCTTCGCCGTGTACTGCGCCTCCGGCATCGTCGCCGGTGCGCGCCTGTTCGAGAGCGTGTTCGGCCTGCCCTACGCCCAGGCGCTGTGGTGGGGTGCGGCGGCGACCATCGTCTACACCTTCCTCGGCGGCTTCCTGGCGGTGAGCTGGACCGACGCGGTGCAGGCCACACTGATGATCTTCGCCCTGCTGCTGACCCCGGTGGTGGCGCTGCTGCAGCTGGGCGGCCCGGCGCAGGCGCTGGCCCTGGTGGAGCAGGTGGACCCGGCGCGGCTGCAGTGGATCGGCGCCGGCGGCCTGGTGGCGGTGGTCTCGGCCGCGGCCTGGGGCCTGGGCTACTTCGGCCAGCCGCACATCCTGGCCCGCTTCATGGCCGCGCAGGACCTGGCCACGCTGCCGCGCGCGCGCCGCATCGGCATGGCCTGGATGGTGCTGTGCCTGGCCGGCGCGATCGCGGTCGGCCTGGCCGGCCTGGCGTACTTCACCCGCTTCCCGGGGCAGGGCGCCCTGGTCCACGGCAACCCGGAGCGGGTGTTCATCGCCCTGGCCGGCGCGCTGTTCAACCCCTGGGTGGCCGGCGTGCTGCTGTCGGCGATCCTGGCGGCGATCATGAGCACCCTGTCCTGCCAGCTGCTGGTCTGTTCCAGCGCCCTGACCGAGGACTTCTACCGCGGTCTGTTGCGCCCGCACGCCGGCCAGCGCGAGCTGGTCTGGGTGGGCCGGGCGGCGGTGCTGGCGGTGGCACTGCTGGCGATCTGGCTGGCGCGCGACCCGGACAGCCGCGTGCTGGGCCTGGTCAGCTACGCCTGGGCCGGGTTCGGCGCGGCCTTCGGCCCGGTGGTGCTGTTCTCGCTGTGCTGGGGGCGGATGACCCGCAACGGCGCCCTCGCCGGCATGCTGGCCGGCGCCCTGACCGTGATCCTGTGGAAGCACACCGGCAGCGCCCTGTACGAGATGGTGCCCGGCTTCCTGGCCGCCAGCCTGGCCATCGTCGTGGCCAGCCTGGCCGACCGCGCGCCGTCGGTGCAGGTCCAGGCCACCCATGCCCAGGTCCGCGCCAGCCTGCGCGAGCACGGCTACTGAGGCGGCGATGGCGGAGGACTCACGCCCGTCGGCGATCGCCATCATGGGCCCGACCGCGTCGGGCAAGACCGCCTTCGCCGTGGAGCTGGCCCGGGCGCTGGGCGGGGAGATCGTCAGCGTGGACTCGGCCCTGGTCTACCGCGGCCTGGACATCGGCGCGGCCAAGCCGGACGCGGCCGAGCGCGCCGGCGTGCCGCACCACCTGCTGGACGTGCGCGAGCCATGGGAGCCGTACTCGGCCGCCGAGTTCGCCGCCGACGCGCGCGCGGCCATCGACGCCATCCTGGCCCGGGGCCGCCTGCCGGTGCTGGCCGGCGGCACCGGCCTGTACTTCCACGCCCTGCTGCATGGCCTGGCGCCGATGCCCGAGGCCGACCCGGAGCTGCGCCGGCGCATCGCCGACGAGGCGCGGGAGCGCGGCTGGCCGGCCCTGCACGCCGAACTGGCCCGCGTCGACCCGGAGGCGGCCGCACGCATCCGCCCGGGCGACGCCCAGCGCATCCAGCGCGCGCTGGAGGTGTACCGGCTCAGCGGCCGGCCGATCAGCGCCTGGCAGCGCGACCCGCCGCCGCCGCGGCCGCCGCTGCGGGTGCTCAAGCTGGTGCTGGCCCCGCGCGAGCGCGCCGAGCTGCACGCGCGCATCGCCACCCGCTTCGACCGCATGCTGGAGGCCGGCTTCCTCGACGAGGTGCGCCGGCTGCGCGCGCTGCCGCAGCTGCGCGACCACCCGCGGCCGCTGGACCTGCCGGCGCTGCGCGCGGTGGGCTACCGCCAGGCCTGGGAGCACCTGGACGGGCGGTACGACGCGGCCGGGTTCCGTGACCGGGCGGTCTTCGCCACCCGCCAGCTGGCCAAGCGCCAGCTGACCTGGCTGCGCGGGCAGCTGGACGCCCGCTGGTTCGACCCGCAACGTGAACGGGACGGGCTTTGCGACGCGGTGGGCCGTTTCCTGCCGGCGCAGGCGGTGCGGGCGCGCCGGCTTGTGTAACATGCCTTCACGGGCCCGGGGGGAGGCCCGCCAGGACCAGAACAATAAATAAACAGAACAAGAAAGGGGACCTACCTATGTCCAAGGGGCAATCGCTGCAGGATCCGTTCCTGAACGCTCTGCGACGCGAGCGCGTGCCGGTGTCGGTGTACCTGGTCAACGGCATCAAGCTGCAGGGTACGATCGAGTCCTTCGACCAGTTCGTGGTGCTGTTGCGCAGCACCGTGAGCCAGATGGTCTACAAGCACGCCATCTCCACCGTCGTGCCGTCGCGCAATGTCCGGGTCGGACCCGGCGGCGGTTACGTCCAGCACGCCGACCAGGCCGAGCCGGCCGGCGAGACCCGCGCGGAGGGCGAGCGCAACACCGAGGAGTCCTGATTGTTCGAACGTTCCCGCAAGGGTGAACATGCGTTGCTGATCCAGCCCCACGCGGGCGGGGCCGTTGCGGAGGACGTGCTCGAGGAATTCGCCGACCTGGCCCGCTCGGCCGGCGCCAGCATCGCCGCCACCATCACCGCGCGCATCGACCGGCCCAACCCGGCCACGCTGATCGGCAGCGGCAAGCTGGAGGAGGTGAAGGCCGCCGCCGAGGCCACCGGCGCAGACCTGGTGCTGGTCAACCACGCGCTGACGCCGGTGCAGGAGCGCAACCTGGAGAAGGCACTGCAGCGCCGGGTGGTGGACCGCACCGGCCTGATACTGGACATCTTCGCCCAGCGCGCGCGCAGCCACGAGGGCAAGCTGCAGGTCGAGCTGGCCCAGCTCAAGCACATGGCCACCCGCCTGGTGCGCGGCTGGACCCACCTGGAGCGCCAGCGCGGCGGCTCCATCGGCCTGCGCGGCCCCGGCGAGACCCAGCTGGAAACCGACCGCCGCCTGCTGCAGAAGCGGGTGGAGCAGCTGCAGCGGCGGCTGGAGAAGGTCGAGGTGCAGCACGCGCAGATGCGCCGCGCCCGCGTGCGCAGCGAGCTGCCGCGGGTGGCCCTGGTCGGCTACACCAACGCCGGCAAGTCCACCCTGTTCAACGCCCTCACCGGCGCCGACGCCTACGCCGCCGACCAGCTGTTCGCCACCCTGGACCCGACCGTGCGCCGGGTCGCCCTGCCCGGCGGCACCATCGTCCTGGCCGACACCGTGGGCTTCGTGCGCGACCTGCCGCACGAGCTGGTGGCGGCGTTCCGCTCGACCCTGGCCGAGGCGCGCGAGGCCGACCTGCTGCTGCACGTGGTCGATGCCGCCGATCCGCACCGCGAGGAACGCATCGCCCAGGTGGACGCGGTCCTGGCCGAGATCGGCGCCGGCGGGATCCCGCAGCTGCTGGTGATGAACAAGATCGACCGCATCGAGGGTGCGGTGCCGCGCCACGACCACGACGGCGGCGCGCCCGGCGAGCCGGGCCACCGCGAGCGGGTGTGGCTGTCGGCGCGCGACGGCCGCGGCATGGAGCTGCTGCAGGGCGCGCTGGCGCGGCGCCTGGACCTGCAGCGCGTGGCCGGCGAGCTGCGCCTGCCGCCGCAGGCCGGGCGCCTGCGCGCGCGCCTGCACCAGCTGGGCGCGGTGCGCGCCGAGGAGGCCGACGAGCACGGCTGGCGCCTGCGCCTGGACCTGCCGCGCGGCGAGGCCGAGCGCCTGGCCGCGCGTGCCGACGGCGAGCCGCTGCGCGCGCTGCTGCCGCCGCGCCAGGCCGAAGAAGTGGAATGAGCCCGCGGCCGGGGCGCTGGCCCCGGTCTTGCTAGAATCGGGCAGCCCCCGGGCGGCTCCGGGCCGCGCCGGATCCCATCACCACGGAGCATTCATGGTCTGGAACACGCCAGGCAAGGGCGGGGACTCCCCCGACAACAACCGCCAGTCGCCCTGGCCGCCGCGGCGCCCGTCGCGCGGCGGGGGCGGTTTCGACGACATGCTGGGCAGGCTGCGCGGCGCCTTCGGTGGCGGCGGCACCGGCCGCTGGATCGTGCTGGCCGTGGGCCTGCTGGTGCTGTTGAGCAGCTTCCAGCTGGTCGGCGAGCAGCAGCGCGGCGTGGTCCTGCGCTTCGGCCAGTTCGCCCGGGTCATGCAGCCGGGCCCGAACCTGAAGTGGCCGTGGCCGATCGAGCGCGTGATCACGGTCAACGCCACCCAGATCAAGACCTTCAGCAACACCGTGCCGGTGCTGACCCGCGACGAGAACATCGTCAACGTGGCCATGAACGTGCAGTACCGCGTGGGCGATCCGCGCCTGTACCTGTTCGGCTCGCGCGACGCCGACCGGGTGCTGGAGCAGGTGGCGCAGAGCGTGGTGCGCGAACAGGTCGGCCGCTCGACCCTGGACACCGTGCTCGGCGCCCGCGGCCCGCTGTCGGTCAGCGCCGCCGAGCAGCTTCAGGCCTCCCTGGACGCCTACCGCACCGGTCTGGTGGTCACCGAGCTGAACCTGCAGGACGCGCGCCCGCCGGAGGAGGTCAAGCCGGCCTTCGACGAGGTCAACAGTGCCCAGCAGATCAAGGACCAGCTGATCAACGAGGCCCGTGCCTACGCCGCCAAGGTGGTGCCGGAGGCGCGCGGCGAGGCGGCGCGCCGGCGCACCGTGGCCGAGGGCTACAAGGCCGCCAAGATCGCCCAGGCGCAGGGTGACGTGGCCCGCTTCACCCTGCTGCGCGAGCAGTACCGCGCCGCGCCGGAGGTCACCCGCAAGCGCCTGTGGCTGGAGACCGTCCAGGAGGTGCTGGCGCAGAACCGCAAGGTGGTCGGCGGCGACGGCCGCCAGCTGATCTACGTGCCCATGCCTTCCGGCAGCGGCATGCCGGCGCCCGGGCAGCAGGCCGCGCCGGTGGTGCCGGCCGAGGCCCTGCTGCCGGGCATCGAAAGCAACCCCGAACCGCTGCGCGACGGCACGCGCAATCCGCAGCGCACCGGCCGTGACGAGGTGAGGCGATGAAGTACCCGTTCTGGATCGCCCTGGCGGTGGCCGCCGTGCTGGGCCTGATGGGCTCGGTCTTCGTGGTGCGCGAGGACCAGGTCGGCCTGGTGCTGAACCTGGGCCGGGTCAGCCGCACCGACATCGGCCCGGGCCTGCACTTCAAGTGGCCGCTGGTGGAGACGGCGCGCGTGTTCGACCGCCGCTTCGCCCTGATCGACTTCTCGCCCGAGCGCTACCTGACCTCCGAGCGCAAGGACGTGGCGGTGGACTTCGTGGCCATCGGCTACATCGACGACGTGCGCGCGTTCTACCGCGCCACCGGCGGCGACGAGTCGGCCGCGGCCGACCGTCTGGCGCCGATCATCAAGGACTCGCTGCGCAACGAGATCAACGCCCGCACCCTGACCCAGCTGGTCTCCGGCGACCGCAGCGACGTGATCGCCAGGCAGCTGGAGGGCATCAACCGCGGCGCCTCCACCCTGGGCATGCGCATCGTCGACATCCGCCTGAAGCAGATCGACCTGCCCACCGACTCGGACGTGATCAAGCAGGTCTACGACCGCATGCGCGCCGAGCGCAAGCAGGTGGCCAGTGCGCTGCGCGCCGAGGGCGAGGAGCAGGCCCGCTCGATCCGCGCCCAGGCCGACCGCGACCAGTCGGTGATCGTGGCCGAGGCCGAGCGCGACGCCCAGCGCCTGCGCGGCGAGGGCGACGCCGAGGCCGCGCGCCTGTACGCCGAGGCCGCCGCCGCCGATCCGGGCTTCTACCACTTCTACCGCAGCCTGGAGGCCTACCGCGCGGCCTTCGCCGACGGCCAGGGCGTGATCGTGCTGGACCGCAACGATCCGTTCCTGCAGTACCTGAAGAACGACCGCTGATGCCGGCCGAGCTGGTCTCGGCCCTCTGCCTGGTCGCGGTGCTGGAGGGCCTGGTCCTGTTCGTGGCGCCGCAGGCCTGGCGCCAGGCGATGGCGCAGCTGCTCGCGCTGCCGCCCTCGCGCCTGCGCCGCATCGGCGGCGTGGTGCTGGCCGCCGGCCTGGCGGCGCTGTGGTGGACCCGCAACGGCTGAACCCGGCCGCGCCGGCCCGGCGCGGCCGTCCTACGGCCAGTCGAGCCGGCCGCTCACCACGCTGACCACCTGGCCGCCGGCCCAGACTTCGCCGGCGGCATCCACGTACATGTCCAGGCGCGCGTCGTGGCCCACCTCGCGGCCCTGGCTGACGCGGTAGCGCCCGCCGGCGCCGGGCAGGGCGTCGCGCAGCGCCAGCCATGCCGCCAGGGTGGCGTTGGCCGCGCCGGAGGCAGCGTCCTCGAACACGGCCGGGCCGCCGACGAAGGCGCGCGCGGCCACCTGGTAGTCGCCGCCGCGGCAGCGGGCGAAGGCCAGCACGCCCATGCTGGAGGTGGACCGGGCCAGCCCGGCGATGGCCTGCCAGTCCGGGCGGGCGTTGCGCAGCGCCGCCTCGTCCTTGGCCTCGGCCACCCACCAGCGCCGGCCGCCGTCCATCAGCGCCGGCGGCAGCGCGCCCGGCGGCAGCCAGTCCAGCGCCTCCAGCAGGCGCGAGCTGCGCGCGTCGGCCACCTCCACCAGCCGCGCGCGCGGGGTGCGGATGGCGATACGGCGGGGGGCCGTCCACCTGCTCCACGCGCAGCGGCAGCAGTCCGGCCACGCCTTCCTGGCGCAGCAGGCCGTCGGCGTCGGGTGCGGCCAGTCCCGCCTCCAGCACCGCGTGCGCGGTGCCCACGCTCGGATGGCCGGCGAAGGGCACCTCGCGCCTGGGGCTGAACATGCGGATGGCATAGCTGGCGCCCGGTTGCGTGGGCGGGAACACGAAGGTGGTCTCCGGCAGCCGCGTCCAGCGGGCGATGGCCTGCATCGCGGCCTCGTCCAGGCCGGTGGCGTCCAGCACCACGGCCAGCGGGTTGCCGGCGCCGGGCCGGTCGGCGAACACGTCCACCAGGACGTAGGGGCGCGGGGCCATGGGCGGTCTCCTGAAGGCGGACACCCGAGGTTACCAGTCGACCGTGCCGCGGATCACCGCGTGCACCGGTCCACCGACCCAGACCTCGCCCGCGCCGTCCACCTCCAGCTGCAGCACCGCGTCGCGGCCCAGCTCGCGGCCCTGGCTGGCGCGGTAGCGGCCGTCGCGGCCGGGCAGGCGCCCGGCCTGGTGCAGGGCGGCGGCGATGGACGCATTGACGCTGCCGGTGGCCGGGTCCTCGGCGATGCCGGCGCCGGGTGGGAAGGCGCGCACCACCAGGTCGGCCGCACCGTCGCCCGGCGCGAACACCGCCAGCTTGCCCTGGCCGGGCAGGGCGGCGATCGCGCCCAGGTCCGGGCGCAGGCCGCGCACCGCGGCGGCGTCGGCCAGTTCCAGCAGCCACCAGTCCGGGCCGTTGTTCCACAGCGCCGGGGGCAGGGCGCCGCGACGGGCGCCGAACACCTCCGGCGCCAGCAGCCAGTCCGGCGCGGCCGCCTCGCGGCGCTGCGCGCGCGGGCTGCGCACGGTGGGCACGATCCGCCCGTCCTGGCGGCGATCCGCACCGGCAGCAGGCCGGCCGCGCATTCCTGCACCAGGCCGCCGTCGCGCCCGCGCGCCAGTCCCGCCTCCAGCGCCGCCCAGGCCGCGCCCACGCTGGGGTGGCCGGCGAAGGGCAGCTCCATGCGCGGGGTGAAGATGCGGATGCGGTAGTCGGCCTCCGGCGCGGTCGGCGGCAGGAAGAAGACCGTCTCCGAAAGGTTGGTCCAGGCGGCGAAGGCCTGCATGCGCGCCGTGTCCAGGTCCGCGGCGTCCAGCACCACGGCCAGCGGGTTGCCTGCGCCGGCGTACGGCGCGAACACGTCGAGCTGGAGGAAACGGCGGACGGTCATGGCGGTCTCCGGAGGACGGGCAGCGCGCAGGGTAAGCGCCGCCGCGCCGCGCCGCGAGTGCCGCGCGCGCGGGTCACGGGTTGCGGGTGCACGTGCGCCACGGCGGCGCGGGAAAAGCGCTTAGAATCGGCGGCTCAGTGCCCGCTGCCCGGGTGAATCCAACGCACTCCATGTCCGCAGCCGCATCCGCGCCCGAATCCGCTTCCGGCGGATGGATCGTCCTCAAGTTCGGCGGCACCTCGGTGTCGCGTCGCCACCGCTGGGACACGATCGGCCGGCTGGCGAAACGGCGCGCGGAGGAGACCGGCGGGCGCGTGCTGGTGGTGGTCTCGGCGCTGTCCGGGGTGACCAACGAGCTGGCCGCCATCGCCGACGGCGCGGCCGACGCCGCCGGCCGCGTGGAGGCGCTGGAGCGGCGCCACCGCGACTTCGCCGCCGAGCTCGGGCTGGACGCCGAGGCCGTGCTCGGCCGGCGCCTGGCGGCGCTGCGCGGCCTGCTGGAGGACCCGCGCGCGGCCGCGCGCCCGCTGGACTGGCAGGCCGAGGTGCTGGCCCAGGGCGAGCTGCTGTCCTCGACCCTGGGCGTGGCCTACCTGCAGGCGCAGGGCCTGGACTTCGCCTGGATGGACGCGCGCGACTGGCTCGCCGCGCTGCCGCGCCAGCCCAACCAGAGCGAGTGGTCGCAGCGGCTGTCGGTGACCTGCCAGGCCCAGGCCGATGACGGCTGGCGCGCGCGCTTCGCCGCCCAGCCCGGGCGCATGCTGCTGACCCAGGGCTTCATCGCCCGCCACGCCGACGGCGGCACGGCGATCCTCGGCCGCGGCGGCTCGGACACCTCGGCCGCGTACTTCGGCGCGCTGCTGGGCGCGGTGCGGGTGGAGATCTGGACCGACGTGCCGGGCATGTTCAGCGCCAATCCGCGCGAGGTGCCCGACGCGCGCCTGCTGACCCGGCTGGACTACTACGAGGCGCAGGAGATCGCCACCACCGGCGCCAAGGTGCTGCACCCGCGCTCGATCAAGCCCTGCCGCAACGCCGGCGTGCCCATGGCCATCCTCGACACCGCGCGCCCGGACCTGCCGGGCACGCGCATCGACGGGACCGCCGAGCCGGTGCCGGGCGTCAAGGCGATCAGCCGCCGCAACGGCATCGTGCTGGTGTCCATGGAAGGCATCGGCATGTGGCAGCAGGTGGGCTTCCTGGCCGACGTCTTCGAGCGCTTCAAGCGCCACGGCCTGTCGGTGGACCTGATCACCACCTCCGAGACCAACGTGACCGTGTCGCTGGACCCCTCGGAGAACCTGGTCAGCACCGACGTGCTCTCGGCGCTGTCGGCCGACCTGGCCGAGGTGTGCCGGGTCAAGGTGATCGTGCCGTGCGCGGCCATCACCCTGGTCGGCCGCGGCATGCGTTCGCTGCTGTACAAGCTGTCGGACGTGTGGGCGACGTTCGGCCGCGAGCGCGTGCACATGATCTCGCAGTCGTCCAACGACCTGAACCTGACCTTCGTGATCGACGAGGCCGACGCCGACGGGCTGATGGCCGAGCTGCACGCCGAGCTGATCGACAGCGGCGCCATGCCGGTGCACGAAAGCTCCGTGTTCGGCCCGCGCTGGCGCGAGCTGGAGGGCCGCTTCCGCCCGCGCCCGGTGCCGTGGTGGCACGCCCCGGCCATGCGTGCACGCCTGCGCGAGCTGGCCGCCGCCGGCACCCCGCGCTACGTCTACCACCTGCCCACGGTGCGCGAGCGTGCGCGCCAGCTCAAGGCGGTGGCGGCGGTGGACCGGCGCTTCTATGCGATCAAGGCCAACCCGCACCCGGCCATCCTGCGCACCGTGGTGGAGGAGGGCTTCGGCCTGGAATGCGTGTCCCTGGCCGAGCTGCGCCACGTGTTCGCGGTGCTGCCGGAACTGGATCCGGGACGGGTGCTGTTCACCCCCAGCTTCGCCCCGCGCCAGGAGTACGCCGAGGCCTTCGCCCTGGGCGTCAACGTCACCCTGGACAACGTCGAGGCGCTGCAGCGCTGGCCGGAGATCTTCCGCGGCCGCCGCGTCTGGCTGCGCATCGACCTGGGCCACGGCGCCGGCCACCACCAGAAGGTGGTCACCGGCGGCAAGGCCTCCAAGTTCGGCCTGTCGCTGGCGCGCGTGGACGAGTTCGTGGACGCGGCGCGCGCGCTGGGCATGGTCATCACCGGGCTGCACGCGCACATGGGCAGCGGCGTGGACGATCCGGGCCACTGGCGCCTGATGTGCGACGAGCTGGCCGGCTTCGCCCGCCGCATCGGCACCGTGGCCACCCTGGACATCGGTGGTGGCCTGCCGATCGCCTACAGCGACGACGAGGAGCCGTTCGACCTGGACGCCTGGGCCGCCAGCCTGGCCGAGGTGCGCGCGGTGCATCCGGCCTTCGACCTGGTGGTCGAGCCGGGCCGCTTCCTGGTGGCCGAGTGCGGCGTGCTGCTGGCGCGCGCCACCCAGGTGGTCGAGAAGGACGGCGTGCGCCGCGTGGGCCTGGACGCCGGCATGAACGCGCTGGTCCGCCCGGCCCTGTACGACGCCTGGCACGACATCGCCAACCTGGACCGCCTGGACGAGCCGGCCGACGCCGTGTTCGACGTGGTCGGCCCGATCTGCGAGTCCTCCGACGTGTTCGGCAGGCGCCGGCACCTGCCGGCTGCCACCGCACCGGACGACCTGATGCTGATCGCCGACGCGGGCGCCTACGGCCACGCCATGGCCAGCACCTACAACCTGCGCGCGCTGCCGGCCGAGGACGTGATCGATGGTCCCGCGGACTGAGCGGCCGCCGGCCTCGGCGCCGGCCGGTGCGGCCACGGCCCCGCCCGGGCCGGCGCCGTGGTTGCCTTCCATCGTGCCCGGCGCCACCCTCGTGGCCGTGCCGGTCGGCACTTGGCCCGCGCCGCTTTCCGCTTTCGTGCCGTGCCGGCGCCACCTGCGCCGCCGCGGCGGTTCCACCACGGACTTTGCATGACCACTTTCGACCGCGACGCCATCCAGACCTTCCGCTTCGTCCGCTGCGGCCTTGATCCGGCCACCGGCGTGGCCGAGCTGGCCTATGCCTTCGACGACGGTCCGGAGCTGGTGGAGACCGTGACCTTCCCCGGCGCGCCGTTCGCCCTGGAGGGCGCGCGCGCCGAGGCGGCCACGCGCGCGCTGCGCCTGCTGCACCTGGTCGCCGGCGTGAGCTACTACAAGGCCGCGGTGCCGCCTGTCATCCGCATCGACGGCTATGCCATCGACGCGGCCACCGCCGCGCTGATGGACCAGGTCTACCTCAACGGCCTGGGCGAATTCGCCTACCGCAACGGTCTGGACCTGCGCGGCCGCATCCGCTTCCCGGCCGAGGCCGCGGCGCCGGCGCCCGCGCCCGCGCTGGGCCTGGACGGGCCGGCGCTGGTGGCCATCGGCGGCGGCAAGGACTCGCTGGTGACCATCGAGGCGCTGCGCGCGGCCGGGGTGGCGCAGACCCTGGCCTGGATCGGCGGCTCGCAGCTGATCCGCGCCTGCGCCGAGCGCACCGGCCTGCCCATGCTCAACATCGGTCGCGCGCTGGCCCCGGCCCTGTTCGAGATCAACCGCCAGGGCGCGTACAACGGCCACATCCCGGTGACCGCGATCAACTCGGCCATCCTCGTGCTGGCGGCGGTGCTCACCGGCCACGGCCAGGTGGTGTTCTCCAACGAGCGCTCGGCCAGCTACGGCAGCCTCATCCCGGGCACCGGCGAGGTCAACCACCAGTGGTCCAAGGGCTGGGCCTTCGAGCAGGCCTTCGGCACGCACGTGGAGCGCACGGTGGCCGCGGACCTGCACTACTACTCGCTGCTGCGGCCGCTGTCGGAGCTGGCGGTGGCGCGCCAGTTCGCCAGGAACGACCGCTACGACGCGTACTTCTCCAGCTGCAACCGCAACTTCCACATCCTCGGCGAGAAACCGGCGCAGCGCTGGTGCGGGCTGTGCCCGAAATGCCACTTCGTGTTCCTGGCCTTGGCGCCGTTCATGCCCAAGCCGCGCCTGGTGGCCATCTTCGGCCGCAACCTGCTGGACGATCCGGGGCTGGCCCCGGGCTTCGACGCACTGCTGGAGTACCAGGACCATAAGCCGTTCGAGTGCGTGGGCGAGGGCCGCGAATCGCGCGCGGCCATGGCTCTGCTGGCCGGGCGCGCCGAGTGGCGGGAGGACGCGCTGGTCAGGCGTTTCGCGCACGAGATCCGGCCCCAGCTGGATCCGGCCGAGCTGGAGGTGGCGCCGCTGCTGGCCGCGAGCGGCGAGCACCGGGTGCCGGCGCCGGTATGGGAGCGCGTGGGTGCGTATTTCGCAGCTTGAGGGCCGGCGCGTCGCACTGTGGGGCTGGGGCCGCGAGGGCCGCGCGGCCTGGCGCGCCATCCGCGCGCGCCTGCCGCACCAGCCGTTGACCCTGTTCTGCAGCGCGGCAGAGGCCGAAAGCGCCGCGGCGCTGGGCGACCCGCTGCTGCTGCCGCGCACCACCGTGGATGGCGGCGCGCTGGCCGGCTTCGAGGTCGTGGTCAAGTCGCCGGGGATCAGCCCCTACCGGCCCGAGGCGCTGGCCGCGGCCTCCCGCGGCACCGTGTTCATCGGCGGCACCACGCTGTGGTTCGCCGAGCATCCGCAGGCGCGCACCGTGTGCGTGACCGGCACCAAGGGCAAGAGCACCACCACCGCGCTGGTGGTGCACCTGCTGCGCACGGCAGGACACCGCACCGCGCTGGCTGGCAACATCGGCCTGCCGCTGCTGGAGCTGCTGGACCCGCAGCCGGCGCCGGAGTTCTGGGCCATCGAGCTGTCCAGCTACCAGACCGGCGACGTGGCCGCCAGCGGCACGCGGCCGGAGGTGGCGGTGGTGCTCAACCTGTTCCCCGAACACCTGGACTGGCACGGCAGCCACGAACGCTACATGGCCGACAAGCTCCGCCTGGTGACCCAGGCGCGGCCGCGTACCGCGGTGCTCAACGCCGCCGATCCGCGCCTGGCCGCGCTGGAACTGCCGGATTCGCGCATCGTCTGGTTCAACCGCGAGGACGGCTGGCACCTGCGCGGCGAAGTGCTTTACCGCGGCGACGTGCGGGTGTTCGACACCGGCGGCGCACCGCTGCCGGGCCACCACAACCGCGGCAACCTGTGCGCGGTGCTGGCCGCGCTGGAGGCCCTGGGCCTGGACGCGGCGCCGCTGGCGCCGGCGGTGCAGGATTTCCGCCCGCTGCCGCACCGCCTGCAGTGGCTGGGCGAGCGCGAGGGCATCGGCTACGTCAACGATTCGATCAGCACCACCCCGCACGCCAGCCTGGCCGCATTGGACTGCCACCGCGGCCGGCCGGTGGCGATCCTGGTCGGCGGCCATGACCGCGGGCTGGACTGGAGCGCCTTCGCCGAGCGCATGCGCACCGAGCCGCCGAAGGCGGTGGTGACCATGGGCGCCAACGGCCCGCGCATCCACGCCCTGCTGGCGCCGCTGGCCGCGGCGGGCGGCTTCGCCCTGGAGCAGGCCGACGGCCTGGCCGACGCGGTGGCGCGCGCGCGCCGGCTGCTGGGCGGGGAGGGCGTGGTGCTGCTGTCGCCGGGTGCGCCCAGCTTCGGCGCCTACCGCGACTACACCGAGCGCGGCCGCCACTTCGCCGCGCTGGCCGGCTTCGACCCGGACGGCATCAGCGCCATCCCGGGTCTGGGCATCGCCTGAACCGCGACAACGGCCCCGCGCATCCGGCGCCGTCTCACCTCCCGCAGGAGCCGCGTATGCGGCGACCCCGCCGCGTGCATCCGGCACCTGCGTTCGATCGCCGGGTCCCGGGTGCTTCCGGCGCAGGCGCGCCTGCCGCCCTCAGTGCGTGCGCTCGACCGCGTAGCGGGCCAGGCCGCGCAGGGCGGCCACCGCCTCGCTCTCCGGCAGGATGGACAGGGCGGCCTCGGCGGCGCGGGCGTAGTCCATCGCGCGCTGGCGGCTGTACTCCAGGCCGCCGGTGGCGTGGATCGCGGCCAGCACCTCGGCCATGGCCGAGGTGTCGCCCTCCTGCACGATCCGGCGCAGGCGCTCCCGTGTGGCCGCATCCGAACGGTCCATGGCGCGGATCAGGGGCAGGGTGGCCTTGCCCTCGGCCAGGTCGTCGCCCAGGTTCTTGCCCAGCTCGGCGGCGTCGGCGGTGTAATCGAGCACGTCGTCGGCGATCTGGAAGGCGTAGCCCAGGTTCATGCCGTAGTCGTACAGGGCCTGCTGCACCGCCTCGTCGGCGCCGGAGGCCAGCGCGCCCAGGCGCGTGCCGGTGGCGAACAGCACCGCGGTCTTGCGCTCGATCACGCGCAGGTAGGCCGCCTCGTCGGTGTCCGGGTTGCGCACGTGCAGCAGCTGCAGCACCTCGCCCTCGGCGATGCGGTTGGTGGTGTCGGCCAGGATCCGCATCACCTCCATGCGGTCCAGTTCCACCATGAGCTGGAAGCTGCGCGAGTAGAGGAAATCGCCCACCAGCACGCTGGCCGCGTTGCCCCAGATGGCGTTGGCGGTGCTGCGGCCGCGGCGCAGGTCGGACTCGTCCACCACGTCGTCGTGCAGCAGGGTGGAGGTGTGGATGAACTCGATGATCGCCGCCAGCTGGTGGTGGTCCGGGCCCGCGCCGCCGGTGGCCTGGCCGGCCAGCACCACGAGCATCGGCCGCAGGCGCTTGCCGCCGGCGTTGATGATGTGTTCGGCGATCTGGTTGATCAGCACCACGTCCGAGGCAAGGCGGCGGCGGATCAGCGCGTCGACCGCGGCCATGTCGGCCGCCGCCAGCGCCTGGATCCGGGGCAGCGGAGCGTGGGTGAGGGTGAGGGAATCGTCTGCCATTGTGGGGCCCGGGCAAAGTTCCTGAATTATAAGGGCACGGGCCCTGTCCGTCCCGGCCGCGGCTCGGAAAACACCTACCGCGCGGCGCGGATTCCGGCGCTGGCCGGTTGCGGGCGTCTATACTGGAATCCTGCTGCCCGGGATCCGCCGGGCTCCACCAGACGGAAACAGGACTATGGCGCGCGGCATCAACAAGGTCATCCTCATCGGCAACCTCGGCGACGATCCCGAGGTCAAGTACACCCAGTCCGGAATGGCGGTGACCACGATCCGCCTGGCCACCACCAGCGTGCGCAAGGACCGCGACGGCAACACCCAGGAGCGCACCGAGTGGCACCGGGTGAAGCTGTTCGGCAAGCTCGGCGAGATCGCCGGCGAGTACCTGCGCAAGGGCTCGCAGTGCTACATCGAGGGCAGCATCCGCTACGACAAGTTCACCGGCCAGGACGGGCAGGAGCGCTACATCACCGAGATCATCGCCGACGAGATGCAGATGCTCGGCGGCCGTGGCGGCGGTGGTGGCGAGGGCTTCGGCGAGCGCCCGCAGCGCAGCGCGCCGCCGCGCCGCGAGTTCGCCCCGCGCAACGCCCCGGCCCCGGCCGCGGCGCCGCCGGCCTCCAGTGGCGGCTTCGACGACTTCGCCGACGACGACATTCCCTTCTGACCGCCGGGCGTCCGCGCGGCGGGCGTCCACGTGCCATCCCGGGCCCGGCCCCCGCAAGGGGCCGGGCCTTTTTTGCGCCTGCGGGCCAATATCCGCGTCGCCGTCCAGGTCGCCGCTGACGCGGCCCCCCTGCAGGGAGGAAACGTGCGCGGTGCGCCCTACACACGCCGCTGATGCCGGGCGCGGGAAAGTCGGCAGGGCGGCAGTCCCGCCGCGCGGGAGCGATGCCCTGTGGACGTGACGCGATGAGCCTGGCCGACTACCGCCGCAAGCGCAGCTTCACCCGCACCGGTGAACCGGAACCGGGCAGGCCGGCGCCGCGCGGCCGCCGTCCGCTGTTCGTGGTGCAGCTGCACCACGCCAGCCGCCGCCACTACGACTTCCGCCTGCAGGTGGGCGATGCGCTGCGCAGCTGGGCCGTGCCGAAGGGACCCAGCTACGACCCGAAGGTCAAGCGCATGGCCGTGGAGGTCGAGGACCATCCGCTGGAATACGCCGATTTCGAGGGGCAGATCCCGCGGGGCGAATACGGCGGCGGCCACGTGGCCCGCTTCGACCAGGGCGTGTGGAGCACCGACGGCGATCCGGAGGCGCAGCTGGCCAAGGGCCATCTGCGCTTCGAGCTGTTCGGCCGCAAGCTCAAGGGCGGCTGGCACCTGGTGCGCTCGGGCAAGCCGGCGCGGCAGCCGCAGTGGCTGCTGTTCAAGGACGAGGACGCCTACGCCGGGCCGCTGGAGGCCGACGACCTGCTGGCCGGCGTCACCCCGCCGCCGGCGCAGGACCGGCGGCGCGCCGGCAGCGGCAAGGCCACGCGCAGGAGGAAGACGGAGGTGAAGGCACCGGCCACGCGCCGGCGCGACTGGGCGAAGGCCGCGCTGGCCCTGCCCGGCGCGCGCAAGGGCGCGGCGCCGGATGGCGCGTTCGCACCGCAGCTGGCGCGGCTGGTGCAGACACCACCGGAGGGCGCGGACTGGCTGCACGAGCTTAAATGGGACGGTTACCGCCTGCTGGCGACCATCGCCGACGGGCAGGTGCGGCTGTGGTCGCGCAACGGCCTGGATTGGACCGGGCGCGTGCCCGAGGTGCGTGACGCACTGGGCGCGCTGGGGCTGCGCTCGGCGGTGCTGGACGGCGAGCTGGTCGCCGGCCGCGGTGCGCGCACCGACTTCAACCTGCTGCAGGCCGTGCTGTCCGGCGAACGGCAGGCCAGGCTGGTGCTGGTCCTGTTCGACCTGCTGCACCTGGACGGCGTGGATCTGGCCGGGGTGCCGCTGCGCGAACGCAAGGCGCTGCTGCGGCGCGTGCTGGACGCAGGCCACGGCGGCCACCTGGCCTACAGCAGCCATGCCGAGGGCGAGGGCGGTGAGGCCTTCCGCGTGGCCGGCATGCAGGGATTCGAAGGCATCGTCTCCAAGCGTGGCGACCGGCCGTACCGTCCTGGGCGCAGCGACGACTGGCGCAAGACCAAGCTGCTGGAAAGCGACGAGTTCGCGGTGGTGGGCTTCACCGCACCCAGGGGCACGCGCACCGGCTTCGGCTCGCTGCTGCTGGCCCGCCCCGACCCGGAGCACGGCTGGCGCTACGCCGGCAAGGTCGGCTCCGGCTTCAGCGAGGCGCAGCTGCGGGAGCTGGCCGGACGCCTGGGCAAGGGTTCGCGCGCGCCGAGCGTGTTCGTGGACGTGGACGATCCGGAGCTGCGGCGCGCGGCCTGGATCGAGCCGGAGCTGGTGGTGGAGGTGTTTTACCGCGGCATCGGCGCGCAGCAGGTGCTGCGGCAGCCGTCGCTGAAGGCGCTGCGCCCGGACAAGCGTGCCGCGGACCTGTCCGATCCGGATCGCGGGCCGCCGGGCCCGGGGAGCACCAGGATGGGCGGAACGAAGCGCGCCACGGCGGGGCGGGCGGCCAAGGCGGCAAGCCCTGGAAAGCGTGCCGGCGCCGTGAAGAAGGCCGGCGCGGCCAGGGCGAAGAAGGCGGGCGCGGACAAGACCGCCGCGCCGCGCACGCGCGCGGCCGGGGCGGGCGCGCCGCCGGAGCTGTCCAGCCCCGGCAAGGTGCTCTATCCCGGTGACGGCTACACCAAGGCCGACGTGTGGAACTACTACCAGACGGTGATGGACCAGCTGCTGCCGCAGATCGCCGGCCGGCCGCTGTCGGTCATCCGCTGCCCGGGCGGCATCGCCCGCGCCTGCTTCTTCCAGAAGCACCGCACGGCCGGGCTGGAACGGGTGGCCACGGTGCGGCTGAAGGAGGAAAGCGGCGGCTCGGGCGATTACCTGGTAGTCGAGGATGCGGCCGGGCTGATGGAGCTGGTGCAGTTCAACACCCTGGAGTTCCATCCGTGGGGTGCGCACGCGGACGCAGCGGATACGGCCGACCGGGTGGTGTTCGACCTGGACCCTGGGCCGGACGTGCCCTTCGCCGAGGTCAAGCGCGCGGCGCAGGACCTGCGCCGGCTGCTGGCGCGGCTGGAGCTGGAGTCGTTCCTGCGCGTGTCCGGCGGCAAGGGCCTGCACGTGGTGGTGCCGCTCAATCCGGGCTGCGACTGGGCGCTGACCCGGCGCTTCGCGCGCGGCTTCGCCGAGGCGCTGGCCCAGGCCGAACCGGACCGCTTCCTGGCCGTGGCCAGCAAGCGCCTGCGCAACCGCCGCATCTTCATCGACTACCTGCGCAACGGCCGGGGCGCCACCGCGGTGGCCTCGTACTCGCTGCGCGCACGGCCGCGCGCGCCGGTGGCCATGCCGATCGGCTGGAACGAGCTGGCGCGGCTCGCCAGGCCGGACGCCTTCACCCTCGCCAGCGTGCCGGAGAAGCTGCGCCGCCGCCGGCGTGATCCGTGGGAGGGCATGGACCGGATCCGCCAGGACCTGGCGTGCTGGGCCGACGCCGGCGCGTGACGGCATCCGGCGGCACGCGGCGCGCAAGGCGCGTGGCGGGTATGGTCTAAGATTCCCGCGCTCCCCGGCGCCGACCGGGCGTTCAGGTCCGGGTGCGCCGCCACAGGTCATGCTGGAGCCCGCTTTGCGGGCGCCGGGACGCAGTGCCTGGCCCGCCCCCACCATCTTTCAGTCTTTCAGAGGATTCCTGTCCGTGCCTACCTGGCTCGTTACCGGCGGCGCCGGTTTCATCGGCGGCAACTTCGTGCTCGAGGCCGTGGCCCGCGGCGTGCGCGTGGTCAACCTCGACAAGCTCACCTACGCCGGCAACCTCGACACCCTGGCCTCGCTGGAGGGCAACCCCGACCACGTGTTCGTGCAGGGCGACATCGGCGACCAGGCGCTGGTGCGCCGGCTGCTGGAGGAGCACCGCCCGGACGCGGTGGTGAACTTCGCTGCCGAGAGTCACGTGGACCGCTCCATCGACGGGCCGGCCGCCTTCATCCAGACCAACGTGGTCGGCACCCTGGGCCTGCTGGAGGCGGTGCGCGACCACTGGAAGGGCCTTCAGGGCGAGGCGAGGGACGCCTTCCGTTTCCTGCACGTGTCCACCGACGAGGTGTACGGCTCGCTGGGCGAGACCGGCAAGTTCACCGAGACCACGCCGTACGCGCCCAACTCGCCGTACTCGGCCAGCAAGGCGGCCTCGGACCACCTGGTGCGGGCCTTCCACCACACCTACGGTCTGCCCACGCTCACCACCAACTGCTCCAACAACTACGGGCCGTACCACTTCCCGGAGAAGCTGATCCCGCTGGTGATCCAGCGCGCCCTGGCCGGCCAGCCGCTGCCGGTGTACGGCGACGGCCAGCAGGTGCGCGACTGGCTGTACGTGTCCGACCACTGCGAGGCCATCCGCACCGTCCTGGCCAAGGGCCGGGTGGGGCAGACCTACAACGTCGGCGGCAACGCCGAGCGCCGCAACATCGAGGTGGTGCGCACCATCTGCCGCCTGCTGGACGAGCGCCGGCCGCGTCCGGACGGCAGCCCGCACGAGAGCCTGATCACCTTCGTCGCCGACCGGCCCGGGCACGATCGCCGCTACGCCATCGACGCGTCCAAGATCCGCAACGAGCTGGGCTGGGAGCCGCGCTACACCTTCGAGGAAGGCATCGCGGCCACCGTGGACTGGTACCTGGCCAACCAGGACTGGGTGCAGCGGGTGCTGGACGGCAGCTACCGGCTCGAACGCATCGGCACCGCGGCCTGAGGGCGGGGGGAGGATTCCATGACGCAACGCAAGGGCATCATCCTGGCCGGCGGTTCCGGTACCCGCCTGTACCCGATCACGCGCGGGGTCAGCAAGCAGCTGCTGCCCGTGTACGACAAGCCGATGATCTACTACCCGCTCAGCGTGCTGATGCTGGCGGGCATCCGCGAGGTGCTGGTCATCAACACCCCGCACGAACAGGCCCTGTTCCAGGCCCTGCTGGGCGACGGTTCGCAGTGGGGCATCGACATCCGGTACGCGGTGCAGCCCAGCCCCGACGGGCTGGCCCAGGCCTACCTGATCGGCCGCGATTTCGTCGGCGGCAAGCCCAGCTGCCTGGTGCTGGGCGACAACATCTTCTACGGCCACGGCCTGACCGACCTGCTGCGCCGCGCCGACGCGCGCCAGGACGGGGCCACCGTGTTCGGCTACTGGGTGCGCGATCCGGAGCGCTACGGTGTGGCCGAATTCGACGCCCAGGGGCGGGTGGTCGGCATCGAGGAGAAGCCGGCGCAGCCGCGCTCCAACTACGCGGTCACCGGCCTGTACTTCTACGACGGCCGGGCCAGCGACTTCGCCGCCGAGCTCAAGCCCTCGGCGCGCGGCGAGCTGGAGATCACCGACCTCAACCGGCGCTACCTGGAGGAGGGCGCGCTGTACCTGGAGCAGCTGGGCCGCGGCTACGCCTGGCTGGACACCGGGACCCACCAGTCGCTGCACGACGCCTCCAACTTCATCCAGGCCATCCAGGACCGCCAGGGCCTGCAGGTGTGCTGCCCGGAGGAGATCGCCTACGGCAACGGCTGGATCGACGCGGCACAGCTGGAGAAGCTGGCCGCGCCGCTGGCCAAGAACGAGTACGGCCGCTACCTGATGAACCTGGCCAAGCGCGGCAGGGTGGTGAGATGAAGGTGATCGAGACGGATCTGCCCGGGTGCGTGGTGATCGAGCCGGCCGTGTACGGCGACGCCCGCGGCTTCTTCTACGAGGCCTGGAACGCCGAGCGCTTCCGCGCCCACGGCCTGCCGGACCGCTTCGTGCAGAGCAATGTGTCCTCGTCCACGCGCGGCGTGCTGCGCGGCCTGCACTACCAGTGGCCCAACCCGCAGGGCAAGCTGGTCAGCGTGCTGGAGGGCGAGGTGTACGACGTGGCGGTGGACATCCGCCGCGGCTCGCCGCACTTCGGACGCTGGACCGCGGTGGTGCTCAGCGCCGCGAACAAGCGACACTTCTGGATCCCGGAGGGCTTCGCCCACGGCTTCCTGGTGCTGTCCGAGCGCGCACTGTTCAGCTACCTCTGCACCGCCCCCTACGACAAGGCCGCCGACGCCGGCGTGCGCTGGAACGACGCCGCCCTGGCGGTGGACTGGCCCGAGGCCGCGCCGCTGCTGTCGGACAAGGACGCCAACGCGCCGTTCCTGGAGCAGATCCCGGCCGAGCGGCTGCCGGTGTACCCGGCATGAGGCTGCTGGTCGTCGGCGCCAACGGCCAGGTCGGCCGCGAACTGCGGCGCAGTCTGGCCGAGCTGGGCCAGGTGCTGCCGGCCACCCGCGACGGCCGCCTGGACGACGGCACCGCCTGCGCGGTCGCCGACCTGGGCGATCCGGACGGGCTGGCGCGGCTGGTGCGTGACACCACCCCCGACGCGGTGGTCAATGCTGCCGCCTACACCGCGGTGGACAAGGCCGAGGACGAACCGGACGTGGCCTGGCGGATCAACGCGCAGGCCCCCGGCGTGCTGGCCCGTGCCTGCGCCGGGGCCGGCATCCCGCTGGTGCACTATTCCACCGACTACGTGTTCGACGGCCGCGGCACGCGCCCGTACCGGGAGGACGATCCGACCGCGCCGCTGGGCGCGTACGGCGCCAGCAAGCGCGCCGGCGAGGAGGCGGTGCTGGCCGCCGGCGGGCGGCCGCTGGTGTTCCGCACCGCCTGGGTCTACGCCGCGCACGGGCACAACTTCCTGCGCACCATGCTGCGCCTGGGCGCCGAGCGCGAGGAGCTGCGGGTGGTGGCCGACCAGGTCGGCACGCCGACCCCGGCCGCGCTGATCGCCGACGTCACCGCCGTGGCCCTGCGCCGTGCCCTGGCCGGGCCCGCGGTGGCCGGCCTGTGGCACCTGGTGGCGGCCGGGCAGACCAGCTGGCACGGTTTCGCCGAGGCGATCTTCGCCGAAGCGGTGGCCGCCGGCCTGCTGCCGCGCGCCCCGCGTGTGCTGCCGATCACCACCGCCGGGTACCCGACCCGGGCCCGCCGCCCGGCCTATTCGTGCCTGGACACCACCCGCCTGCGGCGCGACTTCGGCGTGGAACTGCCGGACTGGCGCGAGGGCCTGCGCGGCGTGGTCACGGAGCTGGCCCGGGCCGGCTGAGCCGCCCGTTCCCGCGCGGGACGGGCCGTCCGGGCCTGCCCGCGGGCGCGGGCGGGCCCTCCGTCACTGGACTTGCCGCCCCCGGCCCGATAGCGTGTCGGCCTTCGCATCCGCAGGGAACCATGCATGGCCGGTCCAGCCACGCCCCAGTTGACCTTCCGCGCCGTCGTCCTCGCCATCGTCCTGGCGGTGGTGCTGTCGGCGGCCAACGCCTACCTCGGCCTGTTCGCGGGCCTGACCGTGGCCACCGCCATCCCGGCGGCGGTCGTCTCCATGGGCGTGCTGCGCCTGCTCGGCGGCGGCACCATCCTGGAGAACAACATCGTCCAGACCGGTGCCTCGGCCGGTTCCTCCATCGCCGCCGGCGTGATCTTCACCATCCCGGCGCTGGTGCTGATGGGCTACTGGCCCGACTTCGACTACTGGTGGGTGCTGGGCATCGCCGGCCTGGGCGGCCTGCTGGGCGTGCTGTTCTCGGTGCCGCTGCGGCGCACGATGATCGTCGAGGATCCGCTGCCTTTCCCCGAGGGCAAGGCCGCGGCCGAGGTGCTCAAGGCCGGCGAGAACCCCGGCCCGGGCCTGAAGATCCTGGGCCTGTCGGCGGCCATCGGTGGCGTGGTCAAGCTGGCCGCGGCCAACGGCCTGCGCCTGATCCCGGACAGCTGGGCGGTGGCCGGCTACTTCGCCAACAACCGGATCATCGGCTACCTCGGCACCGGCCTGTCGCCGGCGCTGCTGGGCGTGGGCTACATCGTCGGCCTGAACGTGGGCATCGTGGTGCTGTCCGGCGCCATCCTGTCCTGGCACATCGCCATCCCGCTGTACCACGCCGCGTTCCTGGACAGCGACCCGGCCCTGGCCGCCTCGGTTGCCGGCGCCTCGGCCACCGACGCGGCCTTCGCCATCTGGTCGGCCAAGATCCGCTTCCTGGGCGTGGGCGCCATGCTGGTCGGCGGCGTGTGGACCCTGTTCTCGCTGCGCAAGTCGCTGGTGGCCGGCATCAGGAGCGGCCTGGCCGCCGCGCGCAAGGGCGCGGCGCAGGGCGCGGCCATCGCCGAGACCGACCGCGACCTGCCGATGAAGTGGATGCTGGTGGCGCTGGTGGCCTTCGTCGTGCCGCTGTGGCTGCTGTACCACGCCATCGTCGGCTTCTGGGTGGCCAGCCTGGCCATGACCCTGATCATGATCGTGGCCGGCTTCCTGTTCGTGTCGGTGTCCGGCTACCTGGCCGGCCTGGTGGGCTCGTCCAACAACCCGGTCTCGGGCATCACCATCGCCACCATCCTGTTCGCCTCGGTGGTGCTGCTGGTGCTGCTGGGCGCCGACGGCCAGAACCAGGTCGGCGGCGCGCCGCTGGGCGCGGTGGCGGCGATCATGATCGGCGCGGTGGTGTGCTGCGCCGCCGCCGTGGGTGGCGACAACCTGCAGGACCTGAAGACCGGCTACCTGGTCGGCGCCACCCCGTGGAAGCAGCAGCTGATGCTGGGCATCGGCGCCTTCTCCTGCGCGCTGATCATGGCCCCGGTGCTGAACCTGCTGCAGGAGGCCTACGGCATCGGCTCCAAGACCCTGCCGGCGCCGCAGGCCAACCTGATGGCCTCGGTGGCCAAGGGCCTGTTCGGCGGCGAGCTGCCGTGGACCATGATCGCCATCGGCGGCGTGATCGGCGCGGTGGTCATCGCCATCGACGGCTGGCTGAAGAAGACCGGCAAGCGCTTCCGCGTGCCGGTGCTGGCCGCGGCCATCGGCATCTACCTGCCGCTGGAGCTGATGGTGCCGATCTTCCTCGGCGGCCTGCTGGCGCACCTGGTCGAACGCTTCCACCAGGTGTCCCCGGACGACCATGCCGCGCTGGACCGCGTGCACCGTCCGGGCGTGCTGTTCTCCGCCGGCCTGATCACCGGCGAGGCGCTGATGGGCATCGGCATCGCCCTGCCGATCGTGATCGCCCAGGACGCCGAGGTGCTGGCCCTGCCGGTGGACCTGGGGGCCGCCGGCCAGTGGGTCGGCCTGGCGGTGCTGGCCCTGGTCGGCTGGCTGCTGTACCGCACCGGCAAGCGCGGGGAGCAGGCGGCCTGAGCGCCGCCTCCGGCGGAAGGCCGTGACCTTCCGCCGTTGCGCCGGCCCGGCGGCGCCGCCTAGCATCCGGGACCGCCTCACACCAAGGAGTTCCGGATGTCCGCACGCATGCCCCTCGCCCTGGCCCTGGCCGGCCTGCTCGGCGCCGCCGCGGCCGGCGACGTCGAAGCCGCCCGCGGCTTCGACGTCCGCGACCTGCACAGGCTGGACCGCGTTTCCTCCCCGGTGCTGTCCCCGGACGGCGCGCGGGTGGTGTTCGTCAAGCGCGAGATCACCGAGGACTTCGCCAGGACCAGCACCGGCCTGTGGATGCGCGACCTGCGCACCCGCGACCTCCGCCCGCCGGTGCGGATCAGCCCGGAGGGCTGGAATGTCAGCGCGCCGGCGTTCTCGCCGGACGGCCAGTGGGTGTACTTCCTCAGCGCCAGGTCCGGCACCCAGCAGGTGTACCGGATGCCCGCCACCGGCGGTACCCCGCAGCAGGTGACCCGCTATCCGCTGGACGTGGGCAGCTTCAAGCTCTCGCCCGACGGCAGCCGCCTGGCGGTGAGCATGGAGGTGTTCCCCGACTGCGGCGCGGACCTGGACTGCACGGTCAAGCGCCTGGACGGGCGCAAGCAGTCCCGCGCCAGTGGCGTGCTCTACGACAAGCTGTTCGTGCGCCACTGGGACACCTGGGAGGACGGCCGCCTCAACCAGCTGTTCATCGCCCCGGTGGCCACCGGCAAGGAGCAGGCCGCGCCCACGCTGGCGAGCGTGCCGGCGGGCGCGCCGGCGCCGGGCAACGTGCCGTCCAGGCCGTTCGGTGGCGACGACGAGTACACCTGGTCGCCGGATGGCCGGTCCATCGTCTTCGCCATGCGCCCGGCCGACCGCCAGGAGCCGTGGTCCACCAACTTCGACCTGTTCCGCTACCGCGCCGGCGCCCAGGCGGTGGAGAACCTCACCGTCTCCAACCCGGCCTGGGACACCGGCCCGGTGTTCAACGCCGACGGCAGCAAGCTGTACTACCGGGCGATGAAGCGCCCGGGTTTCGAGGCCGACCGCTTCGCCCTGATGGAGCTGGACCTGGCCACCGGCGCCACCCGCGAGATCGCCCCGGACTGGGACCGCAGCGCCGACGGCATCGTCCTGTCGGCCGACGGCCGCACGATCTACACCACCGCCCAGGACATGGGCGAGCACCCGCTGTTCGCCGTGGACATCGCCACCGGCAAGGTGGAGAAGGTCGTGGGCGGCGGCAGCATCTCGTCCTTCGCCATCGCCGGCGACACCCTGGTGTTCACCCGCAACAGCCTGCACAGCGGCGACCAGGTGTTCGTGGCCTCGCTGTCCAACCCGCAGGCCGAGCGCGCGCTCACCCCCAGCGCCGGCGAGGTGCTGCCGGAGGTGGCCTTCGGCCAGTTCGAGCAGTTCAGCTTCAAGGGCTGGAACGACGAGACCGTGTACGGCTACGTGGTCAAGCCGTGGAACTACGAGGAGGGCAAGCGCTACCCGGTGGCCTTCCTGATCCACGGCGGCCCGCAGGGCAGCTTCGGCAACAGCTGGAGCTACCGCTGGAACCCGCAGACCTACGCCGGCCAGGGCTACGCCGTGGTGATGATCGACTTCCACGGTTCCACCGGCTACGGCCAGGCCTTCACCGACTCCATCAGCGGCGACTGGGGCGGCAAGCCGCTGGTCGACCTGCAGAAGGGCTGGGAGGCGGCGCAGCAGAAGTACCCGTTCCTGGACGGCGAGCGCGCCTGCGCGCTGGGCGCCAGCTACGGCGGCTACATGATCAACTGGATCGCCGGCAACTGGAACGAGCCGTGGAAGTGCCTGGTCAACCACGACGGCGTGTTCGACACCCGGTCGATGGGCTACGTGACCGAGGAGCTGTGGTTCACCGAGTGGGAGAACGGCGGCACCCCGTACGACAAGCCGGAGAATTTCGAGAAGTTCAACCCGGTCAACCACGTGGCCAAGTGGCGCGTGCCGATGCTGGTGGTGCAGGGCGAGAAGGACTACCGCGTGCCGGTGGACCAGGGCCTGTCCACCTTCACCGCGCTGCAGCGCCGCGGCATCGAGTCGCAGCTGCTGTACTTCCCGGACGAGAACCACTGGGTGCTCAAGCCGGCCAACAGCGTGCTCTGGCACGACACCGTCAACGCCTGGTTGAAGAAGCACATCGGCCAGTGATCCCCCCGATGGCCGGCATCCGCCGGCCATCGCCTTTCGAGGTTCCGCAGGAGTGACCAGATGGCGATCGAAGCCGCCGCCCCGTCCACCGCGCTGATCCAGAACGACATCGTCGTCTTCGGCCTGATCGCCGCCACGCTGGGCCTGATCTTCTGGCTGGCCAGCGGCCCGACGCCATTCTGGAGGAAGTTCTTCGCCTGGGTGCCGGCGCTGCTGCTGTGCTACTTCGTTCCTGCCATCTACAACACGGTCGGCCTGATCGACGGCACCCAGGGCGCGGTCTACAACCCCATCGGCAGCCGCGTGCTGCTGCCGGTGGCCCTGGTCCTGCTGACCATGACCATCGACCTGAAGGGCGTGCTGAAGCTGGGTCCGCGCCTGCTGTTCGTGTTCTGCGCGGGCACCTTCGGCCTGTTCCTGGGCGCGATCGTGGCCTTCCAGCTGTTCAAGTGGTTCATGCCCTCGGTGGTGGCCGGCGAGGTGTGGAAGGGCATGGCCGCACTGGCCGGCAGCTGGATCGGCGGCGGCGCCAACATGGTGGCCATCCGCGAGGTGTACCAGGTGGACGCCACCCTGTTCGGCCAGTTCGCGGTGGTGGACGTGGCCATCGCCAACACCTGGATGGCCGTGCTGCTGTTCCTGGCCGGGCGCGCGGCCAGCATCGACGCGCGCAGCGGCGCCGACACCAGCGCCATCGACGAGATGAAGGCGCGCCTGGAGGCCTACGAGGCGGCCAACGCGCGCATTCCGACCCTGACCGACCTGATGGTGATCCTGGGCATCGGCTTCGGCATCGTCGGCGCGGCACACGCCGTGTCCGCCCCGGTGGCCGCCTGGTTCGCCGCGCACGTGCCCAATGCCGGCCAGTACAGCCTGGACTCGGCCTTCGTCTGGGTGGTGCTGCTGGCCACCTTCGCCGGCCTGGCGCTGAGCTTCACCCCGGCGCGCCGGCTGGAGAACGCGGGCATGGCCAAGGTCGGCAGCGCCTGCCTGTACTTCCTGATCGCCAGCATCGGCATGCAGATGGACTTCACCCGCCTGGCCGAGCGCCCGGGCCTGCTGGCCCTGGGCGTGGTGTGGATGGCCGTGCACGTGCTGGTGCTGTGGGGCGCGGCCAGACTGGTGCGCGCGCCGCTGTTCTATTTCGCCATCGGCTCGCAGGGCAACATCGGCGCCGCGGCCTCGGCACCGGTGGTGGCCGCGGCCTTCCATCCCACCCTCGCCCCGGTGGGCGTGCTGCTGGGCACGGTGGGTTACGCCACCGGCACGGTGATCGCCTACTGGCTCGGCCAGATCCTGAGGGTGATGGCGGGGCAGTAGGCCGCCGCAGCCGCAGCCCGAAGGAAACGCCGCTGCCGGAGCGCGTACGTGGTGCCCCGGCCGGCCGGGGCCGACGTCCAGACGGGGTGCTTCGGTGCCTGCCGCGGGCACGCTGGCATGCGCCAGACGCCTTCGGCGCCGGCGCACCCGCCGCGACCGGGAGGTGGCCTCAGCAGCAGCGGAACCCCGACCTGCCGCCGTAGCGCGCCGCCTGGCGCTCGCGGAAGAAGGTCGGGTAGTCCATCGGTTCCTGGTCCGGGTGCTTTTCCAGCATGTGCCGGACGTAGTTGTCGTAGTCGGGGATGCCGCAGCACAGGCGGGCGGCCTGCACCAGCCGGCGCCACACGCGCCGGTGGGTGGTGTAGTACTGCGCGGGAACGAGGGCGGTACCCATGGCGTCGCCTCCCTACAGGCCGGCCTGCGCCGCCTGCTGCTCCGGGGTCAGGGGCACGTACGGCGTCTCGCAGTCACTGCGCTCCGGGCGCGCACGGGCGGCCAGGATGGAGCGCACCGAGTAGACCAGGATGGCGAACACCACCAGCAGGAACAGTACGGTCAGGCCGGTGTTGACGTAGGCGTTGGTCACGACCTGGTGCATCTGGTCCATGGTCCTGGCCGGGGCCAGCAACTGGCCGGCGGCGATGCCGTCCTGGAACTTGCGCGCCTGGGCCAGAAAGCCCTGCGCCGGGTTGCCGTCGAAGATCTTGATCAGGCCCGCGGCGGTGGTGCACACCAGCAGCCAGGCGGCCGGCAGCGCGGTGACCCAGGCGTAGCGGTCGCGCTTGAGCTTGAACAGCACCACGGTGCCCAGCATCAGGGCGATGCCGGCAAGCATCTGGTTGGAAATGCCGAACAGCGGCCACAGGGTCTGGATGCCGCCGAACGGGTCCACCACGCCGGTGTAGAGCAGGTAGCCCCAGAGCGCCACGCAGCCGGCGGTGGCGATGATGTTGGCCGCCCACGACTCGGTACGGCGCAGCGCCGGCACGAAGGTGCCCAGCAGGTCCTGCAGCATGAAGCGGCCGGCGCGGGTGCCGGCGTCCACCGCCGTGAGGATGAACAGCGCCTCGAACAGGATGGCGAAGTGGTACCAGAACGCCATGGTGTCCTCGCCCGGCAGCAGCGAGTGCAGGATCTGGGCGATGCCCACCGCCAGGGTCGGCGCGCCGCCGGCGCGGGCGAGGATGGTGCTTTCGCCGATGTCGCGCGCGGTGGCCTCCAGCACGTCGGGAGAGATGCTGAAGCCCCAGTGGCTGATGGTGGCCGCGACCGAGGCGGTGTCGCTGCCGACCAGCCCGGCCGGGCTGTTCATGGCGAAGTACACGCCCGGCTCGATGATGCTGGCCGCGACCAGCGCCATCACCGCCACGAACGACTCCATCAGCATGCCGCCGTAGCCGATGTAGCGCATGTGCGACTCGTTGGCCAGCAGCTTGGGCGTGGTGCCGGAGCTGATCAGGGCGTGGAAGCCGGACACCGCGCCGCAGGCGATGGTGATGAACAGGAACGGGAAGATGCCGCCCTTCCACACCGGGCCGTCGCCGCTGGCGGCGAACCGGGTCAGCGCCGGCATGCGCAGGTCGGGCATCACGATCAGGATGCCGATGGCCAGGGCGAGGATGGTGCCGATCTTGAGGAAGGTGGACAGGTAGTCGCGGGGCGCCAGCAGCAGCCACACCGGCAGCACCGAGGCCACGAAGCCGTAGCCGATCAGCATCCAGGTGATCTGCGTGGCGCTGAAGGTGAAGGCCGGGCCCCACACCGGGTCGGCGGCGACCCTGCCGCCCAGCCAGATCGCCACCAGCAGCAGCACCAGGCCGGCCACGGAGATCTCGCCGATGCGGCCGGGACGGACGTAGCGCATGTACAGGCCCATCAGGATGGCGATGGGCATGGTGGCGATGACGGTGAACATGCCCCAGGGGCTCTCGGCCAGCGCCTTGACCACCACCATGGCCAGCACCGCCAGGATGATGATCATGATCAGGAAAGCGCCGAACAGGGCGATGGTGCCGGGCACTGGGCCCATCTCCTCGCGCACCAGCTCGCCCAGCGAGCGGCCGTCCCGGCGGCTGGAGATGAACAGGACCATGAAGTCCTGCACCGCGCCGGCCAGGACCACGCCGGCCACGAGCCACAGCAGGCCGGGCAGGTAGCCCATCTGCGCGGCCAGCACCGGGCCGACCAGCGGGCCGGCGCCGGCGATGGCCGCGAAGTGGTGGCCGAACAGCACGTGGCGGTGGGTGGGCACGTAGTCCAGGCCGTCGTTGTGCACCACCGCGGGCGTGGCCCGGGTCGGATCCAGGCGCATCACCTTGTTGGCGATGAACAGCGCGTAGTAGCGGTAGGCCACCAGGTAGATGGACACGGCGGCCACCACGATCCACAGCGCGTTGACGTGTTCGCCGCGGCGCAGCGCCAGCGTGCCGAGGCAGAACGCGCCCAGCAGCGCCAGCGCCGCCCACGCGGCCTTGGACAATGCCTTCATGGAGGATCTCCGACGGGGGATGACCAAGAGTCGTCCTCCGCGGCGGCCGGGTCAATCGCCTGGCCGTGCCGCAGGCCTACGACTTTGGTCGTGTCCGTCGCGGCTGCTGCGATGCAGCAGGCACCGCTTGCGCAGG
>Ga0207864_1000250_pt1 | contig 83705 bp, 72 predicted proteins | sample HigsolmetaAR202D_FD_184834 | JGI IMG/M metagenome (GOLD analysis project Ga0207864, IMG submission 184834) | Ionic liquid and high solid enriched microbial communities from the Joint BioEnergy Institute, USA - AR20-2-D (SPAdes) (version 2) ...
TCCCGAAACGCCGAGTCCATCCGAGCCTTCGACGTCGCCCTCTGCTCCGGAGACCCCCTCGACAGAGCCGCCGGCGACTTCGCCTCGAGAGCCCGAGCCCACGCCGGGAGCCACACCCCCGCCGCCTCCTCCCGCACCGCCGGTCCCCGCGCCGCCGCCAGCGGAAGGGACGGGCGTGTGCACCGTCGATCGCGAGCGCGCATCGGAGGGCTTCCACTTCGCGCTCGGCGCCGGACCGAGCGGGCACTTCGCGGCCGGCTTCGCGGTGCAGCTCAAGGCGGGCGTTCGGTTGACCCCGAAGCTCCGCGTCTTCGGCCTCCTTCTCGATCACGTCTACGTGAAGACCGATCGCGTCACGTCGGGCGACCAACTCCTCAACGTGAGCCAGTGGCGCTTCTCCGTGATGGGCGGCGTCGGCGTGGACTACTTCGTGCTGCCTCGCGTGGGCGTGCGCGGCGCGATCGGCGTCGGCGGCGACTACACCGCGGAGCTCGGAAAGGATCCGATGGCGACCGGGTACTCGTACCTCATGGGCATGACGTTCGAGCTCTTCGACGGCGACCATCGCCTCGCGATCGATCCGTTCATCCACATGCTCCAGCACAACCGGGCGAACCTCGAGCCGGGCACCGGCAACCAGTGGCTGAGCCGCCCGATCATCGGCGTCACGGCGAACTGGACGTTCCGCTGAGCGCGCGCCCGCGCGCCGCGAGCGAGCGCGTGCGGGCATCGAGCTCTCCCTCGCCTCCGGGAAGCCGAAGTACTAGTGTGCCCCGCCGAGGGCCGAGGACCCTCGCCCTCGACGAACGGATCCGCAATGCAGCAGACGACGACCACCCCGACCGCCACGCGCGACGACCTCCAGGCGACGCGCGCCTACTACGACGAGTTCAGCAAGAGCTACGAGCGCCACCGGCGCCCGAACGACGCGCACGGCTACCACGCGCTCGTCGACGATCTCGAGGTGGAGCTCTGCGCCCGCTACGGCACCGGCAAGGACGTGCTCGAGTGCGGCTGCGGCACCGGCCTCATCCTCGAGCGCATCAAGGAGTACGCGCGGCGCGCGGTCGGGATCGACCTGTCGCCCGGGATGCTGGAGCTCGCACGCGCTCGCGGGCTCGACGTCCACGAGGGAAGCGTGACCGATCTGCCCTTCCCGGACGCGAGCTTCGACGTCACGTGCGCCTTCAAGGTCCTCGCGCACGTGCCCGACGTCGGCCGTGCCCTCGCCGAGATGGCACGCGTGACGCGGCCCGGCGGAGTCTTGCTCGCCGAGTTCTACAACCCTTGGAGCCTACGCGGCCTCGTCAAGCGGCTGGGACCCGCGGGGAAGATCAGCGACCGCACGCGTGAGAGCGCGGTGTACACGCGCTTCGACTCGCCACGCGTCTTGCCGCGGATCCTCCCTCCCGGCACGCGGCTCGAGACGGCCCGCGGCATCCGCATCGTCACGCCTGCCGCCGTCGCGATGAGCATCCCGGTCGTGTCGGGAATGCTCCGTGCGGCCGAGCGGTTGTTGTGCGACACACCTGCCGCGCGGTTCGGCGGCTTCTACGTCGCCGTCATTCGCAAAGGCTGACTCGAGGGCCGAGCGGGGCCGTCGCTCGAGGGCTCGCGGACGAGGCCGGACCCGGACGGACGTAGAGCCGGACGAAGTGCGAAACGGCTGAGCCTCGTGGCTCGCGCGGAGGCGCCGATGCCTCCGCGGCTCGGGCGCCTCCGGCGGCTCGGGCGTCGCCGTGCCTCGACGGCCTCGATCGCACGACTTTTTCGACGGCCTTGGCCGCTTCGATGGGCCCCCATGTGTGTCGCGCGTCTATACTCGTCCTGATGCGTCGACTTCTTCCGCGCGCCCTCAAGTTCCTCGCGCTGTTCGTCGCTTTCGGCATCGCGAGCTGGCTCGCGCTGCACCTGCACGGAGGCGGCCTCTGGGAGGGGCTGACGCCGGCGGTGGCCGGGACCTCCGATCCGAAGCGCGGGTCGAACTACGACCTGCGGCAGCTCAAGGTCGTCAACGAGGTCCTGAAGAACGTCCGCGACAAGTACGTCGACCCGAAGCGCGTGAAGCCGAAGGAGATGCTCCTCTCGGCGCTCAACTACGTGCAGCGCGACGTCGCGCAGGTCATCGTGCTGCACGAGGAGCCTTCGCCGACGGTGAAGGTGCGCGTCGACACGCAGGAGCGGGAGTTCCGCGTCGACAACGTGCTCGGCCTCTGGGACGTCTCGGCGCGCCTGCGCGAGATCTTCGACTTCGTCCAGGAGAACCTCAAGGGCACCGAGGTCGACCTCCGCGAGGTCGAGTACGCCGCCTGCAACGGGATGCTGCGCACGCTGGACCCGCACAGCGTGCTGCTCTCGCCCGAGGCGTACAAGGAGATGAACCTCTCGACGAGCGGCCAGTTCGGCGGGCTCGGCATCGTCATCTCCATCCGCGACCAACAGCTCACCGTGATCAACCCGATGCCGGGCACGCCGGCATGGCGGGCGGGCATCAAGAAGTACGACCGCATCACGAAGATCGGCGGCGAGTCGACGCTCAACATGGGCCTCAACGAGGCCGTCCAGCACCTGCGCGGGCCGCCCAACACGAAGGTGACGGTCTGGATCCGCCGCGACGGCCCGGACGGCTGGCAGACGCCGAGGCCGTTCGAGCTGACGCGCGAGATCATCAAGGTCCAGAGCGTCGAGCACAAGCTGCTCGCCGACAACATCGGCTACGTCCGCATCAAGCAGTTCCAGGCGAACACCGCGAAGGACCTCGACGACGCTCTTCGCGACATGAAGAAGCACGGCGAGCTCAAGGGGCTCGTCCTGGATCTGCGCGGCAACCCCGGCGGGCTCCTCGAGCAGGCCGCGCGCGTCGCCGACAAGTTCCTCGTCTCCGGGCCCATCGTCGCCACGGTCGGCAACCCCGGGTCGGGTGAGGAGCGCGAGGAGAAGGTCGCGCACCCCGACGGGACGGAGCCGAACTACCCGATCGCGCTCCTCGTCAACGGCTCGTCGGCGAGCGCGAGCGAGATCGTCGCGGGCGCGCTCAAGAACCACGACCGCGCGATCATCATCGGCGAGACGACCTTCGGTAAGGGATCGGTCCAGCTCGTGTTCACCGAGCTGCCCGACCGCGCCGCGCTGAAGCTCACCATCGCGCAGTACCTCACCGAGCCGGGCGACATCTCGATCCAAGGCGTCGGCGTGACGCCCGACATCGAGCTCGACCCGATGACGGTCGATCCTCAGGAGATGGACCTCACGGTCGACACCGGGGTCATCAAGGAGCGCGACTTGTCGCGCAGCCTCTCGAACGCCCGCGCGCGTGACGGGCAGAAGCCGGCGGAGATCGTCCGGTACCACTTGCCCGAGTCGCTTCGTCGCGAGCTGCGCGAGCGGGGAGGGGACCCGGACGAGATCCTCGGTCCGGACTTCCCGAACAAGGACTTCCCGGTGAAGTTCGCGCGCGACCTCGTCGCGAAGGTGCCGCCGGGCAAGCGCCTCGAGCAGCTCCGCGCGGCCAAGCAGCTCATCGCCGAGACGCGCAACACGGAGCTCCAGAAGGTGTCGGCCGACCTCGCGCAGCTCGGCATCGACTGGAGCGACGCTCCGCCGGACGTGCCGCAGGCTCCGCCCGGATCGCCGCCGCCGAACATCGACGTGAAGCTCGAGACCGACAGGCCGAACAACGAGGTCGTCGCCGGCGAGTCGATGACGCTCAAGGTGACCGTGACGAACAAAGGCACGGTGCCGCTCTATCGTCTCGCCGCGGTCACGAAGAGCGACAACGCGCTCTACGACAACAAGGAGCTCGTCATCGGCAAGCTCGAGCCGGGCAAGACGAAGACCGCGTCGATCCCGCTCGGCTGGTGCGAGGTCGAGGGGCGCAAGCCCGGCTCGACGGCGCCGCTGCCGAAGGACGCCCCGCGCGTGTGCAAGATCCCGCGGGATACGCTCTCGCGTCAGGACGGCATCTCGGTGAAGTTCGACGAGGCCCGCGGTCGGGCGCCCAGCGAACAGACCCTCCGCGTGTCCGTCAAGGCGCTCGAGCGTCCCGTGTTCGCCTACACGTACCAGATCGCCGACGCGCGCAAGGGCAACGGCGACGGCAAGCTCCAGAAGGGCGAGCACCTGACGATGTACCTGTCGGTGAAGAACGTCGGGAAGGGGAAGAGCTACGAGACGCAGGCGAACCTGCGGAACCTCTCCGGTGACGGCCTCCTCCTCCACGAGGGGCGGTTCGACATCTCGAACATGCAGCCGGGCGAGGTGCGGAAGGTGGCCTTCACCTTCGACGTCGACGCGCCGCTCGCCGATCCCGAGGCGAAGGTGGAGCTCTCGATCGCCGATCGGGATCTGCGCGAGACGGTCATCGAGAAGGTGAAGATGCCGATCTCGGTGCCGATCGCGCTCACGCCGGCGAACGGCACGATGAAGGCGCGCTCCGGCGGAGCGACCCTGCTCGAGGCGCCGGAGGTCGGGGCACGTGCCTTCGGTCGGCTCGGCGCAGGCACCGCGGTGAACGTGCTCGCGACGGCGGGCGAGTTCACGAAGGTGAGCCTCGGCGAGGGGCGGTTCGGCTTCGTCCGTACGTCGGAGCTCGAGCCGGGTGGTCACGCCGCCGGCGTCGTCGCGTTCGAAGAGACGATGCGCCGGTTCCCGCCCGCGGTCGAGGTACAGCCCGTGCCGCTCGCCGTCCGTGACGACAAGATCCTCATCAAGGGCACCGCGGTCGACAACGATCGGATCCTCGACGGCTACGTCTTCGTGGGGAGCAAGAAGATCTTCTACCGCTCGAACCGCAACGGCCCCGATCCCAAGCACATGGCGTTCGAGACCACGGTGCCTCTGCGCCCCGGCGTCAACGTCGTCACCGTGGTCGCACGCGAGAACCCCGACACCGTGGGTCGCAAGACGCTCATCGTCCGACGCGACGGCCCGAACGGCGAGCTCCTCCAGACGCCCAAGACGGAGGAGGACCTCGACGCCGCGGCCGCAGCGGACGACTGACGCACGCTCGACGGCCCCCACGCCCCGACGGGCTCGGGGCGTGGGTTTGGGCTATGTACGAGCGCATGAAGCTCGAAACCGAACGCGACGGCGTCGAGTGGGTCTACGCGGCCAAGGCGCTGGCGATCGTCAGCGCGTGGTCGGCGCTCGGGTTGTTCGACAAGCTTCGCAACGGGCCCGTCCCCCGCGCCGAGCTGCCCGGGGACCGTCGTGCGCTCGATGCGACGATCCCCGTCCTCGTGCACGTGGGCGTCCTCTCGGCCGACGAGGAGCGCGTCGCGCTGACGCCCAACGCTGCACGGCTCCTGGCGACGGGAGCGTTGCCGACGAGCAAGAGCCTCGAGCTTCTGACGGACCTCGGCAAGATGGCGGAGGTCATCTCTCAGGGCGGGCCGGTGCGGGACGCGGAAGGTCGGCCGAAGGCCACGCGCGGCGGGACGGTGCCCGATCCGGCCAAGACGGAGGCCTTCCTGGACTACCTCTACCGCATCAGCGGAGAGGCCGCGGAGAGCACGCTCGGATGGCTCGCCCCCGACCTGCCCGAGCGGGCGTCCATCCTCGATCTCGGCGGCGGACACGGTCGCTATGCGCGCGCGTTCGCGGACGCCGGCCATCACGTGACGCTCTTCGATCAGCCGCTCGTCGTGTCGCTCGCACGCAAGCGACACGGCGACGTGCTCGCGTACATGGAAGGGGACTTCCACCAGGTCGAGAGCTTCGGCGGTCCTTACGACCTCGTGCTCCTCTGCAACATCGTCCACTCCGAGTCGCCCGACGCGAACGCGTCGCTGATCGCGCGCGCTGCGAAGTGCCTTCGCTCCGGCGGTCGTCTCGTGATCCGCGACATGTTCCTCGACGAGCACGGAGCCCACCCGGCGAGCGCCGCGTTCTTCGGCATCACGATGCTCTTCTACACGGAGCACGGATCGAGCCCGACGGTGAAGGAGGCGCGCGAGTGGTGCGAGCGCGCCGGCCTCTGCGACGTTTCGCTCGCCGTCTTCGAGACGCATCAGATGCTGATCGCCCGCCGGCCCTGATCGAGTAGTTGCTGCACGATTCGCGCAACGCCTCGCGCGACGACGGGCCGACGCGTCGTGAAGGGACGCGAGCATGTGGCCGGAAGCTGCTGCGGTGCTACGCGATCAGAACCATGCTCGCGTGCTCTCTCCTTCGCGTGCACCGGTCGCTCTTCGGAGTCTTCGTCGCTGCAATCCTTCCCGTCGCCTGCTCCGATGCCCCGCGCGAGCCGACGTCGTCCGGCGGTGCGCTGACGAAGTGCGTCCCGAACCACACGCGCGTCTGCCTCTGCGGGCTCGACGAAGGCGTGCAGACGTGCACGAAGGACGGCGAGTACACGCCATGCGAGTGCGCAGCCACGCAGGCGCCGGGGCGGCCGACCATCCCCGTGCCCGAGTCGGACGGCGAAGGATCGCCGGAGCCCGAGGCGACCTGCGGCGATGGAAAGATCGATCCTGGCGAGGCCTGCGACGACGGGAACGCGGAAGACGGTGACGGCTGCAGCTCGCGATGCCTGCCCGACGGCGCTCCGAAGCACGCCGATGCGTGTCCCGGCCAGGTGCTCACGCTTTGGAAGGGCGCGACGTTGACGCTGACCGGCACGACCGAAGGCTACGCGGACGACGTGCAGGCGTCGTGTTGGTGGTCCACCGGGCCCGATCGCATCTACACGCTCCAACCGAGCGCGGACGGCTTCATGACCGTCGACGCCGCCTTCGCGGACGGCTTCGACGCCGTGGTCGAGGTGCGCAGGGGCACGTGCGACCTCGTGACGGCGAACGTGCTCTGCGAGGACACGCTGAGTCGACCCTTCAAGCGCGTCGTACAGGTGGAGAAGGACAAGAACTACTACCTGATCGTCGACGGTGACAGCCCGGACGCGCGCGGCGCCTACTCGATCACGCTGACGCTCCTCTAGCGACTCGAGCGAGGTTCCCCATGGGTACGGAGCGCCGCGCGTATCGGAGGACGACGAGAGCGCTCGTCGTGGCGAGCGTCTCGTCTGCAATGCTCGCGATGAACGTCGACGCCTACGCGTTCTGCCGGAAGACGACGTGCGTCCCGGAGAAGGAGCACTGTCCACGCGACGAGCACGGCTGCGTGACGGTGGGCGCTCCCATTCGGTGGCCGAAGCTCCCCATCGTGTACCGCTTCTCCGCCGAGCACCCCGGTCAGCTCGTCCGAGAGGAGGCTCGCGCGGCCGTCCGCGCCGCGTTCCATCGCTGGAGCGACACGTTGTGTCCCGACGGCAGGCGGACGTCGCTTCGCTTCGTCGAAGGCGAGGACATCGTGGGGACCAAGCCGCTCGAGCCCCGCTCGCGTGCGCCGGAGCCGTACGGGATCTTCTTCCGCGATCTCGGCTGGCCGTACGTCGGCAGAGACTCGACGCTCGCCCAGACGAACACGATGTTCAAGAAGCCGAGCGGCTTCGTCGACTACGCGGACATCGAGATCAACGTCGCGAGCAAACGGTTCTCCACGCGGGAAGACGACGAGGGCGTCGATCTGCAGGCCGTGATGACCCACGAGGTCGGGCACTACATCGGCCTGGATCACTCCGACGTGTCCGACTCGATCATGGTCGACAGCTACTGCGCGCGCGAAGGCCGGTGCGAGAAGGGCAAGGTCGCAGCCCGCAGGCTCTCCCTGGACGACATCGAGGCCGTCTGCACGCTCTACCCGCCGGACGGCCCGCCCAGCTCCGAAACCCCTCCTCCGAGCGCCGACGGCTGCACGACGGCCGCGCGAAACCCGGAAAGCCCTCATTCCGCGGTTCCGATTGCCGCTCCGGCGGCCCTCCTCCTCGCCGCGGCCGTCCGCCGGAGGCGAGAGCGAACGTAGCCGGATGCCGCCGAGGACCGAGGACCGAGGGCTGAGGACGGACGACTTGTGCTAGCGTCCCGCCGGAATGCGCCTGCACATCAACGTCGATCACGTGGCCACGCTCCGTAACGCGCGGGGGACGCCTTATCCGGATCCGGTCGAGGCGGCTCGCATCTGTCTGGACGCCGGGGCGCACGGGATCACCGCGCACCTGCGGGAGGATCGGCGGCACATCAACGACGGCGACGTCGAGCGCCTGCGTGCGACCCTGCGCGCCACGTTCAATCTCGAGATGGCGGCGACGGACGAGATGGTCGCGATCGCCCTCGCCACGAAGCCCGACGTCGTCACGCTCGTGCCGGAGCGCCGCGAGGAGCGCACGACGGAAGGCGGCCTCGACGTCGCGGGCGCCGGGCCGGAGCTCGGCAAGCACGTCGAGAAGCTCCGGGCGGCGGACATCAAGGTGAGCCTCTTCATCGCGCCCGATCCGAAGCAGGTCGACGCTTCGCACGCGCTCGGCGTCGAGCAGATCGAGCTGCATACGGGTGAGTACGCGCATGCCTTCGGATTCAACCGGCCGTCGTCGTTCGATCTGTCGCGCCCGCTGCCGCCACGCGCGCAGGTGGAGCACGTACGTCTCGCCGCCGCCGCGAAGCGTGCGCGCGAGCTCGGGCTCGAGGTGGCGGCCGGCCACGGCCTGACGACGTGGAACGTGCCGGCGCTCGTGCTGATCCCGGAGATCGTCGAGCTCAACATCGGCCATGCGGTCATCGCCGACGCCGTGTTCATGTCGCTCTCGGGCGCCGTGAAGGCGATGCTCGCGGCCATCGAACGGGGGCGTCCGTCGTGATCGTCGGCGTCGGCATCGACGTCTGCTCGATCGAGCGGATGCGGCGGGCGCTCGATCGCCACGGCGAGCGCTTCTTCGCCCGCATCTGCAGCCCGGAGGAGCGCGCCGATCTCGCTGGACGCGAGGTCGCGACGGCTCTCGCCGGTCGCTTCGCGGTGAAGGAGGCGTTCGCGAAGGCGCTCGACGGCGCGCGTGGAGTCGGCTGGCACGAGGTGCAGGTGCGGCGCGCGCCGAGCGGGCGGCCCGTGCTCGAGCTGTTCGGGAACGCGATCGCCGCCGTCGAGCGCTTCGGCGCCGACCGTTGGCACGTCAGCATCACGCACGACGCCGGCGTGGCGGTGGCCGTGGTCGTCCTCGAACGGACGAAGAGGACGACGGAATCGGAGGCGAAGGGGGCTGGTGGATGATCCCTGTACTGTCGCGCGCGCAGATGCGCGCCTTCGACGCGTTCGCCATCGACACTTGCAAGGTCCCGAGCCTCGTTCTCATGGAGAACGCCGGGCGCGGCGCGGCCGACGTGATCGAGCGCGAGCTCCTCGACGGCCGTGCGTCCGGCCGCTCCGTGGTCGTCGTCTGCGGGACGGGCAACAACGGCGGTGACGGCTTCGTCGTCGCGCGCCACCTGCTCGTGCGCGGCGCGCGGGTCGAGGCCTGGCTCGCGGGGAGCATCGACAAGGCCACTCCGGACTGCCGAGCGAACCACGGCGCGTTCGTCGGCATCGGCGGGAAGGTCCACCCCATCCCGCTCGGAGGACCGCTCGACGCGCTCGTCGCGGCGCTCGCCGACGCCGACGTCGCGGTCGATGCGCTCTTCGGCACCGGGCTCGACCGGCTGATCGTCGAGCCGCTCGCGAGCGTCGTCCGCGTCCTGCGGGACGCCCGCGGGCCCGGGAAGCACACGCGCGTCGCAGCGCTCGACGTCCCGTCCGGGCTCAACGCCGACACCGGCGTGGCGATGGGGACGACGGTCGAGGCGGACCTCACCGTGTCCTTCGCCCACTTGAAGCTCGGACACGTCACGGGGCAAGGCGCGCGCAAGTCGGGGCCCGTGCACGTCGTCGACATCGGCGTCCCGAGCGATCTCGTCCGCGAACGGAGCGCCGACCTCGTCGAGTCGCGCGACGTCCGTGCGACGCTGCCGCGACGTCCGATCGACACGCACAAGTACCGCGCGGGCCACGTCGCGCTCTTCGCCGGATCGCCCGGCAAGGTCGGCGCGGCGCTCCTGGCCGCACGCGGGGCTCTGCGCGCGGGCGCCGGCGCGGCGACGATCGTGACCTGGCCCGCGGCGGCCGACGTGCTCGAGGCGCGGATCCCCGAGGTGATGGTGACGCGGCTCGCGGACGAACAGGACTCGACGGCGATGACCCGCTCGGTCGACGACGTGCTCGTGCACAAGCGCGCGGTGGTGATCGGGCCGGGCTTCGGCACGGGCGAGCCGGCGAAGGACGTCTCCCGCCACGTCCTCTCCACCTTCCGCGGGGCGATCGTCGCCGACGCGGACATGTTCACCTTGCACGCGGGCAACCCCGAGGCGTTCGCGGTGGCGGACGGACGCGCGATCCTGACACCCCACTCCGGCGAGCTCGCCCGCCTGCTCGGACGGACCTCCGAGGACATCGAGGCCGATCGCTTCGGCGCCGCGCGTGACGCCGCCGAGCAGACGAACTCGATCGTCCTGCTCAAAGGCGCCTACACCATCGTCGCCGCGCCCGACGGGCGCACGGTCGTGACGGGCTCGGGCAGCCCCGCGCTCGCGACGGCGGGATCGGGCGACGTCTTGTCCGGGATCATCGGCGCCCTCGCGTGCGCGCTGCCTCCGTTCGAGGCCGCGTGGTGCGGAGCCTTCCTCCACGGCGTCTCCGGGCGGGCGTGGCAGAAAGAGCACGGCGATCGCGGGCTCCTCGCGGGCGAGATCGCCGACGGCGTCCCCGACGTGCTCGCTGCGCTCTACGAGGACGTGGCGTAGAGCGCAGCGTCGGAGGCTCCGCTCGAGCGAGCGCGACTGCACGGCCTGCGCTGCACAGCCTGTGCAGGTACCTGTTGCGCAGGCTGTGCAGCGGCCGGGCGGCGTCCGCGTGTTTCCCGTGTGTTTTTCCGGCTGCGGCCGGCGGCACGGCGGTTGCGAAAGATGCGGCGTCCCAGCGCCGATCACAGCGGCGCGCTTCGCATCTTCGACTGGGAGGACTCGTGGCTCGATCATTCCATCTCGCATCGCTCGCGCTCGTCGGCTTCGCTTTGGCTGCTTGCACCACCACCACCAACACCAACACGAACGGCGGGGGATCGTCCGGCACCCCGAACGGCGACAACTCGTCGTCGGGGGGCGACGGCGTCTCGCAGGCGCCGGGCGGGCGCTTCTTCCTCCCGACCGGAGCCGAGGCCGACAACACGAGCGCGCCGAGGATCGAGGTCGATTCGAGCGGCGGAATCCACGCGATCTATCCGGCCTACGCGCGCGGCGGCGCCTACTACGCCTACTGTCCGGCCGACTGCGCAGGCACCGCCGACGTGAAGGTCGTGCGCTTCGAGACGCAAGGCACCGTCGGCAACGCGATGATCGCCCTCGACGCGCGCGGCAAGCCGCAGATCCTGCTCTCGGCCTACAGCAAGGTCTACTACGGGGCGTGCACCGGCGACTGCACGACACCGGACGGGTGGAACGTCGCGCCGATCCTCGATCACGGCTCGGAGAAGGAGGTGACCGGAGAGGCGTTCGCGCTCGATCCGCAGGGGCGTCCACGGTTCTTGATGCACACGTACGTCGCGTACCTCGGGATCGGCCAGAAGCCGTTCAAGACGGAGCTCGTCGCGTGCGACGCCGACTGCACGAACCCCGCGAGCTGGCGCGCCAGCACGATCGGCACCGACAACTTCGAGCGCTCGCAGCTCCGCTACGACGCGCAGGGACGCGCACACGTCGCGACCATCGCACGCCTGAAGGCCGACGACGGCTCGGAGCAGCTGCTCGGCGCCTACCAGTACTGCGCCGCCGATTGCGAGAAGCCGGAGAGCTGGACGGGCCCGGGGCTCGGCAATGCGTTCTCCGACCATCTCGCGGCGGTGGAGATCAAGCCGCAGATCAACCTCGCGCTGACGAAGGCGGGGCAGCCGCGCATCGTCTTCCTCATGAAGGACGACGCGGGCAAGAAGCTCGTCGCCTACTTCGAGTGTGACGAGAGCTGCACGTCGGCCGAGACGTGGACGGCCATCGCGGTCAGCGATCACGAGGAGCTGAGCTCCGGCTTCGACCTCGCGCTCGATGCCGACGGCCATCCGCGCATCGCGTTCTCGCTGAACTACAACATCGGCGTCGCCTACTGCGACCAGCCGTCGTGCACGGCGGAGGGAAGCAAGTGGGACCTCACCGTGGTCGAGAGGGGCAGCGACATGCCGCCGGACACGATCTTCCTCGAGCCGAACTGCACCGTCGGCGCGTGGTTCCTCCACGATCCTTCGATCGCGCTCACGCCGGCGGGGCAGCCGCGTATCGGCTACCAGGCGCGTGACATCAGCGGCGGCTGGAAGAACCCCGACCCGACGAAGCCCGACTGCACCGCGGGCACCGACATGACGTGGTCGCGCCTGGCGATCCTGCCGTCGCTCTGATGGAGCGTCCTACGCTCGCGGAGCTACCCGCGCGCGTCGAGCGAGGGGCGCGACGAGGCGATCATGCTCGCCCTCTCGGCCTCTCGCTCGCGCGCGAGCCAGAAGGCGCGTGCGTCCTCCTCCGTCCAAGCGCGCGGGAGCTCCGCGGCGCACCGTTGGAGCGCACGCTCCAGCTCGTCGACGCGCTGGAAGCGCTCGTCGGGTCCTTTCGCGAGGCAGCGCAGCACGAGCTCGTCGAGCGAGCTCGGCAGAGGCTCGCCGCGTGCTCTGCTCGGAGGCTCCGGGGCTTCCAGCATGTGTGCGCGGAGGAGCTGGGACGCGTCAGCGCCTTCGAAGGGAGGGCGTCCGGCGAGCAGGTAATAGAGCGTCGCGCCGAGCGCGTAGATGTCGCTCCGCACGTCGGCCTCCCCGTCGATCCAACGCTCCGGCGCCATGTAGGCCGGCGTGCCGCGTACGCTCTGGGTGTGCGTCTCGTCGGCGACGAGCTGCGCGATGCCGAAGTCGAGGACCTTGAGGACGTCGTGCTGGTCGCCGCTGCGGGTCACGAACAGGTTGGCGGGTTTGATGTCGCGATGGACGATCCCGGCCGCGTGCGCCTCCGCGATCGAGCGGCAGGCCTGCGTGAGCAGGGCGATGGCGCGCTCCGGCGGCATCGGTCCGCCCTCGCGGACGAGCTGCTGGAGATCGGCTCCCGGCAGGTACTCCATCGCGATGTACGACAGACCGTCGTCGCTCGCGCCGAAGTCGAAGATGCGAACCGTGTGCGGCGACGTCAGGCGACTCAGAGCGAGCGCCTCGCGCTCGAAGCGCGCGATCTGACCTGCGTCGGTCTCGGCGCTCGAGCGCAGGATCTTGAGGGCGACGTTGCGCTTCAACGACACGTCCCACGCGAGCCAGACCTCGTTCATGCCGCCCTCGCCGATGCGTCCCTCGAGGCGGTAGCGCCCGATCTGGCGCGCTCTGCGGAGCTGAACACGCGCGTTGTAGCTGATCTGGCCGCTCACCGCGGCGATGATCGCGGAGGCGAAGACCATGACGTAGTGAGCGGCGAAGAGGGCGAGCTGCTTTCCGTCGTGGAGCGAGGCCGCGATCGTCGGATCGAACCATGCCGCGACGAGGAGGATGACGGGGAAGCTCGCGACCGGCGGCACCGCGTACCAGACGGTGTCGCGCCAGGGAGCGGGCACGGCGAGCCCCTCGACGATGATCACGACCGACAGCCCGTGGATGTACGGGCTGGCGAGGCCGCCGTAGTAGAGCGCCATCACCGAGATGAAGACCGAGCACACCGCGCAGACGAGCCCGTTGGCCGCCTTGAGAAGGCGGCTCGGGACGTCGCGGCGCAGGCTCAGGCGGTAGACCGCGAAGATCCCGATCTGGCCGATCACTCGGAAGGCCGTGAAGAGCGCGAGCGGGGCGCCGGGGTATACGAAGATCCCGAGGTACAGGTCGACCAGGAAGAACGCCGGCCAGACGAACGTGCCGAGGCGCATCGCCCGCCGGACGGAGCGCCGCTCTTCGGGATCGGCGCGGCGCGTACGATCGTGGTCGCGGCCGATGCCGCGCTGGCTGGGTCGAGAGGGAGCGTCTCCTCGTTCGTCGCTCGGATCGGCGCGGACGGTCGGAGCGGTCGGCGGATCGGACTCCGTCGATACGGTCGGCACCTTCGAGGTCCGACGTCGATCTTCGACGGACATCGCGGCTATTTCCTGTCTCGCAGCGGGCGCGGGAGCCCGTATGCGTCGAGTCGGTTGACGAGCGTACGCCGCGAGATGCCGAGCAGCTCCGCCGCGCGCGTCTGGTTGCCCCCGCACTGGGCGAGCGCGTCGATGATCCGCTGGCGCTCGTCGTCTCCGGTCGCCTGTCTCGCGTCGGGAGCCTGGGCTCGCGTCGCCGTCCCGTCGGGCACGAGGTAGAGGTGCTCCGGCCCGATTTCGCTGCCGTTCGCGAGCGCCGTCGCGCGCTCCATCACGTTCCTGAGCTCGCGGACGTTTCCCGGGAAGGGGTGCCGCTCGAGTGCCTCGATGGCCGCGGCGGAGAGCGTCGGCGGCGGCCGGCCGAGCGCCTTCGCCGCGAGGACGACGAAGTGACGGGCGAGGGGGAGGACGTCTTCGCGCCGCTCGCGCAAGGGAGGGATCGAGAGCGTCATCCCGGTGAGCCGGTAGAACAGGTCTCGCCGGAACGATCCAGCGTCGATCTCGCGTGCGAGATCGCGGTTCGTCGCGGCGACGAACCGTACGTCGATCGGTCGTGGCTTGAGCGCTCCGACGCGTTGAATCTCTCCCGACTCGAGCACGCGGAGGAGCTTGCCTTGCTGGCCGAGGGGGAGCTCTCCGATCTCGTCGAGGAAGGCGGTTCCGTTGGAAGCCGTCTCGAGCAGCCCGGGCTTGGTGATCGTCGCGCCCGTGAACGCGCCGCGATCGTGCCCGAAGAGCTCGCTCTCGACGAGCTGCTCGGGCAGCGCCGCGCAATTGATCGCGACGAAGGGCCCTTTGTTCCGCGGCGATCGCCGGTGGATCGCACGGGCGATCACGTCCTTCCCCGTGCCGGTCTCTCCCACGAGCAGAATGGAGAGCGGCGAGCGCGCGACCCGATCGACGAGCTCGAAGAGCTCTTTCATCACGGCCGACGCGATGACGACCCCGTCGTCCGACGAAGGCTCTGCGGGCCGTTCGTCCACCCGACGCACGAGGACGACGACGGAGCCGAGATGGATCGCCGCCTCCCGATCGACCGGGACCTGCACGTTCGGTCGAAGCCGCTCGTCGACCGTCCGCGCGGTGCTGTGCGGGTCGAGGCGCGTCGTGACGAGCCGCGTCCCGTTCGCGCTCCCGAGGTCCTCGACCATCACCGGGTCGCCGAGATGCAGACACGCGTGCCGTCGCGACACGGACGCGTGGTCGAGCACGACGTCGGCCCGGCTGCCGCGCCCGAGCACGACCGTGCCTTTCGCGGGGGCTCGATGGACCGTCAGCCGACCGTCGACGATGGCGACGAGCTCGACCGCGGCGTTCGGTGTTGTCCCCCGATCTTCGGCATGGCTCACTCGACTTCAGACGAGTTCTAGCCTCTCTCCCATGTCGACGAAAAGGTGGCTCGGCTACGAAAGAGCTCGGCCGTGGCCTCGAGCTCGTGCGTAGCCGCGGCCACGCGCGTTGGCTCCAGGGACACACGCAGCCGGGGCCAGCGCCGAAATCCAGCGTGGTTTCGCGTGCTCATCCAGTGGCATCGCGGTTGCGATGGCCGTGCTCGTCGAGGTCCAACGATGTCCAGCACCGTCGCAACCGTCTCCGATCGCTCGCCCCGTCCCGCGCTCGTCGCTCACGACCTCGCCGGTCTGAAGCGTGGGCTCGTGGAGCTCTTGCCCGAGCTGCGTGGACGCGCGTGCCGCTTGTGCGGAGACCCGACCACGGCCGAGGACGTCGTGCAGGACACGGTCGAGCGTGCGCTCAGGTTCGCGGAGCAGTACGAGCGCGGGACGAACCTGCGCGCGTGGGTCTACCAGATCCTCTTCAGCGTCTTCGTCACGCGCTATCGCCGCTCGCGCCGCGAGAAGAAGGCGCTCAAGAACCTCGCCGGGGACCCGTGCGCGTGGACGACGCCCGAGCGGTTCTCGGCGCCGGATGCGTCGGCGACCCTCACGCCGACCACACGGCGCAAGCTCGCCGACCTGCCCGCCACGTTCCGCTCGGTGCTCGAGCTCGTCGACCTCGACGACTTCACGTACCGAGAGGCCGCCGCCGAGCTCGGGCTGCCGGTCGGCACCGTCATGAGCCGACTTCACCGGGGGCGGAAGCTCCTCGCGTCGCAGCTCCTCGATGCGGCGTGACGGGGAGGTGGCGTCACTGTTCGAAGCAGTAGAGGTGCCAGAGCTTGGAGCAATCGGTTCGGCCGATCTGCAGTCGGGTGGGGCCGGCCCAGGGCCCGCCGTTCGTCCAAGCGCCTCCGAACGCCGCCTGACCGCTGGTGCTCGTCCACTCGCTGCAGTTGGCGACGCCCGCCCATTGTCCTTCGGGCGTGGTGTCGGTCCACACGTGCGCTGACGGGAACGTCGCGCCCGTCTCGGTCCGATCGATCGGGGCGAGCAGCTGCCCGTCGACGAGGTCGGCCCAGCTCGTCGCGATCTTCACGCCGTCCATGCGGACGAAGCCGAGCGCTGCATCCCGTGTGAAGCGCGTCGCCGGCGAGCCCTCGGACGAGGAAATCCACGCGCGGAACGTCGAGCCTCGAAGCTCGGGGACCGCGTCCGCGAGGGCCTGGCACTTGGCGTCGGCTCCTGCGATGCCGCCGAGGTTGCCGTCGTAGGTGGCCGACGACAGGAACACGCGCCGCGGAGCCGGTCGCGGCGTGCAGATGACGCTGCTGCTCGTCACCTCCTGCGGGTCGAGCACGCCGTTGCGATCGAGGTCGAGGCCGGCCTCGAAGCGGACGCCGCCGAGCCCGCATTCGAGACCGGGCGGCTCGTCGACGACGCGCGTGAGGCTCGTCAGGCCGTCCTTGCCGTCGACGCCGTCCTTGCCGTCCTTGCCGTCGACGCCGTCCTTGCCGTCCTTGCCGTCGGCGCCGTCCTTGCCGTCGGCGCCGTCCGTGCCGTCCTTGCCGTCGGCGCCGTCTGCACCCGGAGGACCCGCGGGGCCCATCGGTCCTGCCGGCCCCATCGGTCCTGCCGATCCCGCCGGCCCGGCCGGCCCTTGCGGTCCCATCGGTCCTTCGGGGGCCGCCGGGCCGGTGGTCTCCGAGGCCGCCGAAACGGTGTCCTCCGTGTCGGGCTCGCCTGCGCACGCGAAGGCCGTGGACCCGAGAAGCGCGACGAAGACGACCGAGAAGGAACGCGACGTGTGCATGCCCGCCGGAAACGCAAGGCGTAGGCCAGGGCGGTCGCGTGTGCATCTACGCGAGATCACGACGAACGAGACGGGGCAGCCTTCGCTCGGCGCCCGATACACCCGATACACCGATACACCTCGCTCGGTTACATCGGGGGGGAGGGGAGCGATCCGGCGACGATCGCGGGAGCTCCGCCGAGGACTCTCGCGACTTCAGGAGGATGCGCGCCGACGAACCCTGGCGCGCCTCTCGCTGTGTGCCCACCACATGGGAGCGTCGCGTTCGTCGTCGTCGGGGTCGTCGTTCATCGTGTGCTTGCTCGGAGCCGTCGCGTTCGGCGTCTTCGGCTGCTCCATCGGGACGCCGTCACCGGACGAGCTGGAGTTCGAGCCCAAAACGCCTGCACGGCCGATCGACGATCGGCCGTACGACCGGTCCGACTCGGACGACGAGCGCGAGCCGAGGCGGGACGAGGAGGTCACGCCCCCGGCGGAGCCCTCCGGTGAATGCCGGCGTGTCTCCGGCTGGCGGGCGTCCGATCCGTTCGTCGACGACCGCCACGTCTCGCATCCGTTGCCGTCGTTCGCGCACGGAGGTCGTTATTACATCCACACGAAGCGGAAGGACGGCTCGAAGGATCCGATTCTCCTCTCGGCCGAGCCCATGGACGATGGCTCGCTCGGACCGTTCGAAGTCGCCTCGACCGATCACGGCGGCGGGCCGCACGGCTTCACGGCGCTCGTCGCCGGTGGCGAGGCGTACCACTTCCGGAACGGACACATCGCCGTCTATCCGTTCGTGGACGGCGTCATGACGGGCGACGTCACGCTCCGCGAGTCGAGCATGGATGCCTCTTTCGGAGGCGAAAAATACGTCTGGGACTCGGCCGTCCTCGCGTCCTTCGCATCGGGCAAGCAGCGCGTCTTCCACCTGGGCGGATGGAGCTTCGCCAAGAACGACTACGGCAAGCGTGTCATGCAAGCCCTCGTCCCGATCGCCGGCGCGTTCGAGGTCGCTGGTCCCGACTTCCCGGGCTCGCGGCCCGGAAAGGCCGCGTTCGTCGCGGAGTCGAAGTCGACGGGTACGATCTTCGCGGCGGAGAGCGGCGGCGACGCGCTCTGGGCGGCGACCGCATCGGACGACGGCAAGGTGTCGAGCTGGCGCGCGGAGCGGGATCGGCCGAAAGGCGACGGCAATCAGCTCGGCGACGTCTTCGCCATCGGAAGGACGCTGTTCGTCGTGCGTGGATCCAAGGTCTTCGCGTCCGACGTCACCGACGGGAGCCTCGGTCCGTTCATCGAACAGCCCTCGCTACCCGAAGAGCAAATCGACGTCACGTGGAGCGGCGGGCACCTCGAGGGCGCGTCGTACGGCATCATCGGCGATCACGTCTATCTGACGGGACCGAAGCGGGTGTTCTTCGCGAAGGTGATCGCGACGCCGTGCTCGTCGTGAGCCTCGGCACCGTCAGGCGCCGCGCGGCGCCCACGGGACGTCTTCGACGCCGAGCGTGGCGTTGGCCTTCCGCGCGAGCACGAAGAGCAGATCGCTGAGGCGGTTCAAGTAGACGACGACCTCGCGCCGTGCGGGCACGTCGTCGAGGGCGAGCACGCTCCGCTCGGCGCGCCTGCACACCGTCCGCGCGAGGTGGAGCGCCGCCGCCTGCGGGCTGCCGCCCGGCAAGACGAAGTTCTTGAGCGGCGGCAGCCCTTCCTCGGCGGCGTCGATCGCGCGCTCGAGCCTCTCGGCGTCGGCGGCCTCGATCAGCTTCATCGAGAGCTTCGCCTCCTTGCCCGGCACGCACGCGAGCTCGGCGCCGAGCGTGAAGAGATCGACCTGCACCTCCGCGAGGACGCCGTCGGTGAACGGCTCGAGCTTCGTCGCCCGCGCGACGCCGATCGCTGCATTGAGCTCGTCGACCGTGCCGTACGCCTCGACGCGCGCCGACGCCTTCTTCACGCGTCCGCCGCCGAAGAGCCCTGTCGTGCCGTCGTCGCCTGTCTTCGTGTAGAGCTTCACGGCGCGGGAGCATACTCCGACGAGCCCGCAGGGGCTTCTGCGGCAGTCGGGCCGGTCGGACAGTTCTGAGCTGAGTCCTCAGTCCTCAGTCCTCAGTCCTCAGCGGGGCCGGCTCTGAGGTTCCCGTCGAGAACCCGGGTCTCAGCTGGCACTTCGGGCTGGGAGGGCCGCGATCGGTCAATGTTGTCGAGGGGTTGGCGGCGCCTCCGGGGTGGGGCGCGGGCGCCGTACGAATTTGCGCAACTGTTTCGTCGGGCGCCCGATGAGAGCGGCTGTGAAGACACCGAGCCTCGAAGACCTCCAAGCCCAGATCGAAGCCCAGGACACCGAGCTTGCCCGCCTGAAGGAGCTCATCGAGGAGCTCCCGCCGAGTGCGGCCATTCCGGCGAGCGCTCTCGCGCAGCTCGAAGAAGCGTGCGAGCTGCCGCCGACCTTCGCCACGACGACCTACGGCCTACCGAACTACGCGCTTCGCGTTTGAACCCACCGCCCCAAAACCACCGGAGACGATCATCATGACCACGCCGATTCAGTCTGCGAACCCCTCGAGCAGCATCAGCGCCTTCGGAGCGATCGATGCCAACGCGCAGTACCTCACGCCGGAGAGCCTCCTTGCCTACTGCGCGGCTCGCCTCAACGCGATCGACACCCTGATCCAAACCCGCTTTGCGGAGCAGGCTCGCCGCAACGACGAGCTCGAGAAGGCCGGGAGGCTGTTGACGATCGTGAACAGGTTCACGCACGGGCAATCGAAGGGAGCGAACGCAAACGGAGAGGACGTCGGCAAGTACCACAAAGCGGTGGCTGCCGATCTCTCCAAGCTCTTCAACGAGACCAAAGACCCGCGGCTGCAGGCCCTCATTCGGGATTACTACCGGACGGTCACCGGCAACGAGATGCCGTTCGACAAACAGACCGGCAAGGCGACGGCCACGGATCCGGAGGCTGTGCAGCTCAACAGAGAAAACATCGTGGGCATGAGCTTCGAGGAGTGGCAGGCGAAGGCCAGCGACATCAAGACGCTCCAGGACTCGATGAGCAAGGACAACGAGATGACGATGATTCAGCTGCAGTCGATGATCTCGCAGCGTCAGCTCGCCATCCAGCTCACGACGCAAATGCTGTCCACGGCTCACGAGGGGAAGAAGACGATCGTCGGGAACATTCGAGGCTGACCATGATCACGGCGACGCAGGCACAGGCCGACGCACTCTACGGCGTGGGTCACTGGCTCCTCGAGCAGCAGCGGTACGAGGACGCCAAGCACCTGTTCCGCACGATGCTCCTCGCGGCTCCGACGGACGAGCGCGGCTGGCTCGGGCTCGGAGCGTGTCACGAGAACACGGGCGAGGACGAGAAGGCGGCTCACCTCTACGCACTCGCCGGTCAGGCTTGCGCCGACTCGGTGCGTTCGGCCCTCGCGCTGTGTCGCGTGCTGCGGAAGCTCGATCGCGACGGCGAGGCCGACGAAGCCTACGCGCGCGCCGTCGAGCTCGCCGAGACGAGCGGCGACGCGGACCTGGCGGCCCTCGTCGCGTCGGAAGGAGGGATGTCATGAACACCGCGTGCGTCGGAGGAGCCCGCGGCGCGGTGTTCGTGACGCCGGGCGCGCCGGCCGCGGCGTGCGGAGGCATCGCCAACGCCTCCCTGCTGCCCGAGGCACCGGCCATCGACATCGGCGACGCGTTGACCGTCCTCATGCAGCTCAGCGCCAAGCTCAACGAGGTGCAGACGAAGTCGCAGATGCAGCAAGCCGAGATGGCCGGCAACGCTCGCAAGGCCGCGAGCGAGCAACGGAAGGAGCTCCTCCGTCAGGCCGCCGAGGCTGCGAGAAAGGCGGCAGAGGAACAGGAAGGAAGCCTCTTCAGCTTCATCGCGGAGAAGGTCGTGGCGGTCGGCCTCACGGTGGCGGCGACGATTGCTTCGGGCGGACTCGCCGCCCCGGCGGTCGTGGCGCTGGTGGGCGTCGGCATCTCGACGGCGGCGGAGATCGGTGAAAGGACGGGGCTGCTTCGCGAAGCCTTCGGCGACGCGGCCTCGGACGTCGCTACCGGAGCCAAGTGGCTCGGCGTGGGGTTGAGCGTCGGTGCCGGAGTCTTCTCCCTCTGCAGCGGCGCGAGCCTCACGAAGGCTGTCGGGGAAGCGAAGAAGGGGGCGACCGTGCTTCAGCGAGCGAACACGGTCGCCGACGCGACGCACGCCGTCTTCCAGGGCGTCCGAGACGCGCGGGCGGCCAAGCTCCGAAAGGAGTCCGAGCTCATGGAAGTCGACGCACGAGAACAGCAGCACATGATCGAGTTCCTCGAACGCGTGATCGAGGCCGTCATCGAAGACCTCGAGGCGTCCCAAGAGTCCGCGAAGAAAGCCAGCGAGATCTGCCAGTCGATGCGACAGACCCACGATCAAACGATTCTCCTCGCCGCCAACTTGAAGGGTTGAACACCATGACCGACGCCATTCGTTCGTGTACCTCCGCGTCCGCCGCGACCGGCATCTCGGAGCCCTGCGGCGCCACTGCTCTCGAGCCGGCTGCGGGCTCACTCCTCCCGACGCCGACGACCAGTCTCACCGACATCGGGCAGCTCATCGCCCGACTCCAGATCGAAGCAGGCTTCCAGCGCCGGAAGAGCGCGCGCGAGGCGCGTGACAGCATGCAGACCGCCTTGGCGAATGCGCAGAAGCGTGAGCTCGCCGCGATGCGCAAGGCTGCGGAGGAGCGTTACTCCGCAGCGAAGTGGGATGCGTTCGGGAAGATCGGTTCGGGCGTGCTGACCCTCGGCGGTATGGGGGTGACCGAGCTCGCTCGCAAGAACGACTGGAGCAACGTCTTGGTCCAGAACGCCGACGTCGTAGCAAGGGAAGGCTTGAACCCGCTGCTCGACGGTGCCCTCGGGTCGATCTCGAGCGGCATGAGGCGGGACGCGGACGCGGCCGACGAGGCGGCCACCGCTGCGCGCTACGAGGCCAAGTCGCTCGAGAGGTTGCTCGAGGAAGCGATCGACGACGAGAAGACTGCAAAGGAGTCGGTCCGCAAGGCTCTCGACTTCCTGAGGGAGTACGAGTCGACGCTCTCGCAGTCGCAGTCGGCGGCGCTCCACCGAATGTGAGCGGCGCGTCTTCCTCCTTCTCTCACCGATACGCCGCCAGCCCCGCGAATACCGGCTTGAGCCCCGCGTAGGTCTGGCGGCGTAGCGCCAAGAGCTCCCGGTATCGATCATGCGCCCTCGGGTCGGGATCGTGGCGCACCGACGAGCCTCTCCACTTGCGCGCGTCGCTCGCCGAGGCGAGGGCGCCGGTGGCGAGGCCGGCGAGCATCGCGGCGCCGGCGACGGTGCCGCCCGACTCGGGCGTGTACGAGAGGGGCACGCCGAGCGCGTCGCAGAGGATCTGGCGGAAGAGGGCGCTCTTGCCGCCGCCGTTGGCGGCGACGACGTCGCGGACGTGGACGCCGTCTTGCTCGAGGACCTCCTGGCAGTCCACGAAGCCGAGGGCGATGCCCTCGAGGACGGCGCGCCAGAGGTGGCCGCGCCCGTGATGCGTGCCGAGGCCGACGAACGCGCCTCGGGCTTCTGCGTCCCAGATCGGCGTTCGCTCGCCGAGGAGGTACGGCAAGAACAAGAGGCCCTCGCTGCCGGGCGCGACTTGTTCCGCTTCGGCGTCGAGCACGTCGAACGCAGGCAGGGCGCTCCGGACGGCGGTGTCCTCCTCGCCGATCACTGCCGCGCGCGTGAGCGCGTGGCGGAGCCACTCCTGCGCGCCTCCCGAGAGCGTGCCGCCGAGCGAGAGCCAGACGTCCGCGCCGACGTGGTGCGAGTTGATGAGGCGCGGATCGGTGCCGGGCGTCTTGCGCGGGACGAGGAGGTTGCCCGCGGTACCGAGCATGAGGCACGACTCGCCCTCGGCGACGACGCCGGCGCCGAGCGTCGCCGCGGCGAAGTCGCCGCCGCCCGCGACGACCGGCGTGCCCTCGCGCAGACCGTGGCCGATCGCCTTCGCCGCCTCCGCGGTCACGTGGCCGATCACCTCGTGGGCTCGGCGGATCGGCGGGAGCTGCTCCGGTCGCACGCCGCAGGCGGCGCAGGCGGAGGGGAGCCACGTGCGCGCGGACAGATCGAACAGCGGCGCGCACAGCGCGGCCGTCGAAGGATCCGTCGCGGCTTCGCCCGTGAGTCGATAGGCGACGAACGCGTGCGACTGGAGGATCCAGCGCGCGCGAGAGAGGACGTCGTGCTCCGGCAGGAGTCGAGCGGTCTCCGTTCGACCTCGCGCGCCGTCGGGCGGGCGCGCGTTGCCGTGCCGCGAGAGCCAGAGGAGCTTCGGCCCGAGGTAGTACGAGTGCACGCCGAGCTCGCGCGCCTCCGCGGTCGCGCGCGTGTCGAGCCAGAGGATCGCAGGACCGAGCGACGCGCCGTCGTCGCCGACGAGCACGGCGGTGGGCGCTTGGCCGACGACGCCGATGGCCGACACGCCGGCGAGGCTCGTCGTCGGCGATCGCCTCACGAGGTCGCCGATGGCCGCTTTCAGCGCGTGCCACCATCGATCGGGCAGGATCTCGGCCCAGCCCGGCGCGGGCGAGTCGTAGAGGCACGGCACGCTGGCGTCGGCGAGGAGCGTACCCGTCGCGTCGAAGATCGCGGCGCGGACGCCCGTCGTGCCGACGTCGATCCCGAGGAGGCGCGCTCCGACCATGCCCGTAGGCTACTCCGTTCGCTGGCGCGGGAGTACCCGCCGTCCGGGCGCGTGCGACGAGCGCGGGCGCGGGCGCGATCAGGGCGTCACGGCGGCGGCGTCGCTTCTCTTCACGACGCGCCAGCCCTTGTCCGCCTTCTCGATCGAGACGTTGCCTTCGGGGGCCGGCTTCGTGAGCTGGCCGCAGGCGGCCTCGATGCTCGCGACCGACGGATCGAGCTTGATCGCGCGCTCGTACCGGACGCTCGCGGTCGTCTCGGTCTCCTTCGCCACCTTGAGGACCTTGTCGGCGCGCGCCTCTCCGCAACGGAAACGGGCGTTGCGGAGATCGCCGCTCATCTCGACGCAGCCTTTGAAGAGGAGCTCGCGCGCGCGCCGCTCGTACGGCGAGATCGAATCGGCGCCGGGGCCCTTCAGCTCGTCGGGCCAGTCCGCCATGTAATCGGCGGGCATGTGCTTGGTCACGCCGGCGGCGACCAGCGCGTCGAGGCACTTCATGGCTTCGTCCATCTGCGCGCCGTCCTCGCGCGGGACGCACATCGCCTTGCTCCTGTGCTGCAGCTTCAGCCGCGAGAACACCGCGATCGGGAGCGTGCAGTCCGCCTCTTCCTTCACCTCGGCTTGCACGATCGCGAGCGCGTCGCTCTTCGAGGGAAGGTCGCTGCAGGCGCAAGCGAGGATGGCCACGCAGGCGGCGATGACGGCGATCGGGGAGCGGCGATCAATCGAGGGTTCCACCGGCGCCCATCATAGCGCCGCCGCCTTGCGACGGGACGAGCATCGGGCGGATGCGTGCGAGGAAGCCGCCGCGTGCGCGGTCTCGTGCCCACTCGTCCTCGCTCTTCTTCGGATCGGGACGGCGGAGAGGGTCGGCGGCCATCTTGGACGTGGCGAGCCACCCGGCGCCGAGCCCGGCGGCGATGCCGAGCGCCATCGCGCCCGCGACCCCAGCGCCCTGCGCGTTGTCGCCGGCGGCGGCGATGTAGAGCCCCGACGTCGTGAGCCCGCCGAGGACGGCGGAGAGATCGAGCAACCGGACACGCGAGATGGACGGGGACACGGATCCTGCCGTGAGCATCCCCAAGCCCGTGCCGGCCGTCAGCCCGACACCGGCGACGGCGAGCGCCGTCGTGGGCGGGCTCGAATCGCCGCCGAACGCTCCCGTCAACAGGCCGCCGAGCGTGCCCGTCCAGAGCGCCGTCGAGCCGACCCATGCCGAGCGTCCGGGCGTCGTGGGCAGCACCGAGCCGAGCACGCCGCCTCCGATCGCTCCCACGGTGGAGAGCGACCACATGATCGTCGAGGCAACCATGGTGGCGTCCCCACCGCGGCTCGGCCTGCGGTGCATGTCGTTGAAGATGGCCCACACGAGCCCATGCTCGAAGCCGATCCACGCTCCGCTCACGATCGACTGCGGGACGCCGTAGCGGAACCCCGGCCCGGTATCGACCGCGAGCACCGTCCCGACCGCACCGGCCGTCAGCGCGATGGTCGGGAGGATCACCGCCGCGGCCGAGTCGGGCTTGGTGATCGTGGCGAGCCACACGCCCGAACCGATGCCGTAGACGGCGGACGTCGTGTACAGCGCGACGAGCTCGTCGACGGATCGGCGATCGGGCTCGGGTGTGGCCGGGACCGGCGCGAGATCCGGCTCTTGCGTGAAGGCGAGACCACGCGCCGTCCACTCGTCCGCGACCGAGCGGAGGGCGTGGGCCGCCGCGCGACCGGCGCTCGTCGTGGCGGCCTTCTCGAGGTCGAACAGCTCCACGGCCGCGGCGGCGAAGTCGCCGCGGATCAACGTCTGGCGTGCGCGTTCGTAGCGGCGCGTCCACTCCGGCGCTTCGCTCGCGGGCTCCGGCTTCGGCTCGGAGGCGGGATGGTCGCTGCGCTCATCCGCCGGCGTCGGCGCATCCGGCTCGTCCATCGCCGGCGTCGGCTTTCGCGGCTGCTCCTCCTCCGGGCGCGAGCCGTCGGGGTCCGGCTCGTCCATTGCGGCAGGAGGCCGTGGCGCGCGGGGCGGATCGGCCGTTGCCGGAGCGGAGGGCGCGGGCGCGTCGGACGAAGCCGGCGGAGACGGCTGCGCGCGCGCGATCAGCGGGCTCACGACGACGGCCGCGAGGCCGAGCGCGAGCACGAGGCGGCGCCGAACGCGTTGCGACGAGCCCACCCGATCGCGACCGCCCGCGATCCTCGCTGCCATGCTGGCAGGAGTATCAGCTGCGGAACATTTCGTCGACGCGAGCCTGGAGCGCGGCCTCCGTCATGCCCTTGGCCGCGGCGAGCTCCTTCATGAGGAGGCTCTTCGCCTGATCGAGGAGCCGGCGCTCGCCGAACGACAGCTCCTTGTCGAACTTCAGGCGGTACATGTCGCGCAGCACCTTCGCGACCTCGTACGGCGAGCCGCTCTTGATCATCTCGGTGTAGGCGCGGAACCGGCGGCTCCAGGGCTGGAGATCGACCGCGACCTCGCGGGCGCGCATCGTCTCGAGGACCTTGTCCGCCTCCTTGGCGCTCATGACCGGACGAAGGCCCGCGGCCTGCGCCGACGTGCGCGGCACCATCACGCGCATGTTGTTGTCGAGAATGCGCATGATGTAAAATTCGCCCTTCGCGCCGCCGATCTCGCGGTGCTCGATCGCCGTGATCTCACCGAGGCCGTGCGCGGGGTGGACGGCCTTGTCGCCGACCTCGAGCTTCAGATCCTTCGGAGGCGGCGGGAGCGGCGGGATGTTGACGAGCGGAACGTAGCCCTTCGGCACGACGCTCGAGGGACGCGTGGGCGCACCCGGGCCCGTCGACGCCTCCGTCTTCGGCATCGGAGGCGGAGGCGGCACCGAGGGACGCACGGCGCGCTCGGCCGCGGCCTTCGCAGGCGCAGCCGCGCCGCCTTTCGCCGCCGCTCCTTTCACCGCGCGAAGCGCGGGGACGCTGCCCTTCGCCTTCGGCGTCTTCGTCGTCTTCGCCTTGGCGACGGTGGTGGTGCGTGCCTTCGCGGGGGCACGCTCGCAGCGGGAGGAGGAACGGGTGGAGCGGGCGGTCTGAGGCATCGGCCCCGCGCGCGTAGCACTGCTAACGGTCCGGCGTCAACCAGCGAGGTTCGGTCGGATCGAACGTCGACAAAACGCGGGAAGCTACGAGGGTTTCCGCTTCGATCAGTCGGAGCCTTCGCCGTTGCCCTGCCGAAGTGCCTCCGGTCGCACGACCACCATGCGGCGGACCGTCGGGTGCGTGTGCACGCCGCTCTCGTAGGGAGCTCGCCTCGAAATCTCCGAGAGCTTCGGAGGCGGCGCCGTCTTTCGGGCCTGCTCGTGGAGGCTCGAGTCGGCGATCTCGACCGCCTCGGGGTGAGCTTCGAGGTTCACGTCGTCCGTCGCGAGGAGGATCGTCCCGTCGCGATACACGGGGCGGAACGGCGCGACGAGCTGCGGCGCGAGCCGGATCGCGCGCTCGAACTCTTCGCAAGGGACCGGGATGCGCGTTCGCGGCAGAAGCGTCTCGCGGATGCCCGACCCGTGATCGACGACCACCGCGAGCGTCGTCACCGACTCGTCGCCCCCGATTTCCACGTACGGCGATCCCTCGACCCAATCCGCGCGTGCGAGCCGCGCCACCGCCATCAACACCTTGGGCGCTCCCTCACCGGGGCGAGCGATTCGGCTCGCCCACTCGAGGAGCTCACGGAGCTTGCTCGACGACGAGGCTGCCTCCTCGGCGTCTTCGATCGTGAGCTCGGCGCACGATGCCAGCTTCGCGAGGCGCATGTCGTCACGATAGCTCGATCCCCTGGGCCGTTCGACCCCTGCGCCGGCCCCGCCTCGGCCGCCTGCGACACGCCTCGTCGCGCCTACCAGGTGTGCACGATCTCGGGCGCGATCATTTGCGCATGATCTCGGCGACCTCGGCATCCACCGCGTGGTGGAGCCCGCGCGCGAGGGCCATCCCGTCGATCGTCGCGTCGAGCACGAGGGCGTCGCGCTCGACGTGCACGGACGGGGCCCGCACGGGGCGATCGAGCCCGAACAGGTGGCCGAGCGAGCTGTTCGCGAGCACGTGCGCGGCGGCTCCGAGGCGCTCGCTCGCCGCCGACGCGTCCTCTCCCCAGGCGCCCGTGACGACGACCCGGATCGCGATGTCGGTCTTCTTTCCCGCCCACGTCGCCGAGGCGGCGACCGCGGTGGCGGCCTTGAGGAGCCCTCCGAGCCCATTCGCCGTCTCGCCCTCGAACGGTCCGGGCGCGAAGACGCGGACGTGCGCGTCGCCGAGCACCTCCGCGGCGCGGGCGAGCGCTGCGCCGCGGAGCGCGGGCGCCGAGCGCTTCAGCTTTCCGAACGCGAACGCCTCCGCTGCTCGCAAGGGACCCGGCTTGCCCTCTTCGAACGCCACCGCCTCGTTGCCGAACACGGTCAGGCGTTGCGGCTCGCCCGCGAACTCGCCCGCAAGGCGGATCACGCGCGGGTTCTTCGCGAGCAGCGTCCGCGGAGAGGACCTCACCGATCGCGACTCGAACGCGGACGCGACCCGCTCGCCGTCGAGCGGCATGCGCACGATCGAGAGGACGGCCTCGCGGTACCGCGCGATGCAGAGATCCTTCGTCTGTCTCGGATCGATGCCGCCGTGCGCGGCCGTGAAGAGCTCGAGTCGCTCTTCCGGCAGGACGAGCGCGATGGCGGGAATGAGGTCGGGGATCTGTGCGATGGCGCGCGGCTTCGCCTCGACGAGCCACACGAGGCCTGCAGACGGAGCGAGGCCGCACGCGGGGTCGAGGTAGAGCGGTACGGACGGCGGCGCAGGAGGAGGCGGCGGCTTCTTGCTCCCGCAGCCGGTGGCGAGCAGGAGAAGGAGGAGCGCCGCCAAGCAGACCCAGCGCCGATACGCTCTCGCCATCGACGAGGGACGCTAGCAGAAGACGCCCGTCCGTCCTCGACGGGCGAAGCGATCGCATGCGCGATCGACGAGCGCTGGGAAGGAGGAGCCCGTCGACGGCGCGCTGCCGCGATCAGGGGGCGACGTAGATGTACTTGAAGCGGCGGTTCTTCGAGCCGACGCGGACGAGGTAGCGCTTGCCGCGCTCGAGCTGGAGGTTGGCGTCCGTCACGCGCGTCTGATCGACCTCCACGCCGCCTTGCTCGACGAGGCGCTTGCCTTCGCCGGTCGATTTGACGAGCCCCGCGCTCGAGAGCGCCTTGGCGATCCAGAGCGTCGGGCCTTCCGTCGTGACGGTCACCTCCTCGACGTCCTGCGGAACGGCGTGGCCGCTGTAGACCTGCTTGAACTCGTTCTCTGCGGCGATCGCCGCCGCCTCGTCGTGGAAGCGCGTGACGAGCTCGCGCGCGAAGAGCGCCTTGATCTCGCGCGGGTCGCGTCCTTCGGCCTTCTCTCGCTTGAGCTCTTCGATTTCCTGCGTCGAGCGGCTCGAGAGCAGCTCGAAGTAGCGGAAGATGACGTCGTCGTCGATCTGCATGACCTTGCGGAACATGTCGATCGGCGGCTCCGTGAGGCCGATGTAGTTGTCGGCGCTCTTCGACATCTTCTTGCCGACGATGACGCCGTTCTCGATGCGCGCGTCGGTGCCCTCGAGCAGCGGGGTCGTGATGACGATTTGAGGCCGGAGGCCGTACCTCGGCATCAAGTCGCGGCCGACGAGCAGGTTGAAGAGCTGGTCGGTGCCGCCGAGCTCGATGTCGCAATTCAGCTCGACCGAGTCGTAGCCCTGCAGGAGCGGGTAGAGGAACTCGTGCTGGTAAATCGGGCGGCCTTCCGCGTAGCGCTGCGCGAAGTCCTTCCGCTCGAGCATCCGCGACACCGTCATGGTCGCCATGAGCTCGACGACCTTCACGAGCTTCATCTCGTCGAGCCACTCGGCGTTCGAGCGGATCTCGGTCTTCGACGGGTCGAGGATCTTGAAGGCCTGATCGGTGTACGTCTTGGCGGCGGCGCGGACCTCCTCGCGCGACAGCCGCGGGCGGAGCTCGTTCTTGCCCGTCGGGTCGCCGACCATCGCGGTGAACTCGCCGACGAGCAGGATGATGTGATGGCCGAGGTCTTGGAACTGGCGCATCTTCGCCATCAAGACCGCGTGGCCGATGTGGAGGTCGGGCCGGGTCGGATCGAAGCCGGCCTTCACACGCAGCGGCTTGCCCGTCTTGATCGACTCTTCGAGTCGAGCTTCGAGCTCGCTTCGAACGTGGAGGTCGACCACCCCGCGCGTGATGACCGCGAGCTGTTCAGCGACGGGGAGCATGACCTCGTCGAACGCACGGCGCACGTCGCCGGCGCAGGTGCAAGAAAGTCATCGGATCGTCTTTCGAGGCCCGAGCCTTCGCGGCCCCGGGCCCTGCGGCAAGGCCGCGCTCAGTCTTCCTTGTCGTCGCCGCCCGTGATCGGGGTCGTGAGGCGGCTGTTGTTGACGAGCTCCTTGAGCTCCTTGCCGACCTTGAAGAAGGGGAGCCTCTTCGGCGGGACCGGAACCGGAGCGCCCGTCCGGGGGTTGCGCCCCGAATAGGCCTTGTACGGCCGGACCGTGAAGCTGCCGAACCCGCGGATTTCGATTCCTTCTCCGCGCTGCAGCGCTTCGGTCATCGCCTCGAACACGCAGTTGACGACGAGCTCCGCGCGGGCCTTCGTCAGCTGGCTTCGCGCGGCCATTGCGTCGATGAGCTCACTCTTCGTCATGGCATGGCCTCCGGCTCGGGCCGTGTTCCTTTATAGAAGCGGCGTTCACCCGAAACGTCAACGTAATCCTGCGCTTTTCTCTGCTCGAGCCCGCCGCGTCTGCGGCACCCGAGGGGGACGATCGGCAGGGATTTCCTAGTGATCTCGAGCGTTCGCGCGACGATCGTGCAGGAGGGGCGCTATGCCGCAGCGGTCGTGAGCCTCCGTCCTCCACCCTCGGCCATTCGGCTCTGCCGCGTTCGAAGCCGACGCCCATCGGCAGGATCGCAATGAACTCATTGCCCATTTCGGCGGGCTTCCGGCAGAGCCGCGAGCGGTCCGGCGCCGGGGGCGCCGTGCGCTTCGCAGACGATCAGTCGACCTTCTTCAACGTGAAGTGATCGACGGCGATCGGGCCTCCCGACGCTTCGAGGGTCACGATCGCACGGGGCGGGACGAGGTCGAGCTCCTTTGCGCCGGCGGAGGCGCAGGCGCCCGTTTTGGGCTGGTCGGCCGCCCACGTCCACGTCTCGTCGCCGATGCGGACGACGCCCGTCGCGCCCGGGTCCGTTCGCGTCGGGGCGTGCGGGATCGTCGCGCCGTGAACGACGTGCACCTCGACGGCCCATCGACCGGCGCTCGGCACGGGGAGCTCGATCGTGGCGCGGCCGAGGTTGCCGCGCGACGGGCTCGGCACGAGCGCGAGCGCGCGGCCGCGCGAAGCGCAGGCGTCGACCCAGGCGGGCGCCGCGAGCCCGCCTTCTTGCGAGAGGACCGGCCACTCCGCTTCGGCTTCGAACCGGAGCGTATCGCCGTGCTCGGGAGGCATCCAGGGGGTGAGCTTCGCGGTGACGGCACCGCCCGGCGTGCCTTCCGGCTCGAGGCGGTAGAGCCACGTCGGCGGGCGATCGAGGGCCTCGAAGAGCATGCGGTCGCGGTCGTCGTCGCGGAGGCGAGCGACCAGGACGCCCGTGCTCGGTGTCGCGCTCGGGTCGTGGCCGAGCGCGAAGCCGTGATCCGTGTCCACGAACACGAGCCCGTTCGTGACGCTGGCGCGGGCGAGGACGTCCGGCTCGAACATCGGCCGCCCGCCGTCGCGCGCTCGCAGCCTGCCGTGCTCGTAGGAGGCATGGACGGCGAAACCCACCGCCGCGAGCGACAGGACGGCGAACGCCGCGCGCGCGAAGCGAACCTCGCCGCTTCCCGCGGGTGCGGTCGCTCCGGCGAGCGCGGCGGTGACGGCGGGCGGCGCCGGGCGGTGAACGAGGCGCGCCAGGCCGATCATGACGAGCGCGTGCTCGATCGGCAGCACGTCCGCGAAGAAGCGCGCGCCGCCGCCGGGGTAGTTGCCGTCGAAGTAGAACGGCACGTACGCGAGCACCTGTAGACCGACGACCGCGATCGCCGCGCGGAGCGGGCCCCGATCGACGTCCTTCGCGCGCGGGAGCCACGCGCTCACGACGGCCACGATCACGAGCAGGGCGAGCGGCTCGAGGTTGGCGACGTCGAGGAGGTGAGGCCAGAGCCTCCGCAGGGTCGTGCCGAGCGCTTCGACCAAGCCGTAGCCGTGCTCGAGGCGCGCGTGCACGAAGTCGCCGTGCTCGAAGACGCACCCGGTCCCCTCGCCGAAGCCCCAGCGGAAGCAGCCGGGAGGTCCGTCGCTGATTGCATAATACAACCGTTGGGTCGACTGGAGCCAGGACCCCGTGACGGCGCGCTGCGACGCGAGGAGGAGGGCGACGCCGGGCACCGCGCCGAGCGCCGCGAGCGCGAGCCGCCGCCGCTCCTTGCGCAGCAGCCAGACCGTGACGATCGCGATCGGCAGCGAGGACACCGGCCGCGTGGAGAAGACCCACCCGACGGAGAGCCCGGCGAGGAGCGCGAGCGCTTTCCCTCCCTGGAGCCCGGAGCCTGGAGCCTGGAGCCTGATCGCGCAGACCAACGCCGTCGTGATCCCGAGCGCCGCCGCGCCGTGGCTCATCGTGTCGGCGGTGTGGTAGCGGAGCGCGGCGCAGAGCACCGAGAGGAGCGCAGCGCCGCGCGCGATCGGCTCCGCGAGCTCCGGGGTCGTGCGCTCGGCGAGCGCGCGCGCGAGGCGGTACGTCGCGACGACGAGGCCCGCTGCGATGAGCGGGCCGACGATCATCGGCGCTCCCAGCAAGAACCCGATCGACAGGGCGAGCGGATAGCCGGGCGGGAAGATGCCGCCGAGGACCGGCCCGTCGGGCCCGTCGTGCTGGACGAGGAAGCGCCCGCGGAAGCTCGCGCTCGGCTCGAGCGTGGTCCACGCGAGATCGCCGTGGGACATCGCGCGGCCCTGGAGGAAGTACGTGGTCGCGTCGATGATGCGCGGCCCGCCGTTCAGATACGAGGCGATGTACCCGACCGAGAGGAGCGCCGCTACGAGCGCGGTGGCGGCGAGGAACCTTCGCCGCTCGCCGTCCGCGAGTGCCTGCCGCTCCGGGTCGAGCGGGCGCGACGAAGCTTCACCCGAGAGGAGGTGTCCGCTCCCGAGGGCTTGCAGTGCCAAGAACGCGGCGACGACGAGCGCGACCTTCGCCGGCAGGTCCGGCGGCCGCGACCATGTCCCGAGGAGCGCGACGACCTTCTCCTGCAGCGTCACTGCACGATCCACGCGTGGTAGTGGAGGAAATCTCCCGGGCCTTCGTTCGTGAGCTCGATGCGTAGCCTCGACGAGTCGACGAGCTCCTCGTCGATCACGAGCGCGGCCTCCTCCCAACCGTCGACGCGCTCGAGCTCGATCTCTCCCGCGTCCCGGCCGTTCACGCGCACGCGCACCTTCGTCGCGGCCTCCTGCGCCACGCGCACGACGAGGCGGATGCGCTTGCCGGGGACGAGGCCGCGTGCGTCGAACGACGAGCGCTTGCCGGGCGCGATCCGCCGGCCGGCGTCGAACATGTCTCGCCGCGGATCGGCGGGATCGGGCAGCACGCGCATGTCCGTCCATCCATTCGCGGGCCGATCGAAGCGGTAGCCGTTCTCCTTCTCGCTCACGAGGTCGCCGACGTCGACCGTGACGCGCACGCGCTCGGAGTCGTCCGGCGGGCGCCAGCGCATCCCTTCGCCCGTGTTCAAGAGCCGCCAGTTCGCCCTGTAGACGACGTGCTCGTAGCCGCCGCAGATCACGTTGCCCTCGACGGGGAAGCGACGGATGACCTCGTCGGCGAACCAAACGGGGAGGATGCCCCACCAGGTCGGGAAGATCGCGAGCACGTCCGGAAGGTCCTCGCGCGGGATGCGCTCGATGAGCTCGAGCGTCGCCGGCAAGCCGTGGACGCCCGCTCGCGCGAACGGCAGGCGGTGGTAGCCGCCGAGGCCGATGATGTCGAGGCCAGGGCGATCGGATTCGTAGATGATGGCGCCCGCGTCGCCGACGAGCACGCGCTTCGGCTTCGTCTCCGCGAGGAACTTCCCGAGCGTGAGGTGCTGATCGCGGATGTTGCGTGCGGCGCGGCCGAAGAACCATTTCTGGTCGCGCATCTTCGGCGCCTGGTGGTCGTAGGCGAACAGCACGCACGCGACGACGATGACGACGCGCGCGGGGCGCCATCGGAGGACGAGCGCCGCCGCGGCGCCGCAGCCGAGCGCGAAGAGCCAGGAGAGGCGGAAGGCGGCAGGCGCGCCCACCGGCCGCGTGAGCACGCCGATCGTCTGGACGACGAGCGCGCCGAGCAGCGTCGTCACGAAGAACGAGGGCCCGACCGCCAGGCCGCGCGTGAAGGCACGCCGCGCGAGGCCGAAGAAGCCGGCGAGCGTCGAGCCGCGCGGATGCCGCGACGGGCGGCGCCGGAAGACGACGGAGACGCCGAGCGCGGTCATCACGAGCATCCATGCCACCGCGGGCATCACGTAGCGCTCGTTCTGCCAGCGCACCTGCCCGTTGAGCGCGACGATCGCGACCCATCCGACGATCTGCATCCAGATCACGAACGCGATCCGCCGCGTGCGCTCGAAGCAGAGCGGCAGCAGCGCGAGCGCCAGCGGTACCACGCCGGCCCACCACGCGGTGCGGGCGAGGTACACGACAAAAGCGGGCGCGCCCGGCCAACGCTCCACGAGGTCGCTCATCCGGTCGCCCTCGATGTGGGCGAAGTGGTAGTCGAGGTTGCGGAGCGCCGCGTACTTCAGGTTGGAGATCCAGTCGGCGAGCTTGTCCTCCCCCGTCATGTACGGGTTGTTGAGGGCTAGCTTCACGATCGCGCCGTTCGCGCTGAGCTCTCCCGTGAGCAGGCGGTTCGCGGCCGCCTGCGCGACGAGGACGAGAACGGCGGGGAGCCCGGCGCGGACGAGCAGGCCGAACGTCCACGCCCAGCCGCGGCGCCGATGCGCGTGAGCGCCGGCGAGCCCGAACACGGCGATCGTGACCGCCGCCTCGGGCCGCGTCGCGACGAGCAAGGCGCCCGCGAGCCCGAGCCACCAGGCGTCCATGGGCGCCTTCGCGTCGCGGCCCGTGCGGGCGTCTTCCTCGAGCTTCCACCAGGCCACGAGGGCGATCGCCCACGTCGCGAGGAAGAAGGCGACCTCCATCCCGCTCCACAGCGACCAGACGAGGGCGCCCACGCCGAGGAACGTCGGCGGCAAGAGGTACGACGAGAGGCGGCCCCAGTCGTCGCGCGGGCCTTCGACGAAGAGCCGGCGAGCGGCGAGCAGCGTCCCGAAGACGCTGACCATGGCCACGATCGCCGCCCACTTCACGAGGTCGCGGCCGGTGAACCCGAGCAGCCACCCGAACGCGAGCACGAACGGGTACGAGAGGCTCGTATTTCCGGACGAGTAGCCGTTCCCGATGGTCCACTCGAACGGGTGCCCGAGGGCCGTCGCGCGCGCGTAGTCGAAATGGATGAAGACGTCGTCGAGCGGCGCGCTCCATTCGCCGCCCGTCTGTTTGAGCATGTAGCCGTAGAACGTGCGCGCCGAGACGATCGTGCAGGCGCCGGCCCACAGGACCCAAAGAGCCCGGTCCACCCGGCGCAAGAAAGGAGCGATGTTCGGGAGCACGGCGAGGAAGTCCTTCTCGGAGGAAGGGGCTTCTACGGCCGAAGAGGCCGGGGCGCGTTTCTATCACGGTGAACTGCGCCTGACTGTGTTAGCGTGACCGCCGCGGATGGGATCCCCTTCGCGAAGCCCAGGGGCGGGGCCGGAGCCGGTCGGCATCAGTCGTCACGGGCGGGCGCGTCGTGTCTCGGCGATTTTCGCGCTCGCCGTCCTCGCATGCACGCGGACGGCAGGCGCGCAGCCGGGCGGCACGGTCCGCCAGCCCGCCGAGCCCGAGGAGCCCGCGCCGGCGCCTCCGCCCCCGACCATCACGCCGCCCGTCGTGAAGAAGGACGAGGGCGCGCAGTACCCCGAGCAGGCGATCAAGGACAAGGTGAAGGACCCCGTCGAGGTCGTCCTCGTGCTCGAGGTCGACCCGCAGGGGAAGGTGCGGAACGTCACCGTCGAGACGCCGGTGGGGCACGGCTTCGACGAGGCGGCCGTCGAGGCGGCGAAGCGCCTCGAGCTCGAGCCGGCGACGCGCAACGGCCAGCCGATCGCGGCCAAGATCCGCCACAAGTACGTGTTCACGCCGCCGCCGGCGCAGATCGTCGGGCGGGTGACGACGCAGCTGCGCGACACGCCGCTCGCCGGCGCGACGATCACCCTCGAGAGCGCCGACGGCACGGTGAAGCGCGAGGCCACGGCGGGGCCGGACGGCGCGTGGCGCGTCGAGGGCGTGCCCGCGGGCACGTACAAGGTCACCGTCGCCGCAGCGGGATACGCCCCCCAGTCCTACGAGGAGACCCTCGATCCGGGGACCGAGGTGCAGGTCGACGTGCGGCTCGCCCGCGAGCAGATCGAGCCGCCGCCTCCGCCTCCCGGCGTGGAGATCGACGGCCCCGTCGAGGAGGTGACCGTTCGCGGGACGCGACCTCCGCGCGAGGTCACGAAGCGCACGCTCGAGCAGCGCGAGCTCAACCGTATCCCCGGCACGAACGGCGACGCGCTCCGCGCGATCCAGAACCTGCCGGGCATCGCGCGCGCGCCGGGCCTCGCCGGCATCCTCATCGTGCGTGGTGCCGCCCCGCAAGAGACCGGCACCTACGTGGACGGCACGTACGTCCCCATCATCTATCACTTCGGCGGGCTCTCGAGCGTCATCCCCACGGAGATGCTCGATCACATCGACTTCTACCCGGGGAACTTCAGCACGTACTTCGGGCGGCACACGGGCGGTGTCATCGACGTCGGCGTGAAGGATCCTTCGGCGCGGAAGGATCCGCGGTCCGCGTTCCCGCTCGCGCGCGAGGGCGTGCGGATGGTGTTCCAGTCCGACAGCATCGACGCGCGCGCCGTCGTCCAGGGGCCCATCGGGAAGACCGGGTGGAACTTCGCGCTCGCGGGGCGCCGCTCGTACGTCGATCTCTGGCTCAAGCCGACGCTCGAAGAGCTCGGCTCGGGCGTGACGACCGCGCCCGTCTATTACGACTACCAGGCGATCCTCCAGCGCGACTGGGACAACAAGAGGCACAACTTCCGGCTGTTCTTCTTCGGCTCCGACGACCGGCTCGAGGTCCTCGTCCGGCAGGTCGCCGGCTCCGCGCCCGGCCTCGGCGGCGGCCTCGGCCTCGGAACTGCGTTCTGGCGGCTCCAAGGCCGCTACGTCGGCAAGCTCTCGGACGACACCGAGGTGCGCCTGCTCGCTGCCGTCGGCAAGGACGCGCTCCAGTTCAGCGTCGGCGACAACTTCTTCCTGCTCGACTCCTATCCGGTCTCCGGCCGCGCCGAGCTCGCGCAGAAGATCGCGTCCGGCGTACGCAACAACTTCGGCCTCGACGTGTTGCTCCAGCCGTACGAGGTCGATCTCCGCCTGCCTCCGATCCCGCGACCGGGCGAGCCTCCGGCGGGGCCCTTCGGCAGCCAGCCGCCGCTCGTGTTGAAGGAGTCGGGCGACATCTACCGCCCGGCGCTCTACGACGAGCTCGAGCTCACGCCGTTCCGGGGCACGCGCATCGTCCCCGGCGTCCGCCTCGACTACACGCGCGAGAACCGTACGTGGGACGTCCAGCCTCGCGTCAACGCGCGCCAGGACCTCACGAAGGAGTTCCCGCGCACCACGATCAAGGGCGGCGTCGGTCGCTTCGCGAACCCGCCGGCGCCCCAGGAGACGAATCCCGTCTTCGGCGTGCCGGGCACGCGCTCGATGATCGCCAACCACTACGGCTTCGGCGTCGAGCAGGAGATCACGCGCCAGCTCGAGGTCTCGTCGGAGGCGTTCTACCGCCAGTACGACGGCGTCATCGTCCAAGGCGAAGGCAACGTGGGCGAGGGCCGCGCGTACGGCCTCGAGACCTTGGTCCGCTACAAGCCCGACTCGCGCTTCTTCGGGTTCCTCGCGTACACGCTCTCGCGCAGCGTGCGGCGCGACGGGCCGGGCGAGCCCGAGCGGCTCTTCAACTTCGACCAGACGCACATCCTCACGGCGATCGGCAGCTACCGCCTCGGCGGCGGCTGGGAGGTCGGCCTCCGCTTCCGCCTCGTCTCGGGCAACCTTCGTACGCCGCTCATGTACGGCTTCTACGACGCGAACGTGGGCGCGTACGTGCCGGTGCAGGCGTACCCGCCGTACGGCGAGCGCAACCCGATGTTCCACCAGCTCGACCTGCGCATCGACAGGAGCTGGTGGCTCGCCCCAGGGGTCAAGCTCAGCATGTACCTCGACCTGTACAACGCCTACAACCAAGGCAACGTCGAGGGCGTGAGCTACAACTACAACGCGACGCGGTCCGTGTTCGCGACCGGCGTCCCCATCCTGCCGAGCTTCGGCACGCGCCTCGAGCTCTGATCATGCGCGCCGCCTCTCTCGCTCGCCTTCGTCGGATCGCTCGCTGGTTCCTCTTGCTCGCCGTGGCCGGCGCCGCTGCGATCGGCGTCGCGTGCGGCGCCGGCGGGTTCGAGTCGCAGAGCAAGGTCACGAGCGTGCGCATCTTCGGCGTGCGCGCCGACAAGCCGTACGCGAAGCCCGGGGAGACCGTCACGCTGGAGGTGCTCGCCGCCGACGGGCGCCGCGACAAGCCGCGCCCGATGAGGATCTTCTGGATCCCCTTCGTGTGCATCAACCCGCCCGAGGATCTCTATTACATGTGCTTCGTTCCCTCGGGCGTCGGCGACGCGGGCGCCGACGGCGGGGCGCGCCTCGAGCTGCCGTTCCCGATCGACGGCGGGACCGAAGGGGGCGATGCGGGCGCCGGCCTGCCCGCCGGCGGCGATCTCGCGAGCATCCCGCAGAACATCGACCTCGGCCCGTTCCTCCCGCAGGGCACGACGTTCAGCTTCCGCATGCCGGACGACGTCATCAAGGAGCGTCCGGGCGCGCCGCCCTACGGGCTCGCGATCGTCTTCAACATCGCGTGCGCGGGTCAGGTGCGCTTCGTCCCGCCCTCCGGCGGGAGCCGCCAGCAGATCCCCATCCGCTGCACGGACGAGGAAGGCAACCCGCTCGGGCCGGACGACTACGTCATCGGCATCAACCGCGTCTACTCGTACGTCGATCGCGAGAACACCAACCCGATCGTGGAGAGGGTGACGCTCGACGGCGTCGAGGTCGATCCCGCTCGAGGGATCACGGTCGATCGTTGCGTCGCGAAGCGACGCGCGGACTGCAAGCCGGTCCTCATCGACGTGAAGGTGTCGGAGTCGAGCTGGGAGGAGAACCCGTCGATCGCCGGCCAGGCCTCTCAGCGCGAGCAGATCTGGGTCACGTACTACTCCGACCTCGGCGACTTCCGCGACGAAGCCCGCCTCCTCTTCGACACGAAGCGCGGCCGAATCGATCAGAGCGACGTCGAGTTCCGCCCGCCGTACGAGCCGGCGGAGGGGACGATCTGGGCGGTCGTGCACGACAACCGCGCGGGAGCGGCGTTCGTGGTGTTGCCGGTGCATGTGAAGTAGAGGCTCCAGGCTCCAGGCTCCAGGCTCCAGGGAGGGAGGGCTGCCGCGGCGTGCTCTCCGTTGCTCCGCTTCGCGCGCTGAGAAGGAGGCTCTTCTCCCGGATGGAGGCTCCTCAGGCTCCAGGGCGGGAGGGCTGCCGCGGCGTGCTCTCCGTTGCTCCGCTTCGCGCGCTGAGAAGGAGGCGCTTCTCCAGGAGCCGCCTCTGGAGCCCGTAGCCTGGAGCCTGGAGCCTCATTGCTCCACTCCCACATCCCCCCTGATGGACCATCGGTCCCCCAGTCGCCGTCGTCCGACAGCAGTGCCTGGATCATCCCGTGCCCACCGTCCCGCGAGGCGTCGCGACCGGTGGAATCCTGTCGTGGCGGACATGGAATCTGGATCGCGATCGAGCGCGAGGGCAGTCGCCCCCTGCGGCGCGTGGCACGGTGGGTGCTCTCGTCGGGGGCCATGCGAACGCTCAGCATCGCCGTCTCGATCCTCGGTCTCGTCTTCGTGGCTGGCTGCGTGGTGGAGAGCGCTCCGCAGAAGACCGTGAGACGCGGTGGCTCGTCGAAGGTCGGCAAGGACAACCAGAACGGCGAGCACGGCGACAACGAGCCGGCTGGGCCCGACGACGTACCGGATCCGGGCAAGAGCGTCGGCAGCGAGACGTGGGCCGACGGCAAGACGATCGACTCGAACATCACGATCAGGGCCGGGGCCGTCGTCGAGATCGAGCCCGGTGCCACCATCAACGTCGCCGACGACGTCGCGATCACCGTCGAGGGCACGCTGAGGGTCGCCTCCACGGACATGCACGCGAAGCTCACCGGCACGCGGTGGACGGGCCTCGTGATCGCGAGCGGAGGGACCCTCGACGCGGACGGTCTCGACATCGAGAACGCGAGCGCCGCGCTCTGGACGCGGACCGGCAACCTCGACGCGAAGCTCACCAACGGGAACATCGTCGCCCAGTCGCCGTTCAAGATGGAGGCGGGCAGCAAGCTCTCCATCGTGAAGACGAACGTGAAGGCGTCCGCCGGCAGCGCGATCGCCGGGACCTTCACGGCCTCGTACATGGTCTACGACAAGGGGACCGCCGGAGGGCTGACGCTCAACGATCCCGCCGGGACGATGACGATCTCCGACTCGGAGCTGAAGGGGAACGGCGGCGGCGACTTCGTCATCTCCAGCGCGGGCAAGGAGCTCAAGCTCGAGTACACGACCATCAGCGGGTCGCACTGCGCGATCCACTTCACCGGCATCGACAAGTTCACGATCGACCACGTGTCGGCCGATCAGAACAGCTGGGGCGCGATGCTCTACGGCTCCGGGCCCGGGCCGCACACGATCACCTCGTCGAACATCCGCAACACCGATACGGACCTCGACGTCCAGGGGACGAACGGCCCCATCACCGTGAGCAACACGCTCAGCACGAAGAACAAGGGCCTGTCTTCGGACGCGATCAAGAACCCCGCCACCGAGCCCATCCCGAACGCGCGGCCGCGCCCGCAGGGTTGAGCGCCGATCGAGTATCGAGCGTGCCCTAGAACGCGCCGCTCAGCACGACCCCGCCGGGGCCGACGGCGACGCCGCGGAGCGCAGGCGCGCGTCCCGTCGTCGACTTCGGGCCGCCGCTGACGAAGAGGATCGTCCCGACGACGAGCGCGGCGGCGCCCGCGCCGAACGCGATCGTCGAGATCGTCGCCGAAGACTTCGCCTCGTCGTGCAGGCGCATGCCCTCGGCGTCGCAGATCGTGCCGCGGCAGTGAGGATCGCGCTCGTCGCGCTTCGCGAAGGTCTCGAGCCCGAAGAACGAGCCGACGCCGACGCCCACGAGGCCGACGCCGACGAGCCCGGCGCCGAGCACGCGCTGTCCGGTCCAGAAGGACGGCGCCGGGGGCTCTTTCTCCGGCGCCGGCGGCGGAGGCTCGGCGGGCTTCGGAGGCGTGACGTCCTCGAGCGCGTCGAGCTTCACCGTCGTCGTCCCCGGCTCCGTCACCTCGAACGTCTTCTTGGCGGGCTTCTTCCGAGGCGCGGTCACTTCCACCGTGTGCGAGCCCGGGTCGACGATCACGTCGGAGGTCGAGCTCCCGAGCTCCTCGCCGTCGAGGGTGAGCGTCGCGTCGCTCGGGAGCAGCGAGACGTCGAACGTCACGCGAGAGAGCTTCTTCTCGACGACCTTCAGCCGCTCGTTCGCGATGCGCGCTCGCTCTCGATCGTCGGGGTTCTTGCTCCCCTCGATGATCCCGAGCAGCTCGTGGAGCTCCTTGTACGCCGACCCGTACTTGCCTTCCTTCTCGTGGCAGATGGCGAGGTTGAGCAACGTCCCGTTCGCCGGATCGAGCGCCTGGCTCTCCGCGAACTTCGCGCATCCCTCGGAGATCTGGCCCTTCTGCACGAGGATCTGCGCCTCGCGGAAGAGCGCGTCGGCCTTCTCGACGTCCTCCTTCGACGGCTCTGCCCACGCGCTCGTCGGGATCGTGACGGCGGCGGCGAGGACGAGGGCGGCGGTGCGTCGTCGGGACGGGATGACCACGAGGAACCTCACTTTCGCTTGTCGAGGATAGACGAGCCCGAGCGCGGAGGCGGCGATGTCATCGGCACCGCGCTCTTGTCGCGCGGTTGGCTCGCGCTCGTCGCGCTCGCCCCCGGCGCCGATGCGCGGCGTGCCTCCGTGGCGGTCGGAGACGTCGAGGCGGCCGCATTCGGCGCGGAGGGCTCGGAGCGCGAGGCAGAGACGGAGGCGAGGGGACGGTGCGCTGGCTCCGGCGGCGGCTCCGGCGGCGGCTCCGCCGCGGCCGTGCTCGCGGCGAACGTCGTGACGCCCGACGCCTCCGTCGCAGGAGCCCCGGCGTTCGCCCCTCCGCGGAGCGCGAGCGCGACGAGGCCGACCCCGGCGAGCCCGACGGCGCCGAGCCCGACGGCCAGCCCCGTGAAAGACCGCGGGCGGACGTCGACCTCGAACGGCGGCACCGCCGCCGAGGAGGACGGGACGAGCTTCCCCGACGCGTCGTCCTTCGCGATTCGGATCCGATCGGACGACGGCACCGTCATGATCTCCCGCTGCGAGGGCGGCAGCGGGAGAGGAGGAAGCTCGTGCGGGTTGAGCGGCGCGGCGATCGGCGACGAGGCCGGCGCATCCGTACGATCCTGCGAAGGCGGCCCCGCGGCGCCCGTCTCCTGCTGCTCGTCTCGAGCCGCTCGAGCGGTCTGTTGGAGTCGGCGTGCGCGCGCGGCGCCGTCGGGAGAGGCGAACGGAGCGAGCGCCTGCGCGAGCTGGACGACGTCCGCGAAGCGCTCGCTGCGCGACTTGCGCAGGCAGCACGCGACGACGTTCTCGAGCACGTCGGACACCTTCGGTCGCGTCGCGCGCAGGGGCTCGAAGCCGCCGGTCATGATCTGCACGTAGATCGGCGAGCTTCCGCTCTCGTGAAACGGCGGCTTGCCCGCGATGAGCTCGTAGAGGATGACGCCGAGCGACCAGATGTCGGCGCGCCCGTCGAGGTCCTTCGCGTTGCGGAGCTGCTCCGGCGACATGTAGCGAGGCGACTTGACCGTCGTCCCCGTCGCCGTCGCCGCCTGGCTCTGCGTCGCCTCGATGATCTTCGCCGCGCCGAAGTCGAGCACCTTGATGATGTTGGTCTTGGTGCCGACGTTCGCCTTCCACGCGAGGAAGAGGTTCGCCGGCTTGAGATCGAGGTGCACGAGGCCGTGCGCGTGCGCGGCGGCGATCGCCTCGGTCGCCTGGATCACGTAGTCGACCGCCTCCGCGATCGGCAGGCTCCCGCGGCGGTGGACGAGCGCGGCGAGGTCGTTGCCCTCCAGCAGCTCCGTCACGACGTACGGGATCCCGTCGGCCAGCGTCCCCGCGTCGAGCACCTTCGCGACGTGCGGGGTGTCGAGCTGCGCGGAGGCCTTCGCCGCGCTCGAGAAGGCCTGGACCGCCTCCGGGTGCTCCTTCGCCTCGGCGAAGAGGATCTTGAGGGCGACGCGCGCATCGCTCGGCAGCTTCCGCGCGCGATACACGACGCCCGTGCTCCCCTGGCCGAGGACCGACTCGAGCTTGTAGCGGTCGAGGACGACGTCCCCGACGGCGGGCGCTCTCGAGGGCGCGGGAGACATGCCGATGACAAGCGTAGCTCTACTCGATGTCGGTCGCCCAAACTCGGGGAAAACGCGATCGGCCGTCGAGCTGGACCACCGGGCGGCGGCGCGGGAGGGCGATGCACCGCTGGCAAGAGACGGTGTCCCGCGGCATGCTGGTCTCTCGAATGCGTCGCCTCCGCGGGATCCTGTCTGGCTCCCTCGTCGTGCTCGCCCTCGGCGTGCCGTTGGCGTGCGGGGAAGAACCGCCTGCGACGGTCCTCCAGCCGCTCGATCTGAAGCCTTCGGAGGAGACCATCCCCTTCGACAGGAACCTCATCCTCGACCCCGCCACGTTCACGGACATCGAGACGCTCGATGCCAAGGCCATCCAGCGCTTCCTCGGCAAGACGCCGTACGGCCGTCCGAGCTTCCTCGAGACGTATCAGTCGAACGGCGTGCGTGCGGTCGACGCCATCATCCGGACCTCGCGCCAGTATCGGATCAACCCGCTCGTCTTCCTCGTCTTCGCGCAGGCCACGCAGGGGCTCGTCGGCGAGCGCAACTACCCGTTCCCGCCCGAGCGCGTCGAATACGTCTTCCGGTGCGGGTGCCTCTCTGCGAAGGAGTGCATGCCGCAGCTCGCGGGCTTCGACCGGCAGGTCGACTGCCTCGGCCGCATCCTTCGCGACGCGCTCGAGGAAATCAGGCTCTACGACTCGACGCCCTCCGGCTGGGGGCCGAACAAGACGAGCCTCACGCTCGACAACGAGAAGGTCACGCCCGACAACGAGGCGACGGCGGTGATCTACGACCGCATCCCGCGCGTGGCGGAGGGCAAGCCGGGCGGGACGTGGGCGTTCTGGAACATCTGGAACTTGTACGCCCCGAACCTCGACTACTTCGGGCCCATCGGGATCAGCGACGGCCGCTGGATCGGCGAGGCGTGCGCGGTCGACGCATCGTGCGCGCTCGAAGGCGCGATCTGCGCGACGAACTACCCGGACGGCCTCTGCACGGTGCCGTGCGATGGATCGTGCCCGAGCGAGCCGTTCCGGCCCGAATCGTTCTGCGCGAAGTTCCGCGACCGCGGCTTCTGTTTGCCGGTCTGCAACCCCGCCGCGCCTCAATGCCGGCGGGGCTACCAGTGCCGGCGCGTGGAGGGCATCGTCGAGGACACGTCCGAGCACGTGTGCTCGCCGGAAGTCTCCGAGTGAGTTGAGTCCTCAGTCCTCAGTCCTCAGTCCTCAGCGTCTGAGGAGGCGCGCGCGAAGCGCGCGCCCTGTTCCTGGACGTTGTTCGGAGCTCCGACTTCAGCGGGTGAGGGGGCGCGCGAAGCGCGCGCGCCCGGGCCCCAGCGCCTCGAACTGGAGCCTGGAGCCCGGGGCCTCTTCTCAGTCGTGCTTCTCGATCTTCGCGAGCGCGTGGAAGCGATCGTGCACGGCGGAGAGCTTCGCCTCGACCTCGGGCTTGCCGTCGGCCGCGCAGGCGCTCTCGAGCGCGGAGACCGCCGAGACGAGCTCGGCGTCCTTCGTCGCCTCGGCCTTCGCCGCCATGTCCTTCGTGCTCGCGCACGCCTTCTCGACGCGGGTCGCACCCGGCTCGCTGTGCCACACGGGAGCGATGACGTCGTGGAACGCCTTCAGCTCGGCGGAGAGCGACGCGTGGTGATCCTTGCCTCCGTGGTGCCCGTGCTCGTGCCCTTCGGCGTGCTGCTCCTCGGCCGGCTGCGTCGACGAGCCGGTCGTCTCGGTGGGGGCGGCGGCGGGAGGCGTCGAGCCTCCGCAAGCGACACAAAGAGCGGCGAGCGAAACGAGCGATGCAGTGAGCTTCATGGCGCGGCACCTTAGGCTCGAGCGCTCGGGAAAGGAAGCCTCCCGGCAAGGCGACGTGCCGGGTTGATGGCAGGAGGCAGCAACTGTCGGTCCTTCGTGTGGCCTGAGCACCGTCCAGCCCGCGGTCGATCCGATGACCAATCGACAGCGGGTCGGATCGGCCTCGAACATCGGAGCCATGCAGCACATCGTTCGTTGGGTCGCCATCGCCACCGGTCTCGCAGGCGCGATCGCGGTCGCGTGTGGAGGGTCCGACGACGACCGAGCCGCGAGCTCTTCCGGCTCGACGCCTCTCGACGCCGGACCCCGTGGCGTCGAGCCGGCGGGCCAGGCCTGCGCCGCTCCTTCGGAGTGTTACGTCGGCGTGGACGGCGGCGCCATCGTCGGCGAGGTCACGTGCCTCACGAAGATCCCGAACGGGTACTGCACGCACACGTGCACGCAGGACAGCGACTGCTGCGCGGCTCCGGGCGAGTGCCTGACGGGCGTGAAGCAGGTCTGCTCGCCGTTCGAGAACCAGGCCGCGAAGTATTGCTTCCTGAGCTGCGAGGACGACGACATGCGCGCGGCGATCGAGGCGAACGCGGGCGCCGGCTACTACGACGGCGGGGCGGTCGACTCGATCTCCGTCGAGGACGCGTTCTGTCGGAGCTACGCGTCGCCGTACGCGACGTGCCGCTCGAGCGGCGGAGGCAGTCAGAACCGCAAGGTCTGCATCCCGCAGCAGTGACCTGGATGCGAAGCGTGCGCGTCAGGCGTGCGCGCCGGCGGGAGGCGGCTCGGTCGCCTTCGGCCGCTTCACGAACGGCGCGATGACCGGGATCGCGTCGACGCTGATCTGGCCGCTCGTGAGGATGCCCTCGTCGGTCGGCCTCTTCGCGAGGTGCTCGCCGACGCGGAGGAACGCCTCGAGGTAGACGCGCTCGCGGCCGAGGCCCGGGGTCGTGCCGTCGCCGCCGCGGTAGACGCGCTCGGCGACGAGCACCGCCTCGCGGACGGTGAGGCCGTGCTCCTTCACGAGCGCGTGCACGTTCTCGTAGAAGCGCGCGCCGCCATCCATCGCCTCGACGGCGAGGTGCCGTGCTGCGAGCTCGCGCTTGCGCTTCGGACCGAGGAACCCGTGACGCTCTTCGAGGACGAGCGCGAGGCCCTCCTGATCGTCGATCCCGCGCGCGGTGCCGATCGAGAAGATGGCGAGGCGCGCCTGGGCCGCGCGCGTGCGCGGGATCGCGTGCGCCTCGATCTCGTGCATCACCGTGCGCTCGACGTCCTCGCGCGTGCAGGGACGTCCCGCCGCGATCAGGATGTGGCGCTCGCCCGTCGCGGCGAGCGCCGACAGCGAAGGCTGCACGACGACGGCGAAGGGCAGGCAGAGCCGGCCGACCTCCTCGCGCATGCGCGTGAGCAGCGAGCCCGGCACCGGCGCGTCGCTGAGGATGATCTCCCCGCTGTTCGCGTCGGCGGCCTCGCGGCCTTCGTTGATCCACTTGCGCGCGAGGATGGTCGCCTCTCCAGCCTTGGCCGGGTTGGCGGAGCGGAAGCGCGCGCGGGCGAGCGCTCCGAGCACGCCCGTGCCCGCCTCGCTCGCGAGGGCGGCTTCGATCTCGAGCTCGCGGGCGCGCTCCGCGTAGAGCTTCGCGACCGGATGAGCTTCGGCCTCGAGACGCTGCGCGGCGCGGGCGAGCGCCTTGCGGAGGGCCGAGTGATCGGACCTCGCGTAGGACCATCGGGGCGTCGCCATGCCGCCGGCCTCGAACACCTCGATCAGCCGTGCTCGTTCCTGCGCTGCATTTCGCGGCACCACCGACCCGAGCAGGCGGATCGAACGGACGGCCTCGATGAGGAGGCGCTCGGCACGCACGAGCCACGGCGGCAGACCCGACACGTCGGTCGGGGCGCGCTTGCGGATGGCGGGCGGCCGCTGGCTCATTCGCTCGAAACCTCGGTGAGAAGTCGAAGGACGCCGTGGGGATCGGAGCCACGGCAGGGGTCGCCCCCAAAGACTAGACCATCCACGGGGCCGATGGCTCGCCGATTGCCGATCCGAGCCGAGCCGGCGGGCGCTCGCCCGACCACCCCGCCGCGGGGCCGTGCCGCCGGGGCGAGAGACCCCCGCCCGAGGACGCGCCGCCCGGCAGCCGATGCCCTTGCAAGACCAGGCCGGCTCGGGCTACGTGGAGGCCGCCGGGAAGGCCCGGAAGACGCCTGGAAAGCGACCTGCCTGGATGAAGAAGAACTACGTCCTCGACACCAACATCCTGCTCCACGACCCGTTCGCGATCTTCCGGTTCGACGACAACAACGTCATCATCCCGATCTACGTCATCGAGGAGGTCGACCAGTTCAAGCGTGAAGGCTCGGAGCGCGGCCGTAACGCGCGTCACGTCGTCCGGCTCCTCGACGAGCTCCGCGAGCAGGGCGGCTCCCTCGCCAAGGGCGTCCAGATGAAGAACGGCGGCACGCTCCGGGTCGCGGTGCCGTCGAAGCGTCCCGAGCTGCCGAGCGCCATCGACAAGGGGGCGATGGACAACGCCATCCTGCAGACCGCGTTCGACGTGCGCGAGCAGGACGGAGGCCGTCCGACCGTCTTCGTGACGATGGACACGAACCTGCGCATCCGCGCCGATGCGCTCGGGATGGTCGCGGAGACGTACGAGAACCAGCGCGTGGAGCCGCAGCGCCTCGACTCCGGCGTCATGGAGATCGAGGTCTCCGCCGACGAGATCGACACCTTCTTCCAGGAGGGCAGGCTGGCGCCTCCGCCCCACCTCCTTCCGCCGGAGCGCAACGAGAAGGGCGAGCGCGAGCCGCGCGCCAAGGAGTCGAGCGGGCCGTACCTGACCGCCAACCTCTGCATCCTCCTGCGCGACCGCGCGAACGCGTCGCACACGGCGCTCGGTCGCTACGACGCGACGAAGAAGGAGATCGTCGCGCTCCGCACGCCGCGCGAGGGCGTCATGGGCGTTCGCCCGCGGAACAAGGAGCAGAGCCACGCCCTCGACCTGCTCCTCGACGAGAACATCCGCCTCGTCACGCTCGTCGGGAAGGCCGGCACCGGCAAGACGCTCCTCGCCCTCGCGGCGGGCCTCAAGCGCACGGTCGAGGACGGCATGTACACGCGCATGCTCGTCTCGCGACCGGTCATGCCGCTCGGTCGCGACATCGGCTTCTTGCCGGGCGACATCGACGAGAAGCTCAACCCCTGGATGCAGCCCATCTTCGACAACCTCGAGTTCCTCTTCTCGAGCGGCACGCGCAAGGGCCCGCGCGCCTACGCCGAGCTGCTCGACAGCGGGCAGCTCCAGGTCGAGCCGCTCACGTACATCCGTGGGCGATCGCTCCCGCAGCAGTACATCATCGTGGACGAGGCCCAGAACCTCACGCCCCACGAGGTGAAGACGATCATCACACGTTCCGGCGACGGCACGAAGATCGTGCTCACGGGCGATCCGGGGCAGATCGACAACCCCTACGTCGACAGCGCTTCGAACGGATTGTCCGTCGCGGCCGATCGCTTCCGCGGCGAGAAGTGCGCGGGGCACATCGTGCTGACGCGAGGGGAGCGAAGCGAGCTCGCGGAGTTGGCGGCGAATTTGTTGTAGGAGGCTCCAGGCTCCAGGCTCCGGGCTCCAGGGGGCTGCGCGCTACAGACTTCGGGGCTCCAGATTTCAGTCCTCAGTCCTCAGTCCTCAGTCCTCAGCGGTGGCGAAACTGCGGGCGTCGCTCACGCTTCGGGCGCTCGGGTTTCTCTGCTTTGTTGTAGGAGGCTCCAGGCTCCAGGCTCCGGGCTCCAGGGGGCTGCGCGCTACAGACTTCGGGGCTCCAGATTTCAGTCCTCAGTCCTCAGTCCTCAGTCCTCAGTCCTCAGAGTCCTCAGCGGTGGCGAAACTGCGGGCGTCGCTCACGCTTCGGGCGCTCGGGTTTCTCTGCCGTGGGGTTCCGTAGACAGAGTCAGAACGCGGACGCGTGAGCTCGTGGAAGCTCGCGACCGACAGAGTTGCCCCCTCGAAGCACGGCACTGGTGAAGCTCGCGACAGAGTGCCCCAGGCCGAAGCGCGAGCGAGGGCGTCAAGCTCGACCAGCTGAGGACCGAGGGCCGAGGATCGAGGACTCGAGCCGACCGAGGACCGAGGACTGACTGGAGCCTGGAGCCTGGAGCCTCCTTTTCACGTTGCCGAAGCCGGTGGCGAGCTCCATCATCGAGGCGATGCGACAGCGCGCGCCGGGCTCGGTCTGCCTTGGCGGCGTCCTCGGGCGGGCGCCGAGAGCGGTGCTCGCTTGCCTCGTCGCATCCACCGTGGTCCTCGCGGGCTGCTCGTCCGTCGGTGGGAGCGCGATTCGCACGGGTCCCGTGCACATGCCCTCCTACTCGGGGCCGGTGGCGATCTACGCCTTGGGGCAGCCGCCTCCGGGTGCGATCGATCTCGGTGTCGTCGAGGTCCACGCCGCGCAGCAGGAGGCGACCGTCGAGACGCTGCTTCCGCAGTTCGTGCGGAAGGTCGCCCAGATCGGCGGGAACGTCGCGGTCATCGAGGGCATCCGCGCACGCTTCGACCTCGCGGGCCGCGCGCACGTCGAGACCTTCTATTACTCGTGCGGCATGGGCGCGACGTGCGCCGGCACTCGCGTGTATTCTACAAATGACGAGATCATGGTCGTCTCGATGTTCGGCCGCGCGATGACGACCCAGCTTCCGAGCTCGTCGGAGCCGCCGCTCATCCCGCCCGGACCGCCGCCTCCGCCCCCTCCGCCGGAGCCCGAGGAGGCGCCGGCTCCGGTGTCCGAGCCCGCGGCGCCGCAGGAGCAGGGGACGTCGGAGGAGCGAGAGGTCGGAGGCGAGTCATGAGCCGTCGCATCGTCTTCGCGCTCCTGCCGATCGCGACCGCGCTCGCCGCCCTCGGTTGCGGCCACACGGAGACGCACGCGGCGATGCTGCGCGCCGCGGAGCCGCCCACCGGCAAGCCCGTCGAGCTCTACATGGCCGATCAGCCGCTGCCCGCGCGTCCGTTCTACGAGATCGCCATCGTGCAGGCGATCGGCTTCGGAAGCGATGCACATCCGGAGGACGTCGCGAAAGCCCTCACGGACAAAGCAGGCCGCCTCGGTTGTGACGCCGTCCTGCGAACCTTCATCGATCAAGGCTACTCGCGAGCGCACGCCGCCGGTGTCTGCGTGAAGTGGCTCGCCCCGGGCCCGGCTGCTCCCAAGCCCGTGCTCCCGCCGAGCCGAGGCTCGAACCCACCGCCGCCGAACGTGCGCCCGGCGCCCGCGCCACGCCTCGAGGGCCTGCCGTCGTCCGGGCCGAACTGGGGCGGGGGAAGGTGACCTGGCGGAGGCTGAAGGCTCCGGGCTCCAGGCTCCGGTCAGTCAGTCCTCAGTCCTCAGTCCTCAGTCCTCAGCTGGTCGGGCGCTTTCATTCACGCTTCAACCTGGGACACTCCGTCGCATGCTTCACGAACGCGGTGTGCCTCGGTGAAACCAGGTCTTCCCGTCGTGACCGCAGGGGCACTCCGTCACGCGCTTCACGAACGCCGTGCTCCGATCGGGCCAGCTCTGTGTCGCGTGCTTCCGCGGCCTTCGCGCGTCAGCCTGACGGAGGATGTCCGAGCCTCCTGACGGCGGATGTCCGAGCGTCCTGACGGAGGATGTCCGAGCGTCCTGACGGCGGATGTCCGAGCGTCCTGACGGAGGATGTCCGAGCGTCCTGACGGAGGATGTCCGAGCGTCCTGACGGAGGATGTCCGAGCGTCCTGACGGAGGATGTCCGAGCCTCAGAAGATGCGGAGCTCGGAGAAGCCTCGTGTCCGAAGCGTGAGCGACGGCCGCAGTTCCGCCCCGCTGAGGACTGAGGACTGAGGACTGAGGTCTGAGCTCTGAGCTGAGGTCTGAGGCCTGAGGCCTCTCTCCCTGGAGCCTGGAGCCTGGAGCCTGGAGCCTCTTCTGACGCCTGGAGCCTCTTCTGACGCCTGGAGCCCGGAGCCTCCCTCCGTCCTTGATCCGCTGGCCCAAACCACGCATCGTTCGCGGCATGCACGAAGACCTGGAGCGGACCGCGGAGTCGCCGGCGCTGTCCACGCGTGTGACGCCCGTACGTCTGGAGATGCTCGACGTCACGGGTGCGATCGATCACGCCGAGCGTCTGTGCGGCGCGCGCGTCCTCGGTGATGCGACCGAGAACGGCGATCTCGCGCGCGCGATCGCAGAGGCGTGCTCGATCGCAGAGAGAGGGGACCGGGCGACGGTCATCGCTCCGATCGAGCGAATGGCGACGATGCGTGACGCGCTTCGGCGCGCGGCGAGCGCTCGGCTCGGGCTCGTGGCCCACGCGATCGCATCGAACGGCTCGGAGGATCTCGCGGCGCTGTGCGATCTCGGCTGGGGCGTGTTGTGCGCGTCGGGGCCGGAGGACTCGTTCGACCTCGCGCTCGTTGCGCGTCGCGCGGCGGAGGACTCCGGCGTGCCTTTCATCGTGGTCCACGGGCTCGGGCGCGCGACGCACGCGGCCGGTCGCGCGATCGCGAGCGTCGCGATCCCGCAGGACAGGGTCGTGCACGCGTTCGTCGGTCCGATCACGCGTACGAGGCAGGAGGCGCGATCTTCCGCAGGAGACCGCGCCTTCGCGGAGCGCGTGCCGTTCGCGCTCGGCGCGGCCTTCCGCGAGTACGCGGTCGTCTCCGGCCGCCGTCACGACGTGTTCGACAAGATGCCGCTCGGCGAGGCGCAGATCGTCCTCGTCGGGATGGGCCCCGTCGGCGACGCGCTCGTGCACGCGACGAGCGAGCTCCGCGCGCGCGGCTACGACGTCGGCGCGGTGAACATCACCTCGTTGCGGCCGTTCCCCGGGCAGCGCCTCGTGAAGACGCTGGCGCGCGCGCTCGCGATCACCGTCCTCGAGCCGTGCGACGAGCCGCTCGCGCACGGCGCCCTGCTCGCGCGCGACGTGAAGTCGGCCTTCACCGATGCGCTCACCTGGGTGCCCGGCTTCCCGGGCATCGGCCGGATCCCGAAGCTCTTCGTGGGCGCTTGCGGATCGGCGTTCGACGTCGCGGATCTCGCCGCCGTCTGCGAGAACATGCTCGCCGACGAGCGAGGCCGTCGCGTCTTCTCCTTCACGGAGGTCGAGCACGCGCTGCCGCCCGCGACCACCGAGCCGCCTCGCGGCGACGAGAGGTCGGAGCGCGAGGTCGCCGTCCGCTTCGTGCTCGACGACGTCGCGACCGCGGAGTCCGTGCTCGGCACGGTGGCCTCGGCGCTCGCGAACGGCGTGGGCCTCCGCACCCAAGGCATCATCACGGCGACGACGCCGGGGGCCGGCGCCGTGCTCGACGTGCTCGCGTCGCGCGATCACGCGCGCGGCGGCATGGCGCGCCGGGCGCCGCGTCTCGTGATCGCGACCGAGCGCGGCGTCGCGAGCGCGGGCGCCGTCGTGCCGCTGCCGGAGGGCGCCGTCCTCGGCGTCCTCGGTATCGAGCCGTCGGGGGCTCTGCCCGAGGCCGCGCGAACGATGGTCCGCGAGCGTCGCGCGCGCGTCCTGCCGCTCGCGACGGGCGACGGCCCGAAGCCCGCAGCCGCCATCGCCGCCGTCGCCGCCGGAGCGGCGCTCGCGCTGGCGTCGCGTACGTCGAAGACCGCGCTCGACGCGAACGCCGCGGCGCGTCTGGTCATGGAGAGCATGCCCGGACCGGACGCGGAAGCGGCGGGCCAGCGTGGGCGTCGGGCGTTCGAGGCGACGCGCGACGTCCTCGCCGCTGCCGCGAGCCCGGCGTCCGAGCCCCCGAAGGGCCCGGTCGGCGTCGCCTGAACAACTGGCTCGTCGCTCCCCCTGAGGTAGAATTTCATCGGCACATGTGGTCTCGCCTCTGGGTGCTCGCCGTCGTGTTGGCGGTGCCGATCCCGCTGGCGCTCGCTCAGGACGGCGCCAACGAGGAGGGCGCGCCCGCCGCGACCGCGCTCACGACCACGACCGCCACGAACGAGCCCGCGTCTCCGCCGTCACCGGCGGGAACGAGCGCGACGAGCGCTCCTCAGGACGTGGACGTCGAGGGGGACGAGGAGCATCCCGCGCCTCCGCCCGCTCCCATCCCGAAGGGACCGGTCCCCGTGCGCCAGCCCGTGGTCGTGAAGGACGGCATGATCCGCATCCCGGGCGGCCGCTTCACGATGGGCTCCAACGACAGGAAGGCTCCTCCGAACGAGCGCCCGGCGCGCGTCGTCGTCGTCCCTCCGTTCTGGATCGACAAGACGGAGGTGACCGTCGGCGCGTACCGCGCGTGCGTCGAGAGGGGCGCGTGCCCGAGACCGGTGCGCTCGAGCGCGTCGTGCACGTACGACATGGGCGATCCCATGCTCCCCGTCTCGTGCGTCCCGTGGACGAGCGCGCAGGCGTACTGCATCGCGGTCAACAAGCGCCTGCCGCGCGAAGTCGAGTGGGAGATGGCGGCGCGCGGCACCTCCCCGATCAAGTACCCGTGGGGTGGCACGGCCCCCGTCGGGTGCGGCCTCGCCGTGACGCTCTTGAGCGACAAGTCCCAGAAGAGCTGCGGCAAGAACAGGCCCGCGCGCGTGGGGACGCATCCGCACGGCGTGAGCCCGTTCGGCGTCCACGACATGAGCGGGAACGTCGAGGAGTGGGTCGCTGACTGGTACGGAGAGACCGTCTCCGACATGTCGCCTCGCTCCGGGGCCGCGCACGTCCTTCGCGGAGGTGGTTGGCTCAGCCGGCCGTCCGAGTCGAAGACGACGAGCCGCAACTGGGGCTCGGCGCGCGAGGCCGGTCCGAACGTCGGGTTCCGCTGCGCTCGCGACGACTGACTTCCGGGCGGTCTCGCGGATCGGCGCCGGCGAGCGCCGTGAGCGGCGGCCCGCCGCGGGAGCGCGAAGCCCGACAACGCGAAAACCGCCGCGTTGTTGCGCCTCTCCGCCCGTGCGTCGTGGTGCGACGGACCGGATTTGACCCCCCGGGATTTCTCGACTAATCCCCGGCTCCTTCGTCCGGTCAGGCCCGAGGTGCGCGCATCGCGCTCGCATCTCCGAGCCTCTCCAGTCGAAGGCGGGAGCGGTCATGTCCCACTACTCAGGTTTCTCAGCAGCGAGCTTCTTCCAGGACGTTCCACCCAAGCAGGGCACGCCGGGTGTCGAGCAGCCCGCTCCGGCGGGCGGCGCTCCGCAGCAGGCGCCGCCTCCTCCGGCCGGCGGCATCTTCACGCTGCTGCTCCCGTTCTTGATCCTCGTGCCGTTCCTCATCATGAGCTTCCGCCGCAGCAAGAAGGAGGCGGAGGCGCGGAGGAACCTCAAGAAGGGCGACCGTGTCGTCACGCAGGCCGGTCTCATCGGTGAGCTCGTCGAGATGGACGAGCGCATCGCGAAGGTGAAGATCGCGCCCGGCACGACGGTTCAGGTCGTCGCGACCACGGTGTCTCCGTTCGAAGCTCAGCCGGCGAAGGCCGACAAGGAGCTCACGGACCTCAAGGAAGCGAAGGCGGGCGCCGACAAGAAATGAACCACCTCGGTCGCCGGTTCGGTCCGACACGAGGTGAAAGGCACCATCGTCGATGACTTCGTCTCAGCGCAACTCCCTCATCGTCATCGCCGGCGCAGCGGCGAGCGGCTACGCGTTCTACCGCACCGACACCTTCTGGGGCGTCGTCGTATCGGGCCTCGTGATCGTGTGGGCGATCGTCACGGCGCTCCCGATCATGGACGTCGCGTGGCGGCACAAGGTCGGCTTCACGCTGGCCGTCTTCGGGGCCTGCGTCGTCGCGCTGCTGCCGACGTTCGAAGACCTCAGCCGCGACGCGAACGGCAACCCGCGCTTCCGCGCGCCGGCGTACGTCAAGGACAACATCAACTTCGGGATCGTGAAGGGGCTCGACCTCCAGGGCGGGTTGCGGCTGGTCTACACGGTCGAGGTCGAGGAGGCGCTCCGCGACAAGCGCGACAAGCTCGCGGACGACATCCGCCGCGAGCTCGCGATCGCGTTCAAGATCCACTCGGGCGACGGCCTCTTGAAGCAGGCCCAGCTCAAGCAGCTCGAGGAGAAGGTCCACGTCTTCACGCCGGAGAGCTCGCTCATCCGGATCAAGTTCAAGGATCCGGCCGACGCGTCGACGATCGACGATCGCTTCCACGAGAAGTTCAAGCAGGAGCTCGCCAACGTCCGCACGAGCGCGCCCGGCGAGGTCGTCTTCAAGCTGCGCGCCGAGGTCGAGACGCAGACGCGCGAGCGCGCGGTCGCCCAGGCGAAGGAGACGGTCAACCGCCGCGTCGACGAGCTCGGTCTCCGTGAGGCGAGCGTGACGACGCGCGACGAGGACATCATCGTCGAGGTGCCCGGCTCGAACCGCGAGCACTTCGAGGAGATCAAGGAGATCATCCGCAAGACCGCCCGCCTCGAGTTCAAGATGGTGGACGACGAGGCGGACTTCTTCGGGAAGGTCGACGAGAAGCTCGTCCCCGAGGGGATCGAGATCCGCATCGAGAATGCACCCCTCGGCGAGGTCAACGGCCAGAAGCAGAACGGCCGGCGCACGTTCTTCGCGATCAAGATTCCCGACGAGTTCGAGGGCAAGAGCACGAAGGAGGACGAGGTCGCCCGCACGAAGGCGATGCAGGCCGCGCTCGACAAGCTGAAGGCCTTCACCTCCACGCTCGACGTTCCGGACGATCACCAGATCGGCTTCGAGAAGACCGAGGACTACGATCCCGACACCGGGATCACCACGGAGGACGGCTGGCGCACGTACTACCTGCGTGCCCGCGCGGACGTCACCGGCGACTACATCACCGACGCGCAGCGCGCGATCGACAACCGGAGCGGCGTTCCGGAGGTGTACGTCGCGATCACGTTCAACCCCGTGGGCGCCGACCGGTTCGAGGAGGTCACCGGCGAGAACGTGAACCGCCGCTTCGCCATCATCCTCGACGACGTCATCAACTCGGCGCCGGTCATCCGGTCGAAGATCGGCGGCGGCCGCGCGAGCATCACGATGGGCAGGGGCGATCCGGACCAGCAGCTCAAGGCGGCCGAGAAGCTCGAGATGGTCCTCCGCTCCGGCGCGCTGCCGGCGCCGATCACGCTCTCGAACGAGTCGGTCATCGGTCCCTCGCTCGGCGAGGACGCGATCTCGAAGGGCGCGATGGGCGCGCTCGTGGGCATCCTCCTCGTCCTCGCGTTCATGTTCATGTACTACCGGCTGTCCGGGCTCGTCGCGGACGTCGCGGTCGTCTTCAACCTCCTCATCCAGCTCGCGGTCCTCGCGTCGTTCAGCGGCACGCTGACCCTCCCGGGTATCGCGGGCCTGGCGCTCACGGTCGGTATGGCGGTCGACGCGAACGTGCTCATCAACGAGCGCATCCGCGAAGAGCTGCGTCAGGGCCGGAGCCTCCGCGCGGCGGTCGAGGCTGGCTACGACAAGGCGTTCTCCGCCATCGTCGACAGCCACGTCACCGTCTTCATCTCCGGCCTCATCCTCGCGCAGTACGGCACCGGGCCGGTCAAGGGCTTCGCCATCACGCTCATCATCGGCATCGTGGCGAGCCTCTTCACCAGCGTGTTCTGCACGCGCCTCGTGTTCGACTACTGGGTGCGCGGCGCCAAGGCGAAGCGCCTCAGCGTCGGCGGCGGGCACTGACGGACGGACGACCGAGCGAATCGACCGAGGGAGTCGGGTAAACGCAAATGGAGTTCTTCAAGCAGCACAAGGTCTACGACTTCATGAGGATGAGGACCTTCTGGATCCTCTTCTCGGTCGCGTTGACCTTGGGATCGTTGGTCCTCCTGTTCTACCCCGGGCCGAACTACGGCACCGACTTCCGCGGCGGCACCGAGATCGAGGTGCCGTTCAAGAAGGCGGTCGACGCCTCGCAGATCCGCCACGCCGTCACCGCCTCGGGGCAGTTCTCCGAGCCCGACGTCGTCCACGTCCAGAACGACCAGAACCCGTACCAGTTCCTCATCCGCGTTCAGGAGATCAGCACCGTCGACGACGCCACGAAGGACGCGCTTCGCCAGGCGCTCTGCCTCGGCTTCGAGGGCGACGACGAGACCAAGTGCCCGAAGAACGCCCGCGCGACGGAGGTGAAGTTCAGCGCCGGCGGCGACAAGATCTCCGTCCGCTACGACGAAGAGCCGAGCCTCGAGAAGATCAAGGAGCAGATCAAGAGCGTCTCGGGCGTGAAGCTCCGCGAGATGGAGAACAACCCGCAGATCGTGAACAAGCGCGACAACCGGGTCGAGATCCAGCTCCAGAGCAAGGGCGACCAGCTCCTCGACGTCCTCCGCGAGTCGCTCGGCGCCGACGTCGTGCCGGAGCAGGCGCTGCGCGTCGAGTGGGTCGGTCCGAAGGCCGGTAAGCAGCTCCGCGACAGCGCGCGGAACGCGGTCCTCCTGTCGATCGCGGTCATCATGATCTACCTCGCGTTCCGCTTCGACATGCGGTTCGCGCCCGGCGTCGTGCTCGCGTGCGCTCACGACGCGCTCGTCGTCCTCGGCGCGTTCGTCATCACGGGCCGCGAGGTCACGCTCACGACGATCGCCGTCGTCCTCACGATCGTCGGCTACTCGATCAACGACACGGTCGTCATCTACGACCGCATCCGCGAGAACCTCAACAAGCACCGCGGCAAGTCGTTCGCCGAGATCATCAACATCAGCGTCTCCGAGACGCTGTCCCGCACGATCCTCACGAGCATCTCGACGCTCCTCTCGGTCGTCGCGTTCTTCGTGTGGGGCACCGGCGTCATCAAGGACTTCGCGTTCGGCATGGTCGTCGGCATCGTCGCCGGCACGTACTCCAGCATCTACGTCGCCGCCCCGTTCGTGGAGTGGGTCGACCGCCGCCTCGGCCGCAGCACGAGCGCCGAGGAGATGAAGAAGAGGCTGCGGGCGAAGCCGGCCTGACCGCAGGCTCCAGGGCCTGCCGGCGCCTGGTCTCTCTGTCGTCTGGCGCCGGGGGACCACGCGTGCGCGCAGCGCGGTCTCTCGCATCGCGCGCGATCGGTCGGTTGGCTAGCAGTGCCGGAACTGCTCCGACTCTCGGCAAGAAGCGTTCGTTTCCGAAGCACGAGAGAAGCGCGAGGCTTGCAGCCCGAACCTCTCTCTGGAGCCCGTAGCCTGGAGCCTGGAGCCTCGTTCCCGAGGAGGCGTTTTCTGCGTGCGCAGCACCAAGCTCATGCTATGAGCGCCGCGCCATGAGGAAGCTCGGCCTCGTCGTATTCGCCTTCGCTCTGCTCGGTGCTGGCTCGCCTCCGGAGGATTCCGGGGCCGACGTCGAGGCGCTCGCGACGGCGCGGCGGGTTCACGGCGTGGTCACCGCGGTGGAGCCGGCGAAGATCACGATCGCGAGCGTCCAGCACACGGTCACCGGCCGGGTCGACCCGGCGCGTACGAAGGTCACCGTTCGGGGAAGGCCCGGGCGCCTCGCGGACGTGCAGCTCACCGCGCATGCGAAGGGTGAGCTCTGCCTCGACGACGTCTGGCTCGCGATCGACGTGCACTGAACGGACGCCTCGCCGCGCCCTGCGAGCGCGAGGGCTGATAGAGTCGGGGTACGGCAGAAGTCATGGCCGGCCCGCTCATCCAGTTCCGTCAGGTGAAGAAGGCCTTCGGACCGAAGGTCGTCTACAACGGGCTCGACCTCGTCATCCATCGCGGCGAGACGCTCACGATCCTGGGGCCGTCGGGCAGCGGAAAGAGCGTCATGCTCAAGATGCTCATCGGGCTGCTCGAGGCCGACTCCGGCGAGATCATCTTCGACGGGCGCGACGTCACGAAGCTCAGCGAAAAGGAGCTCTTCGACGTGCGTCGCCGGGTCGCGTACTTGTTCCAGGGCGCGGCGCTCTTCGACTCGCTCAGCGTCGGAGAGAACGTCGCCTACGGACTGCGCGAGCAGAACTGGAACACGATGACGGAGGAGGACATCGCCCGTCGCGTCGCGCAGTCGCTCGAGAGCGTCGGCCTGCCCGGCATCGAGGAGATGCGGCCGAGCGATCTGTCCGGCGGCATGAAGAAGCGCGTCGGGCTCGCGCGAACGCTCGCGCTCCAGCCCGAGGTCATCCTCTACGACGAGCCGACGACGGGCCTCGATCCGATCAACACGGCGCGCATCAACAACCTCATCCGCAGCATCAAACGGTCGCTGGGGCTCACGAGCGTCGTCGTGACCCACGACATGGGCACGGCCTTCTCCGTCTCCGATCGGATCGTGATGATCGGCAAGGGGAAGGTCCTGATGGAGGGTACGCCGGAGGACTTCCGCCGCACCCAGAACCCGTACGTCCGCGACTTCATCGACGGCAGGGCGCCTGAGGTCGAGGACGTCTCCGTGCTACTCTCGACGTCGTGAGCACCAAAGGCGGCCGCTCGCTCAGGGTGGGCCTCTTCGTCTTCGTGGGCCTCTTGATCGCGATGGCCGTGGTCTTCACGATCGGCGACAACCGTCGCGTCTGGGACCGCAAGGTGCTCTACCGCGCCGCCTACGACGACGTCGTCGGTCTTCGTCCAGGCTCCACCGTGCGCATGGGAGGCCTCGACGTGGGGACGGTGTCGACGGTCGAGCACAGCAAGGAGCCGAACGACGACAAGGTCTACGTGACGATCGCCGTCGCCCGCGAGGAGGCTCCTCGCGTGCGACAGGCCACGATCGCGACGATCGAGGGCAAGGGTCTGCTCGGCGACAAGATGGTGCAGCTCTCGTTCGACGAGAAGCTCGCCAAGAAGCTCCGGGAGGAGGGCAAGGACCCCTACGCGATGATTCCGGAGGGCGGCTGGCTCGCGACGGCGCCTCCGGCCGATCCCATCGGCGACGCCCAGAAGGCGGCCCAAGGGGCGAAGGTCGCGATGGAGACGCTGGCGAAGGCGACCGAGAACATCGCCGACGACAAGTTCCGGGAGGACCTCCAGGGAACCGTGCGGGCGCTGCGCGAGATCCTCGAGGGCGTCTCGCAGAAGGACGGCGTCGCCCATCGCCTCATCTTCAGCGAAGAGGAGGCGAGGCGCGTCGACCGCATCCTCGCGAACCTCGAGCTCACGACCGCGAACCTCGCCCGCGTGAGCGCCGACGCGCACGACGTGATGGCGCGCGTGAAGTCGGGGCCGGGCTTGGCGCACGCCGTCGTCTACGACGACCAGCTCGCGCAGGGCACGGTGGGGACGATGGTGGAGCTCCACCGGAGCCTCGAGGCGGTCCGGACGGGCAACGGCCTCGCCCACGCGATCGTCTACGGAGACGATCAGACGCAAGGCCTGATGGGCAACCTCAACGCGATGAGCGCCGACCTCCGTGAGATCGTCGCCAACATGAAGGCGGGCCGCGGCACCGTGGGCGCGCTCCTCGTGGATCCGAGCGTGTACGAGGACATCAAGAGCCTCGTCGGCAACGTCGAGCGCAACCAGGTGTTGCGGGCGCTCGTGCGGTACTCGATCAAGCAGAACGAATCACGTCCGCACGTCGAGGTGAAGGCGGATACGGCGTCTTCCACCTCGACCACTTCCTCCACGTCCTCCGGCCAGAAGGAGGCCCGCTGACGTCGTCGCGCTCCTCGCGGGCTGCGAGGTCTCCGAGCGGAGTGCGCTGGCGCAAGTGCACGACCCCGTCCCCACGCGATCGACGTGCGTCGGCGACGTGATCAACGAAACACGGAGGCGACCTTCTTCGCCAGCGCCCGCACCGTGAGCGGCGCCGAGCCCTCCGCCTTGTTGTTCACGAGCACGAACCCTTCCTCGCAGCCCGCCTCGGCTGCGGCGCGGAGGATGGCGACGACGTCGTCGCGCATCTCGGGTTGCGGATCGGCGATGCGATCGAACGGGGCGAAGTCCTCCTTGCGTGCCGCGTAGCGCGTGTACGGCGGGAGCATCAGGCGGATCACCGTGAACGGCGCGACGGCCGGGCGTGCGCGGAGCTGGTCGCGCAGAGGAGGCATCGCCGTCCAGAACGTGAAGACGTGCGCGGCGCCGTTGGCGCGGAGCATGTCGAGCCAGCGCTCGCCGAAGAGCTCCGCGTTGCGGAGCTCGAACGCCCAACGGTATCCGGATGGCAGGCGCGAGAGGAAGTCGTCGACGCGCGCGACGAGGGCTCGCTCGTCGAGGGCGCCGCGAGGCATCGGCGTGAGCTCGAAGATGAACGGTCCAGCGTGGTCGCGGAGCGTCTCCCCCCAGGGCGCGAGCACCTCGGACCGGAAGCGTTCGGCATCGAGGAAGGAGGGGTTCGCGGTCCCCGCGCGGGCGCCGTAGCGGGGATGGCGAGGGAAGACGGCGGTCGTGAGCTCGTCCCACACCTTGGAGAGGATCCGGAAGGGAGGGAGCGCCGGAGCGCGAGAGCTCGCTCGTGCGAGTTGGCTCGCGTAGATGGCGAGGTCCTCCGAACGGAGCGGCCCGTAGTAGCCGCGATCGAGGCTCACGGCGCGGAAGAGCGGGTGCTCCGCATAGGCTTCGAGGCCCACGCGCGCGAGCTCCGTCTCCGTCGGGCGTCCCTTCCACACGATGCCCGCCCAGCCGGGGAACGACCAGCTGCTCGTCCCGAAGCGGACGAAGCGCGGGAGCCTCGTCGCGACCTCGCGATCCTCGTCGGTCACGTGGGGCTCGATCGGGCACCGCTCGATCGCGGCGTCGGTGCCGCCGCCTCCGAAGAGCGAGAGCTGGCTCATCGCGTGGCGTCCTCCCGTGCCCGCGCGGACGTGCGGCGCCGGCGGAGCGCGATCACCAGAGCAGACCCGCGAGCGGCCGCGAGGCCATACGGCCGCCTGCGGGCGACGGGTTCTCCCACCAGCGATCGGTCGCGCCCTGGCGCATCACCGTCAGGCGGAGGAGATCGAGCTCGAGCAGCGCGACGACGCCGCGCGCTCGAGCGTCCTCGCCTGCGATGCGAAGGACCTCCCCGCCGACCGCGAGCTGGACTCCCCACGGTGCGCCGCCGACGAGCATCGCGGAGATCGGCCAGCGCCCGTACTGGCCGTGACCGAACGTGCGCCACATCGGCCCGACGTCGAGGGCGAGGCCCCACTGGCCGCGGGCGAAGCCGCCCGACGCGATGCGGGCGGAGAGCCCGAGGTCGGTGCCGAGCGAGAAGTACGTCGTGCTCCTCAAGAGGCCGCCCACGACGACGGCCTTCGTCGGATCGGTGCCGACGCCGAGCGCGAAGCTCGCGCTCGCCGCGCCGTCGTAGCGGCCTCTGTCGTCGTCGTGCTTGAGACCGTAGCCGCCGCCCACGGACAGCCACGAGGACACATCCGCGGACGCGAGGTCTGCGTGCATCATACATGCAGCGCTCGACGCCACCGCGAACGCGAAGGCGAGGGATTTTCGCGTCTTGCGGCGCGAGGAGCGGCCCGACCCGAGGCTCGTGAGCGCGGAGGTGGGGGAGCGCGAGCGCATGTGCCGAAGCGGTACCGCGCTGAGCGTCTCGCCGCAAGGTGCTAGGGTTGGGCGGTGCGCGTTCGACCCTCGCATCGCCCGAGGCTCGTACGAGACGCGGCGCTCGCAGTCGCGGCCATGCTCGTCGCCGCGACGGGCGATGCGGCGCCTGCGCCTGCGAGCGAGCCGGCGCGCACGGTGCACGTCGTCGACCGCATGCCGCCGCGATCGCTCGCGCTCGCGACCTCGCGCGGCTCCTCGCAGGGCGGCGGCGGACACGGCGGCGGCACGGGCGAGGACCGACCGGCGACGAAGATCCGTCGATCGTGGGCTGCGTCGCTGCCGGCGATCGAGGTGAAGAACCGCAACACGAACGCGCGCGCGAAGATCCGCCTCTACGCCGACGACGGCTCGATCGACCGCGACGCGCTCCGTACCTTCGTACGCGTCGCGTGCAGCAAATCGGACGACCTCGAGGGAGCGCGCTGCGAGGCGGCCGAGGCGCTCCATCCGCGGCTCGTGCAGCTCGCCTTCCGGGCCGCCTATCACTTCCGCAGCGACTCGCTCGTGATCGTCAGCGCGAGGCGCAAGGGCGCGCGCGGCAAGCACGGGACGGGCGACGCGCTCGACTTCCAGCTCGCCGGTGTCCGGGCGGCGGCGCTGGCCTCGTACGCACGCACCTACCCGCGAGCGGGCGTCGGGGTCTACACGCATCCGAAGACCCAATACGTCCACCTCGACGTGCGCGAGCGGAGCTACCACTGGATCGACGCCTCGCCGCCCGGGCGGACGTGGCGCGAGAAGCGCCTGCGCGATCCGAGCCAGGAGAAGCGCGACGCTTCGTACGTGCCCGCGATGGACCTGCCCGAGGTCGCGACGCAGTGATCGAGCTCGAGCGTTCGGGCGAACGGACGAGCTCGTCCAGCCCCTCGCGACGCGGCGGTGGAGGCTCGACATTCGCCGGCCGCATGCCAGGATGAGGCCGACGTGTCGAAACGCTGGAGCTCGGCGATGGCCGCCGCCGGTGAGGTCGCCCCGGCGGCCGTGTGGCGTGAACGGCTCGCACGCGCGGTTCGACGGGAGGCCGGTGCGCGCTTCGCGGCGGTCTTCACGTGTCCGCCGGGCAATCCCATCGAGGCGCAGGCGAGCATCGCTCCCGCGACGCTCTCGCGCATGCTCGACACCATCCACTCCGAGTACTTGCCGCGCATCGAGCATGCGGGAGAGGGGATCTCGCTCGCTGCCGAGCTCCGCACGCGGTGCTACGCGCCGCTCGTCCGGATGTCCCATCTCCCGCTCGCGGACGAGATGCATCGCTCCGTGCTGGTGCCCGAGCGCATCTACGGCCTCTTGAACTCGTTCCTCGTGGTGGACGGCACGCCGGCGTTCGGCTGGATCTGCATCGGCACCGAGGCGCCGTCGGACGAGGCGCTTCGCCTGCACGGAGATGCGCTCTCCGAGGTCGCGCGCACGGCGGCGCAGACGCTCTGGTACGCGATCGACCTCGCGACCGCATGCGGCGCTCGCATGGCCGGCTGCGATCCGGCGCTCGAGGCGCTCTCCCCGCGCGAGCGGCAGATCGCTTCACTCGTCGCGGTCGGTCTCTCCGACGCCAACGTGGCCGCGCGCCTCTCCCTCTCCGAGGAGACCGTCGGCGCGCACCTGCGCCGGATCTACAAGAAGCTCGGCGTCCACACGCGCGTCGAGCTCGTCTCCCGCCTCTCTCGGTTCGGCGAGCGTCCGTTCATGATCGCCGACTGACGCCGGCGAGCGTTCTCGCCCGCGTCCGGCGCGCCGATCAGACGGCGCGCTCGCGTCTCGCCAACGCCTGGACTTGCCGCACGCGCTCGACGACGGTCCCGATCGAGTCCTCGTGGAACAAGAGCGTGTTGTGCCCGCAACGCGGGATGACGACGACGTCGCCGCGCGGGAAGACGGCGCTCTCCCCGGGGATGACCATCCCGTCGAGCTCGCCGACGATCGACGTGTGCGGGACGTCGTGCTCGTGGGCTCGGGAGCGCAGGCGCGCGAGGACGGGGCTCGTGCGCGCGAGGTCGCGTCCGACGAGGAACGGGAACGGGTGGGCGCGCTCCGTCCCGCCGAACGGCGAGCCGAGCGAGATCGTCTGCGTCACGCGGGTGTGTCCGCCGAGCTCCTGGACGTACCATCGCGCGACGAGGCCGCCGAGGCTGTGCCCGACGAGGTGCACGCGGCAACGCCCCGGGATCTTCTCGACGAGACGCGCGAGGCTTCGCGCGATGCGGTCGATGCCGACGCCCGGCGCATGGGTGAAGCTGGCCACGTGGGCACGCGTGTCGTCGACGAGCGCGCGCTTCATCGGCCGCCACACGCCCGCGCTCGCGAAGAAGCCGTGGACGAGCACGACCACGTCGTCCTCCTCCCGGGCGGCGCGCGGCATCACGGGGCCGAGGTCCCGAGGCATGAGCACGACCTCTCGGAGCGTCGAGATCGTCTCGGTGAACTGGGCCAACAGCAGCGTGCGAAGCCCCTCGGCGCCGGGCGTGGGGCGGAGGAGGTAGGGCATGTCGTCGAGCGGCATGGGACCTTACGAGACGATCGGAAGCACGAACCGTGCGAGCCGGCCCAGAATCCTGCTAAAGGTCGGCGCCGAGATGCAGCCGTCGCGCGTGAGCCCGCCGTCGCCCCTGTCCACCCACGCGATCGCGATCACGGTGGCCGACTCGGACATCGACGAGCTCGGCCATGCCAGCAATATCGCTTACGTACGGTGGATCCAAGAGGTGGCGATCGCGCACTCGAACGCGGTCGGGCTTGCCTTCGAAGATTACAAGAAGCTCGGCGGTGTGTTCTTCGTCCGGCGGCACGAGATCGACTATCTGCGTCCGGTCTTACGCGGTGAGCGCCTCCAGGTGCGTACGTGGATAGACAGTGCCATGGCGGCGAAGTGCAAGCGTGCGACGGAGATCGTCACCGAGGACGGAACGGTCGCGGCTCGGGCGATGACGACGTGGGGCTACGTCGAGATCGCGACGGGGCGCCCGACCCGCATCCCGGACGTGATCCGGAACGCGTTCGGCATGCCGCGCGGCGCCTCGAACGGAGGATGACCCGCCCGAGGGGGACGCGCCCGGCGCGTCAGTCCGCGCTCGTCGTGACGGCGAGGTCGCGCTCGAGCCACACGTGGTAGTCGCGATAGGCGCCGCCTCGCGCCTCGAGGGTGAGCACCTCTCCGCGTTCGACGCCGTCGAGTCGCGCCGTCGCGGTCCTCCACACGCCCTCGCGCGGCGGCTCGAGGACGAGGTCTCGGGAGCCTCGCGACGTTCGGAGCGTGATCGCGCGCGCGCCGGCGTCGATCCGCACACGAAGGACCAGCGGCCCGTCGGCGCTGCGTCGAACGACGAACGACTCGCTCGCGCCGTCGGGGATCGTCCGTCCGCCGTCGAAGCGCGGCACGCCCGACGCGTCGGCGAGGACGTCGAGCGTCGTCCAACCGCCGTGCGGAAGCGGAGGCACGTATCCGTGCTCGGCCTCGTCGATGACGTCGGCGACGTCGAGCTCGTCGACGACGGCGGCCGAGGGCTGCGGGCGGGGCACGTCGAGCGCGCTCCAGTCGGCCCGGTAGATCGCCTTCGTGGGACCACCGCAGATGACGTTCCCCTCGATCGTGACGCGATCGATCTCGACACCGAAGCGCGACGTGAGCGTGCCGAACCAGTTGGGGTACAGCACGAGGTGGGTGGGGCGCGCGGACGGATCGAGGCGCTCGATGAGCTCGATCGTGGCCGCCTCGCCGTGCACGGCCGCGCGCGCGAACGGCATGCGGCGGTAGCCGCCGAGACCGAGCGCGTCTACGGCGGCGCGTCCCGACACGTACGGGATCGCTCCGGCGTCGCCGAGCAGGATCCTCGCGTCCTCGGGCAGGCGCGCCACGCGCTCGCCGACCTCGATGTGCTGATCGCGGATGTTCGCGCTCGCGGCGCGAAAATGCCGGACCTGTCCCGGTATCTTCGGCGCGGCGATCGCGAACGCGGCGAGCGCGAGGAAGGTCGCGACGGGGACGCCTCGGCGGAGGCGCGCGATCGTCGCGATGCCGAGCGCGGCGGCGATCGCGACGAGGGCGAGGGCGGGCGCGTAGTACCGGAAGTTGTGGTGCGGAGCGTTCCCGTTCCACGAGACGAGGAGGAGCCACGCCGTCGCCGACACGATGCACGCCGCGGCCACGACACGTCGCGCGGGATTCAGCAGGGCGACGAGCGCGAGCAGAGGCAGCACGACGGCGAGGCTCGGATGGAACGCGAGCTCGGCGCGCACCACCTTGACCCAGAAGGTGACGAGGTTCTCGACGAGCACGCGCGCGCGGTCGACGTCGGACAGGTACGGGTTCGACGAGAGCAGCTTGAGCTGAGCGCCCGCCGACCGCGCGTCGCCCGTCGCGACGAAGTTCGCACCGAGCACGGCCGCGGTGGCGAGCGCGCCGGGGGCGCCCGCGCGAAGGACCGCGGCGAGGCCCGATCGACGGCCGGCCCCTCGCGCGGCGAGGACGGCGAGCGTCGCGACGACGACGACGGCCTCCGGGCGGAGCAGCACGAGCGCCGCTCCCCACGCGCCGACGCGCCACTGCAGCGCCTCGCGCGTGGGGCCGCCGCGTGCCTTGGCGCGGGCTCGCGCGAGCGCCTCGAGCGAACGGCCGAGCGCAGCCGAGAAGAGCGCGACCTCCATGCCGCTGAACAGCGACCAGTCGAGCACCCCGATCGAGAGCGGCAGCGCGGCGAGCAGCCAGGCGAGCCACGCCGGGCACGGTCGGACGAGCCGGCGGATGGAGCCGAGCAACGCGGCGACGCTGGCGAGCGCGACGATGGCGGCCCAGACGCCGAGCGCGCGACCGCGGAAGCCGACGAGCCACCCGAGCGCGAGCACCACGGCGTAGAGCGGAGAGGTCTCGCCCGAGGAGTAGCCCTGGCCCGGGACCCACTCGAACGGATGTCCTCGAGCCAGCGACCGCGCGAAGTCGAAGTGGATGTACACGTCGTCGAGCGGCGCCGGGAACCACCCGCGCGACACGCCCGCGGCGGGGAGCCAGAAGGCCGCGCCGGCGATGCACGCGAGCGCTCCGGCCACGAGGCGGCTCCCGCTCCGGCGAGGAGGGATCGAGGCGCGGACGAGGGGCGTGGTCACGAGGCGCGCGCCATGCTAGCTCGCCAGGGCATGGACCGCGACGACCGCGACGCCGCACATTGGGATGCCGTCGAAGAAGCGACCGAGCTCTTGAACGAGGAGCGCTTCAGAGAGGCGCTCGAGGCGCTGCGTGACGTCATCAAGAAGGATCCCGAGAACCCGTACGCGTACTTCTTCCTCGGCCAGGCGCTCTACGAGGTCGGCGAGCTCGAGCCCGCCCGGGACGCCTACCGCGCCGCGATTCGCCTCGCGCCGAAGCACCTCGGCGCACGCGTCGCCCTCACGCACGTCCTCCGGAAGCTGGGCCAGACGCGGGAAGCCGTCGTGGAGGGGCTGCACGCGCTCGAGCAGGCCCCCGCCGACGGCGACGTGCTCTACGCGCTCGGCCTCGCGTACCTCGCCCGCGGGGACAACGTCGCCGCGCGCAGGCACCTCGAGGCGTTCCTCCGGTCGAAGCCGGAGCTCGAGGTGCGCCTCGAGGTCGAAGGGCTCCTCCAGATGATGGACGAGCAGGGCCCGTCGAAGAACGAGGACAACTAGCTCGTCGGCACCGGCGCCCGCGCGCGAGGCGAGCCGCCGAGCGCGGGCGCACGCCGCGACGGCCGGAGAGCGATGCTCCGGCCCGACGCGGTCACTCCTGATCGCAGTTCTCGAAGCGGAACTCCGCGTGGGCCTCGCACTGCTTCTGCGCGCCGGGGTTCTCCGCGCGCGGGCAGACGACGACGCCCCAGACGCGTCCGGCGGCGACGCCCTGGAACGGCGTCTCGTAGCGGACGGTGCAGCCGCGATCGAGCTGCTCGTAGGTGTTCTTCGTGAACCGGCTCGAGAAGATCGCGTGGATGTTCGTCTGCTCGCCGGTCGTCTTGAAGCGGCCGTCGATGCGGAAAAACCCGCCGGTCGCGCCGGACAGATCGACGGAGGCCGCGACGTCGAACTCGTCGGGGCCGACGGGCTTGACCGAGCAAGCCACGCTGACGACGCCCTGCTCCCACTTGTCGCCGTCCTTGACCGGCTGCGACGGCTTCGGCGGGTCCGTGCCCGGAGTCCCCCATTCGCCGACGCGGAACAGCTCGCCCGTGTCCGAGCAGTCGTTGCCCGTGCCGCGCTCGAGATGCCCGTCGAAGATGACCTGGGGTGTGGCCTTCTGCTCGTCCTCGCAGCCGGCGGTGAGCACGGCGAGGCTCGGAATCGATACCAGGCAGACGATCGCGTGACGGCGTCGGAACATCGGAGCTCTCCGGTGAGAAGAAAGGCCTACGCGGACATCCTACCAGGGCTCCGCGCGAACGACCTAGAGGCTGTCAGAGAACGGCCTCCATCGCCCGGAAGCCCCGGGCGAGGTCCTCCTTCAGGTCCTCGACGTCCTCGAGGCCGACGCTGAGCCGTACGAGCCCGTCGCCGATCCCGAGCGCCCGCCGTGCCTCGGGCTCGAGGCTCGCGTGCGTCATGATGGCCGGCAGCTCCGCCAGCGACTCGACCCCGCCGAGGCTCTCGGCGCACGTGAACACGCGGAGCGCCTTCAGGAAGGCCGCCGCGGGCGCCGTCCCGCGGTCCTTCGTGCGGAGGTCGAACGTGATCATTCCGCCGAAGTCCTTCATCTGGCGCGCCGCGACCGCGTGGCCGGGGTGCTCCGGGAGCCCGGGGTAGTGCACGCGCGCGACCTCGGGACGCTTCGACAGCCAGTCGACGAGCGCCTTGGCGGTCGCAACGTGCTGGCGCATGCGGACGCCGAGCGTCTTGAGCCCGCGCAGGACGAGGTAGCAGTCGAACGGGCTCGGCACGCCGCCGGCCGACTTCTGGAGGAACTGGATCTTGTCGGCGAGCGTCTTGTCGCTCGTGAGGACGGCTCCGCCGACGACGTCGGAGTGGCCGTTCAGGTACTTCGTCGTCGAGTGGACGACGAGCGTGGCGCCGAGATCGAGCGGGCGTTGGAGCATCGGCGTCGCGAACGTGTTGTCGACCGCGAGCGGGATGCCCGCCTTCTTCGCGACGTCCGCGAGCGCCGCGATGTCGAAGATCTTGAGCATCGGGTTCGACGGCGTCTCGAGCCAGACGAGGCGCGTGTTCGGCCGAATCGCCTCGCGGACCTTCACCGGATCGCTCATGTCCATGAAGGTCGCCTCGAGCCCGAACTGCTTCATCACCTTGTCGAAGATGCGGAACGTGCCTCCGTAGACGTCGTCGCCCACGAGCACGTGGTCGCCGCTCTTCAGCGTGAGCAGCACGGCCGTCGTCGCCGCGCACCCGCTCCCGAACGCGAAGCCGTACGCGGCGCCTTCGAGCGCGGCGAGACACTTCTCGAGCGCGGTGCGCGTCGGGTTGCCCGCGCGCGAGTAGTCGTACGGTCCCTTGAGCACGCCCGGGCCGTCCTGCGCGAACGTGCTCGAGAGGACGATCGGCGGCATCACCGCGCCCGTGATGGGATCGGGATCCTGGCCGGCGTGGATGCAGAGGGTGTCGGGCCGGTAGCTCGAGTCGTTCGCAGACATGGCGCCGATCTAGCACACCGGCCGCGCCGAGAGCCGCGGAACGGGCGCAGCGCCCGATGCGCGTCTTCGGGTCGCGCCTCCCGCGCCCCGGAAATTCACGAGCTGCCTCGGAGGAGCGCGAGCACCTCGCGCGCGGAGGCCGGCCGCTCGGCGGGCTCGTGCGCGAGGCAGGCGACGATGGCGGCGTGACCGGGACCGCGGGTCTTCAGCGCTTCGTGCTCGGGGCGGAGCAGTGGCGTCTCGGCGGCGGTGGCCAAGAGGGCGGCGAACGTCGTCGCATCGTTCGTCGGGCGCGGCGGCGCTCCCGTCGCGACGTGGAGGAGCGAGGCGGCGAGCGAGAAGAGATCGCTCTTCTCGGTGGGCGTCTCCCCGCGGGCGACCTCGGGCGCGACGTAGCCGAGGGTCCCGCGGAAGGAACCGTCGGTTCGCGGAGGGCCGTCGCGCCACAACGCGAGGTCGAGGTCGAGGAGCACCGCCCGCGATGCGTCGTCCTCCACCGCGACGTTCGACGGGCTGAGGTCGGCGTGGACGACTCGGAGCGGACCGCGCTCGTCGCTCGCTTCGTGGAGGGCGGCGAGGGCCTCGAACGTCGAGCGGATGGCGCGCTCGACCCACGCGGTGTCGAGCGGAGCGCCTTCGGTCATGCGGTCCGCCAGCGTCGGGAAGCGAAGGCGCTCGGTCCGGTGCCAAGGCCCGCGCGCGTCTTCCCCGTGCTCGAGGACGCGCGGGACGACGCCGGTCTTCGAGAGCGCGACGAGGAGGGCGATCTCGGAACGGAGCTGGGCGACGGCCTCCGGCTCCGTGCGCTCGCGGGACGAGAGGCGTTTCTCGACGTGGAGGTCGCTGCGGAGGATCTCGGGCATGGCGGGAAGGCGGCAGGCTCCGGGCTCCGGAGAAGAAAAAGGCCGTATCGGGTGGCCGATCGACCGATCGTGGGCCATCTTACGCGCCGTGGCTCGGTCCTGGTCGTTCTTCATCGCGCTCACCGCGATTGCAGCGGCGTGCAACACGGCGGAGCTCAAGCAGGCGCCGCGTTCCACGGGCTCGACGGACGACCCCTCCTATTACGAGGGGGACTGCCTCCCGGACGAAGAGTGCGAAGACTCGATATCTCCGAGCCCGGGGCTGGACGCCGGACGGTCCGATACCGTCGACGGCGGCACGCTCCCGATGAGCAAGGGCGTCACCATCCAGGTGCAGCCTTCGGACCGGGGCGCCGCGCTCCTCGACGCCATCCGCAGCGCGAAGAAGAGCGTGCACATGACGATGTACCTCTTGTCGAACGACGACGTCGTCGAGGCGCTGGGCGATCTCAAGGCGCAGGGCAAGGACGTGAAGGTCGTCCTCAACAAGGACTTCCCGCCGAACGGCGGCAACAACACGAAGGCGTACAACGCGCTCAGGTCGCGTGGCGTCCCCGTTCAGTGGGCGCCCAGCGCGTACACGTTCACGCACGCGAAGACGATCATCATCGACGGCGAGAAGGTCATCGTGATGACGATGAACCTGACCGAGTCGAGCGCCGCGACGAACCGCGAGTACATCGCGACGGACACCGACCCGGAGGACGTCGCCGACGCCGAGCGCATCTTCGACGCGGACTTCAACAACAAGGCGCTTTCGCTGACGAGCAAGCTCGTCGTCTCCCCTCGAGGCGCCAACTACCTCGACGCTCGCGATCACCTGAGGACGCTCATCAACTCCGCGAAGACGTCGCTCGACGTGGAGGTGCAGTCCCTGAGCGACGCGGGCATCGTCGACGCGATCATCCTCGCCCACCAGGCAGGCGTCGCGGTCCGCGTCGTCATCAGCGGCGACAACGAGCTCACCCCCGCGCAACGCAACGCCCTCGACGAGCTGAAGCAGCACGGCGTCCCCGTCCGCGCGCTCCAGCGCCCCGACATGCACGCGAAGGCGATCGTCGTCGACGAAGAGAAGGTCTTCGTCGGCTCGCACAACTTCACGAGCACGGCCCTCTTCGAGAACCGCGAGGTCGGCGTGATGACGGACGACCGCGCGCAGGCCGCCAAGGTGCGCGCGGTGATTGCGGAGGACTTCGAGAAGGGGAGGGAGCCCTGAGCTTCGCTCAGGCTCCAGGCTCCAGGCTCCGGGCTCCACGGCCGACAGCTCCGGATTCGTCCCTTCCTCGCGGGTGAGCCGCCTGCGGCCGATGGCTCGACCTTGGGGTCGCAGGTCTCTTCCTCTGGAGCCTGGAGCCGGGAGCCTGGAGCCTCTCAATCAAAGCCCTTGCAACGCCAACGGGCGGCGGTATGTTCCCCGTCCCAACGGTGGGTGTAGCTCAGCTGGTAGAGCTCCGGATTGTGGTTCCGGCTGTCGCGGGTTCGAGCCCCGTCACTCACCCCGCTGCTCGTTGATCGCTCCGAGAGGAGGCGATCATCGGGCCCACTTGTATCGGATCGGCCGGAAGACCCGGCCGTCCGAGATTCGCAGCGTGGTCGCGTCCACCTTCGTGAATTTCGCGACCTTCTCGTGCGCGACCTGCCCGCAGCGTGACTGCTGGAGGATGAGCGCCTCGCCGGCCGCTTCGTCGACCCAGCCGCCCCAGAGCATGACGTGGCCCCTGCCGTTCAGCGCGTCGCCGGGGGCGAGGTCGCGGACGTCGATCACGTCGCTGATTTCGTCGTCGTAGGGGGCGAGGCCGGACGTCGTCCGGCCGGGGGCGGGAAGCCCCCACGACCACGAGACGAACCCGGAGCAGTCGCTCCGGTAGGCGTTCCATTCTTCGTTGTCCGACTCGCCGTCGCGCCGGCAGACGCCTCCGCAAATCGCGTCCTTGCCGCCGTTCGGACCGCCGCAATACGGCATCTTCGCTTCGATCCAGAGACGCGCGCGCGCGAGCGCCCGCTCGCCGAAGCTGGGTTTCGACGGGATCGTCTTGGGGGACGCGCGCGGCGGCTCCTCGCCGTCGTCCTGCGCGTCGGGGTCGCCACTGGTCCATGACTCTGGATCGTCCGCGCACCCAGGAGCCAGGCAGAGAGCGCCTAACAGTGGGATAATGTAGCGAACTGTCCGCATCCCGCCCCAGCCCAAGCATTCGGCGTGCCTGAGCTGAGAGGGCGATCACGGTCGGTCGGTCGTCACTGGTCGACGTTCTTCCAGGCCTCTTTGGCGACGCGTACCGCTCGGTCGAGGTCCTCGTGATCGACGTCGCGGGCGATCTCGACCGCGGTGCCTTCGAGGATTCCGCGGGTCGCGGCGAGCAGGCCGGCCTCGAGCGCGACCAGGTCGTAGCCGCCTTCGAGCACGAGAAGGACGCGACCATCGGCGGATTTGTCCGCGACGCGGCGGAGCTCGCGCGCCATCCACCCGAAGGCGGCGGGGGTCAGCTCCATTTCCGCCAGCGGGTCGCGCGCGGCCGCGTCGAAGCCGGCGCTGATGATGACGAGCTCGGGGGCGTACTCCTCGAGGGCGGGGAGGATGACGCGCTCGAACGCGCCCCGGTAGACCGCGTCGCCGCCTCCGGCGGTGAGGGGGACGTTGATGGTGAACCCGGCGCCGGGGCCTTCGCCCGTTTCGCCGACCGCGCCCGTGCCCGGGTAGAACGGGAACTGATGGGTCGAGATGTAGAGGACACCGGGATCGCGGTAGAACGCCTCCTGGGTCCCGTTGCCGTGGTGCACGTCCCAGTCGACGACGGCGATGCGCGAGATCCCGCGTGACCGCGCGTGCGCGGCCGCCAGCGCGACGTTGTTGAACAGGCAGAAACCCATGGCCTGCGCCGGCCGCGCGTGGTGGCCCGGGGGTCGGACGAGCGCGAGGCCGCGCTTGGTCGGGCCGGTCAGGAGCCTGTCCACGAGGGCGACCGTGCCGCCGGCCGCGAGCTCGGCGACCGTGATGCTCTCCGGCCCGACGAACGTGTCGGCGTCGATGTGGCCGTCTTCGCCGCGGAGTGACTGCATCCACCGCACGAAGCGCGGCTCGTGGACGCGAACGAGCTCTTCCTCCGTGATCGGCCGGGGCTCGACCGGCGCGAACTCCAGACCGAACGAGCGGCGCGCCTTCTCGATCGCCGCCTGGGCCGCATCGAGGCGCTCCGGCCTCTCCGGGTGGTAGGCGCTCGAGCGGTGCTGGAAGAACCGCGGGTCGGACAGGAGGAGCGCATCAGTCATGGGTTGCCGCAGTCGAGCGACGGATGATAGCGTCTCGCGACGTATCGAGGAGTCTTCTCGGCGCGGTCGTCCGGCGTAGCCCTCGCAACACCAGAGGCGGAATGCGAAACAAGATCATCGCAGTCAACGCCGTCATCATGCTGATCGTGGGGCTGCTGTCCTTCGCGATCGTGTGGACTCAGCTCTCCATCGCGACCCGCAGCACCGAGCAGCTCAAGAAGAGCGCTCAGCGCGACGCCGTCGCCATCGCGGCGCGGCTCCAGCTCGACGGGCTCCGCGCCGAGCGATGGCTCGCGGCGAAGGCGGCGGAGCCCGCGACGCGCGCCTTGCTCTCCAAGGGCGCGACGCCGGACGCGCGCGCAGACGCCGCTCGTCAGCTCTCCGATCAGATCGCGAACGCCGCGCCGGCCGCGCTCGGGACGAAGCCCTCGGTCGTCGGCGTCATCGACTCGAACGGAAAGGTCCTCGGTCGCAACGGCTCCGACCTCGGCCGTGGCGACGACGTCGCGGCGACGTATCCGGCGTTCAAGGAAGCGCTCGCCAAGTCTTCCCCCGGCTCGGACATCTGGACCGAGACGAAGCGCGCCGACCAGTACATCGCGTCGTACGTGCCCGTGCGCGACGAGAGCGGCCGCACGACGATGCTGTTCATCGGCATCCCGCTGAACGACGCCCTCGCGAAGGTCACCGAGGGCGCCGCCGGACGCGGCGTCCTCCTCATGAACGACAAGAACGACGTCCTCACGAGCACGCAGAACGTCGACGACGCCAAGAACGTCCTCAAGTCGGGCGCGCCCGAGGTCGCCTCCGCGATTGCCGCCGGCAACGTCGTCGCGGGCAGCAAGGACGGCATCCACTTCGCCGTCGCGCCGCTCGACGGGTTCGGCGAGAAGAAGGTCGCCGTCGTCGCCATCGCGCCGAGCTCGCTTCTCGAGGGCGTGAAGTCGGCGCCGTGGTCGATCCTCGGCGTCATGGTCCTCGGTCTCGGCCTCGTCGCCGCCGGCGGCTGGTTCCTCGGCAACTACATCTCGCGGCCGCTCGCGACGCTCGAGGAGGGCTTGCTCGCGATCCTCAACGGTCAGACCGACAAGCGCTTCGACCTCGATCACGCCGAGCTCGGCGGGCTCGCCTTCCGCATCGACCAGCTCCTCAACCAGCTCATGGGCGTGGAGGAGGACAACACCGACGAGCAGGGCCGCGTCTCGAAGGCGCCCAGCCCGGCGGCGTTCGGCGAGGCGCTCGCCGTCGATCGGAGCGGCGCGGCGGCCGCGACACATCCGCTCGCGAGCGAGCCGGCGGAGCAGTACTACGCGCGCCTCTACCGCGAGTACATCGCGGCCAAGCGCTCGCTCGGCGAGCAGGTCGACCACATCACGGACGCGGCCTTCCGCAGCCGCATCCAGGGGATGGAGCAGGAGGCGCTCGCGAAGCACGGCCGGCCCGTTCGCTACCAGGTGCAGGTCAACGGCCGCGAGGTCGTGCTCCTCGCCGTCCCTCTGTGAGGGCCTCCCGGCCTCGGCGCTTCGCTCGGGCGTCCCGTCGCCCGTCGGGCGGCGCACGCCCACTTGTCCGTCGTCATCGGGGCGGATCTGGGTTTACATTCTGGTGAGGCCTCGCGCGGTTGAAACTGCGGCGTACGGGTCTTAGGTTGAGCGCTCCGACATGGGCCTATTCGATCTCTTCAAGAGCAAGAACAAGGACGGCGGCGAGAAGAAGAAGGCGAGCCCCGCCGCGAAGTGGGCGGAGGCCGCCGGCAGCAAGCGGGCGCAGCCCTACGACCGCCAGGAGGCGATCCAGGAGCTCTCGAAGCTCGGAACCGCGGAAGCCGCCGAGGCCCTGCTGAAGCGCTTCACCTTCCAGATCGAGCCCACGATCACGGATCAGGAGGAGAAGCAGCTCGCCTTCGAGGGCATCCTCCGCGCGGGCAAGGACGCGATCGAGCCGGTGCGCGCGTTCGCCGCCAAGGCCGAGAGCCTGCGCTGGCCGATGCGCATCCTCAAGGAGCTGCTCGAGGAAGAGGAGCTCGTCGACGAGCTCATCGTGTGGCTCTCGAGGTGGGACACGGAGTACGCGAAGTTCATCGATCCGAAGCTCCAGATCCTCGAGGAGCTCGGTGATCACAAGAACCCGAAGATCCGCTCGGCGGTCGAGCCGTTCCTCCAGGACGTGAGCGAGCCGGCGCGCTTCAACGCGGTCACGACGATCCTCGCGCAGCAGGAGCCCGAGTCGCTCGGCCCGCTGCTCGACCTGATGCTCGAAGAAGAGAGCGTGCGCGTCCGCACCAAGATCGCCGACGGGCTCGCGGAGCTCGGCTGGGAGATCCCCGAAGATCGGCGCGACCCGATCCGCAAGGTGCTGCCGCCGCAGTTCACCATCGACGGCGCCGGGACGGTGAAGAAGCGCTGAGAGGGCGCGCGGCGATCCTCCGCTCCCGGGAGCTCAGCTCCGGAACGTCTCGGGGTCGAGCCCGAAGCGCTTCATCCAGCGGTGGATCTGCATCCGCGTCTTGCCCATCGACCGCGCGATCTCGCTGACGTTGCCGCGCGTGCGCTCGAGCGCGAGCGTGAGGTCCGCCTTCAGCTTCTCGTCCTCTTCGCTCAGCGGTCGCGGCGCGCGCGCATGCGAGCCGGTGTCACGCAGGTTCTCGCGCTTGGCGCCCTCGCGCGGGGCGTCCGCGCCGCCCTCCTCGGCCGGCTTCGACCGCTTCAGCGCGTCGCCGACGGCGTCGAGGCGGAGCACGTCTTCCGCCGACGTGACGAGCGCGACGGACAGGACGTGCTCGAGCTCGCGGACGTTGAGCGGATACCCGTGCGAGGCGAGCGCGGTCGCGAGATCGGGCGCGAACCGGATCTTCTGCGCCCGCTCTCCCGCGATGCGCGGGAGCAGATCGGCGACGATGAGGCCGATGTCGCCGCGTCGCTCGCGGAGTGGCGGAAGACGGTGGACGAAGGCGGAGACGCGGGCGTAGAGGTCGGCGCGGAACGCCGGCGGCGCGGACGACGTACCCTGGGCGGCGGGGGCCTGGTCGATCGGCTTCAGCGTCGCCGCGACGACGCGCAGGTCGACCGGGATGGGCTTGGTGCCGCCGACGGGCAAGACCTCCTTCTCCTGGAGCACGCGGAGGAGCGTCGCCTGCGCGCTCGGCGGCAGCTCGCCGATCTCGTCGAGGAAGAGCGTCCCGCCGGACGACGTGCGCACGAGCCCCGGCTCGTCGCGCGTGGCTCCGGAGAACGCGCCCTTCACGTGGCCGAAGAGCTGGCTCTCCACGAGCGTCGGCGTGAGCGCGCCGCAGTTGATCGCGACGAACGGCCCGGAGCGGCCCGACAGCGTGTGGATCGTGCGTGCGAGCACCTCCTTGCCGGCTCCGCTCTCGCCGAGGAGCAGCACGGAGAGCTTCGACATCGCGACCCGGACCAGGCGCGGCATGCCGTGGTCGACGAGCGGCACGAGCGTCGCGGTTCCTCGCGGGCGCGACCGCAGCATCGTCGCGTCGACGACGTTCGACGCGCCCACCGGGACGACCTCGGCGGGGTCGAAGAGAAAGCACGTCGCGCCGAGCGTGACGATGGTGGGCTCTTCGAGCGCCGCTTGGGTCGTGCGCTTCCCAGCGACGAAGGTGCCGTTCGTCGAGCCGAGGTCTTCGAGGATCCAGCCGCCGTCGCCCGGGGAGGCGCCTCGCTCGCGGAAGAGGCGTGCGTGTCGGCTCGACATCCGGGGATCCGGGATCTCGAGCGTGGCGCGGCGATCGTCCTCGAGGCGGTACGAGCGCGTGAGCCCACGTCCGATACGGAGCTCGTCCACGTTCCCGAGCGGCGCGCGGAGGCCGCCTGAGAGCGGGCGCTCGCCCTCGAGCACGACGTAGATCGACGACTCGGTCGTGGTGGCGACGTCCGTTGCCGTGAGGTCTTCGCGTCGGGTCTGCGAGAGCGTCTGAGGCATCCGCCGTGGCCCTAAACGTTAGAGGGACACGCGCCGAGCCTCAACAGCGACGGCCCTCCCGTCAGTCGCTGATCTTGGGCGAGGTCGGGAAGTGGAAGCCCAGCGCGACGAACATCAGCTGGTTGAACTTGAACGTGCGGTCCTCGGAGTCGATCCGGTTGTCCGGGAACGAGGCGTCCGGGCCGCTGCCACGCGAGTCGAACCCGCCCCGGTTGTACGAGAACGGGAACGCGCGGTACTCGAAGTTGATGCTGAGGAAGTTCGCCGGATAGAGCGTGAGCCCGAGGCCGAACGACGGTGCGATCGCCACGCGGTCGACGGCCTTGAAGCTGTTCGGATCGGTACACGTGATCTGCCCGGGGCCACCGCACTCGCCGCGCTCCTTCACGCCGACGAAGGCGACACCGCCGTGGACGTAGAGATCCGTGTCCACGAAGATCTTCTGGAAGAGCGCGAGCTTGCCGCGGAACGGGCTGAACGTGAGCTGCGGCGTCGCGATCCAGCCGAACCGACCCGTCTGATCCTCGAACTTCTGCCCGGCCGCGCGCGCCTGCTCGCTCGGGAGGTTCGTCGCCGTACGCGAGTTGCGGGGCGCCGGGGTGTCCTCGATCTTGTCGGTGAGGTCCGTGTTGAGGCTGAGCGCGTCGGGAGCGAAGCCGCCGAACACGCCGATCCCGAGCCAGTCGAAGATGTTGTACTGGAGGCGGCCCGAGATGAAGATCGTGCGCTTGTACTCGTCGAGCAGCGTGAACCCGCCGCCTACCGCGACTTCGAAGCGCCCCTCGCGATAGAGGCGCAGCTTGCGCACTGCCGGCGCGCCGGCGAGCGGGCCGGTGATCTGAATCTCCTGCGCTGCCGCCGGCTTCGGCGTCGCAAACACGCCGGCACCGATGGCGACGGCGGCGGCCGCAACGACGCACTTGAAGCCGCGGCCCCGGCCCTTGGGCGACTCTGACCTTAGTCTGCGCTTCATCGATCGTCCCCGTGTTCTTCCTGCCGACTGCGGTCGCGTGAGGGCGCTCACTTGGGCAACCTGTACTCCCAGGAGAACGGCAAGAACACGCTGATGCCGACCTGGGCCTGGACGTTGTTGGTGAGCGGCTTCTGGTCAATCCACGTCGCTCGGTTCTGCTGCTCGGCCTGCGTGGCAGCAACCTGCGTGTTCTCGAGCTCCTCGACGTAGATGTAGTCGCGGAGCTCGCCGACGACCGCAAACCAGCGGTTCAGGAAGATGCGGAGGCCGAAGCCGACGTTGAACGCAATCTTGTGCGTGAAGTCGAACTTGCGGTTGTCGGGATCGATGACCGGGATCGGACGCGTGAACAGGCCGCCGACGCCGCCGACGAGATAGCCGTCGTAGTGGAAGATGAACTTGCTGAAGCCGGCGAACTTTCCGTACATCGGCACGTACGTGAAGTTCACGGCGTAGCCGGCGAGGTACTCGTTCAGCGGGACCGCGAGGCGCGTCGCACGCCGGTTCTCGAAGTTGAAGTCCGAGTCGCCGTTGAACGGCTGGTAGTAGGTGCCGTTGATGCCGATGGCGAGGACGTTCGTGAGGTAGTAGTTGAGCGCGAGACCCGGACCGGGGTGGCTCACGAACTGGTCGTTGAAGCTCTGGCTCCAGTACGGGTTGATCTCGAAGCGACCGCGTCGGAGCGCGTAGATCTGCTGGACGGCGTAGACCTCCGCCTCGATCGGGCGCTCGGCGAGCGCCTTCATGTCGCCCTGCTTCGGGCAGGCCGAAGGGTCGATCTCGCAGATCCCGCCGCCTTCTCCGCCGGTGACTTCACCGGACGTGTCAGGGGTCGGCTCCGTCAACTCCTCTTCTTCGGGCTTCGGCGCGTTCGGATCGTCGATCTCGATATCGCTACCGTCCGCGGGAGCTGTCTGGGCGGGCTTCTTCCCCGGCTGCGCGAGAGCAGCCTGCGGCAACGCCCAGAGGGCCGCTGCCATGAGGAGCCAGCATCTAGCGTGCTTCATCAAGAGACCCCTTCCGAATCGACGTAGCGCAACAGCAACGATGACTAGGCCGCTTGCAACGCGCGGGAAGAATTAGGGAATTTGGGTACTGCAGATTTGCGCGGCACGATAACACGGTTCTTTAAGGCCGGGCAATCTCAAATGAATGCCCCCTCGGCGGGCCATCGTTTTGGTCCGACAAACGAGGTCAGGCGCAATCTTTTCTTGACTTCTTGCACTATGCACGTTCTCGCTCGTGCCCCTCGGTCGCTCAGGCGGCGGCCGCCTCGTCCTCGTCCTTGCCGAACAGCGCCTCGACGAAGTCGGCAGCGACGAACTCGCGGAGGTCCTCGGCGCGCTCGCCGAGGCCGATGTAGCGCACGGGGACCTTCAGCTCGTCGCAGACGCCGAGCACCACGCCGCCCTTCGCGGTGCCATCGAGCTTCGTCAGGATGATGCCCGTCAGCTCGAGGGCCTCCTTGAACATCGTCGCCTGCTGGAGCGCGTTCTGCCCGGTCGTCGCGTCGATGACGAGCAAGGTCTCGTGAGGCGCTCCGTCGAGCGCCTTCGCGATGGTGCGCTTCACCTTCTTGATCTCGTCCATCAAGTTGACCTTCGTGTGGAGGCGCCCCGCCGTGTCGACGAGCAGGACGTCGGCCTGCGCCTCGACGGCCTTCTTCGTCGCCTCGTACGCGACCGCTCCCGGATCGGCGCCTTCCTTGCCCTTCACGACATCCGCGCCGACGCGCTTGCCCCACACCTCGAGCTGCTGCACGGCCGCGGCGCGGAAAGTGTCGCCCGCGGCGAGCATCACCTTCTTGCCGTCCGCGTTCCACTTCGTGGCGAGCTTGCCGATCGTCGTGGTCTTGCCGACGCCGTTCACGCCCACCATGAGCACGACGAGCGGCTTGGAGGCGGGCGGCTTCGGCGCCGGAATCGAGAGGATGCGCGTGGCCTCGGCGCGGATCGCCGCCCACACGGCATCGGCATCGGAGAGCTCCTTCTTGTTCATCTGCTCGCGCAGGCGCTCGAGGATCGTCTGCGTGGTCTTCACGCCGACGTCGCTCGTGAGCATGACTTCCTCCACCTGCTCGAGAATGGCCGGATCGATCTCTTTCTTGCCGGTGAAGATCGCCTTGAGGCGCGCCATGAAGCCGCCGCGCGTCGCCGCGAGGCCTTTGCGGAGCCCGGCGACGTCCTTCTTGGACACGACGGGGGGCTGCTCCGCCGGAGGCGCGACCTCACTCGGCTCCTCCGCCGGGGCGGCCGTCTCCGCGGGGACCGGCTCGGCCGCCGGTGCCTTCTCGCTCGGCGCCTTCGCCGCCTTCTCGTCCTCCTTCTCGGGCTCCTCCTTCTTCGGCTCCGCCGGGGGCTCCTTCTTCGCCGTCGGCGTGGGCTCGGGCCTCTGGCGGGGCACCTCGGGCTCGACCTTCGTGGGGCCGGGCGGCAGCGCCGGCTTCCTCAGGAAGAGGAAGTACACGAGCACGCCGACGACCACGATGACGCCGATGACGAGGGGCAGGTTGTCCATCGAGGGGCGCTCCTTCGGGGAAGAGGGGACCTGGTCGGTCCGTTGCCGGCACTTTAGAGCGAAATACGGGTGACTCCCAGATTCTTCTGGGCGAGCTCCGCCTCCTACTTCTCCGAGCGCCGCCGCTCACCCGCCGGCGCTGCGGCCCGAGCGTCCCCGTCGCGGTGCTCGTTCCGGCTTTCGTGCTCGCCCGCTCGGCGGTGGTCCTCCGGGGCCAGGCTCTCGACCTCTTGCTCAGCTCGCGCGTCGACGTCGCCCGGCCCGAAGGCCACGCGCTCGAGCGCCTCCGCCCAGCGCGCGACCGACGCGTCGTCGCTCGCGACGCGTCGAACGTGGCCCGGTGTCGGCTCCGGCCGTGTGTCGAAGGGCGGACCGCGCCGGCGGGCCCAGCTCACGAGCCTCGCGAGGAGCGCGCGCCTGCGCGCCGCGAGCGCGATGCCGATCTCCGACGGCGCCGGCAGATCGGTCGTGAGCCGTGCGTGCAGGCGCGCCTCCGCGGAGAGCCGCTCGTCGCCGGAGGTGGGGCCGATTCCGGGCAGCACGAAGCGACCCTCGGCGTCCGTCTCCGCGCTCGCGACGATCGATTGACCCTCGAACGTGCCTCGCTCGATCCACACGCGAGCGCCCGCGATGGGCGTGCCCTCGTGGGCGTCCACGACGCGTCCGGTCCATCCCTCGTCGCCGCGCTCGGCGCGCCTCACGACCTCCATCCGCGGCTTCGCCTCCCGCTGTCGCTCGGCCTCCGCCTTCTTCGGCGGCAACGGCTCGGGCTTCGCCTTCTGCGCCGACACGCGGCCGATCAAGAAGAAGGCGAGGACCGCCAGACCGGCGAGGAGGATCGGCGTCTTCGAGAGCAAGCCCGGCCCGCGTATCGGGATGCGGACCGCGCGCTCGCCGAGCGGCTCGAACCACGGAGAGGCAGGGACGTAGCGGAGGCGGACGAGCGCCTCCTCCCCGTGCGCCGCGAACGTGAGCGTGAGCCGTGCGATCCCGTTCTCGACCGGAGCGGCGCCGACGACGACGTCGCCGATGCGGGCCTCGACCGAGCCCTCGGACACGGGCCCGAGGCTCGAGTGGACCTCCGCGAGCAGAGGGATGCCGTCTTCGGGGACGCCGCCCGCGAGCTCTCCGCGCTCCTCTTCGGGGACCCCCACCGCGACCTTCAGACGGCGTTCGACGTCCTCGGTGTGCGACGCGCGGGCCGTCTCGTCGTTGCCTGCGAAGGAGACGCGGAGCTCGCCGGGACCCGGCGGTCCGAGCCGCACGCCGGGGAGGGCGAAGCGTGCGCGTCCGGATCGGTCCGTCACTTCTCGCGCGATCTCCTCCTTCTCGTTCGCGAGCACGAGCTCGAGCCCGGGCGCGACGGAAGCCCTTCCGCTCCCCTCGTCGTCGAGGGTGGCGACGGCTTCGATGGTCGTCTGGGGTGCGTCGAGCTGGAGGATCCGTGGCGTCGGGTCGAAGCGCAGGGTGAGGCTCCGCTTCGTGAGGTCGACGACGATCTCGCGCTCGACGCCGTCGACGAGGACGGATCCGTCCTTCGGGGTGAAGACGAGGTGCGCCTTGTAGCGGTCGGGGACGATCGGCGCGCGGAAGCAGAATCGCCCGTCCTCGTCGGTCACCATCACGATCTCCGGAGCGTCGGCGGTGCCGGAGACGCGCACGCCCCACGCGCGCGATCCCCTCGGCGACGACGCGGCAGGATCGGCGGGGCTGTCGCACCCACGGGCTGCTCGCATCCCCTCGGCGACGATCGGGTCGTTCGCGTCGGCTTCTCGCGTGACCCGGACGACGACCGACTGGAGCGCGAGCGGCTGTCC